>Ga0210387_10005012_pt1 | contig 10164 bp, 11 predicted proteins | sample IncBWC7OmetaG_FD_160108 | JGI IMG/M metagenome (GOLD analysis project Ga0210387, IMG submission 160108) | Forest soil microbial communities from Barre Woods Harvard Forest LTER site, Petersham, Massachusetts, United States - Inc-BW-C-7-O ...
CTCGCCGGCGTGGCGCGCGATCGCGAGCTCATGCGCCACGGCGACGACAAGGTCGTCGCAACGCTGCCGGCCATCGTCGTCGAAGATCTCATTCACCGCGGGATCTACCACGACGAGGACGCCTTCAGGCGCTGGCTTAACGGTCCCGAGGCCGCGCCCTGGCGCAAATGGCAAGGGAGGGTCTGAAATGCCCTACGACCGCAAGCACTTCTTCGACACGGTTCGGAAAGACCTGTTCCGCGGGACGCTGACCCAGGATCAGGTCGACGGCATGAACTATCTGCTCGAGGTTTGGGAGAAGCATTTCGAGGCCGACAACCCGCGCGACGGAACCAAGTGGTTGGCCTATGCGCTGGCGACCTTCTTCCACGAAACGGCTGAGAAAATGCAGCCGATCGAGGAATACGGCAAGGGCTCGGGCAAAAGCTACGGCAAGCCGACCGGGCCGCACAACCAGGCCTATTACGGGCGCGGCCACGTCCAGCTGACCTGGGAGGAGAACTACAAGAACGGCCAGAAATTCCTCAAGGATCGCTACGGCGTGGACGCCAACATCCACCCCGAGGCGCACAAGATGCTGCACCCGCAGACGTCGGCCTTGGTGAGCTACGACGGCATGATTTACGGGTGGTTCACCGGCGTGGGCTTGCCGAAGTATTTCAATTCCACAACGGAAGATCCAAAGAACGCGCGCCGCATCGTCAACGGGACCGACAAGGCCGATCTGATCGCTGGCTACTACTGGAAATTCATCAAGGCGCTGAAGCAAGTCCCCGCCGCCACGCCGATGGTGGAGGCCGAGCTGCCGGGGCTTCCCAAAGGGCCAGCCATGCCGGAGCCGTCGTGATGCCGGCCGGCCTCCTCAAGCTCATCGTCAAGTGACATGGCCGCCAACGAGCTCGTCATCCCGCCGCCGACGCCGAAGCTGCTCGACTATCCGGCGTCTGTCGGCCTCGTCATCGCGGTCGCTCTGACCGCCATTCTGCTCATCGTTTCGGGTCGGTTCGATCACACCGGCGGCACGCTCACGGTGTCGCTTCTCGTCATTCTCTCGTTTTTGGGCCTCGTCACCTATTGCGCGTTTTTCACCATTCCCACCGATGAAATCACGTCGGGCGCGATCGGCGGCCTGGTCGCCGCGTTCGGCGCCGTCGTCGCCTTTTGGCTCGGCGGCGGCCGCAGAAAGGACCCGCCATGAGCCCGCTCGGCATCGTTCTCCTCGTCATCCTCCTCCTGCTTTTGTTCGGCGGCTTCTCGGGCGGCGTCGGCCCTTATCAATGGGGCCACGGCTACGGCTTCGGCAACGGCGGCATAGGGGTCGTCGGGATCATCCTCATCATCATCCTCATCCTGGCGCTATTGGGCTACCTATGAGCGGCTGGCTGGATTGGATTTTCGGCAATCGGCCGGACTACGATGACGATCCCGTCAGGGGCGGCGATCAGTCCAATCGCCTGCCGCTAACGAGGAAAGCGCAGCCTGTCTATCAGGCGATGCCGACGTCGCCGAATATCGATGACCGGCGACCGAATACTTTATCCGATGCGATACAGAACTCGACTTGGCAACCGGAGATCTGGCCCGGCACCAAGTATCAAGCGTCACCGCTTGGCGGTCAGGAACCTTCTGTTGAGCCCCGCATGGCCTTCAACATGGCGAACAATACCGCAATTCCTATGAGCCCCGGTGATCCTATACTCGACACGGCGAACCGCTTAGCCGCGACTTACCCGCCGAATACTTCTGGTTACAAACCTTCATTCCCGCAGAACATGAGAACTCCGCGCCAGACACAATTACCGTACTTCCCTTCGCCCAATGGGCCGAACTTGCAGTCTGGCTGGCGTCCCGGCGGCAACCCTGATCTGCCCTACATCAGCCCGCATCTGCCGATCTCTCCCGGCGATCCCGGGTGGACCTCGCCGCCTTCGCCGTCTGGGCCGCACAATCCGCAAGGCGATCCGGCAAGGCCTGGGTATGATTTCTCGGGGGTTTCGCCCCTGGGCGTGGCGCCGGGAATGACGATCAACTCAGTTCAACCATGGATGAGATACCGCCAGGATTGACATGGGCGATTTTACAGACTTCTGCACTCAAATCGCCGACTGGGCGAACCGGCAGGACTGGTCGCCGCAGCTGGTGACGTCCTTCGTCCGCATGGCCGAACAGAAGTTCAACGCCGAGCTCCGCGTCGACCGGATGATCAATTTCTCATCCAACATCGTCACCTGCCGCTGCTCGACGCTGCCCGACGACTGGCTCGAAATGGAGTTCGTCGAGATCCAAAACGCCAATGGGGCGAACGGCTTTTTGCCGATCCGCTACAAGTCGAGAGACGAATTTTTCAATCTGCCTGACCGCTGGGCTTACGGCTTCTACACAATGGAGGGCCGCACGATCACTTTCGGCGGCACTCCCGACACGACCGAGGGCATTCAATACAACATCAAATATTTTGGCGAAGTGCCGGTGCTCTCAGACACCGTCCCAAGCTGGATCTACACGAAATACCCGAGCCTCTACCTGCACGCGGCGCTGATGCACGCCGACCTGCACGCGGTCGGCGAGGAGCAGCTCGCGGCCAATATGAAGGGCTTGGCCGAGGATGAAATCACCAAGCTCAACAACGATTACTTCCGGTCGCGGGCGAGCGGCTCGAGGCTGACCCGCACCCGGCGCAGGAGGTTCTAGTGACGGACCAGTGGGTCCCCGGGCCCCCGCCGGTCCCGCCGCAGTGGGTCAATCCGCTGCCGCCGTCGAACGATTGGAGCAACGCCGAGGGTTGCGCCGCCGCGCCGGGCCCAGCGATAGCCGAGAAGATCCTCATCACTGGCGTGCCGGCGACGGTCAGCTCGTTCTACTGGCAGGTTTCGCTCAACGACGGCTCGGCGCCGCCGAATTTCCAGATCAATCAGCTCGACGGCTCGGGCGGTTTCGTCTCGACCGCGGTGCAGATCTCGCCGGCTGAAATCTCGTTCAATGACCCGGTCATGCTGTCGCGCGATCCGGTCGAGCCAATGGAGGCGGCGACCAAGGAATACGTTGACACCCATGCGGGCGGCATTCCTGACGCGCCAGACAGTCAGACTTATGGGCGGACTTTAGGGGCTTGGAATGAGGTTGTCCCGGCCAGCGGCGGAACTTTTACCGGCCCGACCAGCCTGGGCGCCGGCGGCGCGGTCACGTCTGGCGCCCTTTTGTTTGCGGGCTCGGCGGTGCTTTCGCTGCCTGATGTCGCGCAACTGCAGATCAGCGGCGGCTCTTTCGGCCAGGTGCCAGCGACCGATGGAAACGGCAATCTGTCCTGGGTCACGCCGGTCACTGGCGGGCCCTATTTGCCCATTGCGGGCGGCACCGTCACCGGCTCGCTGACAGTCAATCAGGTTTTGACCGTGCAGGGCTCGAATAGCCTGGTGCTCAACGCGCCGAACGGCAACCAGCGCGCCATCCTTGGGCAGACTTCGACGCTGACGCGCTGGCAATTGCAGCTTGGCGACGGGACGAGCGAAGGGCTAAACAACACCGGCTCGAATTTCTCGCTCACGGCTTACGCCACTGCGGGCGGCTTCCTCGGCAATTGGCTGACCATCGCGCGGGCGGACGGCTCGACGGTGTTCAACGGGAGCGGCGTAACCATCGCGGGCGGGCTCGCGGTCAACGGGCTTTTGGCTCTCGCTAGTCCGAATAATTTAGCGATCTACGGCGGCTCAGCCGGTCAGGCGCTCACGACAAATGGCAGCGGCATTTTGTCGTGGACGACCATTTCCGGCGGCGGCGGGGCTTCGATCACTGTCAGCGATACACCCCCTTCCAGCCCTACCGTAGGGGCGTTGTGGTGGGACAGCGTCGGCGGCCAATTGTACGTCTGGTATGCGGACGCCAATTCCAGCCAATGGGTTCCGGCGACCAACACGCAGGGCGCGCAGGGGGTCCAAGGGCCGCAAGGGGCGACGGGTCCGGCGGGAGCGACGGGACCGGCTGGCCCAGCGGGGGCTGCGATTGGTGAGAACCGCCTCATCAATGGCGATATGCGGATCAATCAACGCGGCGTCGCGAGCGGGACTACGATCAATCTTTATACGGTTGATCGGTGGTTTTTTGGCGGGGCGTCGGCGCTGGCCGGTAAGTTGACCTGGGGGCAAAACCTTCTTTCGCCGAGCTTGCCGGTAGGTTTTCCTTATTGCTTAGGTTTCCAGTCGACATCAGCCTATTCGCCTGCAGCGAACGATAATTTATATCTATATCAAGCCATTGAAGCCGATGCGGTTGGCGATCTTGCCTTTGGTACGGCTAATGCTCAGCAAGTGACATTGTCGTTCTGGGCGATGTCGAGTTTAACAGGCACGTTTACTGGCGCTATTCGCAATAGTGCGGGCAATCGGGCTTGGCCTTTTACCTTCTCTATTCCGACTGCCAACACCTGGGTGAAGGCGTCGGTCACAATTCAAGGGGATTTAATTGGGACGTGGTTGACGACCGGGAATGGCGTTGGCTTGTTGGTTTCGTTTAATCTTGGTTCTGGTGTCAATTATCTTACCGCAGCGGGTGCGTGGGCGACGTTCAGTTGTATGGGCGTCACCGGCTCGGTCAATCTTGTCTCGACGCTCAACGCGACTTTCTACGTGACCGGCGTCAAGCTCGAAGTCGGCTCCGTAGCAACGTCATACAATCGGCAGTCGTTGGCGAAGTCTTTGGCCGATTGCCAGAGGTATTATCAGAAACTTGGCGGGGCGGCGGCGGCGGATATTTTGATTGAAGGATATGCAGGGGTCGCAGGGGCCACTGTGTCTTGTACGATTGGCTTTCAGTCGATGCGCGCTGCGCCAACCGCCACTGTTATTGGTAGTCCTGCACTTAGCAATGTTGCTTCCTACAGCTTATTCCCAGGTTTGTCGTCATTGGGGTTCAGGTTAACATCGACCGCTCTGGGTGGCGCTGGCCTGAATAGCTCGACTTCAGCTTACGTAACGTTGAGCGCGGAATTATGATCGACTTCCCCGCCAGCCCCACGCTCGGCCAGCAGTTCACCGCTGCGGGCGTCACTTGGACGTGGGACGGGACCAAGTGGACGTCGAGCGGTTTGAGCGTTGCTTACTTGCCGCTGGCGGGCGGGACGATGACCGGGCCGATTGTGCTTTCGGCCGATCCTGCCGCCGCGATGCAGCCTGTGACGCTGCAGTATTTCAACGCGCGCCCGATGATCGGCGACAACCGCATTATCAACGGCGACATGCGGATCGACCAGCGCAACAACGGGGCGGCGAGCGCGGCGGTCAATGCCTATACGGTTGATCGGTGGCAATATAGCAGCAATCAGAGTGGAAAGGGATCGTGGGGTCGTAATTTCGGGCCTCCTGGCGTGTTCGCGCTGGGGTTTCCTTATTGCCTCGGTTTTGGGTCGAGTTCGGCTTATACGCCGCTAACGGCGGATTATTTTGTTTTCCAGCAGGCCATCGAAGCGGACATGGTTAGTGATTTCGCGTGGGGAGGCGCGGGGGCACAACCCGTAACGCTGTCGTTCTGGGCTTTGGCATACCCATTGACCGGCACGTTTGGCGGGGCATTACGTAATGCTGCCAACACTCGCTCCTATCCGTTCACCTTTTCACTTCCAACGACTGGTACTTGGACGAAAATCGTCATCACCATTCCCGGCGATACGGCGGGGACGTGGGTTATGTCGGGCAACGCCGCTTCGATGGGCTTGACCTTCGATCTTGGCAGCGGGGCGAGCAATCGCGCTCCTGCGGGTGCGTGGGTGGCGGGAAATTATCTCGGTGCGAACGGCGCAGTCAGCGTCGTCGCCACTAATAGCGCGAGCTTCTATCTGACCGGCGTCAAGCTGGAGATCGGCAGCGTAGCGACGCCCTACAATCGGCAGTCGCTGGCCAAGAGCATGGCCGATTGCCAGAGGTATTACGCAACTAACAGTAATAACATCTGGACGGGCAATCCTACGTCTGGAAATGTTTACTATACTACATGGACTTTTCCGGTTCAGATGCGGGCTGGGCCAACTGTAACTCTCACATATGTGAACTCTATAAACTTTCCGGCCACAGCACCTACGACGCCACAAATTTCGACTACAGGTTTTCAGGCAAATAATACTTCAAATGCTGCTGGTTACGGGTTTTATCAATTCTCATACATCGCGTCAGCGGAGCTTTGACCATGACCTACACGCTTTCGTCTGCCCCCAACATCGTCATCCGCGACGAGGATCAGGCGCACATCCCGTTCGATCCAGACAACATCGACTATCAGGAATATCTGGCGTGGCTCGACGAGGGCAACGAGCCGACGCCCTACACGCCGCCGCCGCCATCGCCTGAGGGCGCAGTCGCCGACAGCGCCCAATCGCTCCAATTCGCCAACGCGAAATCGCTTGCGGCGCAGGGCCGCACCGATGAGGCGCTCGCCGCGCTGATCAACTTCATGGAGGCCCAGTCATGACTGCGACCATTATCTCGAACACGCCGCCGTTCGGCGCGCTGACCAACAAGACGGTCGCCAACTTGCGCGCCGCCAATGACGCGATCACCCGCCTGCAGGAGGCCGTCGCGGTCGCGGCCAGCGGCTACGAAGGCACACCCGGCACGGAATACGAGGGCGACGGCACCAATTTCGGCGTCCTGCCCAGCGACACGCCGGGCGACCAAGGCTCTGCCTACGCCTATGCGATGGGGCAGCTATCGAACGCCTGGGCGACGTTCTGGGACGCCGCACTGCCGTCGATCCAGCAGATCGACAATGGCGTGACCCTGCCCTGAAAGGTGAAGCGCCATGGCTGACACAACCACCGCGAACTACAACTTCGTTAAGCCTGAAGTCGGCGGGAGCGCGACTACGTGGGGGGCGAAGCTCAACTCCGACCTCGACATGATCGACGCCCAGCTGTTCACTTCCGCGGGCGCGCTCAACGCCAACAATTTGAACTTGAGCAACAACCCCGGCACCGGGGTTTTGGGGACGCTGACGTTCATCAACTCGACTGTTCCTACCGGCCAGCAAAAGCGGTGGGTGCTCGCCGAGGACGCCAGCGCCGAAGTCGGCGGTTCATCGGGCTCGAATTTCAGCTTGTCCGCCTACAACGACACCGGCGGGCTTCTGTCGACGCCGATGTCGATCAATCGCGCCAGCGGCGCGGTCACCTTCGGCAACGCCACCAGCTTTGTCGGCTTGGCGACATTCAACACCCTCAATGCGACCGGCACGGCGACCTTCGCCACCGCGAATGTCACCACGCTCGGCGTCACGACGCTCACCGCCAACGCAATCACCGGCAATTCCCTGGTCAGCAACGGTGCGCTGACCGTTGCGGGCGCGGGCTCGGTCAGCGGCGGCCTCACCGTGAGCAACAGCCTCTATGTGGCGAGCGGCCTCGCGACCTTGGCGGGCGGCGTCAATGGCGCGACCAACTTCAACAGCAATATTTCCGTCGCCGGCACGGGAACCTTCGGCGCTGTTGTCTCGACCGGAGTCATAAACGCAAGCGGAAATGTCAACGCCGCCAATTTTGTCCTGCCCGCCAATGGCGCGCTCGCCGGGCCGAACGGCGGCTCGATCATCTACGACGGCTCGAGTTGGTTGATGTCCTGCCCCAACGGCAATTTCCTGCTGGAGAACAACGGCGCCTTTAAGCCCGGCGGCGGCCCTTGGGCGACGCTGTCCGACGAGCGCGTCAAGACGGTGACGGGCGAGTACTCGTCTGGCCTCGACGAGGTGCTGCAGCTTCGTCCGATCATTTACACCTACAAAGGCAATGACGCGCTCACGGACGATCAGCCGTCGCCGCACCAGCACGCCGCGCAATCGGGCCAAGTGTTCGTCGGCTTCGTCGCCCAAGAACTCGAGCAGATTTTCCCCAGCATGGTGAGCCAGCATGCTGGCTTCATCGACGGTCGGAGAGTGAGCGATCTCAGGAGCGTCGACACCACCGAATTGATTTACGCCCTGATCAACAGCGTCAAGCAACTCAAAGCCGAGATCGAAGCGCTGAAGCGATGAGCAGCCAGTTCAAACCGATCCAAATTCCAGCCGGCGTCATGGCGATGGCGACTAAAAAAATGCAGTCGTCGAACTGGAGCGAGGTCAACCTAGTTCGCTGGCGCGAGGGCCAGCTCATGCTGATGGGCGGTCAGGCGCAATACAGCAACATCGTCGACGGGGTCGAGACATATCAATTCGCCTCGCGCTGCAAGCGCATCCATGGGTGGTACGGGCTCGATGGGGTCTACCGCATCGCGTACCTGTGCGAGGCGAACTTATACGTCGACGAAGGCGGAACGCTGACCGACATCTCGCCTGGAAGCGATCCGACAGATGTCGATTACAGCGACGGCGACTACAGCATCGGCCTTTATTCCGGCGCGACCACTCAGCCCATAACCCCGCCATTGAGCCTCAGCGGCGGCTATAGCGACGATCTTTACAGCTCTGCGACTTATGGCACGCCGCGCGTCGAGAACACCGCCGTCCAGATCGACAAAATCCCCGACGCCTATTCTTTGGATAATTTCGGCAGCATTCTCTACGCCATGACCTCGGCCGACGGGCGGCTCTTGATGTGGGATCCTGCGGTCGGCGGCGCCGCAGTGGTTCAGCCTGCGGATGACGGGCGCGGCCCGGTGCCGCAGGGCCGGGGTTTTGTGGTGACGCAAGAGCGTTTCATCATGATTTTCGGCTCGACCAACGACGGCACGGTTGGCGGCGGCTCGGCGCGGCGCTTCGCCTGGTGCGACCAGGAAAACCCGGGCGCGTGGGACTATTCCAACGTCACTTCGCAGGCCGGGTTTCTCGACATCGAGCCGGCGAGCCCGATCATCGCGGCGATCGAAACCCGGGTTGGCGTCCTGATGTGGACCGGCAAGAAGGCCTACGTCAGCCAGTTCCTGGGGGTTCCGTACATTTACAATTATGTCGAGCTCTCCGACGCCTGCACTCCTTGGTCGCCGCAGTCGATGTCGACCACGTCATCGTTGACCCTATGGATGAGCGAGCAGGGGCTATTCAGCTTCGACGGCACCTCGATCATGCCGGTGCAGTGCATGGTCCGTCCGTGGATCGACAAGAACATCGACCCGATCGCGGTGCGCGAATTGTCGTTCGCCGCGCACCTCGGCGAGTTCAATGAATGGTGGTGGTTTTTCCCCACCCTAGGCAGTCCGTTCAACGCTCGGGCGGCAATCTACAATTACAAGGAGGGATGGTGGACGCAGGTGCAAATGTCGCGCTCGGCCGGCATCACCAGCTCCTACACCGCGCACCCGATTTTCGCCGATGATTTTGTCGCCTTCGAGCACGAAATCGATGCGACTTTCGGCGCGACTTACGCCAATGCCTCGATGCCGGTGGTCTTGCCGTTCGCCGAGAGCTTCGACCTCAACATCAATGCCGGCGCCAAGCTGACCACGATCAAGCAGATAATCCCCGACGTCGAGGCGCTCGAGGCCACCAACCCGACCGCCATTGCCAACGCCATCGCGAATTTGCGTTACTCGTTATTCTACCGAAACAGCCGCAGCCTGGGCGCGCCAGAGCTGCAAACGCCGCTGATCACGCCGCGCCCCGACGGCTATGTCGACTTCCGCGCCACCGGCCGCGACCTGCGGCTGCGCATCGACGTGGCGAGCTCGGTCATTCAATCCTTCACGCTCGGCCAGCATCTGATCGACGCCGTGCCGCGAGGAGATCGCTGATGGCGCAGCAGCAACCCCGGACGATCCAGCCGCCGCCCACTCTGCCGAGCATGCCCGACGTCAGCTCGACGCTGACCAACTATCTGAGCACCTTCTCGCTGTGGTGTCGGCATGGCTTCGCCGACAAGATCAGCGCCTCGACGGCCCAGCCAGGGCTGATGTTGCAGGCCTACGACGCCCCGGCCGGGACGATCCCGGCGGTGTTCATGATCCAGGTCCAGACTGACGGGACGATCGTCGCCACGCCGATGGGGCTCGGGAGCGGCAAGCCATGACCGCGACGGTCTATCACCGCAAAATGGCGCGCGCGCTCGACCGCATGGGCGGCTTGTTCACGCTCAATGACATCCTGACGGCGATCAGCGAAGGCCGGATGCAAAGCTTCGTCCACAACAACAGCTGGGCGATCACGCAAGTGAATCAGTATCCGCGCGCCCGCACGCTGCAGCTCGTCGCCATGGTC
>Ga0210387_10005015_pt1 | contig 10161 bp, 14 predicted proteins | sample IncBWC7OmetaG_FD_160108 | JGI IMG/M metagenome (GOLD analysis project Ga0210387, IMG submission 160108) | Forest soil microbial communities from Barre Woods Harvard Forest LTER site, Petersham, Massachusetts, United States - Inc-BW-C-7-O ...
GAAATAATGGAAGTACTATAGCATTCGGTTTTATATCAGTTACAATCGGTGTGTAAATTTCCTTAACACAATCAATCCCATCAGCTTCGCTCACGGTTTCGTCGTTCATTTCTGTCAAATGTCACCTCACCGGTACATGTCACCCTGGGTCCTTGCCCTCTGCCATCTCACACACACGCCTCTCTTCCCCAGAGCTTGGGCTCAAGTATCACGCATGGTCAAAAGCGACTGTGGGGGTGGAGCCTTTCTTTGAACCCCCATCAGGGTTTTGCATCATCGTAGAAAAGATTCACGAACCTTCAAACATTCATCACGACCGCGTATTACGTCGCACAACATAGCTTCCGTAGACTCATATTCAACCCTCCAACACTTCTGTATGACCTCAGCAAGTACAGGATAGGCTTCCTTTGAAACGCAATGATCGAAAATGCTCGCTTCATGAAGGTCTTCCACTCGAGACATCTCTTCGAAAGAGAAGAACAAAGGACCATCACAGTGTGGGTAACGGCCGAGCAAAAGAACAAACACCAAGGATCCGAATGCGAACCTGTCTTGGGTTTCCGTAAACCAAGAGTACTTTCGCCGCGTGTTAGGGGGTGCTACCCAGGCACCCGTCGGCCGGACACTGGGAAAATACTCGGGCATCATGCTGGAGCCCGCGAAATCTGACAAGACTATGCGGAGGTCATCCGTGAGAAGCATGTTGGAAGGGTTGGCGTCAACCCACACAACTCCTTTTGAGTGAAGGAAAGCAATTCCCTCTGCAATGTCTACAATCCATTGAAGACGAGTGCTGTATGGAGTGGTGTTGATGCCGTACTGTGTAAGGTAATCACCGAGGTCTCCTTTAGGTAGATAATCAAAACGGAGAGCTTTTTCAGTAGGGTGTAAGCCATGGCAGCGCAGAATACGCTCGTGCCAACCGAGTCGTTCATATATTGCGACTTCGCTTTCGAAGCGCTCAACATCGCTGGGGTGTGCAAGTGGTGGGGGTCCTGGTTTGACAAAGTAACCATCTAGAATCATATTCGAACCCTGGAAAATGCAAATGAGTAAACAGGTAGTGATCAACGGTGAAAGAGACCTTACTTATTACAAATGCACAACAAATGGGACCCTAATTAGGACGAAGTCCCAATTCGGACTTAAGCACACGGATATAAGCACCGGGACCGAACCCGCGGTACGTCAACCAACAACTTGAACGCGTCTCATAATCAACAACCGACATTCTTTTAATTTCTATGGTTTCAAACACTATCTATGTTTAAATTAATACTATCTATGTTCTACTAGTCCTCTAAGGATGTCAAACACCACAATTACCAACCCGAGATATATCCTCGATGCAAGTGAAAAACGTCGGAATAGAAGGGGTACGTGTCGGGGTATTCCTTGAGCGAGTTGACCCAACTAAACGGCGTGCTCGATGAACGTTGAACAGTTGCAGTGGAGGTATGAAGCCCATATGGACGAGGCGAGGCCTTCTGTTGTCCGGGGACAGATGCACGAAGTTCATTGCATTGAGAAAATCTACGAGCAGTTGCCTGAGGTGTGTGGGGAGTTCTTGCAAGGGTGAATTGGTAAGGAGAAGGCCCTAATCCGAAATCTATGAGGAAAACTACTTTCGAGGTTGAAGCCCAAAAGCATCAAAAAGCTACGACATATGTCCGTTTAGGTCCGAATTTGGACTTCTATCAAAACTGAACTATCTGATCCCAGTCTCCATATCGTAGGATCGACTATCCTCCTTATAAATATTGGAGACTGGTTATCGAGTCTAAACAAATGCACGACAACGGATAACATAAATCGTGACTCACAGACCAGATTGGATTAACTGTTGCGTCACAACACTTCGACCGCTCCTGCAAGACTTTGAGGTATGTTCTATTAACTGTACTTACTGTTGCCACTTTTGATGAAAGTAATAGGTTGTATTCGATTTATTAGTGAAAGAGGTCGGTTTCATGACTTCAGCTTCCTTCGGCTCACCCCAACTTACGCCCCAGCCCCCCATGTGTTGGAACGAAATAATCCTGAAAAACTGGGCCTGTGGTGCTCGTGCAGGCTATACAGGCCAGCCGGTCCACGGATCCACTTTCCAAGAATTCAAATGCGCAGAATACCGTGAATGGAGGCATCGGTGCAGGCAGTTTTATGATGCTCACGGCGTCTATCCCTCAGAGGCTCAGCTTCCACTTCCACACCTTCCCGCCGCGTTTTCGGCAAATTATACCACTAATCGCCCTTGCCAGGTGCATAGTGACGGAACACCTGCATGCCCTCATTTGCAAGGCGCCGCTGTTCCCCATAACCCTGGACAGTATGCTCTGACAATCCAGGTGTGAGAAGAAAGGCATGGAATCAAGGAACTTCAGTTGATTCGCTAAATCCGCTCTTGAATTGCACAGGGTCAAGGATCTTGTATTTACCAATGCAATCCGTTCCAATCAGAAGCTAAGAGTGCGATTGCGTGTGTCTGATCATAACCTAACGAAACTGCATTCACCAATCCAATCCAAGTCAAACAATGGCTACATCCCCTCAATCACACCTGATCCAATTTGGCTCAATCAAATTTCGACGTGGTCAGTGTTGCAAGGATGAATCCAATCCAATCCAAACTCTCCGAGGTTAATTATCATTTTTGAGTTTGCGCTCGGCTGATGAAAAAGTATTTAGTTCCATGGTGTGGATTTAAGATCAGGTTACACACACCCATCAATTCTTTCACCGAGCGATCATCGGGGGTGACCTTGTCAATGGCCGTGCGCGGCCTGGCAAAAATATACTTCAATAAGCTGTGGAGGTCACAAATGCAGATGTAGCATTGCTGTCAACGGTTTTGGAGCGAGGTCGAGGATGTGAGTTGTAGAGAGGGTGGAACGTTGGGTCGAGGAACGGATGTGGGGCAGTACAATCACCACTCGTTCGTGTGTATTGAGTAATACTCGAATGTCAAATGACATCCCAATCATATCAGGCAACATCCTTACCAGAACGGACGGTCACGAGTCTAGAGGATAATTAGTTCCTCGATACGCTCCGAGCCGCATCTTGGCGGCATCCGATTCGACACTACTGACCAGCAGTTCCGGGCTTGCAGGGCGGACCTGTCGTGAAGCACACCTGGTGGAGGAGGAAGTCGCCTGTTCATGAATGATATCGTTCGCTGTGATCGAAAGCGATCACAGAACCGATGTGTGGGAGATCGACAGGCCAAGCCGGCTAAGTACTGCATAAATTACGTGCTGCGTTGTATGCAGGCGATCTTCCGAATGACTGTGAAGTGCAGATTACGAACACTAGTGATTATGTATGCAACCACATCTACAGAGCTTTCCTTGACAAGGGAATTTGGTTGTACAGATTCATTGACGACTCACAACAAGAGGATCTCGACGATTGTTTCTAGACGCAGAAGCCGGCGGCTTTGGAGAGTCAATTATGTTGCGTGTTCGAGCTTGGCGTATCACTCATTCGAAGTTGGTCCAGCGAACGTCTCTCCTTGACATCGCAACCGCAATCAGCAGCTGACCTTTTCTTCCCGAGTCGGCAGCACAAGGCTCGTTGTTCACCGAAAAGTGAGGTACAAAATCCGAAGATGCAAATGAACAACCATCTTCGGTAGGTAGTTCGATACACAAGCTCCTTGACCCACTGCCCACTCTTGGAGGCGCGAACTTGCCACAAGTATCATGTCGTCGCGAATAACAAGGCTCCACCACGTCTTGTGCCTTGACCGTGCTGCGTCTTCCAAGGGACGCGGAGACCATGTGGGTGTGAGTTTACGAGTTTCCTGTAGGAGAGTAACTTCGACACAGTAAATAAATAGATCATTATCCAAGAGTCCAGTTGCCATCCTCAAGGAGCAGAGAACGATGAGGTCGCAGAGCGTTGCCACTGTCAAGTTCCAGTTCGGGCTCACATCTATGGAATCTTGCAAGGGTAACGGAAGGAGCACCGTGACTGGCAGGCGTTCAATTGTACACTGAGTTTCAAGCTCCGATGGAAAGGCGACTCGTACCAATAACCACGGTCAGACACTTGACACAGCCCAATAAAGCTCGAACTATCTCGAATTGTACACTATTCGGTCCCTTAATGCAATTAACACCTCAAGAAGAACAACAGGAGCGCGAAAATGGGGAGCTTTTGGCGTCGATGATGGGAGATAACATTGATCCGGACGTGGCGCGTCGTGTTCTCCGCAAACACAACGGTAACATCCAGAAGGCCGCAGACGCTATCCTAGAGGGTGACAGGGGTGAAAATGTCGTCTGGAACTCAGCCCATTCTCAGGCTGGACATGACTTGAAATACCTTGATTCCCCACCGGCATCCAACAACCAACATATCACTCAGGCTCCGCCTTCGACGGTAATCGACCTCACATCCGATGAAGACGAGCTTTCTCGCGCTTTGCACTTATCTATGGAGTCCTCTCAAACTGAAATCAAGTTCGGTCCTAGTGATCGTGCACCAGACCCTGCTTGGCAGGTTGTGCCTTCCAATGTATCATTGTCTTTGTGCATCATCCTTGGCAGAATTGACCTGACGGCATGACAGGTTCAAGCAAAATCTGACATGTCCCAGGATGACCAGACGCTGAAACAAGCGATCCAAGCAAGCCTGAAGGACCTTGTCGCTGACGAGTCCGAGCTCCTCCCTTTGGAAGAAACAGTCCGTGAAGGCGGTCGGTCTGTGCCACTCCCGCTCTTGCCCATGTGCCGTTGTCTTATACTGTTATTTATGTCCTCCAAAATACCGCTTTGAATTCGTTTGCGGCCACAAGGCCAGTTGCCCTGCGCCCTGAACTTCCTTCAATCGCCTACGCCGCTTTGGTTTGTCTCCCTCAATGGTAACTAGTGTTGTCGGTCACTCAAATATGTCGTCCGAAAAGGTTCTTCAAGGTTTATTTTTTGTCCCGCAAGTCCGAGAGAGCGTAGCGAAGTTGAATCTACCCAGTATTGAAGGCACGATTCCGCGCGACACTCCTGGTGGGTTTGTCTTTTTAACTGTCAACACATCACGATAAGGAACTTGATCAGATTACGCAATATGGAACTTGGTCGAGATCTTCGTGAATATGGACCTGGCACAATTGTCTGCACTCGTTGACAAAGAGGTACTGGCATCCCTCGAGGCTCCGCCGTGGAACGGCCCAGCGGATTTTCCAGGCGACTTATCGGCCGGTGCGCACAATCTCAGACTGATTCTTAACTTCATACACCATTACTGACGTATCCCGAGGCAGAATTTCTTACAAAAATTGCCCATTTGGTGGAGTACCATCTTACTGCGCAAACACTTGATGTGGAATCCAGCAGGTAATGTTCATTGTCATCCACTGTTGTCCAGTCCAGCTCATGCTCACGCCAAATAGAAATAGCCCCGGATTGTTCAACTTCCATCATGGCCGCGTTGAGTTCCGTGATAACCTTCCGAAATTCACAAAACCCCCGTCGGAAGCATGTGTCGTCCACGTCGACATTGGTGGTGACCACCCCTCTGCTAATGATCTCCTCTCCCGCCTCTCTGCCAGTTTATCTCACTTTCACGACACGGGGTCGTCCCATGACGTGATTTTTGAGCCTTCCCACGTGGTCTCCTTCCATCTCAAATCCCATCGGACTCAATCCTCGTTCACTTCAAAGACCCCACGTGATGGATTTATTTATCCCAAATCAATCTACATGGACCAATTCCTCTCCCATAATGTTGAGTTTGCAAATCAAAAGCGGGCACAGCAACGAGGAATGCTCGTAGAAGTGGACAAGTTGACATTGCAGAAAAAAACAATGACGCATTTTAACGTGGGTTTCCAGATCCGGATTTGGGGGCTCAAATGACCGCTAACTCCGTTCCAGGATAAGGACACGCTCAAGGATCTGCGGGCATCGATATATTATTTCGAGCATGTCGCTGAAGCAAATGATAACCTGGAGCGCCAAGCGGCAATCGACAACACGGTAGTGAAATTGAAGCGGATTTTGGGAATGATTGAGAACGAAGTAGAAGGTGCGACGAGTAGTTGATCGACGAACTAACCAATTGAAGTCGCTTAATAGAAATTGATCGCAAAATTACAAAGCTCCAGGACGATTCGGTCGTACTCTTCGATTGTCCAGAATTACAGAAACATCGGGTTCGTTCCTGAATGCCAATCGTTTAAAAAAATCTTACCAGTACTTTTCATAAAGTACGACCTAAGGGTGGTCCTCATACACAGCGGTGTTCCTGGCAGAAAGCAGATTTATTCCTATGTCCAAGACGCCAGGAAAAATTGGTGGAAGACTGTTGATTATACTGTCACCGAGGTAACGAATCCAACAACTTGTTCTTCATTCTAGTTTTTTAGTTGGCTTCATTAACAGGTCTCTGAAGAGATCGTCCTCACTGATCCAGTCGGTCTGCATCTGGGGGCTGGCCCATATATGCTGATTTACAGCCGAAGTCTTCCCGATGAACAAATCAATGCACCGATATCCTGGCCTAAGATATTCAAGGTGAATTCATGTCTCTCTTTTCGTATTCTATTGGTTCTAGGATGAACGGAACGAAAACAGGATAGGGTGGAGCACAACAATGAAAAGTTCCTCGCATCGCTACCTTCAGAGATAGCGGTGAAAGCAATGCCTCGTCATTCGTCGACGCTTCCCTCGCCACGTCCTGCCCCACTTGTGCGGAAACCCACTGAGAGAAAGGCGTCACTCCCCGAGGTCGTGTCCATGGAAGTGAGTGGTCGTTGAAGGAGCTGGAGTCCACGCAAACTTGAAGACGGCCTGCATGCTTGAGAAGACCTTACAGTTCTTCTGGTTCCATAATTAATGAAGCTGACTGATCATCTAATGATCTGTGTTCGTCACATATTCATTCCTGTTACCTTGTGGCAGATTTTGGATAGTATCCTCCGGCAACACTTTTACAGATAAATCACAAAAGGCGTGCGCGTGCACCAAGTAAATTAATTATATAATAAAGATTTCTGGCCTAGAATTCCAATGGATAATAAAGTTGTGAAGGAGGAGCAATACAGGATAGACCATATCCAATCTCCTTCCAAGAGTCAAGAAGCATAGTACATGCTTTCCTTTGTTCCGTCACGGTTCAATTGCACCAATATATATATACATGCCTTAGCTAGCTTAGCCTGGTATATATACGGCATGTCTTATATCAGAAAAGCAGAATCCAGATATCGTGATAGTAATGCCATGATGTTTGCTGCTTGGCCTTGTTTGTCGAGTGCTTTGAGTGCAAATAATTTAATTATAGTAGAGGTGGGACGTTTAATTGAACAAAGCTGGCTTATGCCAGACTTTGAGTCAGAAATCCACCCCATCGTTGAAATTCTCAGCACATCAACACCTGGACTCTGTGGAAATGGTCTCCGCCGATAACCTGAACTTGGATGTGTTGGAGTCGATTTTTGGATATCTCTCCGGCTCTGGAAACGACCTCGCTTCTGTTGCTCTCGTCAGTCGGTCATTTCTAGCTGGGGTTATCCCTCGGCTGTATTGCACCTTGCGTTTTCGTCTTAACCACGCCAAGAGGTATCCTGCGGTATGTGACACCTCGATTCTCTCAGTCGCAGAACACTTACTACTATTCTGGAAGGTCACGTCTCCCTTCGGTTCCATTCTGGCCCATCCTGGATTGGCTGTTCATGTCCGGCACGTCGGTGTGTACTCTGCACTAGATTATTCGTTTCGAATCATACGCAATTCTCGCACCAGACATTCGCAGTGTTCCCATCCTTAAATCTCAGCTACATCCTGTATTCATTCGTGATTGCGCTCGCGCTATCACCTTGTGTTGGAATCTAAGTTCATTTAAATGTACGGTAAACGCCCTACCTGCCTTCCTTCTCCCTCTCCAGGGGAAGGAAAGGCTGCAAGACATCCGTGTACATGCCAACCTTACTACTGACCAGGCCGAGAGGCTCGTTAACCTCACTAAATTGCGTAACCTCACACTCGATTTCGGTTCCTGGAACATGATGGATATATTGCCCAAATGGACCGAGTCAATCCAAAAGACTCTCACCAGGTTGACACTCTACGTGAGTTGAAGTATTATGTTTGCTGCGGTAGTGAAAAACTTTCACACAGACATGCAACGAATTAAACGAAGCTGTTCTTGGATCTGTGCTCTCACAACTCCCCAGATTACTCGGTCTCCATATTATTGGATGCCCGAAAGTTGACCACGTTGCTGTCCTTCGTCTTGTGTCGTACACTCCTCTTCTCGAAAGCCTTTCGCTAACAACCACAGTGAGGAATTCGTTATACCTGCAATCAAGCACCTTTCTCACCATCTCTATCGTCCAGGAAACACCCCGCCCTCTTGTACTTCCAGCTCCACCACTTCATCGCCTCCGTAACTTGGCCTTCGACACCCGCTACACTCTCAACCCCTCCCTTTCTCCTGCAGTACTCACTTCTATCCTGTTTCATCTGCGACCCTCTTCTCCTCCTCTCACTTCCTTCATCATCAAACTTTCCAATCGCCAAATTCTTGTCGGCCACGCGTTCATTCAACAACTCCTCGATACATACGCACATACCTTGAGGAAATTTGCGTTTGTGGACTGCATGGTCGAGATCGACTCGATCGCCGCAATATGTAAGGAATGTGTCCATCTGGAACGGTTAGAAGTTGCATTCCCTATCAAAGAAATTGTGAGCTCGTATCCTCTTCCGTACCCCATGCTGTACGATCTGCTGCTCAAACAAAAGGTGCTTCAGCTAAAATTCACTGCGGCAATGTCCCAATCTCTTAGTTTACGTACCCTCATCAACATGGGCGATTCGCATGTTTCAAACGAACCTCGGCTCTCCTTGACACAGGAAAGTGTGCGTTATATTATGGACAACGTACACAATCTGAGGAATATTGTGAGCGACAAAAGAATATGGACGGTATGTCTCTTATCTTCTATCGCTTGATCTAGTATTCGTGTTATTAACTCCGTTTTACCATAGGGCCGCGAAGGTCCTGACTTCGAATCGTTTGTATCCTTTGAACGCCGAGTGGCTCCCCTTGCCCTAAGTCATTGGTTTATGCCTCGTGACTAGCTGGCATGCAGGCACTGCTTTTTGAACCGCCCGTCTGATCGTTGGATGGCGTTTCCAACACACTCACCTAGCGGGGCTGATTTCTATACTTCAACGTCGTTGACCTTCGCCCTCCTATTAGGCTCGGACGATGGCAGGCCTCAATGGTTTTTCTCATTAATCGGCTACTAAATTCATTGACATGTATTACTTTTAATGCGAGCTGTCATATATGCCATCAGAGTACTCTCAACATCTGTACAAGAAGCCGTAAAGCCCCGGGAGAACCGCACCTCACTTGTGAAAGTATAGCCATTATTTCGAAACCCTCCTTGACGTTTTAATGAGTTGTAGCTGGCCATGGTTAATATGCGCGCTCATAGATGAGTTGACCCGTTCCCGTCAAATTTACGCATGTGAACATCCACCTCTTCCTCCGCGATGGAAACCATCCGATAGCCGAGAGTACCGCATCTACGGGCAACCTACAGGGAAGTGTGGGCAGCGATATACTAGCGGAACAAAGGATCCTGCTTGGCCTTGATCACATCCTTCAGGCGGCGGATCATGCTCGTTGCAAGCTTAATAGTTGACAGAAGGTCGCTCAAGAGCAAGTTACGTCGTCGGAGTGCCGGTCGTATACCAAATTTATTATTTCTGTCACAGTTGGTGCATGCATATGCTCCGCTTCCGTCAGCTCCGACACTATCCGGAACTGACATGAATCATGATGGCGCTAGCCGTACATAGTATGTACACGCCTGAACATCGTTGCATTCACGTGTTGTGCAGGTTAGTGCTGCGAGTTGTCAACCGTATGTGGTGGTACGCATTTGTTTCAACTGTGCCCGGATGCCATGAGGACAACCTATCAAAAGTGCGGCGGCACACCACGATTGTCATCCCTTGAACTCTTGAAACTCCAGGATGGCCTTTTTCTCTCGAAACTCTTCTTCAGGCGAAGAAAGTCCGCCTTTACCTCAGTATGGTTTTGCAGCAGACATCGAATTCGATAGCCTCGTCAAACACAATCCATTCCTATTCCGTGTTTATACGCCGAAAAAGCGGTCGCCCTTCTTCGACGATACTGACCCAT
>Ga0210387_10005016_pt1 | contig 10160 bp, 4 predicted proteins | sample IncBWC7OmetaG_FD_160108 | JGI IMG/M metagenome (GOLD analysis project Ga0210387, IMG submission 160108) | Forest soil microbial communities from Barre Woods Harvard Forest LTER site, Petersham, Massachusetts, United States - Inc-BW-C-7-O ...
ATTCGATTGCGCGTCTATATGCGAGTTGGGAAGTTGACTTCATCAAGGTGGATTGCATTGCCAGCCGCCCTTATCGAGGAGATGAAATTCGCATGCTGAGTGAAGCGCTGCGCAAGAGCGGCAGGCCGATCGTCCTGAGCTTGTCGCCCGGGGCGGCGCCGCTGGACAAGGTCGACGAGATGCGAAAATACGCGCAGATGTGGCGCATCTCCGACGACGTGTGGGACCTGTGGCACAGTGACGTGCCGTATCCGCAAGGGCTGGGCGACCAGTTCGCCCATGTTGCGCAGTGGGCAGGGAAGTCGGGACCGGGGCACTGGGCGGATGCCGACATGTTGCCTCTTGGGCGACTTGGGCCGGCGCCGGGATGGGGCCAAGCGCGCGACACGAGGCTTTCGCACGATGAGCAGCGAACCCTGATGACGTTGTGGTGCATGTTTCCGTCGCCGCTCATGGTGGGAGGAGAATTGCCGTCGGCAGATGAGTGGACGGTTTCGCTACTGACGAATCCCGAGGTACTGGAAGTCGATCAGCATTCGAGCGGGAATCATCCAGTGGTCGCGACCGAAAAGACCGTGGTGTGGATCGCCGATTCTACGTTCGGGGAGAATCAGTACCTGGCCATCTTCAATGTCAGCCAGTCGGAAGCGGCGCTCCATTACGACTGGAAAGATTTGGGGCTGAGCGGAAAAGTGTATAAGGTGAGGGACCTCTGGGAGCGCAAAGACCTGGCAACTGCGGGCTCGCTGACGGTTAGCTTGCCGTCGCACGGGAGTGTATTGTATCGGCTGACTCCGGCAACTGAGTAAGAGGTGAGGCGCAGCAGTGCGTGAAATACGGCACGGCAGTTTCGGAAAGGTCCAGCATGACGGTTTCGAACCCAGGCACACAATACTCATCGGCGAAGACGCAGGGCGGCACTCTTTTCCCGACCGGATATCTTGTTCCTTTTATTCTTGTGACAGCGCTGTTCTTCCTCTGGGGAATTCCGAACAACCTGAACGATGTGCTGATCCGGCAATTCATGAAGTCGTTCGCCATGACCCGTTTCAAGGCGGGGCTGGTGCAGTCGGCGTTCTATGCGGGCTACTTTGTGCTGGCCATGCCGGCAGCGTTGCTGATGCGCAAGGCTGGATATAAAACTGGAATCGTGATCGGGCTGCTGCTCTACGGCAGCGGCTGTTTTCTTTTCTGGCCGGCGGCAGTGGCCGGGAGCTATGGATATTTTCTGTTCGCGCTGTTCGTGATTGCCAGCGGACTTTCGTTTCTGGAGACGGCTTCAAATCCGTTCATCGCGCAACTGGGCGATCCGGATACGTCGGAACGGCGGCTGAATTTCTCCCAGGCATTCAATCCTCTGGGCTCCATCAGCGGCGCGCTGATTGGAACCATTTTTATTTTCTCGGGAATCGAATTGACGCCACAAGAAATTGTGGCGCGCAAAACGCAGGGCCTTTACGAGGCCTATCTGCAGGCGGAAACGTTGCGCGTCATCAAGCCCTATCTGGTGCTGGGAGCGGTGGCGATTTTTTGGGCGCTGCTGATTGTCCGCACGAAGTTTCCTTCGATTCAGAGCGAGCACGAAGGCGCCGGAGATCATGGCCGCTTCCGCGAATTATTGCGCTATCCGCATTTTCTGTGGGCCGTGGTCGCGCAATTCCTTTACGTCGGCGCGCAAGTCGGCACCTGGAGCTACTTTATTCAGTACGTGCAGGAATATGCCCACCAGCCGGAAAAAGTTGGCGGCTATTTTCTGACCGGGACGCTGGCCGCGTTCGGAGTCGGACGATTTGCCTCGGCCTATCTCATGCGCACTATCGCTCCCAACAAACTGATGGGCGCCTACAGCATTGCCAACATCGTGCTGGCGTCGCTGGGAGTGTTGTTTCCCGGATGGTTTGGAATGTGGTGCGTGTTCTTGACCAGCTTTTTTATGTCGCTGATGTTCCCGACAATTTTTGCGCTCGGCCTGAAAGGGCTGGGTCCTAACACAAAAATCGGCGGCTCGCTGCTGGTGATGGCGATCGTGGGCGGCGCGGTCTTGACGCCGATCATGGGGTTGATCGCAGAGGCGGCACATGGCATTGCGGTGGCCTACCTGGTGCCGCTTGTCGCCTATGTATTTATCGCTCTGTACTCGTACTTCGGATCGAAGCCGGTGGCGACTGCTGTGTAATCAGGTTTCAACGGGATGGCGGTTGCGGTGATCCCAGGGCCGGCGGTGAGGCGGACATTTTGCGCACCATGTCTTCATCTTTCTGGTCTGCTTTTTCTTTCAGCTCACGGACCTTGGCAAACTCCTTCTGGGATTCTGCGGTATTTCCCATCTCCTGAAAGACGCGGGCCAGACGATAGTGGACGTCGGGCTCGGCGGAATCGAGCGTGACCGCGTGTTGCAGGGCGGTGACGGCGTCCGCATACTGCTTCTGCTGCGCAAGAATCACGCCAAGATCAATGGCCGCGATGCGAATGTCGTCTTTCAGCTGGATCGATTTCCTGAGAAATTGCAACGCGGCATCCGGATGGCCGGCTTTCATTTCCATGTCTCCCAGATAAGCCAGCGCTTGGGCGTGCAGGGGATCGAGTGCGAGTTCGGCCTTGAATTCCTGCGTCGCTTCGTCGTACTGGTGCGACTTCCAATAGAGGTAGCCCAGACCGAAATGCACGTTCGGCTCGCGCGGTGAGGCCGCGGCGGCAGCCCGGAATTCGGCGATTGCCTCGGGAGTCTTACCCAGACCATCCAGAGCCTCGCCCGTGAGCACGTGCGCCGGGGCGGAATCCGGATTGTGTTCCTGAATCAATTTGAACTCGTCGAGGGCGCAGGAATATTGCCGTGACCACAGGCAGCTCTGCGCCAGCACTTGATGAAGCTCGGCATTGGCGGGATCGGCGTCTGCCGCCGGTTTCAGATACTCGGCGGCGTCTTCAAAGCGCTTCACCCCGTAGTAGCTGAGGCCGAGCAGCGTCCGCGCCTGCATTTGTTGAGGAACGGCGGCCAGGGCAGCGGAGAGAGGCTTGATGGCGGCATCGAACCGCCCTTGCTTGAACTCAGCCAGGCCCAGGTTCAGTTCAACTCCGGGCAATTTTGGATTGAGGGCCAGCGCCTTTCTGTATGCGCTCGCGGCTTCAGGATATTTCTGTTCCCTGGCGAGCACGACTCCCAAACTGGCGAAGGCAGCGGCGTCGCGCGGATTGCTCTGGGTAACCGCCTCCCAGGCCTGAGCGGCCTCGGCAAGCTTGCCCTGCTGCTCCAGCGCCTGAGCCTGTGCGGGGCTGGCGGCCTGCGCCAAGGCGGCCGAATGCGACAGCATGAGGCCGCCCGCGCCGAGCAGCACTATCCATCCTTTGTTCATTTTCCCGTGCTCATTCCGATTCCTGAGTGGACAGACTAAAGCCGGTGCCGCCAAGAAGCAAAACAAAAGCCCCGCTCGCAGTGCATGCGAGCGGGGCCAATGGCTGAACCGGCCTGGATTAGAAGTACAGCTTCAAGCCAAGCTGGATTTCCCGCGGGTCATGCGCCGAGGTGATGGCGCCGAAGTTGCTCGCCGAGAGGGAAGTGCTGACGGCGTTGAATTCCGTGTGGTTAAAGGCGTTGAAGAACTCCGCCCGGAATTCAAGATGGCTACCACGTGATTCGCTGAACAGGAAGCTCTTGAAGAGCGACAGGTTCCAGTTGTCACGCCCCGGACCGCGCAGCGCGTTGAAGGGGAGATTGCCGAAAGTTCCGGGCGCCGGGGCCACCAACGACGAATTCGCATTGGAGAACCAGGCATTTACCGTATGCGGCTGTTGAATGGCGCCGCTTACGTCCGGACGGTTGTTGGAATTCGGCAGGGTGTTGCTGATGTTGCCGCTGACTCCACCCAGGTTGACGTTGAGGGGTTCGCCCGACACCATGGTCACGATGCCCGACACTTGCCATCCGCCAACCGTTCCCTTGAGCAGGCGGTTGTCGCTGCCCTTCAGGAATGGGATGTCGTATACGAAGCTGACGAACGCAATTTGCGCACGATCCAATCCCGACGGGCCGTTGTCATACGCGTGGCTGTAAGGGTTGGAGGTGTTGTTCAAATCGCTGACGCCATTTGAACTGGTGGCCGGGTCAAATGCCTTGGAGTAAGTGTAGGCAGCCTGCAAGGTCAGATCACGCCGGATCTGCGTGTGCAACTCCGCCTGTAGCCCGTTGTAGTGGGAGTTCTGGACATCTTCCGACATCTTGATCGAGTGGAAGCCCAGATATGGAACCAGTTGCGAGTAAGGCGTCGTATCGGTGCCGCTCGCGATGCCGGCCAGAAGACTTGGATCGGGCAAATTGGTTTCGCGATAGTCGTTCTGGTGGCGGTTCTGGTTGCCAACGTAAGTGACAGACAGCACCGAGCGCGCTGACAGAGCGTGCTGCACGCCGAAGCTGTACTGGTAGCTCACCGGCAGCTTGTTCTGCACCACGTCGAGGCCTGTGATGTCCGCGACCGTGGCTTCGGCCGCCGGGTTGATGGTTCCGTTGGTGGGAACGCTGGTGGTCGGATTGGAGAGCAGGACGTTGTTGAGAGTCACGCTCGAACTGAACGGAATGTTCGGCCCGGCGTTGTACATGTCGTTGCCCTGAATACGTTCGTACATGGTGCCGAATCCGCCGCGGAGAATCGTCTTGCCCGATCCGGTCAGATCATAAGCAAAGCCGAGGCGTGGTCCGAACGCTGCCCAGTGGTTGTTTACCAGGCCCTTGGGAACCCCGGCAGTCGTGCCCGGGATGCCAATGCCGTTCAGATAGAAGCTGTAGCCGGCCAATGCCGCAGCCGGGCTCGGGCCCAGGTCCGGACTGCCAGCGCTGCAGCCCGCTCCAGCCGCAACGCAGATGCTGCCATCGACGGTGTTGAAAATCGGGGGAGAGTTGTGGTCATAAAGGGCCGGGTAGAAATTGCCCATGCGGTCATTGGCTTCGTAGGTGTGCGGAACGCCGTCCCAACGCAGACCGAGATTCAGGGTCAGGCGGTGGTTGACGCGCCAGTTGTCTTGTATGTAAGCAGCCCACGAAACATTGTTCCAGAAGCCTTTATCCTGGACGGCTAGTTCGTTGTACTGGTCGGCGTATCCCAGCAGGAAGTCAGCAAAGTCATTTCCTGTGTAAGTGTTGTTGAAGGTGAAACCACCCTGGGTCTGACCGAACAGATCCTGAACCTTCTTGTAGATTGCCCAGCTAGCGCCCATTTTGATCTGGTGCGCGCCCTTGGTCCAGGACACATCGTCGCGGATCTGGTAGTCATCCGCCTTGTTGTGCCACGGCCAGCTCGACGTGGTGTAGTCGGCGCCCGTAACGCCCGCCAGGTGGATTTCCGGCATGCGGGTGAGGTTGTTGCCGGGGAACAGTTCCGGCGTGTTGTATCCAGCGGGACGTGTGATGTTGCCGGCCGGGACGATATTGATGCGGTTGCCGTTGTAGTTCAACGCGACTTCGTTGAGCAGCGTGGGGCTGATCACATAAGTCGTGTGGATCACGCCGCTGAAGGACGGATTGCCGAAAGAGTTGCTGGCGGTCGGTACGTTATCGCCGCTCCACATCGACGTTCCGAAGGTCTGGCTGATCTGCTCATCCACCCAGTGTCCGTACACGGAAAATTTGCTGTTGAAGTTGTGATCGATGCGGACAATTTCTTCCCGCACCTTGGTGGGCGAGTTGTTGCCGCCGATGAATTGCGCGCCGCTGGTCGGTGCGGGGAAGATGCCCGCGCCTAACAGAGCCGTCGCGTTCGGATCGACCAGTCCACCCGCTCCACCTGGGATTGCGTTGCTGGGGAACCCGACGAAGGTCGGGTCGGTCACTCCTGCGGCTGCCTGGGCGGCCGAAGGAATGCTGCAACCACCGGCAGAGTTAGGAGTACTGAACGTTGTGATGCCGTTAGCGGCGAAGGCCGCCTGTTGCGCGGCCGAAATCTGGCTGGCGCAGGGTACGTGCAGACCCGAGTGCGCGACCACCAGGCCCGCGGGATCCTTAGAATCGGCCGGCAAGTTGCCGCTAAAATCGCCGCCGTAAGTATTGGCGAATGGCACAGTCTGGTTGGTCAGGCCACCTTGAATCAGGCTGCGCCATTCCATGTTGTAAAAGAAGAACGTCTTATGTTCCTTCGCCTTGAAATCCACCGGCCCGCCCACGTTGAAGCCGTAGGTATGGAACCGCAACTCGGCTACTTTGTTCGGAGCTGGATTGAAGTAGTTGCGCGCATCGAGAGCGTCGTTGCGAGTGAACTCCCAGCCGGAAGCGTGATACTGCCTGGTTCCCGACTTTAAAACCGCGGTCATAGTCGCCGCCGAAGATAGGCCGAATTCGGCGCTGTAGTTCGAAGTCATAGTGCGGAACTCAGCGATGGCGTCCATCGAGGGCATAACGTCGGAACCGCCGGCGCCGCCACGATCGCTACTCTCGCTGCCGTCGAGCAGATAGAGGTTGTGGCTTTCGCGCATGCCGTTAAAGCTGACGTTGGCGTCGCCTCCCACTGGCGTCGGCGTCTGGAAGTCGCCTTGGCCGCTGGAGGCTCCCGGTGTCAGGGAGATCAGCGAATACATGCTGCGGCCGTTGGTAGCGAGCTGACTGAGCTGCTGGCCGGTGATCACGTCGCTGACTTCGCCGTTATCGGCTTGTACCGCGATGGCCGCGGCTTCTACCGTGACTTGCTCCTGGGCGGTGCCCAGCTGTAATTTGAAGTCGACACGGGTACGGTCGCCGACGGCCAGGATCAGGCCCTTCTGCTCGACCGGCTTGAAGCCCGGGGCCTGGGCCCGGACGGTGTAGTGGCCGATGCCAAGATCAGGCACCACGAATTCGCCTTGGCTGCTGCTGGTAAGGGTGCGTGCGATACCGGTATCGACGTTGGTAACGGTGATCGAGACATTCGGAACTGCAGCGCCGGAGGGATCAGTTACCGTTCCGACGATGGTCGCTTCTTGGGCGAACGCCGGTGTGGCAAACGCCGCGAATAACATAACAAAGAGAGACAACAGCACGAAACGAGCGAGGTTGCGGCTCTTGACAGGGAACCCGCAACTCTCGACGAACGTGGGCGAGAGAGATTTCATATACCAGCCTCCAAGGCGGGATAATTGGGACGGGGAAAGGTCCGAGCACAGGACGCCCCAAGTCCGTAAACGTTTACGGTTTATCTGTATTTGTATAGTCTTGTCAAGAACAAAATCGATTTCGCACTGGGGTTGCGCGATTTCACCAGGCGAAAAACCCCGGATAATGGGTTCCAATTAGTGGTTTTCTTGACCGAAGGATTTGGCCTGTGCTACAAGCGACCGAAGTCCGTAATCGTTAACGTAACGACTTCCACCAGGTTTCGCAGCCTTATCCATGATGCTCTCATGGCGTAGGCTGCGCAGGAGGCTCCATATGCCCGGAATGCCGATTCGAACCGCCCATCACGTTGTTATTGTCTTGGTTCTCTTCCTTGTTAGTGCCCTTGGTGCCGCCGCCCAGGCCGCTGGCGCGCCTGCCTATCTCGATCCCTCCCAACCGGTTGACGCTAGGGTCAACGACCTGGTCGGAAGGATGACGCTGGAGGAAAAGGCTTCACAGCTGGTGAACCAGGCCCGGGCGATTCCCAGGCTGCAGGTTCCGGCCTATGACTGGTGGAGCGAGGCTCTGCACGGGGTGGCTCGCGCAGGAAAGGCTACGGTGTTTCCCGAGCCGATCGGCCTGGCGGCGACCTTCGACGATTCCCTGATTCACGAAATGGCGATCGCCACCAGTACCGAAGCCCGGGCCAAGCACGATCAGGCTGTAAAGGCAGGCCGACGCGACATCTATGAAGGGCTGGATTTCTGGTCGCCGAACATCAATATTTTTCGCGATCCGCGCTGGGGACGTGGGCAGGAGACTTACGGCGAAGATCCTTTTCTGACCGGGCGGATGGGCGTCGCCTTCATCACCGGGATGCAAGGAGACGATCCCAAGTATTTTCGGGTGATCGCGACCGCCAAACACTTTGCTGTGCACAGCGGGCCGGAGACGACCCGGCACACCGTTGACGTCCAGGTTTCGAAGCACGATGAGGAAGATACGTATCTTCCGGCCTTCCGCGCCGCCATCACCGAAGGCAAGGCTGGGTCGGTCATGTGTGCTTACAATCGGGTCAACGGCCAGCCAGCCTGCGCCAGCACATTCCTGCTGCAAGACACGCTGCGCGGGGCGTGGAAGTTCAACGGCTATGTAGTCTCCGACTGCGACGCGGTGACCGACATCCATCTGGGCCACCATTTTGCCAAGAGCCGTCCCGAGGCCGCCGCGGTCGCCATCAAGACCGGCATGGACAACGAGTGCGCCGACTACATCACCATCGTCAAAGACGTGCACGACTACCAGCCATTCATTGACGCCGTGAAGCAGGGGTTCCTCAGCGAAGCGGATATCGATGTGACCCTGAAACGCCTGTTCACCGCGCGCATGCGCCTCGGCATGTTCGATCCGCCAAGCGCGGTGCCCTATGCCAACACGCCGGAATCGGAAATCGACAGCGCGCCTCACCGCTCCCTGGCGCTCAAGACAGCGCAGGAATCGATGGTGCTGCTGAAGAATGATGGCGTGCTGCCTTTCGCGTCTGGCGTGAAAAAAATCCTGGTGGTTGGGCCGCTGGCCGATTCCACCGAGGTGCTTTACGGCAATTACAACGGGACGCCATCGCACGCCGTCTCCGTGCTCGAAGGACTTCACAACCAGTTCCCAGGCGCGCAGGTTTCGTATCAACCAGGGACGAGTTTTCTGAGTGAGAAGCCGCTGGCTGGCGATTTGCTGGGTGCAGCCGTATCCGCGGCGCGAGAAGCGGATGTCGTCGTGGCCGTTACCGGCATCACTTCGAAACTCGAAGGCGAAGAGATGGATGTCGACGTTCCCGGCTTCAAGGGCGGCGATCGCACCAGCCTGAACCTTCCGGCCGAGGAAGAAGCGCTGTTGGGAGCACTGAAGGGAGCGGGCAAGCCGCTGGTGGTGGTGCTGATGAACGGCAGCGCGCTGGCCGTAAATTGGGCCAACGACCACGCCAATGCGATCCTCGAAGCGTGGTATGCCGGAGAAGAAGGCGGAACGGCGATTGCCCAGACTCTGGCCGGAGCCAACAATCCTGCCGGTCGCCTGCCTGTAACCTTCTACAAGGGCATAGAGCAGTTGCCAGAGTTCGATGACTACGCGATGAAAAACCGCACTTACCGGTACTTCAGCGGCAAGCCTTTGTATCCGTTTGGCTACGGCCTGAGTTACACGAAGTTCGAATACAGTGGCGTCAAGTTGTCGAGCCCCGAACTCGACGCCGGCAATCCGCTCGAAGTGAATGTCGATGTGAAGAATGCCGGTTCACGCGAGGGGGATGAAGTCGTGGAACTCTACGTGAATTTCCCCAAGCTGCCGGGCGCTCCAGTGCGTGCACTGCGCGGCTTTACTCGCGTTCATCTGCAGGCCGGCGAAGTGCGGCACCTGAAACTCGCACTGCAGCCGCGTGACCTGAGCTATGTGAACGAAGCCGGCGATCGGATGGTGGGAGCTGGCGATTACACGATCACTGCGGGCGGCGGACAGCCCGGGACGGGCGCCGCGCAGGCGGAGGCGCGTCTCTCGATTCGCGGAGAACAAAAACTGCCGGAGTAAAATGAAACCTGGCGCGGCACGCCACTCCGACATGAAGGTTTTCAGCTCGCTGGCTGCAGCGCTTTTGTTGTGTCTGTGGAGCGCACCCTTGCGGGCGCGTGCGCAGCTGTCGTCGTCCAAGCCGTCGTCGTCCCACGCACCGTCAGCACAGGTGCCGGCGAAGCCGGCGGCGGCGGTGAACGCAGCTTCCAACAGCTCGATCCGCTTCGCATTTCAGCCCATCGGTTTCAAACTCGACAGCGACGAGACTTCTGAACGGCACGCGCCGGAAACCATGGCCGGCGGCGTCGCCATCTTCGACTACAACAACGACGGCAAGCTCGACATTTTCTTCGCCAACGGCGCCGACATCAAAACTCTGAAGAAGGATTCTCCCAAATATTTCAACCGTCTGTTTGACAATGATGGCAAGGGCAACTTTAAAGACGTTACAGAAAAGGCAGGGCTGGCCGGAACCGGATACGACGTGGGCGTTGCGATTGGTGACTATGACAACGACGGACACGAAGATATTTTTGTCGCCGGC
>Ga0210387_10005017_pt1 | contig 10158 bp, 4 predicted proteins | sample IncBWC7OmetaG_FD_160108 | JGI IMG/M metagenome (GOLD analysis project Ga0210387, IMG submission 160108) | Forest soil microbial communities from Barre Woods Harvard Forest LTER site, Petersham, Massachusetts, United States - Inc-BW-C-7-O ...
CGGAGAACAACGGAGAACAGACGAGCTTGCCAAAGTCACGCCGATGCAGGCATGTTATTACACACCTGTTTAGTTTGGGCTACGCCCGGTCAGGCTCTTACTCATGCCATCGCGACGACAATTTCTGACGGCCTCTGCGGGAGCTATTGCGGCAACGCTCGCCACTTCCGAGGTCCGGGCACCTGACACGGAAGCAAAAGCGACTCCCACTAATCTCGCCAGCCTCTGCGGAGAATGGCTATTTCGCACGGATTCAGCGGACTCTGGGACGAGCCAACATTGGTATGACGCCGACGTGCCAAGCACCGGTTGGCGACCAGTAAATGTCCCTCACACGTGGCAGATCGAGGCCCCGGTGGCTGAGTATTACGGCACAGCGTGGTACCGTCGAACCTTTGATGTGCCGGCGGACTGGCGAACTCTTGCAGTGCGCGTTGAGTTCGAGGCGGTCTTCCACACGACTACCGTCTGGATTAATGGCCAAATGACCGGGGAACACCGGGGCAAGGGCTACACCGCGTTCACGTTCGACGTCACACACTTGCTCCTTTGGGGAGAAACAAACGCCATTGCCGTTCGCGTGGACAATGCGTTCAATGAACATATGCTGCCTCGCGGGCGCTCCAGTGACTGGGCGCACGACGGAGGTATCTTCCGGCCCGTACAGCTCCTTATCACTCCGAGAGTATTCGTGGAACGTGTAGACGTCGAGGCCACTCCGAATCTCTCCAGCGGAGATGCAACGATCGCAATCACCAGCCACGTTCGAAACACAGGCCCAAAGGACTGGAGCGGCAGGACTTCCTACCGCGTTGTGGATGAAGCAACCGGTCTGACGGTTTTGATGAGCGCGGGGCCGGTGCTCTCGATCAAACCGGGCACAACCGAGACGCAAACCAGGCAGGTTGTGCTGACGAAGGCGAAGCTTTGGCATTTCGATCATCCAAATCTCTATCGTCTTGAATTTTCGATCGCGGGTGCACGTGAATCCCATTGCTTTCCTACAATCTTTGGCATTCGCAAATTAGAAGCTAAAGACGGCGCATTCTATTTAAACGGCGAACGCGTGCGTCTGATGGGCGTGGAACGTATGGCGGGGAGCAACCCGGAATTCGGAATGGCAGAACCGGCGGATTGGATCCGGAACGACCATGCGGACATGAAGCACCTCAACTGCGTCTTCACACGTGCCCATTGGCCCCAGGACAAACGTGTACTCGACTACTGCGACCGTCACGGAATTCTTATGCAAACCGAAGTCCCGGCCTGGGGCCCAGCAACTTTTCAAGGCATGGGGGCGCAACCGGATGCCGAAATCTTGGAAAATGGAGTCGAACAATTGCGCGAAATGATTGCACGGGACCGCAACCATCCCTGTCTTGTAGTTTGGGGTCTCTGCAACGAGATCGGAGGTCAGGACCCGCCTGCCTACCAGTTCGCGAAGCGCATGCTGCAGGAGGCCAAGAAGTTGGATCCCGGCCGGCTATGTTCTTATGCTTCGAATTCCTTGGACAACACGCCGGAGCGCGACGTCGCTGGGCTTATGGACTTTATCGAAGCCAATGAGTATTTCGGAACCTGGGCGCCAGGTTCTGCCGCGGACGCCGCACGCTATCTCGACGAGATTCATACAGCGTTTCCCGGCAAACCCATTGTCATTTCTGAATACGGCTATTGTTCCTGCACCCCAGATCGGCCCGAGGGGGACGAACATCGAATGGAGATCCTTCGCACGCACGATCTTGCAATCCGCTCAAGGGAATACACCGCCGGGGCGATATTCTTCTGCTACAACGACTACCGCACACACGTGGGTGATCGCGGCTCGGGAGTACTGAAGCAACGCGTGCACGGAGTCGTCGACGTTTACGGCGCGAAAAAGCAGTCGTATGAGCTTCTGCGCAGGGAATCCAGTCCGATCGAATCGCTTTCTCTGGAGAACCATCTGAATGCTCTACAGGTGATCCTAAGAACGCGAGGCGACGTTCCGATGTATACGCTGCGTGGCTACAAATTGTGCGGCACGTTCTATGGGCAGGGTGATATTCCTGTTGAGCTGCAGGAAGTAGAGATTTCCGATTTGCCACCAGCGAGTTCGGCAAGGCTCGAAGTGAAATTCATGCAGTCCGAACTACCCACTCGCATCCGACTTGATGTGATGAGACCCACCGGATTTTCTGCGTATTCACTGGAGTGGAAACCTTAGCCTACGCTACAGTTCCTCAAGAGGACGAGCGATGAAGCGATTAAAACTTCCGGACGCACCGCCCGATCAGACGGGCCCAGTGAAGGTGTGGACGGAGGCCGTCATGATCCCGACATATCATCCGCTGCCTCCCGACAAGAATCCCATGTTTCTCGAAAAACGGGTCTATCAGGGCAGTAGTGGGCGGGTGTATCCCTTGCCGTTCACGGACCGCATCTCGGCAGATGCGGTCGAGCACTCATGGCAGGCGGTTCATTTGGAGAACGAGTTTCTGCGTGTCATGGTCCTGCCGGAGATTGGCGGACGCATCCACGCCGGCATTGACAAGACCAACGGGTATGACTTCATTTACCGCCAGAACGTGATCAAACCCGCGCTCGTGGGTTTGGCTGGGCCGTGGATTTCCGGCGGGGTAGAGTTCAATTGGCCGCAGCATCATAGACCAGCAACGTTCATGCCGATGAGCTTTCAGACAGAAGAACATGCCGACGGTTCCCGGACGATCTGGTGTAGCGATCATGACCCAATGAACCGGCTAAAGGGCATGCATGGCGTCTGTCTGCACCCTGGAAAGGCGTACCTCGAACTAAAGGTGCGCCTTTACAATCGCACTCCTCTCATCCAAACATTCCTTTGGTGGGCCAACATTGGCGTGCACGTCCATGAGCTCTACCAGTCTTTCTTTCCGCCGGATGTCCACTATGTGGCAGATCATTCCAAGCGGGCAAAGAGTCGGTTTCCCTTTTGCGACAGTTACTACTACGGCGTCAATTATGGTGAACGCGGTCGAAGGGGCCTGCCTGCCGAAGAGCAGCCGCTGAAGTTCGTTCCGCCGGGCAGCTACCCACCCAACGACCTGCGTTGGTACGCGAATATCCCCGTCCCGACTAGTTACATGGCGATGGGGTCGAACGAAGACTTCTTCGGCGGGTACGATCACAAACGTAAAGCTGGATTGGTTCTTGTGGCCAATCATCACATTGCGCCAGGGAAGAAACAGTGGACTTGGGGCAACCACCCGTTTGGTTATGCGTGGGATCGCAATCTCACGGATGAAGACGGCCCCTACATCGAACTGATGGCTGGGGTCTATACGGACAACCAGCCGGATTTTTCGTTTCTCGCTCCTGGAGAAACGAAAACGTTCAGTCAGTATTGGTACCCGATCCGAGAGATTGGCCCCGTACACAAAGCCAACCATGATGTAGCCCTCAGTTTCCAAATTTCGACGCATAATGCTCGCATCGGTGTCTGCGCGACCAAGCCATTTCCAGCCGCCAAAGTTCGTTTGGAGTCCACGACTGGACAAATTACGGAGTGGCAGTGCGATCTGAAACCTGGAAGTGCTTTTCTACAAGTCGCCGAGTTGCCTGCTGGAATCAAGGAGAGCGAACTCTGCGCAGTTGTCGAATCCCGAGAGGGACACGCACTGCTTCGCTACACGCTGACCCCTCCCGCAAAGACGGAAGTGCCCCCAGCCGCGACCGAGCCGGGTACTCCAGAAGAAATCCAGAGCAACGACGAACTCTATGTCACGGGTCTGCACCTCGATCAGTATCGTCATGCCACGCGCCATGCTGACGTATATTGGTGCGAGGCGCTCCGCCGCGACCCCGCTGACAGTCGTTGTAACAATGCCATGGGTTCCTGGCATCTGCGCCGGGCTGAATTTGCAAAAGCGGAGGAGTTTTTCGGCCAGGCGATCCAGACACTGACCGTTCGTAACCCCAACCCATGGGAGGGGGAGGCGTTCTACAACCTGGGACTCACGCTTCGTTATTTAAGTCGCGACGAAGAAGCCTACGCCGCTTTCTACAAGGCTGCTTGGAACTCCGCGTGGCGCTCCGCGGCCTACTTGGCGCTGGCGGAGTTGGATGCCAAAAGAGGTGATTGGAATGCTTCAATCGAGCACCTCGAATCATCATTGCGCATGAACACGGAAAACCTAAACGCAAGGAATTTGTCGGTGATTGTCTTGCGTAAACTTGGCAGAGGGGGGGAAGCAGACAGACTACTGAAAGAGACACTGGCGCTGGATCCACTGGATTCCTGGACCCGCTACCTGGCATCCAACTCGTTACCAAGCGGCAACCAGATGCTCTTCGATTTGGCCCTAGACTATATGCGCGCGGGTCTCTACCTGGAAGTCGTCGATCTCTTGGGCTGCACGGACCGAAACGCCAGAGACGGTTCAGTGCCAATTCTCTTGTATGCCCTGGGCCACATCTATCGGCAACTGGGGAATACATCCTCAGCGAAGCGCACGTATTCAGAAGCGTCTATGGCACCGCCCGACTATTGCTTTCCCAACCGGTTGGAAGAATTTGTCGTCCTTCAAGAAGCGGTTTCTGCCAATCCCGAAGACGCCAGGGCAGCGTATTACCTGGGCAATCTTCTATACGACCGCCGCAGGCACCGTGAAGCGATCGCCTTGTGGGAACGGGCCGCGTGCCTGGATCCGTCCTTCTCGACCGTCTGGCGCAACCTCGGACTCGGTTATTTCAATGTGCTCGGAGATGAGGAGTTGTCCCGCTCTGCGTTCGACAAGGCCGTGCAGGCAAATCCTGGAGATGCGCGCATTCTCTATGAGCAAGATCAACTCTGGAAACGTCTTGGGGAGTCACCAGAACGGCGGTTGACCGAACTCGAACAATACTCCGAACTGGTGCGTCTCCGCGACGATCTGTCGGTCGAACTCGCCAGCCTGTATAACCAAACACGCCAACACGAGAGGGCACTCTCGTTGCTTGCATCACGTAAGTTTCAGCCATGGGAGGGCGGAGAGGGTTTAGCTCTCGGCCAGTATGTGCGTGCGAATTTGGCGCTAGGACGGCACGCCCTGGCTCAGGGTGACTCGCTCCAAGCCCGGCGTTTGTTTGAGGCAGCCCTCCGCTGCCCTGAGAACCTAGGGGAGGCTACACATCTACTGGCAAACCAAAGCGACGTCTATTATTTTCTGGGCCGTGCTTTCGAGGCCGATGGTGATCGCGCCTTGGCTCAACAGTGGTTTGAACGTGCTGCCTGGCACGAGGGTAACTTCCAGGAAATGAGCGTGAAGTTATTTTCAGATATGTCTTACTACAATGCACTGGCTTTGAAGCAACTTGGTCGGGCGAGAGAGGCCGAGGAATTGTTGCGTTCCTTGCTTGCTTATGCAAAGGGGTTGGCGGGCCAAGTGGCAAGGATCGATTATTTTGCAACGTCGCTTCCCACAATGCTGTTGTTTGAAGACGATCTGCAAAAGCGAAACACTGTGACTGCCACTTTTCTGCGTGCGCAAGCTTGGCTGGGTCTTGGCGATAGCGCACAGGCGCGGGAATTGCTTCACGAAGTGATGGTTCTCGATCGAAACCACTCGCGTGCGGCAGATATGCTGGCTAGTTTGGAAGGCGCACGCGGCCTGGAATCGGGTTTGCGGAGTTCCGTCGACGCCAACACCTGGCCTCGCACATGAAGGCCCAAGGGCGCTACAACACAGCTTATGTGTGGACCATTTCGGCGGTGGCGGCCTTAGGCGGTTTGCTATTCGGCTACGACTGGGTGGTCATTGGTGGCGCAAAACCCTTTTACGAGAAATTCTTTCGTCTTGGGTCCGAAGAATTGATCGGATGGGCGAATAGTTGTGCACTAATCGGATGCCTCGCCGGCTCAGTTGTTTCCGGAGCAATGAGCGACCGCTTCGGACGCAAGAAACTGTTGGTTCTTACCGCTGTGTTGTTTGCAGTGAGTTCCGTCTTCACGGGATGGGCAGGAACCTTTTCATCGTTTGTGATTTGGCGAATCATCGGTGGAGTGGGCATCGGCATTGCTTCGAATGTCTCGCCGACCTACATCGCGGAGATCAGCCCAGCACCGTGGCGTGGACGGATGGTCACGCTGAATCAATTGACCATTGTTGTCGGGATTCTGGCGGCACAAATCGTGAATTGGCTGATCGCCGAGAAGGTCCCCGATGGTGCTACTGCGGAAATGATCCGGCAGTCCTGGAACGGGCAATATGGCTGGCGCTGGATGTTCACGATTGTGGCCATTCCCGCAGTCATCTTTTTCGTCACCGCACTGTTCATACCCGAGAGCCCGCGCTGGCTGGCGAAGATCGGCAACAAAGAACAAGCTCGCCGCACGCTGGCCCGAATCGGCGGAGAACAATATGGCCAAGAAACGATAGCGGAGATCCAAAACGCGCTTGGCAGCGAGGCCGAAGGTAGGGTCAGTTGGCGAGAGTTGCTGGCGCCGGGCATTTTGAGGGTACTGTTGATCGGAGTAGCGCTTGCCGTTCTTCAGCAGTGGAGCGGAATCAATATCATTTTCAACTATGCGGAAGAAATCTACCGCAGCGCGGGCTATGGCGTTAGCGATATTCTGTTCAACATCGTAATCACGGGAACGATCAATCTTGCGCTTACCCTGGTCGCGCTGGCGTTAATTGATCGAGTTGGGCGCCGCTCTTTGATGCTTTTGGGGTGTGCAGGAATTGCATTGTCTCACCTGATGCTTGGACTCACTTATCGCGCCGAAATCAAAGGACTACCGGCACTTGTGATCACACTGTGCACGATTGCCTGTTACGCACTCTCCCTCGCCCCTGTGACCTGGGTGTTGATCTCGGAAATCTTTCCGAATCGCTTGCGCGGTATCGGCGTCGCGATTTCGGTGTCCGCTCTGTGGAGTGCTTCCTTCCTTTTGACTTTTACGTTTCCTATTCTTAATCGCGTGCTGGGTAACGCCGGGACGTTCTGGGCTTACGCTGGGGTCTGCCTCGCAGGGTTTTTCTTTGTGTATCTCCGTGTTCCCGAAACGAAGGGCAAAACTCTGGAGGAGATCGGGCGTGAACTCACCAGCGTGCGTGGCAGACTCTCAAGTGAGGAGCAACCGTAGAGCTCCGCATAGAAAAGGTGTTACGTCTGGACCGTCTTCCGGTTGCCTCTGAGTTTAGTATCCACTGAAGGTTCCCCGCCAGCTTATCGCAGCAGTTCGGCATCCGTAGCCTGCAAATATTGGCCATGACATAAATGGTTCATCGAATACTGGGGCGGAAAACGCTCCGTTCGTTCCGAATCGGGGCATCCTGCAGAATAGGAAGTGGGCCAGAAGTCGTCTTCTCGACCCAACTTCCGGGTGGCCGTGTGAAATGATCATCGCTGAGAATTATGAAAGAAATATAACCCCCACGCGCTCAGATATTTCGAGATTTTCGACAGGCACAATCTGAATAATCGATAGCTCTGAACGTTTATTCCGAATCGGTCTCGCAGGGAAATTCACCGTGCTTTCGTCTTGCAATCCCGTGTGTTCTGGTTAAACTAACATGGGCGTTGTTTGTCCTCGAAACGGGCTCAGCCCGGAACGCGATTCTATAAGGGAGGCACAGAAATGTACGACGTAGCACATCCATTCCTGCGCCGACTTGCCAAGCCGTTGGCAATCGCTCTAGGCCTACTTGCGCTCCTGTTCCTGCTGCAAGTCACTACGCACTCGCATGCCAACGGTCAGCATGAATCGGCCTGTCGTCTCTGTCAGGTAGCACATCTCGGTGTGGCACCGGCAGTTTCAGCTGTGGTACTAAGTGTCCCGCTAGTTTCGTTCGGTCAGGTGACAGCCAGCGTCACCCTTGATGTTTCGGAATCATTCTCCGAGCAATCTCCTTCTCGCGCCCCGCCGTCTTCCCCCGCCATCTAAGTCCTGCCCATCATCATCTCGAGCGCGGCAGACTCTCTGCGCGCGGCCGCCGTTATTCCGGGCGGACCTACCACAACCACACATATCGCTCCCTGCGGGGTCGGAGGAATCATGCGTTTCGCTTTTCGAGGTTCTGTTTTCATTGCTCTCAGTCTTATTTTCTTTGTTCTAGGTGCTTTTGCACAGTTGGGGAATTCAGGCTCAATCGAAGGAGTGGTTAGGGATCCTTCTGGCGCTGCTATCGTGAACGCAACAGTGGAGATCAAAGATCCTGTCAGCGGCTACATGCGAACCACGAATACCAATTCAGAAGGTGCATTCCGATTTACCAACGTGCCGTTCAATCCATACCACTTGACCGTCAATGCCAATGGCTTTGCCCCTTTCGCTCAGGACGTTCAAGTCCGCTCCTCGGTGCCGGCGGCGGTGGAAATTGCTCTGAAGATCGCGACGGAAGCAACGAAGGTAGAGGTCGTTTCCGGAGGGGATCTGCTGGAAAATGATCCCACGTTTCACAGCGACTTGGACCGCAACAGCTTTGCCAGGTTGCCCTTGGAAAGTGCCTCGTCTTCCGTGAGTTCTCTCGTTACCCTCACGACTCCTGGAATTGCCGCCGATTCAAACGGTCTTTTCCACGGGCTCGGCGATCACGCCGAAAATTCATTTTCCGTGGATGGTCAGCCGATCACCGACCAGCAGAGTAAAGTCTTCTCCAACCAGATTCCATCATCGTCCATTCAATCCCTGGAAGTAATTTCCGGAGCCCCACCAGCGGAATTCGGAGACAAGACGAGCCTGGTTATTAAGGTGACGACGCGATCAGGGCAGGGCGTTACGACACCTCATGGAACCGTGACCGCTTCTTACGGATCCTTTGGCTCTACAACTGGTGCCTTCGACCTCGCCTATGGCGGAGCGAAGTGGGGGAACTTCATCGCGGTGGATGGACTGAATACCGGTCGCTTTCTCGACCCGCCGGAATTTTCCGTGATCCACGCCAAAGGCAACCTGGAAGATGTATTCGACCGTGTCGACTACCAGGTCTCGGACAAGGACACAGTGCACTTGAACCTAGGCTTCACCCGGTCCTGGTTCCAGAATCCCAACTCCTACGACAATCTCAATGTGGATGTGACTGGTGGGCCAGACAATACCCTGGTTGGGCCTACGGACCAGCGTTCCAAGATCCAAACTTATAACATTGCCCCCACCTGGACCCGCCTGATCAATACCAGCATGGTGTTTACGCTCGGCGGCTTTGTGCGGCATGACGGCTACCACTATTACCCCAGCGAGAATCCTTACGCGGACTTTGGTCCGCTTCAGTCGGAGAGTGTTGCTCAAAACCGAACTCTGACGAACGCCGGCGCCCTGTCCTACATCTCTTATGTTAAGGGAATTCACAATGTCAAGGCGGGTGTCACGTATCAACAGACGTTCCTCACAGAGGATGACAGCTTTGGGGTCGTCAACCCGACATTGAATTCCCCATGTCTCGATCCGTTTGGGAATCCAGTTCCCGGTTTCACAAGCCAGACACAATGCACGGGTTCGTTGCAGCCAAATCCAAACACGCCAAATAATCCCAGCGCCGTGGCTCCCTATTTCTTCCCCGCGCTACTACCCTACGACCTCACGCGTGGAGGAACCAGCTATCTGTTCCATGGACATACGGACGTGAAGGAGCTTTCCCTCTACGTTCAGGACTCCATCACCTACAAGAACTGGGCGTTCAACGTCGGAATTCGCGGCGATCTTTACAACGGCATCTCCATAGCCCGTCAAGCCGAACCCCGCGTCGGTGTTGCCTACAATCTCAAGAAGACAAACACCGTTCTGCGAGCTTCCTATGCGCGCATCATGGAAACCCCTTTTAACGAGAACCTGGTCATTGCCAGCACAGGATGCGGCGATCCAGTGGTGAATGCCATCGCGACGGGTTCACAGGGCTACCCCTGCATCACCACGCCGTTAAAGCCTTCCTGGCGCAACGAATTTCACGTCGGCTTCCAACAGGCCTTCGGAAAATACCTCGTTGTGGATGCCGAATACCTCTGGAAGTACACCCACTACGGCTACGACTTCAGCATCTTCGGAAACACCCCGATTTTCTTCCCCGTGGAATGGCACAACTCCAAAATTCCTGGCTACGCCATTCGCGCCACCGTTCCGGAATTTCACGGTTTCACCGCGTTGGTTGTAATGTCCAGCGTAGCTGCACGTTTCTTTCAGCCGCAAGTGAGCGGAATTGGCGTTACACCTGCCGGTCAGGG
>Ga0210387_10005019_pt1 | contig 10157 bp, 10 predicted proteins | sample IncBWC7OmetaG_FD_160108 | JGI IMG/M metagenome (GOLD analysis project Ga0210387, IMG submission 160108) | Forest soil microbial communities from Barre Woods Harvard Forest LTER site, Petersham, Massachusetts, United States - Inc-BW-C-7-O ...
TTGAGTATTTTAAAAATGAGTTCTTAGCTTGGCCCATGAAAGCCGCTGATTTTTTTACCCTGCCGCGATCGCTTGCGCCTTTTCTGGCCGCGTTCCAGCCCGACGCACCGCCGTGGGAGTGGTTGAAGCAAATCAGTGCGGCGTTTGCGGCGCTGCGCCAGGATCCATCACTCAAGCTGCTTCCGGCGGGCGCACAGGTGGAAGGGTGGGTTTATGTGCATCCCTCGGTGAAGATTCCCCCGACGGCGACGCTGATCGGCCCGGCGTGGATTGGCGCGAACACCCAGATCCGCCCCGGTGCGTTCATTCGCGGCAATGTCATCGTTGGCGAGGGTTGCGTGCTCGGCAACTCATGCGAGTTCAAGCACTGCCTGCTCATGGATGGCGTGCAGGTGCCGCACTTTAGTTACGTCGGCGACTCCATCCTCGGCAATGGCGTGCACCTCGGCGCCGGCGCCGTTTTGTCGAACTTCCGCCTCGACCAGCAACCCATCGTGCTGCGCCTGCCCGATCTCACGGTTGAGACCGGCTTGCGCAAGTTCGGCGCGATCCTCGGCGACCGCGCCGAAGTTGGCTGCAACGCCGTGCTCCAGCCGGGCACGCTCCTCGGCCCGCGTGCCCTCGTCATGCCGGCCATGGCTTTCGGTGGCTGGCTTCCGCCTGCGACCATTGCGAAGGTGCGGCAGACGGTGACGACGGTTCCCCGGCGAGACTAGACCGCGGAACTGTGTCCGAATGACGAATTCAGAATGGCGAATGACGAAGGTAAGGCCACCAACTACCAAATGCTAATTACCAACTACGACCAAGGCCCGATAACCAATAACCAATGACGGCACCTATGCGCATTCTCACCGGCATCACCCCCTCGGGCACGCTGCACATCGGCAATTATTTTGGCGCGATGCGCCCCGCCATCGAACTGCAGTCGCGCGGCGAGGCGTTTTATTTCATCGCCGACTATCATTCGATGACGGTGTTGACCGATGCGGCTGAGCGCCGGCGTTACACGCACGAGGTCGCGCTCGACTGGCTGGCCTGCGGGCTCGATCCCCAAAAGGCGGTGTTCTGGCGCCAGAGCGACCTGCCCGAGGTCTGCGAGCTCACGTGGCTCATCGGCTCGCTCACCCCGATGGGGCTGCTTGAGCGCGCACACAGTTACAAAGACAAGACGGCCAAAGGCATTTCCCCGAACTTTGGCCTCTTCGCCTATCCCGTGCTCATGGCCGCCGACATCCTGCTCTACGAAACCAACGTCGTGCCGGTCGGCAAAGACCAGAAACAACACCTCGAGATGACGCGCGACATCGCCATCAAGTTCAACCAGACCTATGGCGAAACCTTCGTCATTCCCGAGCCGGACATCCGCGATGAAGTTTCGGTTGTGCCCGGTCTCGACGGCCAGAAAATGAGCAAGAGCTACGGCAACACCATCGAAATTTTTGCCGAAGAAAAAACCGTGCGCAAAAAAATCATGTCCATCGTCATGGATTCACGTCCTCCGCAGGAGCCGAAGCCCGATGCGGACAAAAATCTCGCCATCCAGCTCCTGCGCCTCGTTGCGCCAGCTGAAATTGCGCGCGACCACGAGGAAAGGCTCCGGGCCGGTGGGCTCGGTTATGGCGACCTGAAGAAGGCTCTGTTTGAGCATTACTGGAATTATTTTGCGCCCTATCGCGTCCGCCGGGCCGAGCTTGCCGCCAATCCCGACTTCGTGCAAGGCGTGCTGCGCGACGGGGCGGTGCGGGCGCGTGAAGTCGCGGGCCGCGTGCTCAAGTGCGCCCGCCAGGCCTGCGGGCTGGGGTGAGAAAAATTATTTGACCACGGATTGCACGGATAGGCACGGATGATTTTCCTGTCATTCCGAAACGAGGAATCCCGGTTTGTAATATAATAAGTTACAAATGAAGAGGAGATTCCTCGCCGCGCTGCCAATGAACTCGTATCGAACATCGTTTAATTCGGATTTTGGCGCGGCAGCGCCGGTAGGGTCCGCTCACCGAGCGGACCGCGGCCCGTTGGGTCAACGAGCCCTACCTGCCAACCGTTCATTGGCCACGTCTACGCAAACCGCTTTGCTCAGGGTCTCGGAATGACAAAGCAACGCTTTCGGTATCCGCGTCCATCCGCGCAATCCGCGGGAAAATCCTGGGGTTCAAATTCAAGACCCCACTCACCAGGACGAACGTAAAATCGGCACCGCCACGGGGCGATTGCTCGCTTCTTCCGGTGGCAAGACGGTTTGGTCATGCGTTCCTGGGATCGCATCCACCCGACTGTCCATCATCTTCTGCGCAACCAGCAAGATGCCGAGGAGGTCCACCACGGTGTTTTTCGTCAGGGCCTTCTGATAGAGCACATGGGTGGCGGTCAATTCTTCGCGTTGAAAAGCCAGCTCCAAATCCCGATTCACCTGCTCCATATGGCTACGTAATCCATCCACATACTGCGTCGGAAGCTGCACGGGCTTTTCGTTTAATCCGACGTCATCGGGTGGCGTCTGCTGGGCGATGGCCGGCTTCGTCTGCAGCTCCGCCATTTTCGCATTCGGCGATTCTTCAGCCAGGGCGCACAGGGTGATCAAGGCGAGCCCGGCGGCAAGACGGATAGGGTTTGCATTCATGCCGCCTCGTCAGACCTGTTTTCGGGCGGGTTGTTTCACCGCACCGTGGGATTACGAATGACCGGAAGCAATCCGTGTCCATCATGCAATCGCTGTAGAATCGGAAATTTAGGTTTGAAACCTCGCTCACCAGGACGAACGTAAAACCGGCAGCGCCACGGATCGGTTGCTGCCTTCTTCCAGCGGCAAGAACACCGCCACCACGGTGCTTTTTGCCAGGGCTTTTTGGTAGAGTGGGTGCGGGGCGGCCAGTCCTTGGAGTTGGAAGGCCAGGTGCAAATCCCGATTCACGTGAGCCATATGGCCACGTAATCCATCCACATATTCCGTCGGAAGCTGCACGGGCTTTTCGTTTAACCCGACGTCATCGGGTGGCGTCTGCTGGGCAACGGCCGGCTTCGCTGGCAGCTCCGCCCTTTTCGCGTTCGGCGATTCTTCAGCCAGGGCGCACAGGGTAATCAAAACGACCCCTGCGGCGAGACGGACAGGGTATGCATTCATGCCACCGCGTTAGACCCGGTTTCAGGCGAGTTGTTTCACCAGAACCTTGGGATTGCGGCCGCTTTCCTCATAGAGCTTGAGGCGCGTCTCGGGCAGGACTTCCTTGGTCGTTTCCTCGAAGCCACAGTTGCCGGTAAAAAACCCGAAGCTTTGCGTGGAGAGCGCAACGATGGTGGTGGCGCCGTGTTCCTTGGCCTGCAGGCAGGCATATTCGACCATTTTTTTGCCGACGCCGCGGTTCTGATAAAACGGCATGACATAGAGCGAGCCGATCTCGGCGAGCTGCGGCTTGCCGGAATAAAAGAGCAGGGTGACACAGGCGATGATGTTTTCGTCGATTTCGAAAACGTAGAACTGGTCGATGTTTTTCTCGATGGCCTGTTGCGTGCGATGCAGCAGCTCCTCGCGGCGAACGGCGCTGCGGGTGAGGTTGTAGATGAGCCGGACGTCGCGGCGTGTGGCTTTGCGGATTTGCTGGTAGTCGTTGCCGTAGATGAGCGAGCCCACGCCTTCGTTGGAGAAAATTTCGTTAAGCAGGCCGTCGAAGATGCGGCCGTCAACGATGTGCACGCGGGGCGTGCCGGTCTCGATGGCCTTGATCGCGTGGGTGGCCTTGCTGCGCGACGTCTCGGCGATATCGCCGGGATGGTCCTTAAGGAGCGTGCGCAGGGTCTCGGCGGAGATTTCCCGGCGCACCTCGCCGTTGATCTCGAGGCCGGCGACCGAGGTGAGGTAAACGATTTTTGAGGCGTGGAGCGACTCGGCCATTTCCGCGGCGAGCAGATCCGAGTTGATGCGCAGCGAGCGGCCGTCGGGGCCGAATCCGACGGGGTGGACGATGGGCACGACGCCGGCATTGAGCAGGTGGAGGATGAAGTCCTTGTCGATGCGCTCGACCCGGGCGGTGAACTGCTGGTCGACGCCGCGGATGATGCCCGTGGGCAGCGCGCGCACGGCGTTGGTGATGGCGGCCTTGAGCGAATTTTGCGTGAGGCCTTCGAGAATGAGATGCGAGACGCGAGCGGAGGCCCGGACCGAAAGGTCGAGCGTGGCGGCGTCGGTCACCCCGGTGCCGTCGGCGTTGGAGATGGGAATGCCGCGGGTCTGCGAGAGTTCCTGCAGCTGCTGGCCGATGCCATGCACGAGCACGACCTTGATCGCGAGCGAACGCAGCACCGCGACGTCAACGAGCAGGTTGGTGAAATTTTCGTCCGCAATGATGGCGCCATCGAGCGCAATGATGAATATCTGGTCCTTAAAGCGAGGGACGTATTGGAGAATGCCGCGCAGGTCGGTCGGCTTGATGATGGCGACCGCGGTGGGTGGCTGGGTGGGCGCATTGGCGGAGCCGTTGGACATGGGATGTGCGCTAGTTGTCAGCGATGTGGCGCGGCTCGTCAATGTTGAGATGCACACCCTCACGGAGGGGTCTGCGCAGGTACGCGATGAAATCGCCTCCCTGGTGAAATGAGGGGGCGCTCTGTTTTCTGGCTGGCCGAACCTGATCCATGAAAGATTGACACGCCTTGAACCGACCGTGAATTTACCCGGCTCTACACGGCGGTCATAGCTCAGTTGGTTAGAGCACTAGATTGTGAATCTAGGGGTCGCGGGTTCGAGTCCCGTTGGCCGCCCCATTTTGATAGAAAACGACTTACGAGAAATAGGGTCGTAACTGACAACGCCTACTGGCAACACGACCATTGAAATTCATCGATGTGTTCGGACGTTCACCGGGAGTCCGCCGAACGCTGAAATTCGTGTCATCAGCTTTCCAAGCTTCGACGACTCTGGCTTCGATGTTCGTCATTTTTATACTTTGGAGCGGAGCGTCGCCAACAAGGCCGATACCATTTCGGCCTCCAGTTCTTTTTCGCCGTGGTCACAGTTATAGGTGATGAAAAGCAGGTCCTGCTTGCATGCCACAAACCACTTTTTCCAAAAAATGTTGGTGTGCCAATCCACGTATTCTCCGAGGTGCCCATGAAAATCACCGCATTGCACCTTTTGGATGTCGATGTCCTCCGGACACTGTCCCTTGACCTCCCTTAGCGTCTCGGCAGCTGCCAACCGATCCCTTTGTTTTACGCGCACTGCCGATGTGCAACGCACCTGAACCTTCGGGCTGATTGATCTCAATGCAGTGGCCGCAGGCATATCGTCCCAAAAAGATGGGGCGACATTCGAAAGAGCTTCAATAAATCCGGCCAAGAACAGGGCTTGTTGATCCGGGAAAAGCTTCCCGAAAGTTGTTTCTGCCTTTGGGAGGCCGGATGGCATTTTTTTGGCCATAACATTTTTTATTACCTAAGTTCGGGCAACTCAGTGGGCCTCTCTCCGTTCCCGCCAGTAACCCGGCTCACGAGGGCCATACATGACGGCCCAAACGAAAATCAAGTCCCACAACGGCTCGTAGTAGACCAGAAACGGAAATCGCTTGGTGAGAAGAAAACGCACGCCATCTCCGGCCTGAGCGCCCATTTCTGGAAACCGGCAGGCCAGATCAATGGCCGCAAAGACCGACTCCGAAAAGTCCACTCCCAGTCCATGGGCGGCGTTCTCATAGCGAACGACCTCCGCCTTGAATTCCTCCAGCGCCTGAGGGTGAAAGGTGTAGTCCCTCATTTCAGCAAGGAAGCGATTTCATCGCGTACTTGCTGCGAAGGAATTCCCTGAACCTTGCCCGATATGACTTCCGCGCGCCGCCTACGTACTTCTTCCATTTGAAGCTGTGTGATGTGCGGAGATATGCCCGATGCGATGCTGGCAGCCACCCGGTCGGCCAATTCAGCCCTCGCCTCAGCCGGGAGAGCCAAGGCAGCGGCGGTGATTTCTTCGATTGAGACGGTCATGGCTGATGGACGGAATTATCGTTCCCGTCGGATTGAAAGTCAATTCGACGGTTGTGGTCGTGTCAGCGGCTAAATTCGCGGCATCCGCGAGCTCGCGGGCGGAAGCGACCAATTGGCGCTTGGAACTGCAAGCCAGGGAACAGGGCTTCGTCATTTCAGCTGCCCGACCCCAAATTCCTTGCTGGTCAGGCGTAGGCGTCGGGAAAAAGCGGTGTGTCAACCCCTTCTTCGGGCCGTGCTTGTCACCGGCCGGATGTAAGGTTAATTGTTGGTGGTTCGGATCGTATGTCGCGCCTTCGCATTGTTACCTTCAACATCGCCCATGGTCGTGGCCTCATGCCCGTCTCCGGCCTTACTTCGCGTCGCCGGCTCGAGGCGCGCCTGCAAAAAATCGCGCATTTGATCCAACGTTTGGAGCCCGACATCGTCGCCCTCCAGGAGATCGATGAAAATTCCCGCTGGGCTGGCAGCTTTGATCATCTTGAGTTCCTGCGCCACCACACCGGGTTCCCCCATGCGATCTTCGGCGTCAACAACCGCCATAACGGCCGCCTCCACCTCAATTATGGCAATGCCCTGTTGTCGCGCCATCCGATCCTTGGGTGGGAGACCATCACTTTCGGCCAGCGTCGCATCGGCGAGAAAGGGTTTCTTTTCGCCGAGATCGACATCCATGGCTGCCGCGTGCCGGTCGTGAACCTCCATCTCCACTTCGGTGCGCGCGAGCGGCGGTTTCTCCAGCTCCGGCAGCTCACCGACTACCTGAAAGAGAAGCAGCGCCACCGCCATGCCCACTGGCACATGCCTCCCATCCTTTGTGGCGATCTCAACAACCCGCCGCATGTCCCCGATGCCACCGCCTCGCTGCTCACTTACTTCTCGAGCCACGGCGACTACACGTTGCATCCCGGGGCGGGCGTGCACACATTCCCATCGCCCTGGCCGCGCCGCACGCTCGACTTTGTTTTTCTTCCACCGCGCTGCATCGAGCCGCGCTGCGAAGTCATCCGCACGCTGCTTTCCGACCATCGTCCGGTGATGGTTGAGTTTGCCCTGGGCAACTCAATCGACCACGGGTGACACGGATAAAATCGCCAGGAACAGCAGAGATTCCTCGCCCGGCTGCCAATGAACTCGTTTCCCTGCACTGTAGGTCGGGCTTTACGCCCGACATGTCGGGGATAAACCCCGACCTACAAGAAAATGTCTTGTGCGAAACGGTTCATTGCCACGTCTACGCAAGCCGCGCAGTGGCTTGCTCAGGGTCTCGGAATGACAAAATAAAGGATGGGTCGCAAAGGCATACCGATGTGACCAAGTAAATCGAAAATGCTTTAAAGCCATTTCTGGCCCCAATCTGCTAATCCGTGTCCATCTGTGTCATCCGTGGTTAAAAACCACGATCCCTGCAGAATCCTTTTGCGCCCGGCGCAACTTTTTGCGGTCATTAACACCCATGTCCCGCCTCACCGACGCCTTTGCCCGCGCCAAGAAAGAAAATCGTGCGGCCTTTGTCGCCTACCTCTGCGCAGGCGATCCCGATTTCGACACCTCTCTCGCGGCCTGCCGCACGCTGATCTCGGCCGGGGTGGATGTGCTTGAGCTCGGCGCGCCTTTCTCCGATCCGCTGGCCGATGGCATCGCCAACCAGCTCGCCGCCCAACGAGCCCTCGAGGCTGGCATGACGACGGCGCGTGTTTTGGACTTGGCCAAGCGCGTCCGTGGCTCGACGGCGGTGCCGCTTGTTCTCTACACGTACTACAATCTCGTTTTCGCCCACGGCATCGATGCCTTCGTGCACAGGGCCAAGGCGGCCGGGATCGATGCGCTGCTCGTGCTCGATTTGCCGCCGGAGGAGGCAGGCGAACTGCTGGCGGTGTGCCAGTCGCATGAAATGGGCACGGTTTTCATCGTCGCACCGACGACGCCCCCCTCGCGCATCGCCAAAATCTGCGCTGCGGCCACCAGCTTTATTTACTATGTCTCACGCGAAGGCGTCACCGGCGTGCGCGACCAGCTTGCGGCGGGCATCCCGGCGGCCGTCGCGCAAATCAAGCAACACACGCAGCTGCCGGTCGCGGTCGGTTTCGGCATCTCGACCCGCGCGCAGGTGGCCGAGGTTGCCGCCCATGCCGACGGTGTGGTCGTGGGCAGTGCGCTCGTCAATATCATCAAGGCCAACCAGCCCGACCGCATCCAAATCGTCACGCAGCTCCTGGCCCATGCGACTGACCTGGCCGCGGGCACGCGCCGTAATTGATGATAGAGCATTTAAAATCAAGCATCTGCCGACCGAAATTTTGCCAAGAAGGATCGCATAGAAATACCGGTTCATAACAGCAACCCCCCGCGTTTTCTTTGAGTGCTTTGTGACCTTTTGTGGCTAAATATTTTCGAAACCGCCCTAACCGCCTATCACCCATGCCCCGACGAATCCTGCTGATCGACGACGACCGCCTGCAGTTTCGTTACACGCAGGCGCAGTTTAAGAATTTCCGGGCCGATCGCTACGATCTCGATTGGGCCGAGACTTACGAGGAAGGCCTCGCGCAGCTGCTCAGTGGCGACTACCGTGCCTGCCTCCTCGACTACCAGCTCGGCTCGCGCGACGGGCTGGAGCTCATCCGTGAAGCGGTTGCGAAAAACTGCCGCACGCCGATCATTTTTCTCACGGCGGAGTCCTCGGAGAATGTCGACATCCAGGCGATGAATTTGGGCGCGCTCGATTATCTCATCAAGGGCGAGATCACGCCGCGCATGCTGGAGCGTTCATTGCGTTATGCGCTGAAACTCGACGAAACGCTGGGTGCGTTGCGCGAGCTCGCCACGCACGACCAGCTCACGGGCCTGCTCAACCGGCGCGAGTTCGACCGCCTGCTGGCCGAGGAGGTTGAGCGTTCGCGGCGTTTCGGGCGCCCGTTCGCCCTCGTGCTGGGCGACATCGATCACTTCAAGGAGATCAATGACCGCCATGGGCACCAAGCGGGCGATGCGGTGCTGCAGGAAGTTTCGCGGCGGATGGCCACCGGCCTGCGTTCAGTGGACCGGCTGGCGCGGTTTGGCGGCGAGGAGCTGGCAATGATCCTGATGGAAACTGACCGCGCTGCCGCGCTCGAGGCGGCGCAGCGGGCCGGGGCCGAGCTGGAGTGCGCCCCGATCAAGGCCAATGGCGGGACAAATGTGCGGGTGACGATGAGCTTTGGCGTGGCGGTGATGCCGCAGGATGCGGATTCGGTCGAGGCGCTCGTGGCCGCGGCGGACAAGGCGCTCTATGCGGCAAAGGCGCGCGGGCGCAACTGCGCGGTGGCGGCGACAAGTGCGTAGCGCCCGCGGTTCAAGGTTCCCGGTTCAAAGTTCAAGGTTTAACCGAACTGCTCCGAAAGAAAAAACGGATGCCGAAGGGAAAACTTTGAACTTTGAACATGGAACCTTTGCCAGATCACGTCGCGTTCGCCGGATTGGGCACGGGTTCGACCGTCTCCGCGGTTTCGGAGGCTTCGCTTTCAAAGGGATAGAGTTTGGTGAAGTGGGTGAATTCAATGAGCTCAAAGCGGCCGTCGAGGTGCTCGACGACGGCGGTGAGCGATTCGACCCAGTCGCCGGAATTCAAGTAGTGGATCTCGCCGAGCATTTTGTCCGCCGCGGTGTGGATGTGTCCGCACATGACGCCAATGCAGCCGCGGCGCCGGGCGAGGGCGGCGATGTGATCCTCGAATTTCGAAACGTGGCTGACGGCGGATTTCACCCGCGCTTTCACCGCCTTGCTCAGGGAATAGTATTCCTTGCCGCGCCACGCGCGCCAGTGGTTGTAGAGGCGGTTCAGGCGCATGAGCGCGCGATAACCCCAGTCGCCGATGTAGGCGAGAAAGACAAAATTCTGGGTGATGGTGTCGAACACGTCGCCGTGCAGCACGAGATAGCGCCCGCGCACGGATTCGTGGATGTAGTCCTCGACGATGCGCAGGTTTTCAAACTCGAGCGGCAAAATCTTGGCGAGCACGTCGTCGTGGTTGCCGCGGAGGTAGATGACCTCGGTGTCGCGTTTTTCGAGTTTTTTCAGGACGATGCGGACGAAGCGCGTGTGCGACTTGGGCCAGTGGCCGCCTTTCTTGAGCACCCAGCTGTCGATGATGTCCCCGTTGAGGATGAGTTTTTCGCAACGGGTGTGCTTGAGAAAATGG
>Ga0210387_10005020_pt1 | contig 10156 bp, 6 predicted proteins | sample IncBWC7OmetaG_FD_160108 | JGI IMG/M metagenome (GOLD analysis project Ga0210387, IMG submission 160108) | Forest soil microbial communities from Barre Woods Harvard Forest LTER site, Petersham, Massachusetts, United States - Inc-BW-C-7-O ...
CTTCGTCCGTTCGAACGGCTCGGTCGCTTTCGTCGAGGTGCGGGCGGTTCCGCTGACCGGCACGCTCGGTGACCGGAACTTTCTGGGCATCCTCGAGGAGGTGACCGGGCGGGTCGCCGCCGAGCAGGAGCGGCAGGAGCTTCTGGCCCGCGCCGAGACGGCGCGCCTCGAGGCCGAGACCGCGCGCAAGGAGGCGGAGAACGCGCGCGCCGAGGTGGCCAGCGTCCTTTCGCGCATCTCGGACGCCTTCATCGCGCTCGATCTCGAGGGGCGGTACACCTACGCCAACGATCGCGCCATCGCGATGATGGGGCTGACGCGCGAGAATCTGCTGGGGCAGGCGGCCTGGTCGCTCTTCCCCCACATCCAGGGGAGCGCCTTTCGAGAGGCGTTCGAGCAGGCGGTGCGGGAGCAACGCCCGGTGGCCGTCGAAGGGCGCGCCAGCAACGACAACCGCTGGTTCGACGTCCGCGTCTACCCTTCGGCGACCGGTGTGTCGGTCTTCTTCGAGGACGTCTCCGATCGCAAGCGCCATGAGGAAGAGCTGACCGCCGATCGCGACTATCTGCGCCAGGAGCTGGGCGGGCGCGACGCGGAGTCCGAGGTGGTCGGCCTCGATCCCGGCCTGCGGCGGGTGATGGAGACGGTCGCGCGCGTGGCCGCCACCAACACCAACGTCCTCATCACCGGCGAGACGGGGACCGGCAAGGAGCTGGTGGCGCGGGCCATTCACGACGCCAGCCCGCGGCGCGAGCGCCTGCTCGTGAAGGTGAACTGCGCGGCGATCTCGGCCGGCCTGGTGGAGAGCGAGCTGTTCGGTCACGAGAAGGGGGCCTTCACCGGCGCCGTGCAGCGGCGCAAGGGGCGGTTCGAGCTGGCGCACGGCGGGACGCTGTTCCTCGACGAGGTCGGCGAGCTGCCGCCGGAGACGCAGGTCAAGCTGCTGCGCGTCCTGCAGGAGCGGGAGTTCGAGCGGGTCGGCGGCAGCGAGACCGTGCGCGTCGACGTGCGGCTCATCGCCGCCACCAACCGCAACCTGCGGGAGATGGTGGCGCGCGGGCGTTTCCGCGAGGATCTCTACTACCGGCTGGCGGTCTTCCCGGTGGCGCTCCCTCCGCTGCGCGAGCGGGTGGCCGACATCCCGCTCCTGGTGCGTTCGTTCCTGCTGCGCTTCGCGCGACAGGCCGGCCGGCCGATCCACGACGTCACCCCGGAGGCGATGGACGAGCTGGTGAGCTACCGCTGGCCGGGGAACGTCCGGGAGCTGCAGAACGTGATCGAACGCGCGGTGATCTTGGCGCGCGGTCCGCTGGTGGATCTCGATGCTCTCCCCGATCTCTCGGACGGCGGGATGCATTCGTTCTCCGACGAGATCTCCAACGCTCAAACGCCGCCGGTCATCCCTCTGCGCCCTCTGCGCACGCCGGCTCCGACCATCGACGAGCTGGAACGCGGCTACGTGGCGGAGGTGCTCGCGGAGACGAGCTGGGTCATCGAAGGGGAGCGCGGCGCCGCGCGGCGCCTCGGGCTGCACCCGAACACGCTGCGCTCGCGGCTCAAGCGCTGGGGCCTGACCCGTCCCGTGGATCAACTCGGCCGCTCGGCCTAGGGCAACTCGGCCGCTCGGCCGAGGGCCACGCCGCCCACGATCGCTCGTGGTCGCTTCGTGGCCGCTCCGGCGGGTCGTGGCCCAGCGCTCCCTGGTGGGCCTGGTTTCGGGCAGGTTTCCGCGGCATTTGGCGATGCGGCGATTGGTATGCCGGTTGCTGTGTGGTTCAGCTCAACTCAATTGGTTGGGGACCGTGGACCATGACGAAGGAGGACGAGATGCCGCCCGCAAGCTCCGCCGCGAAGCAGGATCAGGAGACGACCACGGTGGTCACGCACGAAGCTCTGGTGACCCTGCCGATCGAGGCGGTCGCTCGCCTCGATCGGATGGCCACCGCCAGCCTGCTCGCCACCGGCCTCGCCCACGAGATCGCCAACCCGCTCAGCTGCTTGATCGCTGCGCTCGACGCCATCGAGGTGCGGGTGGGGTGGCTCCGCGAGCGAGAGGAATCGTCCAAGAAGGATCTCGAAGAGCTGGCGGCCGACGTCGAGCTCGCCTCGGTGAGCGGGAACGAGATCTTCGCCCAGGTGCGGGACTTCCAGCAGTTCCTGCGGCCGCGCGAGCTGGAGACGGCGGCGCCCATCGATCTCAAGCCGCCGATCTTGCGCGCCGTCCGGATGGCGCGCGCGCGCCTGGGCGCCAAGAGCCCGGTGTCGGTCGTGCTCGGGGAGGCGCCGGCGGTGCGCGTGCCGGGGAACCGGATCACGCAGATCGTCCTCAACCTGCTCCTCAACGCGGCGGACGCGATCGCCGACCGCCCCTGGAGCGCCAACCTGGTCGAGGTCAGGCTGTCGACCGTCGAGCACTGGGCGGTCATCGAGGTGAAGGACAACGGCCCCGGCCTCGACGCGGCGACCCGGCAGCGCCTGTTCGAGCCGGGCGTGAGCGGCAAGCCCGGCGGTCGATCGCTGGGCCTCGGGTTGGCGATCTGCCGCGAGCTGGCCCGCGCCGCGGGGGGCGAGGTCTCCGTCTCCTCGCCGCTCGCCACCTCGACACTGTTTCGCGTCGCGCTCCCTCCGGCGGCGCTCTGACGCCTAGCGACCGGGGAAGATCGTCGACGAACGGGCGGGCTCGGGCAGCACGCGATCGAGCTTCCCCTGCCACCAGGCGTAGGCGCCGTAGAGCAGCAGGCCGACGAAGAGCAGCGATTTCCAGGGGGGCGCCTTCTCCGCGTAGCGATCGCTGGTGTCGCGCCGCGAGCCGCGCGGCAGTTTGGCGACGCTGCTCAAGGTCGCGCCGAACGGCACGTTGATCTTGGCGCGCGCGTTCACCGCCCAGCCGTTGGCGTCGAGGATCGGGCCCAGGTTGCGTTTGCGCAGCTTGATGTAGGCCAGCACCACCGACGGCATCGAGATGAGCAGCATGATGCCGACGAAGGCGCCCAGCGTGGCCAGGGGGCCCATCTTGAACAGCCCCGTCGCGTAGCCGATGAGGGCGGTGGCGAAGGCGCCGATGGCGCCGACGGCGACGCCCAGCGCGGCGACCGTGCCGACGTCGATCTTCTTGGTCTCGGGCGGCTTGACGTTGCCGACGTTGGCGGCTCCGGTGGCCGCCACGGTGAGCGTGCTGTGCGACTCGGCGTCGGCGGCGGCCGCGCGTTTGGCCACCTGCTCCTCCAGCAGCCGGACGAACTTCTTGTAGGGGGCCCAGAAGGCCTGGCGGAGGCTGATCGGGTTGTCGACGATCTTGGTGATGGTCGCGTCCCAGTCGCGCCCCTGCCGGTCGTAAAAGACGCCGTTGCGTCCGACCATCAGGTTGTCGCTCTCGCCCGCCGTGAAGGCGGCGACGATCTGAACCTTCTCGCCGGTCGCCGGCCGGGCGCAGTCGAGGTAGGCGAGAAAGGCGCCGGCCAGGCCGGCCATGGTGGAGTGCTTGGCGGCGTCGGTCACCGGCAGGCACAGGTGGCAGGCCCGCTGATCGAGGTAGAGCGTGCCGTACTGGAAGATGGCCAGACGGCCGTCGTAGAAATCCTCGAAGCTGACGAAGTTGGTGCAGAGGTGGGCCAGATCGCGGTGGTAGCGAACCAGACGCTCGACCTGGTCGATGCTGGTCGCTTCTGCTTCCAGGGCCTTGTCGCGCGCGATGAGGCCGGCGACCGTCTCGGCGCCGCCTGAGGTGAGAATCTCGCGGAGGCGGGCCAGGCCGAGCTTCTCGACCCGCTGCCCCTCCTTCACCGCCAGCCAGGCCTCGTACGGCGCGAGCTTGCTGCCGAGCGACAGCCAGTCGCGCTCGGTGAGCTCGGCGCGCGGGCCCAGGAGCGCCGCCACCGCGTCGTCGCGCAGCGTCCGCAGGGCCGCCGCGTGGGCCGGGTTCACCGCGCCGGCCAGCGGCAACGGCCGCTCCGCCCCCGCCACCGCCAGTGGGAACCCGGCGACCTCCTCGACGGAGATCGTCAGGTCGACGGCGGCGATCGGGAGGTACTCCTCCGGAGTGCGGTTCAAAGCCGGCAGGGCGCGCGGGTCGAAGGCCGCCAGCCGGCAGCGGCCAAAGTAATCGTCGACCTTGGGTTTGATGGCCGCGACGGCCGCGGCGGCGGAGGCCGTTCGTTCAGGGCCGATGGGGAAGACGTTCGCCGGGCTCTCTTCGCCCCGGGCGTACCAGGCGCTGTAGGCCCGCGCTTCGGCGAAGAACGCATCGGTGATCGTGCCGTCGATGCCCGGCTTGCCCGAGCGGTCCGGCACCGTGCCGATGGTGTCGGCGATCTCCCGGATGAGCGCGCGGGTGGCGTCGTCCTCGGCGGCCGTCTCGGTGATGACGCCGTCGCCGTTGAAGACGGTGTCGGCGAAGATCCGGGCCGGATCGCCGACGTCCTCGAGGCTGATCGACGTGAAGTCCGCCTTGCCGATGTCGGCCAGGATGCGCCGGGCCGACGCCAGCAGCGTCTTGCCCTCGGGGAGCGCGTCGTTGATCGCGGCCAGCGGCAGGGACGCCTCGCCCTTGAACAGATCGTCCGGGTTTTTGAGGTTGTTGCAGGCAAAGGTCGCCGCGGCGATCAGCTCGGGGGCGCGCACCCGGCCGTCCTTGTCGGTGTCGATGAGCGCCAGCGTGCGGGCGTCGATCTCGAGGCCGTTCGTCGGGCAGGCCAGGGCGACCCAGAGCTTCTGGTCGAGCGCGCTCAGATTCGCCAGGTCGGCGCCCGAGGCCAGCTTGACCTGGTCGAAATCCCCCGCGCGAAAGAAGGTCCAGCGGTGCGCGTCGCTCATCGCGCGTTTGTAACACGCCCGGCGGTGACCTTCTTGGATCGTTGACCGGGGGACAGCCGCTGACTACATTCGCGCCGCCCCATGAAACTACGCCCCCTGCAGCTCTCCGTCGCCTCCCTGTTCCTCGCCGCGACGGCCGTCGCCCAGACCAACCCGACGTTCGTCTACGCCAAGCCCGACGAGGCGAAGCCGGCGGCCCCGACCACGCCGCCGCCACCTCCTCCCAAGGTGGAGTGGAAGGCGCAGGTCAAGGGTGGCTTCCTCGCCACCTCCGGCAACTCGCAGACGACGGGCGGCACCTTCGGCGGAAACGTCTCGCGCAAGGAGGGCAACAACAGACTGACCTTCGACGCCGGCGCGGCCTATGGACGATCGAACGTGCTCACGCCGGTGATCACGACCATGACCGATCCGATGACCATGGTGACGACCAGCGCGATCACCAACACCACGCGGAACGAGGTCGTCTCCACCAACAACTGGCTCACCAAGGGTCGCTACGATCGGTTCTTCACCACCAACAACTCTGGCTACGTGAGCGCCCAGGCGGCCGCCGATCCGATCGCCGGCAAGTCGTTCTTCGGCGGCGGTCAGATCGGGTACAGCCGGCAGGTCTACAAGAGCGCGATGCACCTGGCGGTCGCCGAGCTCGGCTACGACTTCTCGTACCAGCGGTACGTCCAGTCGTCGAGCACGCCGATCGATCCGGTGAGCATTCATTCGGCGCGGCTGTTCGTGGGCGAGCGGCTGACGCTGAGCCCGGAGACGGGCATCAATGCCAGCTTCGAGGCGCTGTTCAACCTGAACACGGAAACCAATGCGCTGGTCGCCTCGCCGAGCACTCTGGGCGAAAAGGGGGTCGATCCCTTCCACGATACGCGTCTGACCGGGAAGCTCGGGCTCACCACCACCCTCCGCAAGCGGCTGAGCATCGCCTTTGGATTCACCGTGAAGTACGAGCAAAATCCGGCGCCGCTCCCCATCCCGTCGGGCACGCCCCCCAATGTCGGCTTCGCGCAAAATTTCCAACCGTTCGCTCAGACCGTCGATACGGCGACGGAAGCGACGCTGATCTACACGTTCCTCTAGGTCGTTCGTGACTTCGATCAGCTCACTTCTCGTCGGAGATTGACGCGGGCGCGACGCCGCGCCTAACATCGAGGCCGGGTTTATTTGGGCGGGAAGGCGCAGCCGTGACGATCAAATCAAACGAGCCGCCGGTCCGCGTGCTGGTCGTCGAAGGCGACGGCCTGGGGCAGGGGACGGTCGAGGGGATTTTGGGCACCACCTCCGCCGGGAAGGTCGTGCGGGCCGCCTCGGTGACGCAAGCGCGGGAGCTCTGGCGCGGCGGCGGGTTCGACCTCGTCGTCGCGGCCGAGACGCGGTTCCGGGACGTCCTCGACGGAATCTTCGCCTTCGTGGGGCTCTTCTCCACGGACGGGATCGTCCTCGACACGAATCAGGCTCCGCTGACGGCGGGGGGCCTGCTGCGGGGGGACGTGGTCGGACGTCGCTTCGTCGATCTGCCTTGGTTCAGTCATTCGGAGATCGAGCGCGCGCGGATCGCGGACGCCATCGCCCGGGCCGCGCGGGGGGAGTCCTCTCGATTCGAGACCACGGTCTTGTCGGCCAAGAACGGGATCGTCTACATCGACGCCGCATTTGCCCCCTTGCCGGGCTCCGACGACACGATCACCCGGGTGGTGGGGACGGGGGTCGACGTCACTGTTCGCCGCAGGGCCGAGAACGACCTCCGGCGCAGCCGCGAGATGCTCGCGGAGGCCTACCGCCTGGCGCGGCTGGGGAGCTGGGAGTGGGACGTCCGGCAGGACAAGGTCAGCTGGTCGGACGAGCTGTTTCGGATCTACGACCTCGATCCCGCCCGGCACGTCCCCAGCTACGAATCGTTCCTGGCGACGGTGCATCCCGACGATCGCGAGCACACCGCGTCGGTGCTGCGGTTGGCGATGGAGAACGTCTCGGCCTTCGTTTACGACCATCGGATCACGCGCCCCGACGGCAGCGTGCGGATGTTGCACACGCGTGGCGAGGTGGTCGCCGGCCGCGACGGCCGCGTGGCGCGCCTGGTGGGAAGCTGCTGGGACATCACCGATCGCTGGGAAGCGCTCCGGCACGCGGAGACGGCCCGGAGGGACGCCGAGGCGGCCCGGCACGAAATGGAGGACATTCTCGAGCGCGTGGCCGACGGTTTCGTCGCCGTCGACCGAGACTGCCGATACCGTTTCCTCAACGAGAGCGCGCGGCGGGTGATGCGGCGGGACTCGCTTTCGCTGATCGGCAAGCTGATGTGGGACGAGTTTCCCGAAGTGCGCGGGCACGAGTTCCAGCACGCCTGCGAGCAAGCCCTCGCGGAGCAGCGACCGACTCACCTCAGGACTTACTTTCAGCCCTGGGGTCGGTGGTTCGAGGGCCGAATTCATCCCTCGCCGGAGGGCCTTTCGATCTTCTTCACCGACGTGACCGAACAGCAGCAGGCGCAAGAGGAGCTGCGCGCCTCGGCGGAGCAGCTGAGGGCGCTGGCAGCGCGCCTGTCCGAAATCCGAGAGGAAGAACGCAAGTCGATCGCCCGCGAGCTGCACGACCAGGTCGGCCAGGCGCTGACCGCCTTGAAGCTGGACCTGGAATGGACCCGCGGTCAGGTCGACGGCGGCGCGCCGCCTGAGATGCAGGCGCGCCTCTCGGCGATGGATCTGCTGCTCGACCAGACGCTGGATACCACGCGGCGGATCTCGGCGACGCTGCGGCCGGCGATCTTGGACGATCTGGGTCTGCCGGCAGCGCTCCGCTGGCAGGCGGCCGAGTTCACGCAGCGCACGGGCGTGGTCTGCGAGTGCGAGACGCGATTGCCGGACGCTGACACGCCGCTGGCGCCGGCGACGGCCCTGGCTCTGTTCCGCATCTTGCAGGAGGCGCTGACCAACGTGGCCCGGCATGCCGGCGCGCAGAAGGTTCGCATTGGGCTGACAGTCGAAGGTCCGACGGCGGTTCTCACCGTGGCCGACGACGGGCGGGGGATCGCACCGGAGGTGCTCTCCCGGCAGACCTCCCTGGGCCTGATGGGGATGCGGGAGCGTGCGCTCGCCTTCGGTGGGACGCTGGAGCTCTCGGCGGAGGTCGGACGGGGGACGACGGTGGCCGTTCGCGTGCCGGTCGCCTCGCCGGAGGCCGGATGAAGCGGATCCTGGTGGTCGACGACAGCGTGGCGCTGCGTGGCTCAGTCTGCGCCCTCTTGGCCGAGGAGTTCCCCGAGGCGATCGTCGGCGAAGCGGCGGCCGCGGTGCCCGCGTTCGCGCTGATTGCTGAGGAGCGGTGGGATCTGGTCCTGCTCGATCTCTCGCTGCCGGATCGTGGTGGCGTCGAGACGCTGCGGGATCTTCGGACGCTTCGCCCCGGCCTGCCGGTGATCGTCATGAGCCTGCACGCCGAGACGGAGTACCGCGCGGCGATCCGCGCGGCGGGTGCCGTCGACTACATCTCCAAGGGGAGCTCGGCCAAATCGATTGCGGCGACCATTCGCGCGGCCTTGGGCGAGGCGTAGCGCGGGGACGCCGACCGGAGGGTGAGGGTCAGCCGCAGCGACGGGCGACCAGGGCGCGGAGCATTTCGTCCCAGCGGTCGTTGACCACCTTCTTGGAAAACTCGCGCTGGTAGACGGCGAAGGCGTTGTTTTGCCAGCGCCCGAGGTCGTCGGGCTGCTTGATGAGGGCATGCAACCGCTCGACGACCGCCGCGACCGTGCCGCCCCCCAGCGTGAGGCCGACGTCGTAGCTGGCGATCCAGCGGGCGATCTCGGAGTCGCCCGGTCCCGCGTAGAGCACCGGCCGCCCGACGGCCAGAGAGCCGAAGAACTTCGACGGCACCACGATGCCCGCCCACTCCGGCTGCAGGCTGACCAGATGAAGGTCGGCGGCGCCGAGTCGCGCCTGCAGCGCCGCTTCCTCGGCGAAGGGGACCAGGGTGACGTTCGTGTCGGCGGGCGTGACGGCCGCGCGCAGCTCGTCTTGGCGGTTGCCCCGCGACGAGAAGCAGAACGCGACATCGTCGCCCGAGCGCGCCCGGCAGGCGCGAGCGAGCTGGAGGAACGCGCGGTGGTCGTGGGCCCGTCCCATCGTCCCCGAGTAGAGCAGCGCCAGCTTGGCGCGCGGGAAGAGCTCGGCGCGTACGCGGGGATCGGCCACCGCGGCGGCCGGCGGCTCCACCAGCGCCCAGGGGACCAGCGTGCGTTGCAGGGCACCGCTGCCGTAGGCGGCCAGGCGCTCCTGCATGCGGGGACCGATGTCGACCAGCGCATGGTAGGCGCCGTAGCCCCACTTCATGAGCCGGCGCGCGGCCGGCACCAGCAGTTTGACGACGGCGTTGGCGTCGCCGTCGGCCCGTTCGGCAGCGATCGCTTCGGGATAGAGGTCGAAGCACCAATGCACGAGCGCGGCGGCGGGCAGCAGCTGGCGCAATCCGCGGCCCAGCAGGGGCGAGAACGCCGGGTCCGAACCGACGACCGCCGCGTCGAAAGGGCCCAGCTCGGCGATCCGCGCCAGCCAGGCCCCCGTCATCCAGCCGCTGTTCGCCAGCCGCTGGAAGGGGCGCGCCTGCGTCCAGGGCGGCCGAAAGAGCCGGTGAATCTGGACGCCGTTCCACTCCTCGAACGATTCGAAGCGGCGGGTCGGATCGAAGCAGGAGCGGTTGCTGGTGACGACGGTGACCTGCCAGCCGCGGCGCTGCTGCTCGGCGGCGAAGTCGCTGAAGATCCGGGCGCTGACGACGTCGTCGGGGTGGAAAAAATGATACGCGAGCAGGAGCCGCGGCAACGGGTCAGCCTCAGCCTTCGTCTACGTCTTCGTCGGTGCCGAAGGCGTAGACGACGGTGTGCCGGTAGGTGTCGCCCGGGTGGAGGAGCACCTGGCTGCGCCACTCGGGGACATTGATGGCGTCTGGGAAGGCCTGCGTCTCGAGGCAGATCCCGGCATGGCGGACGTGCTGGACGCCCCGCCCGGCGCTGGAGCCGTCGAGAAACTTCCCGGCGTAGACCTGCAGCCCCTGCTGGTCGCTGCGGACGGTCATCGTGCGGCCCGACTTCGGGTCGCAAAGGCGCGCGACGGTGCGCATCGGCCCCGTCGTAAAGCCGACGACGAAGTTGTGATCGAGCTCGGGCGAGACGAGCCGCGGCGACCGATAGTCGAGCGGCATGCCGGCCACCGATTCGACGGCGCCCGTGGGGACGACCGGATCGCCCGGGGTGAAGGCGTCGGCGGCGACCGTCAGCAGGTGACCGAGAATGTTGCCAGTGCTGGCCAGGTTCCAGTAGGCGTGGTTGGTCAGGTTGATG
>Ga0210387_10005021_pt1 | contig 10156 bp, 9 predicted proteins | sample IncBWC7OmetaG_FD_160108 | JGI IMG/M metagenome (GOLD analysis project Ga0210387, IMG submission 160108) | Forest soil microbial communities from Barre Woods Harvard Forest LTER site, Petersham, Massachusetts, United States - Inc-BW-C-7-O ...
TTGCCTGCATGCGCGCGCGTTCCATCTTGTCGTTGAATGTCGGGTCCTCGAAGCGGGTTAAATCGAGCTTCGAAGCGTGCTCCATGATGCGTGTCCCGATGTGCCGGGTGAATTTATCGGCGAGAACGGTGTCGCAAAAGTCGATGAGCCGCGCGAGGATTGTAGCGAGGCTTGCCAATCCAAATTCCAACCCGATCAGGTACCAGAAATTCCTGGGCAGCGCGATTCCGTGAGACCGGAAACCGATGATGGAGTCGATGATGATGCGCGTGACATACAACATCGCGAGTGGGATAAGTCCGGCGATTATTCTGCAGGTAAGATTCGACGCAACTGCTTTAGGAGCTGACTGCCAAACCATCCGAAATAATGGCGGGATGTTGTTCAACGCCTGAAGACGCTCGCGCCACCTGGAGTGGGGCTGCGCGACGTTTTCGCTGGGCTGTGCGATCATGATTCTAAAGCTCCTATCGGAATTCGCGACTATAAATACACCACTTAGCAGTGCACGTTCGTATCCATGGCTGAAACGCATGTAAATGATTGAAAATAAATGTGTTGCATGAAGGTCGAGCCCGAGGCGGGAGTGTTGATACGTATCGCCATCGGAAAGAATTACTTAGCGGCTATTGTGACGGCGCTCTTCGCTTTACCTCGAGGCGGCCAGCGATTCGCGCGCCTTTTCGAACAGCGCGTGCATCGTTGGCGTAATTTGCGCTTTGGCAGTTGATCGGACTGCGCTCGAAGTATTCAAAGTCAAAGTTCCTGACCCATTGTCTTCCGTGCCGCAAGTTTCGCCGGTGAAGGCGTATTCCGTGGCGAGGGTTGCATACGTCGGAAGTGGTGCCTGCGCGGCGAATGAAATCAAGCCATCCGCAGTCTGGAATTGCAGGATGCTGCCGATCGCCTGTCCCGTCATATTATTCAGCGCACCGCACGCCCCACCCGTAATGTTCGCGGTCACTTGAAGATCGTTCGACGCGTCTTCTTGCACCACGGCAGAGATATTAAAAGTTCGACCGGTTACCGCAGACATGAGCGGTCCCGAATACGTGCCGGAGGAATCTCCGAACTTAGTCGCCACCCAGGTGCCGGAGTCGGCGGGTGAGCAACCGCCTTTTGGCAGCTTGTAGTTACCAGCCATCGTCAGGCCGTCCGAACTTACTGAGCCGCTAAAGGTGACCACTGGATCTGTTCCGCCGGACGCGAGCGTAAAAACGATCGAGTTGCTTTTCACGGTTCCATCGATTGAATCTGTCCCGACGTCGCACGGCGAGCTGGAGAGAATTACGGCCGGCGCCGCTGAGATCGTTCCTGTCGACTGCGAAAAGTTGGCTTCGAGGTCCACGTTGTTGCTCGAGCCATTCTGTGAAGTGAGCATGATCGACCACTTTCCAGAAACGCTGGCGGGCGCGGATCCTCCGCCACCTCCAATGATGTCGCCGATGCTCGGGAAACACGCCGAGAGAATCACAATCGGAGCTATCGCAACGGCGGCCATCAGTACCCGCATTTTTCGCATGTAACCTACTTTTTTGAGTTCAGTTTGATTTATCTGGCGCGCAGCCAGCGTTCTGTGAGGAGCATTCAACCGTACGGCAGCTTAGTCTATTCGGTGCCGCCGAAGGACTTTATTCGCTGTCGAACTTAAGATGTTCCAAAAGGTCAACTGTCTCGGAGCTGGTCAGTTTCTTTGAGGCGTATGCCTTCGGAAAGGTTGGACGCGTCACCGAACAAACGATACAGGCAGCAGAAATGCTGGCGATTAGGTTGCCGAACAGGTCTGCTCTACGAAGCCTTCTCCTGCGCGTATACCACGTATTCCGAGTACGGCCCCTTGAAGTCTTCGATGCGACCGCCCTCGAAATGCCATATGCGAGTAGCGACTTCGTCGATCACGTCATGATCGTGCGTTACCAGCAGCACCGTGCCGAGATACTTCTGCAGCGCGATATTCAGCGCGTTGATCGATTCGAGGTCGAGGTGGTTTGTCGGCTCGTCTAGTACCAGCACATTCGGCTTTTGCAGCATCAACCGGCAGAAAATCAACCGGGCCGCTTCGCCTCCCGACAGCGCTCCCGTCGGCTTCAGCGCTTCTTCGCCGCTGAAAAGCATTTGCCCCAGCACGCCGCGCAGTTGCTCCTGTGTCGCCATTGGATCGAATTGGTGAAGCCATTCAATCGCGGTTGTGCCCTTTACGATTGATTCACTGTGGTCCTGCGCAAAATAGCCCACTGCAACGTTGTGTCCCCACGCGACCGTCCCGCCGTCAATAGGGAACTTCTTCTCCTCGTCGCCAACGAATCCGGGAGCATTGCGCACGAGCGATTTCAGAAGTGTTGTCTTGCCCGTTCCGTTGCGGCCCATCAGCGCTACTTTTTCTCCGCGCGACACGCTCGCGCTGAATGGCGCAAACACTTTCGTGCCGTCGTAGGCCTTCATCACGCTCTTAATTTCGAGTGGATGTTTTCCGGAGTGCTGATCCATCTGAAAACGGATGAAAGGCCGGGCAATGTTTGACCTGGCAAGGTCAGCCGTTTGCAGCCGTTCGACTTCTTTTTTGCGGGATGTCGCCTGCGCCGAACGCGTGCCGGCGGAAAAACGCGCGATGAACTCATTCAACTGCGCGATCTTTTTCTCGCGCTGTGCGTTTTCGGATTCGATGCGTGAGCGGATCGCTGTTTTTGCGAGCACCATGTCATCGTAACCGCCGTTGTACATGATGATCGTTTGATAGTCGATGTCTGCCACGTGCGTGCAAACGCTGTTCAGGAAGTGCCGGTCGTGCGAAATCACGATCAGCACGCCCTCGTATTCGAGCAGGTAGTCCTGCAACCAGTGAACTGAATCGAGGTCGAGGTGGTTCGTCGGCTCGTCGAGCAGCAGCACTTGCGGGCTGCCGAAGAGCGCTTGCGCCAATAGCACGCGGACCTTCTGCCCGCCCTGCAGTTCGCGCATTTTGCGCTCATGCAGGGGTTCCTCGAGCCCTAAACCGTCGAGAAGAATCGCCGCGTCTGCTTCGGCGGTGTAGCCGTCTTCCTCTCCGACAATTCCTTCGAGTTCGCCGAGGCGCATACCATCTTTGTCGGTAAGCGATTCGTGCGGCTTTGCGTAGAGGGCTTCGCGTTCCTGCAATGCCTTCCAAAGGCGCGTGTTGCCCATGATCACCGCGTCAATCACGCGGTATTCGTCGAACGCGAACTGATCCTGGCGCAGAATGCCGAGCTTTTTAGGACGTGTCACCGATCCTTTTGACGATTCCAGCTCGCCTGTAAGGATCTTCATAAACGTGGACTTGCCGGCGCCGTTCGGCCCGGTGATCGCGTAGCGCCGCCCTGTAAAGAACGTAGTGGTGACGTCCTCGAACAGTATTCGAGCGCCGAACCGCATAGTGATGTTATTAACGGTGAGCAAAGGAGATTAATTATACCGCGAAACGTAAAATCGTGCAGGCGCGTCCTCAGGAGTGCTCTAGAATCTAATGGGAATGACGCTTTCGCGCTGGGAAAAGCGAGAACGAGCCTCTAAACTGGACTTCGTTGCAAACGTCAGGAGACTACATCCTTGCAGGCATCAATCATCGCGAAGCGCGTGGTTCTGACCGCAATTCTCGCCATCGTCTTACTGTACGTGGGCGATTACGGCTGGGCGCATCACAAAATGTCCGGCCCGAATTCTGCGGCGGCACTCGGCAGCGTGGAAGTCCATAAGATATGGGAAGTCCCGCATAAAGACGGCCGCGAGGAATTCAGCTTCGATCCGCCGCAGACAGAAGCTTGCCTCCACTCCATCTTCCCGCATTTCGGCTACACCCCCTGCTGGTACGCAGTGCGGCACACAACGCAGCAAGAGTAGTTAAGTTTTTCGTAGCAGCGCAGGCTCGCGCTGAGGAACCGCACCTCACAAATTCTTCGCGGTCAAACTGTACAAAAGCAAGCCGAGCACAACGAGCGTAACCACGACATACATCCAATCGCGCTCTTCAGCGAATGCAAACTCAGAAAACGCCACCCGCGCCACTGGAGTCGCAATCAATAGCAGAATTCCCAGCTGAATAATTCCCGCTGGATCAAGCGCCAGACTCGCTTTCAAAATTCCGGAAACGCTTCGCAACTCGGATGGCTCTCCAGTAAACGTCTTGTAACTGGGAATTGCAGAGCCGTGCTGCACGAGAAACGGAATCGCGCCTGCGAAAACCACAATCGCGGCGATCGTCACTCCCGAACGAAGCAGGATCCCGATGATCGCTTCCGCGCGCCGGTCAGACATCCCATGTGTCAGGCTGTTCATTGCGCGAACTTCCCTCCGATGCCGTTGAAGATCATCTCAATCCCCAGAAGCGCAATTACGATGCTGAACAGGATTCGCAGAATCCTCACTCGCGCCCCCGCCAATAGTCGCGCGCCGATCAGCGATCCACCAAGCACACCCAGCACGACAGGCATCGCGAGCGCGGGATCGATGTATCCGCGTGTCAAATAGACTCCGGCGCTCGCGGCAGCCGTCACGCCAATCATGAAGTTGCTCGTCGTCGTCGAAACTTTGAACGGAAGCCCCATCGCGCGGTCCATCGCCAGCACTTTCACTGCGCCAGAGCCGATGCCAAGCACACCCGACAACACGCCTGCCGTAAACATCAGCCCGAATCCAGCCGGAACATGTGAGACGTGGTAGGCCTGCTCGCCCTCTGGTCCAGGAAAGGTTCCGTCGAGCCGCAGAAAGGAAGCGATTTGATCCTGTTTTGCCGGTCCTCGAGAGCCGGGATGCGATCGGATCGATTCGTATGCGGACCACAGGAGCACCAGCCCAAACGTGATCGCAATCCACGAAAGGTGCAGATGAATCGCGACGACTGCTCCCGCGATCGCACCAATCGTCGTTGCGATTTCAAGAAACATCCCTACGCGAATATTCGAAAATCCTTCCCGCACGTAAGCCGCTGCGGCCCCCGACGAAGTTGCAATCACGGACACAAGAGACGCGCCGATCGCATATCGGATGTCGACTCCAAATACGAGCGTGAGTAGCGGAACGAGGACCACGCCGCCGCCGAGCCCAGTCAAAGATCCAAGGAAACCGGCGACGAGCGATCCAAGCCACAAGAGCGCGGTCAGTTCAAGAGTGTTCATTCAAGCCACACTCTCGGTTCTGTTTGGAATTATCTGACCCACGCCGCCTCGGAAGCATTCTTGCATTTCGCAGCGATTCTCTCACTTGTCGGAATTCCCGGAAAGATTCATCATGTAGATTCGCCCCTGTGACCTCGAACGCGTCTGGGGCGGTTATCGCCAGCTCTCGGAGGATCATCGTGAACGAAGTTTTCATCTGCGACGCGGTGCGCACCCCTTTCGGCAAGTTCGGCGGCGCGTTATCGATGGTCCGCACAGACGACCTCGCCGCGCTGCCGATTCGCGCGCTAATGGATCGCAATGCGGCCGTCGACTGGTCCGCCCTCGATGACGTAATTTACGGCTGTGCGAACCAAGCCGGCGAAGACAATCGCAATGTTGCGAGGATGGCGCTTCTTCTAGCTGGAATGCCGAAGGAAGTGTCCGGCGCCACCGTCAATCGTCTCTGTGGCTCGAGCCTCGAAGCGCTTTCCACTGCCGCGCGCGCGATCAAATCCGGCGAAGCCGAAATGATGATTGCAGGCGGCGTCGAAAGCATGACGCGCGCCCCCTACGTGATGGGCAAATCCGATAAGCCCTTCAGCCGCGACGCGCAAATATTCGACACCACGATCGGCTGGCGCTTCGTGAATCCTGCGATGAAAAGCAAGTACGGCGTAGACTCCATGCCCGAGACGGCTGAAAACGTTGCTGAGGAATACCACGTCAATCGACAGGATCAAGACGCTTTCGCCCTGCGAACGCAACAGCGGTGTGCGCGCGCAAACGCTGCCGGTTTTTTTAAGCATGAGATCGTCGCAGTAAACCTTCCGCAGCCGAAGGGCGACCCTAAAGTTTTCGACGCCGACGAACAACCGCGCCCGGATACAACAATTGAAGGCCTGCAGAAACTCAAACCAATCGTGAAGCCGAACGGCACCGTCACAGCAGGAAATGCCTCAGGTATCAATGACGGAGCATGCGCGCTATTGCTCGCATCAAAGTCCGCGGCCGCGAAGTACGGGCTCACGCCATGTGCGCGTGTCGTAGGAACAGCCACCGCGGGAGTCGCTCCGCGCGTGATGGGTTTCGCGCCCTCTCCCGCATCGCGCAAACTATTCGCAAAAACAGGACTGCAACTTTCGCAGATGGACGTAATCGAATTGAACGAGGCGTTTGCGGCTCAAGCTCTCGCCGTCACTCGCGACTTGGGCCTGCCGGACGATGCGCCACAGGTAAACCCAAACGGTGGAGCAATCGCGATCGGACACCCGCTCGGCGCGAGCGGCGCAAGACTGGCGACAACAGCGATGTATCAACTCCACAAAATCAAAGGCCGCTACGCACTCTGCACAATGTGCATCGGCGTAGGCCAGGGCATCGCCACAATCATCGAGCGCTGCTAGTCGGCCTGCGCCGGCGAGTTTTTGGTAGCCATGACGAGCGCAGTACCTCGTCGTAGGTTTTCCTTTCGCATCTGCACCTCCGCGCAACGCCACCGCCAAATTTCCTCCACGCTCATCCGCCGCCTTGTCATCCCTCCATCCGTGCGATAGAGTAGCCGCCTTCTCTGCGGGGGCGCACAAAATGGCGGTTGCCGGACAGGCTAAACTAAAAGTTCTGATTCGCCGCGCGGCCATTCAAAAGCGCGTCCGCGAAGTCGCGCAACAAATCACAAAAGATTTCAAAGGCGAGCGCGTCCACATCATCGGCGTGCTGAAAGGCGCTTGTATTTTTCTGTCCGACCTTGTGCGCGAAATCAGCCTCGATACTTCGATCGATTTCATCGCCGTATCGAGTTATGGAAAAGGCAAACAGAGTTCCGGCCAGGTGCGGGTACTAAAAGATCTCGATAGCAGCATCGAGGGCCTCAACGTCGTCCTCGTCGAAGACATTCTCGACACCGGCGTCACGCTCAGTTATTTGATCCGCGTTCTCCAACAGCGCCGCCCGAAAGTGCTTCACATCGCCGCGCTTCTCGACAAGCCTTCGCGCCGCATTAAAGAAGTGAAAGCGCATTACGTCGGCTTCACGATTCCCAATGAATTCGTCGTCGGCTACGGCCTTGACTACGCCGAACGCTACCGAAATCTAAAAGACGTCTGCGTCCTGAGCCTCCCTCCGGAATAAATAAACGTGGCCCGAAAAGTCCTCACCGCGCAGGACCTCGAATCAATCGCCGCCGGCGGCGAAATCGTCGTCCCTCTCGATACAATTGTCACGCATCTCGCAAATGAGCTCGCAAAATCCCGGGGGATCACAATCCGCCTCGAAGATCCGAAACCAGCAGGCGCGGAACCCGCTTTTGCCGCTCCTTCGCGCACCATTGCAATTGGCTCGGATCATGGCGGCTTCGATTTGAAAGAAGAATTGAAAGGGTATCTCGGTACGTGGGGTTATACCGTCCTCGATCAGGGCACAACCAGTCGAGAAGCCGTAGATTATCCGGATTTCGCGGAAGCTGTTGCAAACGCTGTAGTGCGCGGCGATGCTTCGCGCGGCATCGTGATCGATAGCGCTGGAATTGGTTCGTCCATCGCCGCGAACAAGGTCCCGGGAGCCCGCGCAGCGCTATGTTATGATAGAGCAACAGCGCGCAACAGCCGGGAACACAACGATGCAAATATTCTTTCCCTGGGCGCTCGACTGATTGCTTCTGAAGTTGCTCGCGAGATTCTGGCGGCTTGGCTTGAAACGCCGTTCGCTGGCGGACGCCATCAGAAACGCGTCGATAAGATTATTGCAATCGAGAAGCGGCATCTGAAATCCTGAACGGCGCAAGTTACGATTGTCGCAGCTGCAGCCAACACGGCAGTGCACTGCGCCAAACCGCACATGGGAGTGCCGGGTGGATCAGCAGCAGCTCGACAAAGTCATCCAGGCCATCACCGAAGAAATCCTCGGCTACCTAGGCACCGAAAAATGCACCGACCTCTGCGGACTTGAAATCGACGAGCTCGTCTGCCCCGGTTGCGACGAGCGCTGCGCCGAAAAGTGCGCGCGCAAAACTCGCAAAGTCGTCGAAGCAGGCGCCGCTCGAATCTCCGCGGGAGCGGCGGTCGGGCCTATCGAAGCCGATATCGCTCGTCTGATCGACCACACGCTTCTGAAGCCCGATGCCACCCGTGAAGACATTCGTAAAATTTGCGTCGAAGCTCTGAAATTCGGGTTTGCTTCCGTGTGCGTCAATCCGTGGAACGTCTCGCAAGCGGCTGAAATGCTGCGGGGAAGTGAAGTTCGCGTGTGCACCGTTGTCGGTTTTCCGCTCGGAGCCACGCTGCCGCAGGTGAAGCAGTTCGAAGCCGAGGAAGCCATCAAGCTGGGCGCGCAAGAGATCGACATGGTCATCAATGTTGGCGCTCTTAAGTCAGGTCTGATGGAAGCTGTGGAGGCCGATATTCGAGGAGTTGCTGACGCGAGCCATCGCGGTGGCGCGATTTGCAAAGTAATTCTCGAAACTTCGCTCCTCACTACGGAAGAAAAAGTCCGCGGCTCGTTAGCCGCAAAGAATGCTGGCGCGGATTTCGTGAAAACTTCCACGGGCTTCAGCACCGGTGGTGCCACCGCGGAAGATGTCCGCCTGATGCGCGCCGTGGTTGGCGACGGCCTCGGCGTGAAAGCGTCCGGCGGTGTCCGCAGTCTAGAAGACGTACAGAAAATGGTGGAAGCGGGCGCCACGCGCATCGGCGCAAGCGCTAGCGTGAAGATTCTCGAGCAAGCGCGATCGGCGGGTCCCGTTGAAGTTGCTTCTGCCACTGCTCCCAGCGGAAATTATTGATCCTTCGATCGGCGTCATCTCCCGCCTGAAGCGCCTCTCTCTACTGATATAATGAATTGTTCGTGTGTGCGCTCGCAGTGGAAGCATTCTGCTCGCATACTCGCGGGGACTCCGCTGGGGAGCGGACACTTAATCCGGACAAATGGATTCAACCGAACTCAATTCGAAAGTGGAGATCCCTGCCGAAACGCTGGCGATCCTCGCGGATATCAGCCAGGAAATTAATGCATCACTGAACCTCGACGAAGTTCTCGCCACTGCCGCCGCACAAATTAAGCGCCTGATTGATTACGAAATATTCGCCGTCCTTCTCCCAGAAAAAAACACCGACCAGATGTATTTTCGGTTCGCGATCGGCCACCGCCCAGAGGTGGTTGAACACTGGCGCATTCCGATCAACGAAGGAATTATCGGCACGGCAGTCGCCACGGGCCAGCCAATCCGCGTCGGCGACGTGACGAAAGACAAGCGCTATCTGAACGCCGTCGATGGCGTCCGCTCGGAACTCGCGGTCCCGCTGGTTCTTGGTGGACGCGTGATCGGAGTACTCGACATCGAAAGCAGTCACGTCGATTACTTCACTCGCGATCAACAGAATATCCTCACGCTTGTCGCCAGCCGCATCAGCACTGCGATCGAAAACGCGCGCCTGTTCGAACATGAACGCAATCAGGCCGAGACTCTGTTGCTTCTCAACGAGGTCGGCCGTGAGGCGAACTCTACGCTGCGAGTGGAAGAAGTCCTTCGCCGAGCCGCCGAACTTACCAAGCGGGTTATCGACTACCAGATATTCAGCATCCTGCTGTACGAGGAGTCCGACCGCGTCTTTCGCCATCGCGTAACCGTAAAATTCGGCCAGCGAGTCCAGGAAAAACATGCCGTATCTGCACACGAAGGGATTGTGGGAGCTGCCGCTGAGTTGAAACGGGCGGTGGTCGTTCCGGATGTGGCACTCGACCCCCGCTATCTCATGATCAATCCTGAGACGCGCTCCGAGCTCGCCGTTCCAATGATCTTCAAAGATCGCGTGATTGGCGTGATGGATCTCGAAAGTCCGCAGCTCAACTATTTCACGCCGGACCACGTTCAAGTCCTTTCGATTCTCGCCGCCCAGTTTGCAGTTTCGCTCGAAAATGCGCGCCTCTACGAACAAGTTGCGCGCGACGAAGCGCGCATGGAGCGCGACCTCACCGCCGCCCGCCGCATTCAGGGCGCTCTGCTTCCGCGCCTGCCAGGTCCGGAATTTGGTCTCGAAATCCCCGCTCGAGTT
>Ga0210387_10005022_pt1 | contig 10153 bp, 8 predicted proteins | sample IncBWC7OmetaG_FD_160108 | JGI IMG/M metagenome (GOLD analysis project Ga0210387, IMG submission 160108) | Forest soil microbial communities from Barre Woods Harvard Forest LTER site, Petersham, Massachusetts, United States - Inc-BW-C-7-O ...
TGATGCGCGACACGACCAGGGGAGCGACGGCACGCTTGGTCTGCAGGACTTCCCGCAGAACGCCATCCACGCGAAATCGGATCACCAACCGATTCTCGTAGGGTTCTATATGGATGTCCGAGGCATTTTCCTTCACCGCCTGCGTCAACAGGGCGTTGATGAGCCTGATGATGGGCGCTTCGTCATCGCTCTCGAGCAGGTCGGAAGACTCGGGTATGTCCTCGGCCAAATGCGCGAGATCGGTGTTGTCATCCAATCCCTCGAGCATTTGCATGGCGGCGCCGGAACCGGCTTCGTAGGCAAAGCGCAACATCGAATCGAATTTCTCGACCGAGACGCGCTCGAGTTTCAACGGTACACCGACGAAGCGGCGCACCTCCGCGAGGCTCTGTGGCGTTACGCCGGGCCTGCACACCGTATTGGCGACGCCATCTTCAATGCCGCGTATCAGAATGCCGTGGCGTTTCGCAAAGGGAAATGTGAGTTTCCGCTGCTGATCGGCCTCTTGGAGTTCTGCGTTCATGGTTGCGGCGAGGGCGGTGTTGCAGGCGGCTCGGTCGGCGGTGGGTTCGGTATTGCACCCGCTGCGTTGGTCTCCGATGCCGGTGGCGCGGCCGGTAAGGCGATTCCGGTCGGAATCGCCGGAATGGCCGGCTGTTTCTGTCCCGGCAAGAGTGTGATGTGACCGCCGTTCAGGTTCTTTTGAGTCTGCCGCACTTCGTTGTAGGCCGCCTCGCCGGCGTTCTCGGTGGCATCCGCATCGCGCATGATTCGCGGACGTATGAACACGACCAGGTTTTTCTTCTGGCGCGAACCGCTGCGCGACTTGAACAGGTTCCCGATGATGGGAATGGCGCCGAGCCCCGGTACCCGGTCCTCGCTCTCACTGACCGTATCGGACATCAATCCGCCGAGCACGATGATGCCGCCGTCCTCGATGAGTACGGTGGTCTTGATCGAGCGCTTGTTGGTGGAAATGTCCGCAGAGTCGGTCAGCTTCGCTCCCGGTGAGGAATCCTCCTGCTCGATCTTGAGCTGTACCGAATTGCCCTCGTTGATATGTGGCGTGACCTTGAGAATGGTGCCCACTTCCTCGCGTTGAATGGTCTGGAACGGACTGGTGGTACCCGCGACGCTGGCCGTGGTATTCGAGAAGGAGCCCGTGATCAGCGGGATCTCCTGCGTCACCTTCACTTCGGCTTCCTCGTTGTTCATGGTGATCAGCGAGGGGGTGGAAATGATGTTGCTGCTGCCGTCGCTGCGCAGCGCCTGCACCAGCGCAGCAAAGCTCACGCCGTTGTTGACCACGCGGCCGACCGCCACCGTGGCGCCGGTGCCGACCGTGGAGCTGCTGATGGTGGGAGTGGTGGTCACGCCGGGTACCGTCTCGGTGGCGGTGCCCTGAGTCACGCTGAGCGCCGCGGCCGCCAAATCGACGATGCTGGTGCCCGTGCCGGGTAAATTGATGACGCCCGCCGGCACCGTGCTGTTGCCTTGCCCGAACAGCAGCCACTGCACGCCGAGATTCGAGCTTTTGTTGACGTCCACTTCCACGATGATGGCCTCGACATGCACTTGCGCGCGGCGAATGTCGAGTTTATCGATGACCCCCATCAGGGACTTCATGATTTTAGGCGGCGCCGTAATGATCAGAGCGTTGGTGGCCACATCGGCCCAGATGGTGGCGCTGGCATCGATGTTGGCGCTGCCGCCATTGGGACCTTGCGCGGACACCGATACCGCCGGGCCGCCTTGCGCCTTGGCTGAAGCGGTCGCCTGGCCTTTGAGTTTGTCGGCAATTTTTTCCGCATCGGCATAGCGCAGATACCGCACCTGCACATCACCACCGGAACCGGCGGGCGTGTCCATGTTGATGATCAAGGCCTTGATTCGCAATCGCTGCGAGCGCTCACCGGTCAGCAGTACGCTGTTGGTGCGTTCATCGGCAACGATTTTGACCAAGGTTCCACCGGCCTCGGCACCTTGGCCGGTGGTCAGCGAGGTGACGACGCGGACCACTTCTGCCGCACCCGCGTTGTGCAGTGTGATGAGCTCAATAGGTTCGTCGCCGCTTTCATCCATGCGCTCGACGATGTGCACGACGCGGCTGACGTTGCTCGCTCGATCCGAGATGATCAGCATATTGCCGCCGGGGTACGCAGCCAGATGTCCGTAGGAGGGGATCAAGGGGCGCAGCATGGGCACGAGCTGCGCTGCGCTGATGTTTTTCAGGGTAATGATCTGCGTCACGATCTCGTCGGATGAGGAACTTACGCTATTGGGCAGATCGATGGACGGCAGCTGGCGGGCATCGGTGTTCGGGACGATCTTGATGACCTTGCCGGCGGGCACTGCCACGTAGCCATACACCTGCAGCACCGCCAAAAAAGCTTCGTAAAAGGCCGCCGGCGACATCGGCGTCGATGACAGCATCGTGACTTTGGCATTGACCCGCGGGTCGATGATGAAATTCTTGCCCGTGACTTCGCCCACCGCCTGAATGATCTGACTTAGGTCTGCGTCCTTATAGTTGGGCGTGATCGTGGCACCTTCCTGCGGTTGCGGTTTGGGCTGCGGCGCCGCGCTCAAGGCCGCGGACAGGAGCAAGCCGGATAGCGTCAAAACTGCCGCGAAGCGCCGGCTCGAGTACGAGTGAATCGATTTGTGGATCATGAGTGCTCGGGTGCTGAACCGCTTCGACGGGCGATCGCGTTAGGTACTGGAATTATCATTATTGGGCTCAGGATTGGGTGGAGGCGCGGCGCCGTTGGGCGGCGGCACGGCCGTGGTCGGAACCGGTGCCCCGCCATTCGGGCCCGGTTCGGCGGAGTTGGTGGCGCTGGGGTCGCCCTCTAGATCTTTGGTCGCCTGCGCGGCGACCTGTGCGATGTTCAATGAGATGTCCTGCTTTTGGCCGCCGCGTTCGATGGTCACGGTCACATGATCGGAAGTCTGGATGGTATTGAAGACTTCCTGACTGCGCTGCGGGTCGTCCAGCTGAGTTCCGTTGATCGCCGTGACCAAATCACCGGATTTCAGTCCTAATTTGCCGAATATCTGCCGATTTCGCCCCGGATACGCGCGAAAGCCTCTCAGTTTTCCCGCCGCGTTGTCATACGAGGCCACCGTACGCATCACCTGATCGAGGATGGCCGGATCCTGCTGGACCATGTGGCGAATATTGTCCACGGCCGCCGCCGTGCGCGGATCCGCGCCGCCGCGCCGCGAGGTGGGTACTACACCCCGGCCTGCGAGGATCTGGCGCGGCAGCGGCAAGGTCTCCAACGCGCCACCGCGGTCAAGGATGACACGGTCGAGGTAAACCGAGTGCAGCTGGGCGCCGCCAATTCGATCGCCGATCGCGTACACCTTGGAGGGTCCCCCATCGCTGATGATGGCCACCCCGCGCTTCGGGTTTTGGGTGGCTATAGTCCCTGCGAGTACCAGATTGGCGGCGCTCTGCGGTGCGTTATTGACGTCTTGGGTGGCGGGATCGACCGTGGGAACGCCAAAAAGATGGGCGGCGATCACACTTTGTATGTCCACGCTCGACCGCTGGGCGCGTGGCGGGCCGGCCGGCAACACCGGCTGCGGCGACTTGAGCGGCTTGGCGAGCAGCGAGTAACCAATTTGAAACAGCTGCAGCGCGATCAGCGCCCCGAATAGCAATGACACCAACTTAGGTCCGTTGGCTTGCAGTCGGGTTAACCATTCATTAGTGCGTGTATCGAGCATATTAGCGGTGGCGGCAATCATACGGGCTCTGCGCTTGAGCGCTCAAGCATTTGTTTTTGCTTGTTAAAGTAAAGTGACAGTGTTTAGCGACAGTAGCGATCACGGCGTTAAAATGGATCCCATCTTGTAAACGGCCCGAACGCGCCCTATAAACTGACAACTCATGAGTGACATCGAACGCGGCCGGGACGGAACTGGCTTGGTTGCCGAGGAAGCGGCACCCAAGCTAAAGAGACCTCCTCTCTATCAAGTAGTTCTGATCAATGACGATTACACTCCCATGGAGTTCGTGGTCGACATCCTGCAGCGTTTTTTTGCGATGGACCGCACCAAAGCAACTCGGGTTATGCTGGAGGTCCATACGAAGGGCAAAGGAGTGTGCGGGGTTTTCACTTATGAAATTGCAGAGACCAAGGTGGCTCAGGTGATCGCGTATGCGCGACAACATCAGCATCCGCTGATGGCAACGCTAGAAGAGGCGTAAAGTGCTAAGTCAAGAACTTGAATTTTGCTTGAATGATGCGTTTGCCGGCGCCCGAGAGGCGCGGCATGAATTCATGACGGTGGAGCACCTGTTGCTCGCCATCGTGGATACGCCCAAGGTCAGAGAGATCCTGAAGTCGTGCGGTGCCGACACCGCCAAACTCAAAACCGAACTGAAACAATTCATCGATCAAACGACGCCGCGCCTGCCCGCCGGCGAGGATCGCGACGTGCAGCCGACGTTGGGCTTCCAACGGGTCCTGCAAAGGGCCGTATTCCACGTTCAATCGAGCGGCAAGAAAGAGGTCACCGTGGCCAATGTGCTGGTGGCCATATTCAGCGAAAAGCAGTCGCACGCCGCGTACCTGCTCAGCATGCAGGATGTGTCGCGCCTGGATGTGGTGAATTTCATCGCCCACGGCCTCTCGAAGGCGGGCGGCGAGGAGCGCAGCGAACGCGACGACGGGGCGGCCTCGCCCGACTCGGATCGCGAGGCGGACGGCAGCGGCAATGCCTTGGAGAAGTACGCGACGAACCTCAACGATTCCGCGCGCAAGGGCAAGATCGATCCTCTGATCGGCCGACGGCTCGAAGTCGAGCGCACCATCGAGATTCTCTGCCGCCGCCGCAAGAACAATCCGCTCTATGTGGGCGAGGCCGGCGTGGGCAAAACCGCCATTGCCGAAGGCCTGGCGCGCATGATCGTCGAGAACCAAGTACCCGATGTGCTGCTCGATGCCACCATTTATTCGCTCGACATGGGCTCGCTGGTGGCGGGCACCAAGTATCGCGGCGACTTCGAGAAGCGCTTGAAGGCGGTGCTTGCCGAGGTCAAGAAACAGCCGGGCGCGATTCTCTTCATCGACGAAATTCACACGGTGATCGGCGCCGGCGCGGCCTCCGGGGGCGTCATGGATGCCTCCAATTTGATCAAGCCGGCGCTCAATAACGGCGAACTGCGCTGTATTGGTTCAACGACCTACAACGAATATCGCGGCATCTTCGAGAAGGATCACGCGCTGGCGCGGCGCTTCCAGAAAATCGACATCACTGAGCCGTCCGTGCAGGACACCGTCGATATTCTGCGGGGACTGAAGTCCCGCTACGAAGAGCATCACGGCATCAAGTACGAGGATGATGCGTTGCGGGCCGCGGCGGAACTGGCCGCCAGGCATATCAACGACAGGCATATGCCGGACAAGGCCATCGACGTGGTCGACGAGGCGGGCGCCAATCTGCGTCTGCAACCGGTGGAGAAGCGCGCGGCGTCGGTCACGGTGACGCAGATCGAAAACGTGGTTGCGCGCATTGCGCGCATTCCGCCGAAGAATGTGTCGATGTCCGATCGCGACGTGCTGAAGAACCTGGAACGCAACCTGAAGCTGACGATTTTCGGGCAGGACAAGGCCATCGAGGCGTTGGCGGCGGCAATCAAGATGTCGCGCTCCGGCTTGGGCGACCAGCGCAAGCCCGTGGGCTCCTTCCTATTCTCCGGTCCGACGGGCGTCGGCAAGACCGAGGTGACGCGCCAGCTGGCCATCGCGATGGGTGTGGAATTCGTCCGCTTCGACATGTCCGAGTACATGGAGCGCCATACGGTCTCGCGGCTGATCGGCGCGCCGCCCGGCTACGTGGGCTTCGATCAGGGCGGTTTGCTGACAGAAGCGATTGCCAAGCATCCGCATTGCGTACTGTTGCTCGATGAAATCGAGAAGGCGCATCCCGATGTGTTCAATTTGTTGCTGCAGGTCATGGACCACGGCACATTGACCGACAACAACGGGCGCAAGGCTGACTTCCGCCATGTCATCATCGTCATGACGACCAATGCAGGGGCATTCGAAATGAGCCGGCCGAACATCGGCTTTACGCAATCGGACACGGGCGCGGACGGCATGGAGGCGATTCGGCGGCTATTCTCGCCGGAGTTTCGCAACCGCCTGGATTCGGTCATTCCCTTCGCGAGCTTGGACCAGGCGACCATCGAGCGGGTCGTGGACAAACTGTTGGTGGAAGCCGAGGCGCAACTCGAGCAAAAGAGCGTCTCGATCTCCGTGGATGAACCCGCACGCCGCTGGATCGCCAAGCGTGGCTATGATCCGAAGATGGGCGCGCGGCCCATGGCGCGGATCATCCAGGAATTCATCAAGCGGCCGCTCGCCGAAGAGCTGTTGTTCGGCAAGCTGGTCGATGGCGGTCAGGTCGAGGTGTCGGTAAGCGAGGATGGCGAGAAGCTCAAGCTCGTATCGCGGCCCGCCAACCAGCCCGCGTTGCTGTCACAGGAGAATTAGGGCCTTTACGGTCAACGACCCCGGTAAACGATGCGCCCCTTGGTCAAGTCGTACGGGGTCATCTCCACGGTGACCTGGTCCCCGGTGAGTATTCGAATGTAGTTTTTGCGCATCTTGCCTGAGATATGCGCCGTAACTACATGGCCGGTCTTGAGTTTGACGCGAAATGTCGTATTAGGCAGAGTCTCGACGACTTCGCCTTCGAATTGAATAGCCTCTTCTTTTGACATGCGTCCTTGGGGTAAGCGTGAAACCGCGCGCATTGTGCATAAAGCACCTAGTTAATGCAATTTACGCGGTTTCGCGCTTCCAGGTGCCCGTCGGCGCGCGCCCCACATAACGGCGCAATAACGCTACAAATTGGCTGCGAGAGACCTCGCGGGCACCGAGGCGCGCCAGATGTGAGCTGGCCACCTGACAGTCGATCAGCTTGATGTCGCGTTCGCGACACTCCGTGATCAGGCGCGCCATCGCGACCTTCGAGGCGTCCCGTTCGAGGCTGAACATCGACTCGCCGAAGAATATCTCGCCGAGCTGAATACCGTATAAGCCGCCCACCAGCTGCTGCGCGCGATAGGTTTCCACCGAATGGCCGAATCCGAGCGCATGCAATTGATCGTACGATTCGATCATCTCCCGGTTCAACCAGGTCTCAGGTCCGGTGCGCCGTGGCGCTGCGCAGCCGCGGATGGTCGCGGCGAACGCCGAATCCACGCGCGTCGTAAAAGGACCGTTGCGCAAGGTCTTCTGCAAGCTTCGGGAGCATTTGAACTCGTTGGGAAACAACACCATACGCGGATCGGGCGACCACCACAGGATGGGCTGTTGCGCCGAATACCAGGGGAATACGCCGCGTTCATAGGCAGCAAGCAGCCGGCTGGGACTCAAGTCCCCACCCGCGGCGAGCAAACCGGCGGGTTCACGTAAGGCCTGATCCACCGGCGGAAACCAGTTCGGATCCGTGTGTTCGCCCAGCCAGACCAGCCGGCTCAGAGCCGCAGCTCCTCATCGGGCGCCTTATGGTAGGGCACGTGTTCATTGACCGCCGCGGCGTAGTGATCGACGCCGCGAGCTTCCCGTTTGGCGAAATCGCGAATCGCCGCCGCGAATCGTGGGTCAGCAATGAAATGCGCCGACTGCGTCAGCGTCGGGATGAATCCTCGGGGAACCTTGTGCTCGCCTTGCGTGCCGGGCTCGAAGCGCCGCAGTCGCTTCTCGATGCAGTACTCGATGCCTTGGTAGTAGCAGGCTTCGAAATGCAGGCTGTGATAGTTGCCGCCCGCGCCCCAGTAACGGCCGAACAGCGCATCGTCGCTTACAAAAAATATAGCCGCGGCGATGGGTTCAGCGCCCATGCGTGCCACTTTGAGCATGAGCCTGTCGGGCATGGCAGCGGCGATGCGCTTGAAGAAATTTAAATTCAAGTAAGGCTCGTGACCATGTCGATAAAACGTATCCGCATAGAAGCTGTAAACCGTATCCCACAGGGTCGCATCCATATCGCCGCCATGCAGGGTGTCGAACTCGATGCCCGCCTCGGCCACGCGCCGCCGTTCACGTTTCGCCTTCTTGCGCTTCTCGGCGGTAAAGGTCGCGAGGAAGGCGTCGAATGAGGCGTAGTCCTGGTTGTACCAATGAAATTGACAGTCGCGCCGCATGATGAGCCCGGCGCGCTCAAGCGTCTCGGCCGTGTCATCGGTGGGGAACAGCACGTGCCAGGAGGAGAGATGCTCATCTTTGGCGTAGTCGATCACGGTGCGCAGCACTGTTTTGGTGAGACCTGGGTCGTCCGCCGCACCCAGCAGGATGCGCGGACCGCATACGGGCGTGAAAGGGACTGCGGAGAGAAGTTTTGGATAGTACTTAAGGTCATGCTGGGCGTACGCGCTCGCCCAGGAGAAATCGAATACAAATTCGCCGCGCGAATGGGCCTTGCGAAACAGCGGCAGCGCCGCTATTGCGGCGCCTGTTGCATCCTCGAGGAGCAGATGGCGCGGCGTCCAGCCCGTACGCGGCACGGCGCAGCCCGACTCTTCCAACGCCAGGAGAAATTCATGGCGTAAAAACGGTTGCGCCGAGCCCGCGAGTGCGTTCCAACTGTGCGCGTCGATCTGCGCAATGCTGTCAAGAAATCGAGCGGGCCTTACGATCACGCGTGGGCAGCGACGGGTTCGACGTGTGACTCCGCCTCGAGTCGTTCCAGATATTTATCGGCATCGAGGGCCGCCATGCATCCGGTGCCGGCGGAGGTTACGGCCTGACGGTACACGTGATCGGCCACATCGCCGGCCGCGAAGACGCCGGCCACGCTGGTCGAGGTGGCGCCGCCCTCGCTGCCGCCCTTGACGACAATGTATCCGCCGCGCATCTCGAGTTGCTTCTCGAACAGTTGCGTATTGGGCGAATGGCCGACCGCGATAAATACCCCATCCACGTCGATGGAACGGGTCGCATTGCCGGAGGGTGCCCGCAGCCGCACGCCGGTGACGCCAGTATCATCGCCTAGAATTTCATCGATGGCATGGTTCCAGACGATGCTGGCCTTGCCGGCCGAGGCGAGTGCGAACAGGCGATCTTGCAGTATTTTCTCGGCGCGCAATTTGTCGCGCCGGTGCACCAGTGTGACGTGCGAGGCAATATTGGTGAGGTACAAAGCCTCTTCAACCGCCGTATTGCCGCCGCCTACGACAGCGACGGCCTTGCCGCGATAGAAAAATCCATCGCAGGTGGCGCAGGCCGATACGCCCTTGCCTCGAAAGGTCTCCTCCGACGGAAGACCCAAATATTTCGCCGATGCGCCGGTTGCAATGATCAACGCATCGCAAGTGTATTCGCCGTTATCGCCAAAAAGATGAAAAGGCCGTTGGCGCAACTCCACGCGGTTGATATGGTCCATGACGATTTCCGTGTTGAACCGTTCGGCGTGCCTGCGCATGCGATCCATCAGGGCAGGTCCTTGGAGGTGTTCGACATCGCCGGGCCAATTGTCGACGTCGGTCGTGGTCATCAGCTGACCACCCTGTTCCAAGCCGGTGACGAGCAGGGGGTTGCGGTTGGCGCGCGCGGCGTAAACCGCGGCCGTATAGCCTGCAGGTCCAGAGCCCAGAATGAGGAGACGACTGTGCCTGACAACGCTCATGTATAATTTGCCTCTGGTCGTGAATAGTCAGCGGCGAACGCTCGCCGGCGAATGTTGAAGGTTAGCTGACCCATGGTAAGTAAATCTGTGGGCTCCGGCCAGTTCCCACAAGTCCGCTCGATGGCTCTCGCCCTTGGGGTGTTGTTGACAGTTCCAACGGGTTACTATTACATATTATTCAAATGGTTAAGAAGTAATTATCATTAAAGGTCTAGATCTCACCGACGCCGCACCGGGCAAAAAGCCCAAGCAAAAGGTCAAGCTCTCCGCAGCCGTGGCGCGGTCGCTGCGCGAGGGGACCTTGTGGGTACTGGGCGCGCTCGCGTTGCTCTTGTTGCTGGCGCTCTTCTCCTACCACGCCCACGATCCTGGATTTTCCGACACCGGTGAGCCCGGTCCGGTCAGCAATTGGATCGGACCGGTGGGCGCCTGGCTCGCGGGTTTCTTTCTGTTCTTATTCGGTCGCCCGGCGTACCTATTTCCGGTGATGCTGGCGTACGCCGGC
>Ga0210387_10005023_pt1 | contig 10153 bp, 7 predicted proteins | sample IncBWC7OmetaG_FD_160108 | JGI IMG/M metagenome (GOLD analysis project Ga0210387, IMG submission 160108) | Forest soil microbial communities from Barre Woods Harvard Forest LTER site, Petersham, Massachusetts, United States - Inc-BW-C-7-O ...
AAGGGTGTTCACGCCTTGCGCGCCTCGCGAGACACCAAAAACAAGCCCAGTGCCAACGCCGCGGCATGCACCCACCACACGCCGATGGCCGGCGGCAAATCGCTCTTCTCCAACCAGACCTTCGATGCCGACAGCAGGTTCGAATAAATGATGTACACGATGATGGCAAAGCCCACCCGCGCATAACGCCCCTGGCGTGGGCGCAGTTTGCTCAAGGGCACGGCTATCAAGGTGAGCACAAGTGCCATAATGGGTGTAGATGCCCTGAATTGCAGTTGCGCGATGTCGGACGGTTCCGGCGAGCCCAGCAACGAGCGCGTCGGTTTGGTATCCGGATCGGTGAGTGCGCGCACATCCTCGGGGGTGGCGATGGGAATGCCATGCTCGCGAAATTCGATGACGCGGAAGTCCTGCTGCCCAGGGACGCCCTCATAGCGCCGCCCGTTGAACAGCGTCACCAGGTGCATGCCGCCCGCGGCCTTCGAATAAGTGGCGGTGTCGGCGAGTGCCACCGCAATGCGGCCGGCCGTCTCGCGCTGCACGAATACATTGTGCAACAGGCCTTCTTGGTCGACGCGTTCGGCATAAAACACCGCATCGCCGCCGCTGAAGGCGCGAAACCTCCCCGCATCCAATTGACCGAATTGTGCCTCCTTGATGGCGGATTGGCGCAACAGCTGCACCTGTCCGTCCGCCCGCGGCACCTGCACGAAAGTCAGCCAACTTAAGCCTGCCGCGATGACCAGAGCAAAACAGAACAAGGGTGCCAGCAGGCGCGCCGGGCCGAAGCCGCAGGCCTGCAGCGCCGCCATTTCGCTGTCGTGATAGAGGCGCCCCAACGTCAGCACCACCGCAAGCAGCAAGCCCGCCGGCACGATCACCGGCAGGTACATAACGGCGCCCAGCGCGATTAAGTCGAATACCACTTGCCGGCCATAGCCATTGTCGGCGGCCTGTCCTAGCACGCGGGATAATTGGTTGGATAGCAAGATCGCGACCAACACGCCGGTCACCGCCAGCCAGGTCTGAACAACCTCGCGCAACACATATCTTTGCACTGTCCATTTCATGGCACGAGCTTAGAGCGTTCCCAATAATCTAGTAAACTATTTGCAAAGCTCAATGCACCCAAGACTTTCGATAAAAATGGAGTTCAAGGAATGGAATTCGTCGCGATAATTGACGGAAAAGCGCGCGCCACAGCCGGATGCGCTGTGGTCGGCGTCTACGAGAACGCCGATCTTGGCGTGGCGGCGCGGCAAATTGACAAGCAGCAAGATGGCCTCATCGCCGGGATCCAAGCGGCCGGCGATTTTGCGGCCAAGCTGGGCGATACGCTGATGCTGCCGCTGCCCGCGGGTTCCAATGCCTCGCGCCTGTTATTGGTGGGGCTGGGAAGTCGTGCCGCGTTTACCCGCAAACAGTACCGCAAGGCGTTGCAGTCGAGCGCTCAGGCGCTCGCCAAGACCGGCGCGGCCGATGCCGTGGTGTATTTGGCCTTGGAACCGGTGCCCGAACTCGATATGGCGTACCGGGCACGGATTCTTGCCGAAGTATATGCGTCGCAGGCCTACAAGGTTCCCGATCTTAAAACCGCTCCCAAACCCAAGCCCCGCCCACTGGCAACGGTCAGCGTGGCTGCGGCCGACGCGCGTGGCGCCAAGTCGGCGACCCAAGGCCTGCGCATCGGCGTTGCCGTCGGCAGCGGCCTCAGTTTCGCGCGCGACTTGGCCAACTTGCCGCCGAATGTGTGTACTCCCACCTACCTCGGCAATCGCGCATTGCAATTGGCGAAGGAGTTCCCGAGCATCAAGGCGAAGGCCTTGGACGAAAGCGCCATCAAGGCACTCAAGATGGGCGCGTTTCTCGCGGTCACTCAAGGATCCGACGAGCCGCCGCGGCTCATCGTCTGCGAATATCGCGGCGGCAAGAAGGACGCCGCGCCGATCTGTTTGGTCGGCAAGGGCATCACCTTTGATTCGGGCGGAATATCCCTCAAAGATCCTCCCGGGATGGATGAAATGAAGTTCGATATGAGCGGCGGCGCGGCCGTGCTCGGCGCGCTGCGTGCCATCGTGGAACTGAAACTCGCGATCAACGTGATCGTGATTGTCGCCGCGGCCGAAAACATGCCCAGCGGCAGTGCGGTAAAGCCCGCGGACATCGTGACCACCATGTCGGGCCAAACGGTGGAAGTTCTCAACACCGACGCCGAAGGCCGGCTGGTGCTGTGCGATGCCATTACCTACAGCCGCCGTTACAAGCCGGCGGCGGTCATCGACGTCGCGACTTTGACCGGCGCGTGCGTCATCGCGCTGGGCAATCACGTCAGCGGCTTGATGAGCAACAACGAAGCGCTCGCGCAAGAGTTGGAGTCGGCGGGCCTGCGTGCCGACGATAGGGCCTGGCGCCTGCCCATCGGCGAGGAATACGTCGACCAATTGAAGAGCAATTTCGCGGACATCGCCAATGTCGGCGGACGCGAAGGCGGCGCCTGTACTGCCGGCTCGTTCCTGTGGAAGTTCGCCAAAGATCTGCAATGGGCTCACTTGGATGTGGCCGGCACGGCGTGGCTCGGCGGCGCTCAAAAGGGCAGCACCGGCCGCCCCGTTCCGCTGCTGGTCGATTTCCTGGTAACGCGCGCCAAGGCCACATGACCGAACGCGTCGATTTTTATATTCTAAAGAGTGCCGCTGCAAGACAACGCTGGGCGTTTGCCTGCCGCCTGACCGAAAAGGCATACCTGCGCGATCTACGCGTCGTCATCGTCAACGAGACTCTCGCCGATGCGAAGCTGCTGGATGATCTGCTGTGGACCTTCAACGAGCGCTCTTTTGTGCCGCATAAGCTTTGTTTGGATGAGCACGCCGAGGATGCCGCGACCCCGGTTCATCTGGTGGTGCAAACTTCCGCCATTCCCAAAGCCGATCTATTGCTCAACCTGACCCGGCAACTGCCGGCGCAATTCCAGCAATACACCCGAATTGCCGAGATCATCGACGCGGACGAGGAACATCGCCGCTTGGGCCGCGAACGCTTCAAATCCTACCGCGATCTCAAATTGGCGTTGGAAACGCACCAGATCGAAGAAACCGCGGACGTTTGATTCATGAACGCAAGCGAAAAAGGCGTGGGCGCCGACTATTCCCCCGCGGACATCGAGTCGCGTATCTACGCGCATTGGGAAGCGTCCGGATATTTCGCGCCCAGCGGTCAGGGCCCAAGCTATTGCATCGTCATACCGCCGCCCAATGTCACCGGCACGTTGCACATGGGGCATGCGTTTCAAGACACCATCATGGATGCCCTCATTCGATTTCATCGAATGAGCGGCTTTAACACGCTGTGGCAACCGGGCACCGATCACGCCGGCATCGCCACGCAAATGGTGGTCGAGCGTCAGCTGAGCGCCGCCGGGACCAACCGCGTGGAATTGGGGCGCGAGGCATTTATCGACCGGGTTTGGCAGTGGAAGGAAACCTCGGGCGGCATCATTGCGCAACAAATGCGCCGTCTGGGCGCCTCGGTCGATTGGCAGCGCGACAAATTCACCATGGACCCAGGCCTGTCGCGAACCGTCACCGACGTGTTCGTGCGGCTGTACGAGGAAGGCCTGATCTATCGCGGCAAGCGCCTGGTCAATTGGGATCCGGTGCTCAAAACCGCGCTGTCCGATTTGGAAGTGGTCGCGCATGAGGAAACAGGCAGCCTGTGGCATATACGCTATCCATTGAGCGAGGGCGGCGGGCATCTGGTCGTGGCGACCACGCGGCCCGAAACCTTATTGGGCGATGCGGCCGTTGCCGTGCATCCCGACGATGCGCGCTACCAGCATTTGATCGGACGCACAGTGCGCCTGCCGCTGACGGATCGCACGATTCCCATCATCGCCGACGCTTATGTGGATCCGACTTTCGGCAGCGGCTGCGTGAAGATCACGCCCGCGCATGATTTCAATGACTATGAGATGGCGCAGCGGCACAATTTACCCCTGCTCAACATCATGACGCTGGATGCGTCGCTCAACGACAATGTGCCCGTGGAGTACCGCGGCCTCGATCGGACCGTCGCGCGTCAAAGGATTCTCGCCGACCTCGACGCATTGGGGCTCATCGAGCGGGTGGAACCGCACAAACTCACGGTGCCGCGGGGCGATCGCAGCGATGCGGTTCTCGAACCGCTGCTCACCGATCAGTGGTTCATCGACATCAAGCCCTTGGCAGCCCCCGCCATCCGCGCGGTCGAGGAAGGCCAGGTGCGCTTTGTCCCGGAAACCTGGACCGGCGTGTACTACGAGTGGATGCACAAGATCCGGGATTGGTGCATCAGCAGGCAGCTGTGGTGGGGACACCGTATTCCGGCTTGGTACGATGCCGAGGGCCGTTGGTATGTGGCACGCAGCGAGGCGGAAGCGCGCGCGGCGCACGGTATCGATGCCTCCACGCCTTTGCGCCAGGATAGCGATGTGCTCGATACTTGGTTCTCGTCCGCGCTGTGGCCGTTCTCGACGCAAGGCTGGCCGGAAGAGACGCAGGATTTGCGAACTTACTACCCCACCACGGTGTTGGTGACGGGCTTCGACATCATTTTCTTCTGGGTGGCCCGCATGATCATGATGGGGCTGAAATTCACCCAGCAGGTGCCGTTCCGCCATGTCTATATCCATGGGCTGATTCGCGACCAGGACGGTCAAAAAATGTCCAAATCGAAGGGCAACGTCATCGATCCGCTCGACATCGTCGATGGCATTTCCTTGGAGGCGCTGCTCGCCAAGCGCACCACCGGCCTGATGCAGCCGCAGATGAGGCCCGCCATCGAGAAAGCCACGCGCCGGCAATTTCCCGGCGGCATCGCCGCCTTCGGCACCGATGCGCTGCGCCTCGCGTTCGCACGGCTGGCCACCCAGAGCCGCGATCTGCGCTTCGACATGGCGCGCGTGGAGGAGTACCGCAACTTCTGCAACAAGCTCTGGCATGCCGCACGCTATGTGCTCATGAACGTCGAGGGTCAGGAGCACGGCGCCGAGGGCGCTGAATTCAGCCTGGCCGATAAGTGGATCCGCGCGCGGCTCGCGGCCATGCTCGCGCGCGTGGAATCCGGATTCGCCGAGTATCGGCTGGACAACGCCGCGAATGCGCTGTACGAATTCACGTGGGATGAATTCTGCTCGTGGTACTTGGAATTATCGAAAGCCGTGCTGCAGTCGGAAACCGCCGGCGCCGCGGCGAAGCGCGGCACGCGATTCACGCTCATCGATACCTTGGAGACTCTGCTGCGTGCCTTGCATCCGTTGGCGCCGTTCATCACCGAGGAAATATGGCAGCGCGTGCGCGTCAGTGCCGGCGCCGCCGGCGAGACCATCATGCGCGCGCCCTTTCCCACCGCGCGCAGCATTCAAACCGATTCGCAGGCCGAGCCGGAAATGCGCTGGGTGATGGACTTCATCTTAGGCGTGCGGCAGATTCGCGGTGAAATGGATATCGCACCCAGCCGCAAACTCGATGTGCTCCTGCAGAATGCGAGTCCACGCGATGCGCAGCACCTGGAGCGAAATCTGCACTATCTGATGCGGCTCGCCGGCATTGGATCCGCTCGCATCCTGCCGCCCGCGGAGCCTGCGCCCATTGCAGCCGTTGCGCTGCTCGGCGATTTGGAGATTTTGGTCCCCATGGCCGGCCTCATCGACCCGGCGGCGGAGCTCGAGCGCCTGGCGAAGAGGAAGCGCAAGGCGGAAATCGACTTGCAGAAATTAGAGGCCAAACTCGAGAGCGGCCAGTTCGCCAAGAATGCGCCGCCCGAGATCGTGGCGAAGGATCAGCAGCGGATTGCCGAACTGCGCACGGAAATCGCGCAATTATCGGCCCAAACTGCGCGGGTGACCAAGCTCAAAGACCAATGAACGCGCTGCACTCGCAGGTCGAGGCAGTACTTGCCCAACTGAATCAGGTGATCCTCGGAAAGGATGCACAGATCCGTTTGTGCGTCGCCTGCCTGCTGGCGCGCGGACATCTGTTGATCGAGGACATCCCCGGCGTCGGCAAGACCACACTGGCACATGCGCTCGCCAAGACTTTGGGCCTGTCGTTCCAGCGCATCCAGTTCACCAGCGATCTTCTGCCCGCCGATGTGTTGGGCGTTTCCATCTTCGACCGCGAGACAGGCAAGTTTCGCTTTCAGCGCGGCCCCATTTTTGCGCAGTTGGTGCTGGCCGACGAAATCAATCGCGCCTCGCCCAAGGCGCAAAGCGCACTGCTCGAGGCCATGGAGGAGCACCAGGTGACTTTGGATGGGCAGTCCATGGCGTTGCCGGAGCCGTTTTTCGTCATCGCCACCCAAAATCCTCAGGACCAGGTCGGTACTTTTCCGTTGCCGGAATCGCAATTGGATCGATTCCTGATGCGCGTGCATCTGGGATATCCGGCGGCTGCCGCCGAGCGCGAACTGCTGAGCGGCGTCGACCGGCGCGAGTTGGTCAATACGCTGGCCACCGTCATCAGCACCGACAATTTGCGCCAGTTGCAAAAGAGTGTGCTCGAAGTGCATGTCGCGCCGGCGCTGCTCGATTACGTACAGGCACTGGTGGCACATACGCGCCGCTCGCCGGGCCTCAACGCCGGGCTCTCGCCGCGGGCTGCCATTGGACTGTTGCGTGCGGCGCGCGCCTGGGCATTGATCGCCGGCCGCAGCGCCGTGATTCCGGAGCACGTGCAGGCGGTATTCGCGTCGGTGGTCGAGCATCGCGTGCGGCAGCGAAACAGCGACGCCGCGACGGTCACCCGCCTGCTCGAGGCCGTGCCCGTCCCATAATGTAAGGATTTTGTCCTTGGCAACATTGCGCCAGGCTGCCATTGCCCAATTGCGAGCCCGATCGGCACGCCGCCACGGGCGCGATTCCCTGCCGATGAGCATCAACCGGCGGCGCATTTATATACTGCCGTCGCGCTTCGGCATCATGCTGGCCGTAATTCTCGCCGCCATGCTGATTGCGGCCCTCAACTACAACAGCAATTTGGGATTGGCGTTTGCCTTCCTGCTGATCAGCATGGCGCTCGTGACCATGCATCACTGCAATCGCAACTTGCTGCGCCTGCGCGTCGATGTGACGCCGGAGGTGGACGCCTTCGCGGGGCGCGAAGCCACTTTCGAATTCGTGCTGCGCAATGACTCGGGCGTGGAGCGGCGCGATATTGTGGTTCGCTGCATGCAGTCCAGCGGCCTCGGCAGCGTGCCCGCCAAGGAGGACGCGTCCATCAATGTGGTCGTGCCCGTGACGCAGCGGGGCGTGCTGCGCACGCATCAATTCGAGCTGCGCACCTATTACCCATTCGGTTGGTTCTACTCATGGACGTATGTACAAGGCTCGCTCGCGATTTACGCAGCGCCGGCGCCTCGCGGCAGCAAAATCCTGCCGTCGGCGGGGGCTCAAGGCCAGGGCGCGCATTCGGAGGCGCGTGGGGACGAGGATTTCTCGGGCCTACGCGCGTATGAGCCGGGTGTTGCCTTGAAACATATGGCCTGGAAAGTGCTGGCCCGGGGCGGAGAAGCGGCGGTGCGTAGTTATTCGAGCTTGGCCGCGCAGCCCGAATGGCTGGATTGGTCGACGCTCGCGGAACTCGATACCGAGGCGCGTCTTTCGCAACTGTGCCTATGGGTGTTGGAGAGCGATGCGGCGCAACGGCCTTATGGCTTAAGGATTCCGGGCAAGGAGATCGCACCATCCGGCGGTGCGGCGCACCGCTTCGCGTGCCTGCGTGCCCTCGCCGCCTACGGCAGCAGCGAGCCTTAGGTGAATACCGAGCGCGTCTCGTACGAACAATTGCTCGGCATCGCCGGGTGTCTCGCATTGGCATTGGTCGCGCATTTGAGTTCGTTGCCGTTGTGGGTGCCGATGATGATCGTGATCTGCGGCGCGGTGCGCTTGAGCCTGGCACGCAAGGGCCGCGGGCCGCCGTCGACGTGGCTGCTGTTCGCGCTGGGCACCCTGGCCATCGCGCTATTGTTCCTGCGCTTTCGCACCTTCAACGGCTTGGCTGCCGGCACGGCGCTGTTGTCGCTGATGGCGGGACTGAAATTGCTGGAGACAAAGACCAGGCGCGACATCTACATCATTACCTTGATCATCTACTTCGTGAGTCTGGCCGCGCTCTTGGAGGGCGATTCCTTCTGGCTGCTCGCCTATTTGATCGGCGTCTGCTGGGTCACGACCGCCACGCTGCTGCGGCTGACCTCGAGCGCGCCGGCACCTGACTGGCGTCGCAGCGCGCGCTATGGCGCGCGGGTGCTGAGCCAGGCATTGCCCCTGACACTGGTTTTTTGGCTGCTTTTTCCACGCTTTGCAGGCCCGCTGTGGCACATCCCGAATGACTCCAGCAGCGCCGAATCCGGTTTGGGCGACACCATGAGCCCGGGTGATATCACGCAACTGGCGTTGTCGGATGAGGTCGCGTTCCGCGTCCACTTCGAGGGAGCTGCGCCCCTGCCGGCGGAACGTTATTGGCGCGGGCCCGTCATGCATGAGTTCGACGGGCACACTTGGCGCCGCGGCCCCTCGGTGGCCGTCGCGGCGAAGCCGTTGCTGCCGCAGGGCAACGCCTACCGGTACACCGTAATGATGGAGCCCCATCAACACACGTGGATATTCACCCTCGATTGGCCGGTGCGCTGGAATCTCGAGCATGCGGGGCTGACGAGCGACTACACACTGGTACAGCCGTTTCCGTTGGGGCGACCCATCGACGTGACGGCCACTTCCTATCCACGTGTTCAATTTCCGGACACCTTGAGCCGCGCGGCACGAAACCGCGACAGCCTGCCGCCGCAGGACAATCCGCGCACCTTGCAGTTGGCCAAGCAGCTGCGCAGCGAGCATCCCGAGGACATGGACTATGTACGCGCCGTACTCGCGATGTTCAGCGAGCAGCCCTTCTACTACACACTCACGCCGCCGAAGCTCGGCAATGATTCCGTGGATGAATTCCTTTTCGACACCCGGCGCGGCTTCTGCGGCCACTATGCCTCGGCCTTCGCGGCCTTGATGCGTGCGGCGGGGATCCCGTCGCGCGTGGTCACGGGATACCAGGGTGGAACGCAGAATCCCTATGGGGATTATTGGATTGTGCGCCAAAGCGACGCGCATGCCTGGAATGAGGTTTGGATCGATACGCGCGGCTGGGTGCGCATCGATCCCACCTCGGCGATCGCTCCGCAACGCGTCGAGCGCGGTCTGGACGAAGCCGTGACCGCGGACGCCCCCCTGGCCAGCCGCTGGCAGAGAAATACGCACTGGTTTGCCGGTGCGCGGCTTAGGCTCGACGCATTGCGTGAGCAGTGGCGCGAGCGAATTTTGGATTTCGATCAAGATTCGCAACGCAAATTGCTGGTGATGCTGCGAATTCCCGAACCCGACGGACAAAAGCTCGTCATGGTGTTGGCCGCGGCCATGATCCTGGTGCTGTGCTGGCTGACCTGGCAGGTGCGGCGCGAATTGGATCCGCGCTCCAGCGATGCCGCCACGCGTGCCTATGCGCGACTGTGCGCCAAACTCGCTGCGGCGGGATTGCCACGCATGGCGCACGAAGGCGCCGAGGCGTACGCCGCACGGGTGGCGCTGCGCCGTCCCGACCTCGCCGCCGCGATGAGCTCGCTGTGCCGGCAGTACTCGGTGTTGCGCTATTCGCTCCCGTCCCTGAACGTCACGGTAGGCCAGTTCGAGGCGGCGGTCCGCGCCTTCCGGCCGAGGGCCGCGCGCCGCTGATCGGCAATTCAAGCGGCGAGATTCTCGCGCGTCTTCATGAATTTGATCTCCGGCCAACGCTCCTCGGTCAGTGCGAGGTTCACCCGCGTGGGCGCCAGGTACACCAACTCGCCCGCATGATCGACGGCCAGGTTGTCGTAGGCTTTGGTGCGAAATTCGGCGAGACGCTTTTCATCCTTGAGGCTCACCCAGCGCGCTACGGCCACATTGATGGGCTCGAACACGCACTGCACGCTGTATTCATCCTGCAGGCGAAATGCCACCACCTCGAACTGCAGCTGACCAATGGCGCCGAGAATCAGATCATTGTTGCGCAGCGGTTTGAACAGCTGCGTGGCGCCCTCCTCGCACAACTGCGACAATCCCTTTTGCAGCGCCTTCATCCGCAGCGGATCCTTG
>Ga0210387_10005029_pt1 | contig 10149 bp, 8 predicted proteins | sample IncBWC7OmetaG_FD_160108 | JGI IMG/M metagenome (GOLD analysis project Ga0210387, IMG submission 160108) | Forest soil microbial communities from Barre Woods Harvard Forest LTER site, Petersham, Massachusetts, United States - Inc-BW-C-7-O ...
GCGGACTGCTTCTCGGCCTCGGCCTTGGCGATGGAGGCGCCGTTGGAGGCGATCTGCATGTTGAGCGCCCGCTCCTGATCGTTGATCTTCTGCGCCGCCTCGAGCTGCGCGATCCGGGCCCGCTGCTCTTCCTTGGCCTGGACCACGTCGGCGTCGGCCTTGGCGCGGGCGCCCGACTCGCGGCGGCGCGCCTCGGCGACCTCGCTCAAGACCGCCTTGATGTTGAGGCTGTTGAACGAAAGGCCGATGTCCATCAGCTCGCGTGAGCAGGCGTCCTTGATGATCACCGCCAGCTCGTCGTCCTCGGCGCGCTGCTGCGCCAGCGTCAGGGCATTGGGAGCTGCCACCACCAGCGCAGCGGTCGCCGGCGCCGAGCCGGGCGTTCGAACGCTGAAGAGCTGATCGTGCTTGAGGAGGTTGATGGCGCGCCGGCCGGCGGAGGAGAGCACGTCGGTCAACGTGGAGAGCTGCTCGGCGACCGACTTGGAGAAGAACTTGTTGGCGGCGGTGTTGACCATCGCCTCGTCCTCACCGACGCTGACGATCGCCGAGGCCCGGACGGTCACCTTGACGGGCGCCGAACGTCCGTTGCTGTCGACGTCGGCCGTCTGATCGGTGATCTCGATGTCGACGTTGATGGCCTGCGCCGGGATGACGCGGGTCTGCGTGATGATCGGGACGATGAGCGCCTTGCAGGGCCCGCGGTAGATCTGCAGGTTGCGCCCGCGGCTGGCCAGCAGGATCTCGCCCGCGTCGACGCTGCGCAGGAACGTGGTGATGATGATTGAGGTGAGGAAAATGACGCCGACGACGACTCCGCCGACGAGGATCAATGACGGTTCCATAGTGATGGCTCCTTAGTGCGCCGAGCTTCCGGCTGGGTTCTCATTCGATATCACCGAGACCGTCACGCACTCGCGACGGGCGTCGACGTCTTCGATGCGCAGCCGCTGGCCGAACTTCACCGGCAGGGCTGCCTCGCCGTCCGCGAGGCGCGCCTGAAGCTGAACGCGCCGACCATCACGGACGGTGGCGACGATGCCCTTTCCGTTGCGGAACGGAACGACGGCCTCCGCCTCGCTCAAGATGAGCGCCTCGAGCGGCCCGCTGGCCTGCCCCTGAAAACGAAACAGCAGGTTCCAGATCGGACGGATCAGGAACCACTCCGTCAGCAGCGCCGGGACGATCGCGATCAGCGCCGCGCGTGTGGTCGTCAGATGCGCGGCGCGGACCAGCGCATTTCCGAACGCGCCATAGAGGGCGGCGATGCTGAACAGGGCGCGCGGCGAGGGGAGAAACCGGAGACCGTCGCGTGCGGCATGGGCGTGGGCGTGCCCGCCATGCTGCGCGAGGCTCGCCCCGTGCGCAGGTGCGTGCCCGTGCGTCTGGACGTGGCCAAGGTGACGGTGTCCGCCCAAGGCTGGGATGGCCATCATCACCAGGCCAACCAGACCGACGACCATCAGGGTCAAAAACACGCTCCACGCTCCTTTGTCGCGAACAGGTGTCGTTCGCGCTGACCACCCCTCGCTAGCCTGGCTACTATGGCCCGCGCGCAGTAATTGTCGAGCCGGCGGCCTTGCTGGCCCGGCAACCGTGGAGAGCGGCTGGCGACTGGCCCATCGCGCCCCGCGCAAGCGTGCCCCCACACGCTTTGGCCACACGCGCGCGGGGGCGTAGGCGCGCGACTAACCGTGCCGGTCGCCGTGGTCGTGGTCGCCGTGGTCGTGGTCGTGATCGCCGTGCTCACCGTGGTCGTGATCGCGGTGGTCGTACTCGTGATCGCCATGGTCGCGATGGTCGTGGTCGTGATCGCCGTGGTCGTGGTCGCCGTGGTCGTGCTCGCCGTGCTCCCACCCGCCGGGGTGCCACGCCTGCCGGCCGCCGTCGCGATCCCAGTGGCCGACCCTCCAGGCCTCGCCCCGTCGTTCGTGTTCCCAGCGACCCTCGGTCCAGACGTACCGCCCGTCGCGCCACTCGTGCGCGCCCGCGATCCAGACGAAGCCGGGACGCGGAGCAGGAGGCGCCTCGACCCGCGGCGGTGGCGGGGGCGGGGCAGGGTTGTCGACGTACATCGACGCGGCCGGGACGTAGGCGTCCCCTTCGCCCCAGGCTCCCGAAATCCAGCCGTAGTGATCGCCTTGCCACTCCCAGCGCCCTCCGTGCCACTGCCGGCCGGGACGCTCCCGCTCCCAGTGCCCGCGGCGCGGGACATACCTGCCTCTCCTCCAGTCATAACCCCCTTCGACCCAGACCCACCCCCGCCGCGGACGTACGCGCTCGATGGGCGGCGGCGGCGGAGGCTGATTGTCCCGGTAACCCCCGGCCTGGGCCAGCTTGATCTCGGACGCGATCGGATGCAGCGACGAGCCCCCCGGCGTCGGTGACGCCGCCATGGCGAGCAGCAGGATCAGGTCAGTCATCATCATCGAATGCACCCCCGGTGGAAGTTGGCGTGACGCAGGTCACGTGCCTCTCCATTGAATCCCCAAGAGGGCGCGGCGTCTACAACGCTCTTCAAGTCAGAACCCCGACGCGGCCGCGGGGCCGGCTTAGAGATCCCGCAAGCTGGAGGTGCAGCACCACGTCGCCCCGGCGCACGCCCGCGTATAGCGGCCACTCGGGCGCGTCCTGAAACGCGAGCTCGACCCGAGCCGCTCGACGTAGAACCGCACCGCCTCGCTCACGTCCCGCGCCGGGAGAACGGGGAACACTTTCAGGAGCTGTGCGGGTCTGGGCACGCGAGGGAAAGTCTACGATCAAAGGCGAGCGCGATCGCGGCGGCTGCTTCCGCGGAGAGGTCGCGAGCGTCCCTGCCAGCGCGCGACTCAGAGCGTGCGGTTTCCCCGTAGCAGGGCGAGACTAGACCTCGACTGGCCGTCCGGCGCGCCAACCTTCAGCCCGCCGGTCCGTATCCGTTGATAGAACTCACCAAGTGAGAGCCCGGAGTCGAGCCTCCTCGAAGGGGCGGCTCGAAGCAGAAGGCCGAATTCACCCAACTGCGGATCTTCACCGCGATGCTAGCCAGTCGAGGCGTTGCAGGGGCAGACATTCAAAGGTAGGTTGCCTCGCCTATAGACAGACGGAGGTCGCCCATGAGCGAGGTCTTTCGCGTTGAGCTCACCGAGGCGGAGATGGAAATCATCAGAGATTCGCTGAGGTATTCGAAGAGCGCCAAGGAAGATTACGGTCGGTATCCGAACGCTGACTTCAAAGCGCGACAGATCGCTGAGATCGATTCCTTGTTCGAGAAGCTCGGCACCTCATAAGGACACTCGCTCGGTTCGCGGCTTTCACCCCGACCTCGGCCGCTCGCAGGGAGGAGGACTCTCGATCTCAAAAAGAGCGGCGCCGGCCCGCACGGGATGGCGTTTTGCTAGCGGACGGCCCGGTCTCTCGGCTGCCGCTGGATGTCGTGCCAGGTCCGGTTATAGGATAAGGTCAGCCGAAGGGCGAACGACGACCGAGCATGCATCAGTACCGACGGTACGCCGAAGATCTTCGCGGACTTGCACAACTTTGGTCGGTCTGGACTGCCAGTCCGGACAAGCCGCGCCTCGAACGGGCCCTGAATGGTGAAGCCGCACAGATCCTTGCGGAACGTGTCCCGGTGGACGTGCTCAGAAGGGCCGGGGCGTTTTTTACTCCACAGGCTTTGGCCGAGAAATTGGAGGCACGCCTTGCCTCGGTAGTCACTTCCGGCGGCGTCGTACTCGATCCTGCATGTGGAGCAGGCGACCTACTGCTCGTTTGTGCCCGCCGCCTTCCGATCGCGCGCAGCTTGGAAGCGACTGTCGAGGCCTGGGGCCGCCAATTGCACGGGTTTGACATCCACTCCGAGTTCATCACAGCAACAAAAGCGCGCCTTATTCTACTTGCGATCGCTCGTGGTGCACGAGGACGACTCCTGCAGGTTGACGTCGACGATGTTTTTCCGAATATCCGTCGCGGCGATTTCTTGGCCACTACGAGGCTGGAGTCGGTGCCTGATTGCATCATCGTGAATCCACCATTTCAGAGAGTTAAGACTCCACGCGGGATCACCTGGGGCACCGGTTTGGTTACTCAGGCGGCCGTCTTCATCGACAAGTGCACAAGCCTTGTTCCGACAGGCACACGAATCGCCGCACTTTTGCCCGACGTCCTTCGTTCGGGGAGTCGATATGGGCATTGGCGGCGCCTCGTCCGATGTCGCGCTTCTGTCAAAGATATCGAGCAGCTCGGCGTGTTCAGTGCGAACGCCGACGTGGACGTCTTTCTGGTCACTCTCACGCGAAGGGACGCTGAGAGACAGGCCCACACCGTATGGCTCCCAGCTGACGCCAGCCAGAATGATGAACCGATCCTCGGCTCACGCTGTAGAGTCAGAGTCGGTCCCGTTGTTCCATTCCGCGACAAGCTTGTGGGTTCCTTTCATCCGTACGTGACGACGGCCGTCCTGCCCCCCTGGGGTACTACCAAGAGGGTTGGGCGGCGCAGATACGACGGAGAGACATTCAAGACGCCATTCGTCGCCGTGCGCCGGACTTCCCGGGCGAACGACCATCATCGCGCCGTCGCGACCATTGTCCAGCACTCGCGACGAGTAGCGGTTGAGAATCATGTGGTGGTGCTACTACCGAACAACCCGACGATGGAGGAATGTCAATATCTCCTGTCGGTCCTTCGTGATCCGCGGACGACTGATTGGCTTAACAAGAGGATCTGCTGTCGACATCTAACGACCTCTGTCCTCAAAGAGCTTCCCCTCTGGTCGAGCAATGGCCGCTGAGGTCTTTCACTTCACCGTCGACAACCAGCTTCTCAGTGAGCTCGGTGAGCGCCTCGTCGCGAAGAACTACATTGCTCTTGCGGAGCTCATAAAGAATGCGTACGACGCCGATGCCAAGAGCGTCACGGTCGCACTGAACACTGCGGCTCCTGGAGGTGGCGAAATTGTAATCACTGACGCCGGCCAAGGAATGACGGCGGCGGAGGTCCAGAGATACTGGATGCGCGTGGCCACCGACCACAAGGTGCGTGAGCCGCGAACGTCGAAATACGGTCGCTACAAATCCGGAAGTAAAGGCATCGGCCGGTTTGCGTGTAGGCGCCTTGCCCAATCGCTCTTCTTCACGAGCGTTGCGAAGGTCCCCGGCGAGGGTTTTGAGGTAACCACGATGACCTTCAAGTGGAAGACACTCAAAGCTGGAAAGGATCTCGCGCGGGAACCATTCGAAGCGGAAATCACCCGGGTATCGAAGGCACGCCCGGGCCTCACTCTTCATCTAAAGGGTCTTTCTGAGCACTGGACCCAGCGAGATTTCAACGTCCTCCGACGAAGTCTCGTTGACGTCAGCATCGCCCGGCCAGAACAACGAAAAGGCTACGAGCCGGATCCCGGATTTACCGTTGAGCTGACGTCGGATACGTTCGTAACCAGCGACACTCTTCTGTCAGAACAGTACCTGAATGCTGGATGGGGACGTTTGAAAGCTAGCGTCGCCTCAAATGGTCTAGTGCGGCTCGACCTCAGCAGCAAGGACTCGAGCCAAAAATCGTTCACGCTTCCAAAAGAGTTCAAGCGCTGTCAGGGCGTAGAAGTCGACATCGCCTGGATTCCAGGCGGTGCCCTCGGAAAGGAATACTGGCGAGATCCAAAGGTCATGACCGACACCGTCAGACGTCAAATCGGAGAGACGCAAGGTGGCGTAAAAGTCTACAGCGATGGTTTTCGCGTCTATCCGTACGGCGAGTCGGGCACCGATTGGTTGGATATCTCGCGGAAGCTGGCCCGCCGCGTGGGCGGCGTCGACGCTATGTTCCGCGGAATAGCGACAAAACTCGGCGTGGATTCGTCCCGAGCCTTACTCGACCACCCGAAGGAAACAACGCTGCTCGGGAAGGTCATCATCTCGTCAAGCTCAGACCAGTTTATTATCAAAATGGACCGCGAAGGATTCGTTGAGAACGCAGCTTATTTGGAGCTGAAGCAGTTCGTCCAGCTAGCCCTTGAGTGGATGACCGTACAGTACGTCAGTTATAAGCAGCACATATCGGAGGCGCGGCTCAAGGAAGAAGGACGCGAACTCCCGGCAACGGAAGGCTCTCCGGGCGGCATGGGGACAGACGGCGCTGGTTCGCCACAAGCGGCGCTCAATGCCGCGATAGCAGTTGTCGAGAAGGCAGGCCAGAAAGGGATCGATGCAGTACCGGGTCGGGGAAAAACCCTCGCTTCGGCAGTGAACGTAATCCGACGATCTGCTGACGTAATGGATGCGAGGCTTGCAAAGCTGCAGATCCTGGCGTCGACGGGGCCGGTGGTGTTTGCATTCGCCCACGAGATCAAGTCACTCATTGCGCGCTTGGCTACTCATGCTAACGAGTTATCAGCCATTGCTAAGACTGTCGAAGGTAAGGAGCGCAAACGACTATCTCGTCTCGTCGACGATTTACTGGATACACGGACGCGGTTAGATCATGAGGTGGAACTGTTTGGGACATTCTCGCGGTCGCTGGCGGAAGATGTCCCGGCGAGGCATTCCGTAGGTTCTGTTACCGCAGAGGTCGCGGCAGGGTTCTCATTCTTGGCCGAGTCTTTTAATATTACGATCGATCAAAGTGGAATCGCAGCAAAGGCCAAGACGTCTCCAATGCGTAGTGCCGAAATTTACAGCGTTTTAGTGAACCTGATCTCCAATGCGCTGAAGTCCTGCATGGCGGGCGGTGGAAAAATGATTGGCGTCACCGCCGAGCGCGAAGACAGGGGACTTGTCGTTCGTGTCCGGGATACTGGTGTTGGCTTAAGCGACGACCATTGGGAGCGAGCATTCGAAGCACTGGTCTCTGATCCAGAAGATAAAATATATCGGCGCCTTGATAAAGTGATTCAGGACGATGATCTGCGCACACTCGGAAGGGGTTCTGGGTTGGGACTATCCATCGTCAGGGACATCGTAACGGCGAAGGGCGGAAGTGTGCATTTCGTGAAACCGAGACCGCCGTGGCGCGCATGCGTGGAGGTTGTACTTCCATGACGCAGAAGAAACTTAAGGTGCTCTGGATCGATGACGAGGACAAGCGTCAGCAGGACGCGGAGCATCTCTGCGACCGCGAACTCGACGTCGAATTCAGATACCAGGGCATCGAGGAGATCTCGCCCCACGACCTCGTGAAGTATGATCTCCTCCTTGTCGACTATCGGCTGGACAAGGTCGTGGGCCCGGCGAAACCGTTCAGAGGCCCGGCAATAGTTGGCCTCTTACGATCGGTCGATGACGACATTCCGGCGTATCTCGTGAGCGGGGAGTCGCCGTCCGAGCGCGCTAAATTTTCGGGCCTGACTTGGTTCGAAGAGTCGCTTTCCCTCAGGGAGATTCAAGAACCGAAGCGCATGCGTGTGCGTCTCAAGAACGATATTTCCGGCTACAAGGCAATCAGCAAGGTAGCTCGTGGACAGAACGCCGATCGCGCAATCAGTAAGTTGCTTGGAGTACCAAAGAATAGTCAGAAATCGCTTCTGGAGGCCATTCCGGCAAGTATTAAGGCAGCCGTGGTCCGGAGCGATGAAGCACCGCTGCCATCGGGCGCGCCGGAAGCGTCTGGTCGGCTTGGATTTGCACGCTGGGTTCGGCGTGTGTTGCTTGTGAAGCCTGGTCCGCTGCTATCGTCGTTGCATGCTGCGACGAGGGTCGGCATGAAGGTTCCGCGGTTCGAAAAGACGCACGCGTTTGCCGGGGCTCGCTATGATGGGATATTCGCCAAGAGTCATGAAGCTCGGTGGTGGGCCTCGCAGCTTGATCATGTCGTATTCGATAAGCAGCGGCGAACAGGAATCGCGTCTGGCCTCTCTTGGGAGCTGGGTCGGGAACTATTTGACTTGAGCGGCCAGGAACAGCCGACATGTGCTGTGTGCGGCGAGCGCTATCCCGAGATCGTCGCACGCGACGTGGATACAAAGAAGGAGGCTGCCGTCCACCAACGCCATAGCAATCCGGATCCCGAGCGGGACTTCACGCCGTTTTTTGCTGAGGAACGCGTTTTCCAAGAGGGCGAGTAGCGTGGCCAGGAGACGGTCCGAGGCCGGTGATATTCGCGAGCATCTACTTGCCTCCTTTGCATTTCTTGCAAGGTCTCGTCCTGTCGCCTCGTATGCAAAGGGTCTCCTTGGCAGCTGCAACACGGCGGTAAGCCAACTCGGCGGCTCGAAGGAGGGTGATTGGAAGCTTCTGATGACGCCGTGGAGTCTGAACGTTAGGGGACCGCGATATCGTGGACAGGAGGGTTGCAGCGAGATCGTTATGGGGGCAACAGTTACCGCCGAGGGTGGCGTAATTGTTAAGCAAAGTATCCCAATAAGCATTGTTGTCAGGCCGAAATGCTTCGCCCACGGTCCGCCGTGGTGTAAACAGCCTCATGATTCAGAATCGTCGACGGCGGTTCGCCGCTTTCATTTCGATTTTGACACGTCCGTAACGAAGTGGCCGAAGAACCATCTCCAGGTTGGCGGAAACGCCGGCGAACTACGTATTGTCGGTCCATACCATTATGCGGTCGCAGAGGACCCATCAGAACCACGAGTTCCCATGCCTTCACTAGACGTTGTGTTGGCGCTTGATCTAGTTATGCGTGAATTCGATACGAGTCTCGAGTTGCCGCGAGAGAGCGGCTGGAGAAAGTTAGTCGTTCGGAGCGAGGAGCTCTGGTTGAAGCCATATTTCGCTCGCGCACACGAATATCTTCAGTCGGTGCGAGAAGCTCCACTGATCGACCAGCTGAGTCAGTAGGCGGCTGTCCTAGGTCGAGAGTGTGCGGCCCACAGCGTGACGCATGAAGTGTGCGCGGTGCCACCGGCGGCCTCCCGAGAGAGGTCGATGTCCGAACGGTGGTGAAACCCGAGGCGCGCTGTGCCAATTGGTCTGTCTAAGCCAAAGGGAACCCCAATTGAGCCTGATCAAACCGCCGTCAGCACAATCTTCCCCTCCACGGATCCCCCGACGAGCATCTCCATCGCCCGTCTCGCCTCACCCAGTGGCAACGTCGCGCTCACCAGCGGGTCGAGCTTCTTCTCGGCGATCAACCTAAAGATCTTCGGCAAGTCCTCCCTCAGCGGCTTCGGGTTCTTCCGGTACAGCATCGTGATCCCGTAGAACTTCCCGCGCCGGCCTCTCACCCGCGCTCCCACCAGCAGGTTCGCGAACATCCCCAGCGTCGCGACTGTCCCTTTGACGCCCATGAACCCGTAGCCCACGACCGTGCCGCCGCGCTTCGTCGCGCGGATGCACAGCCCGATGTTGGCGCCGCCGACGGCGTCGAACGCGCAGTCGACGCCGCGCGGTTCCAGCTCGCGCACCAGACGATCGAGGCGCCCCGCGCGGTAGTCGATCGGGATCGCGCCCAGCTTGCTCACGGTCTCGTGCTTCTTTGCCGACGCGGCGCCGTACGCCTTCACGCCCGCGAGCCGCAAGATCTGCAGCGCCGCCGTGCCGACGCCGCCGGCCGCACCGGTGACCAGCGCGGTCTCCCCAGCCTTAACCCGAGCGACGCGGTGGATCATCTGCCAGGCGGTGACGTAGTTCAGGATGGCGCCCGCGGCCTGAACGTCGGTGACGCCGTCGGGGATGGGCAGGAAGTGTTCCGCCTCGCGCACCACGAGCTCGGCGAAGCCGCCGTAGACGGTGAGCGCGGCGACCCGTTGGCCGAGGGTGAAGCCGGTGACGCCGGGGCCGATGGCGTCGACGGTGCCGGCGATCTCGTAGCCGGGGACGACCGGGATCTTGGGGGCGTAGCGGTACTTGCCGGCCAGGAGCATCAGGTCGGTCGAGCCGACGCCGGCCGCGCGCACGCGCACGCGCAGCTGGCCCGCGCCCGGATCCACCACGGGCATCTCGATCGGCGTGAGCGCCTCCGGTCCGCCGGCCTTCGTCACGATCATCGCCCGATACAGTTCGGTCATCGCGATCGAGAGGATAGGTGCCGGCGTCGGCGTCCGCCGATCATTTTCTTGTAACCACGTCCGGGTCGAGGGCATCGTGTCGACATGCACCGTCGTCTGTCATCGGTTCTGGTCGTTGCCACCCTCGCGCTCTTGTTGGTTCCGTTGGTCCCGTCGGGCGTTCGCCCGGCCGCCGCAAAGACCGTCGGACCACCCGAGGTTCTTGGAAGGACATG
>Ga0210387_10005030_pt1 | contig 10149 bp, 7 predicted proteins | sample IncBWC7OmetaG_FD_160108 | JGI IMG/M metagenome (GOLD analysis project Ga0210387, IMG submission 160108) | Forest soil microbial communities from Barre Woods Harvard Forest LTER site, Petersham, Massachusetts, United States - Inc-BW-C-7-O ...
GTCACCAGACGAGCACTTCCACCGGTTTGTCACCGAACAGCTTGACGAATGGGGCCGATCGAACCTGCCGGGGCTCGAGGTGGTTCGCGTTGTCGGCGAGGAGTGGGAGGCGCGGTCGCACGAACTGCGCGAACTGCTCGGACGTAACGGCGTTCCGTTTGGCTTCTACCCCGCGGGCAGCCCGGCTGGGCAGCGCCTGCTCGGGGAAGCCTCCGCAGGCCAGAATGCCCTGCCCGCGGTGATCCTGTTCGACGGCCGCATCCTGGCGGACCCGTCGAACGCTGAGGTTGGCCAGGCCATCGGCGTGCATACGACGCCGCGTGCCGACCGCTACGACGTGACCGTGATCGGAGCCGGGCCGGGCGGACTCGCGGCGGCGGTCTACAGCGCATCGGAGGGCCTGGCCACCGTCATCCTGGAGCCAGAGGCGATCGGCGGCCAGGCCGGCACGAGCTCGCTGATCCGCAACTACCTCGGCTTCCCCACCGGGGTGAGCGGTGGCGACCTAGCCGTACGCGCGTACACGCAGGCATGGAACTTCGGCGCGGAGTACGTGTACGGCAGTTCCGCCACTGGCCTGCGGCCCGACGGCTCGCAGCTAGCTGTCACCCTTGCCGACGGCACCGAGGTCCACAGCCGGGCGGTGATCGTGGCCACCGGCATGGCGTACCGGCGCCTGGCCATCCCCGAGCTCGACGCCCTGACCGGAGCAGGCGTGTTCTACGGCGCCGCTGCCACAGAGGCCAGGGCCATGAAAGACCGCGAGGTCTTCGTCGTGGGCGGCGCGAACTCCAGCGGGCAGGCCGCCGTCCACCTCGCCAGGTACGCCGCGCAGGTCACTGTGCTGGTCCGCGGACCATCGCTGGCCGACAGCATGTCCGAATACCTGATCCGGGAGATCGAGTCCGCGCCCAATATTGCCGTCCGCTACAAGGTCGCGGTGACCGGCGGCGCTGGACGGGGCCGCCTGGAGACCCTGACGCTCACTGACCTGGAGACCAGCGCCACCGAAACGGTGGCAGCGGCGGCCCTGTTCGTGCTGATCGGCGCCGAGCCGCGCACCCAGTGGCTGCCAAGCGCCGTACGGCGCGACCAGGCGGGATTCGTGCTGACGGGCAACGACCTGCTCGAGCACGGCCAGCCGCAGGCGGACTGGCCGCTGGAGCGCATGCCGATGTTCCTGGAATCAAGCCTGCCCGGCGTCTTCGCGGTCGGCGACGTCCGCCACGGATCGGTCAAACGCGTCGCCTCAGCTGTCGGCGAGGGCTCGATCGCAATCCGCCTCGTTCACGACCACCTGCGCGCCGACTGACGCATTGCCTCGCTAGGGGCGCCGAGCGCGGAGGAACAGCGAAACGCCGGGCAGCGACTTCGTCGGCAGGTACCGCTCGGCGACGATGATCGCGGTCAGGGCGCTGTTGACCAGTGCCGGTACCTCGTCAAGATCACTACCGGTGGACTTCTTCCGCCGCAGGGCGACGACCGGCCGCAGCAGGACGTTCCAGCTCCAGACCTCGTCGACGGTAAGCCCAGCCTTCTGCACGACGCTGACCAGCCCGTGCCGGGTGTAGCGACGGACGTGGCCAACCTCATCATCGTGAGCCGACCACAGGGCCATGTCGCATGGCACCGCGATCAGTGCCGTCCCGCCCGGCTTCAGCACCCGGAAGATCTCGCCGGCCGCGAGGTAGTCCTCGTCGATGTGCTCGAGGATGTCGAACGCGGTCACCAGCTCGCAGCTGCCGGACCGGAGGGGGAGATCCCTGGCGTCGGCGCGGATGGCGCTAATGCCCCGCGCCTTCGCCACGTCGGCGACCGAGTCGGAGTACTCCAGGGCCAGGGCACGCCACCCGTGCTCCTGCAGGACGCGAGTGTTGCCGCCGCCCGCTGCACCGATGTCCAGCGCCTGGCCCGTGGCCGGGAGCCGGCGAAGCTCGCGGGCGAGAATGGCGCGCCGCTCCTTATACCACCAGTGGCGGTCCTCAAGCGACGTGAGGAGCTGGAGCTCGGCGGGTTTCATGGGCTCTTTTTTACCGCACCGGCCGCATTGATGTGGCCGAGGCGTCCGGAAGAATGCCGGCATGGAGCCGACCTTGCCCGCCTTCCGGCCCGAGCCCTCCGCTGGCCGGGTCTACGCCACCCGGCGGATCGTCCGCAGCACCGATGTGGTGCCGTCCGGGCGCCTGAGGCTCGACGCCCTGGCCCGCTACCTGCAGACGGCCGCCGAGGACGACGTGTCCGACGCCGGCCTGGCCGAGCCCGTGGTCTGGCTCGTCCGCCGGTGCGAGCTGCGAATTAGCCAGCTGCCTGCCATGGGTGAGCGCATCTCGGTCCGCACCTTCTGCTCCGGCACCGGCCCCCGCTGGGCTGAGCGGACGACCACGGTGGCGCGCCCGGATGGCCGGCCGCTCGTGCAGGCGACGGCCGTGTGGGCGGCCGTCAGCCGGGCCGACGGCCGGCCGGTGCCGCTGTCGGCCGACTTCACCGCGATCTACGGGGCATCAGCGGCCGGGCGAATGGTGTCCGTTCGTCTCTCGCATCCGCGTCTCGACACCGCCGGCTGCGACCGGAACGGGGCCGTCGGCGGTGCTCCGCCGCGTGACTGGCCGCTGCGGGTGGCCGATTTCGACACCGCCGGGCACGTGAACAACGCGGTGCACTGGGCAGTCGTCGAGGACGAGCTGGCCGTCACCGGCTGGCTGCCGTCCCTGGCCGTGGTCGAGTACCAGCGCGCGATCATGCCCGGCTGCCTGCCGCGGCTGGTCACCGACCGGGAGGACGGCCAGACGTTGCTGTGGCTCCTGGACGGGCAGCGCGTGCTCGCCTCGGCCCGGCTGGCTCGATAGGCGCGCGGGATAATAGGTCCAGGCGGCAGAAAGTTGGCCAGCATGGACGACGAACTAGACGAACTGCGCCAGACCGCGCCAGGCGCCAGAGTCATCACCGATCCGGACCTGATGGAGTCCTACCGGCGCGACCAGACGCCGGTCGTGTCGGCCGGCCAGCCCCGCTGCGTCGTCCTGGCTCGCAGCACCGAGCAGGTCGCGGCCGCGCTGGCCTGGGCCGAGCGGCATCGGGTCCCGGTGGTGCCACGTGGCGGTGGCACGAGCCTGGCCGGTGGCGCGACCGCGACGGACGGCTGCCTGGTGCTGTCAACCGCCCGGATGACCGCGATCCGCGAGCTCGACCCGGCCAACGAGATCGCCGTCGCGGAGGCGGGCGTCATCAACGCCGACCTCGACCGCGCCGCTGCCGAGCACGACCTGATGTACGCCCCTGATCCGTCGAGCTACGAGATTTCCACCCTCGGCGGCAACCTGGCGACGAACGCAGGCGGCCTGCGCTGCGTCAAGTATGGCGTCACCCGCGACTCGGTGCTCGGGCTCGAGGTCGTGCTGGCAGGCGGCCGCGTGCTGCGCACCGGCCGCCGGACGATGAAGGGAGTGACGGGTTACGACCTCACTGGCCTGTTCGTCGGTTCGGAAGGCACCCTGGGCGTGATCACGTCCGCCACCCTGCGGCTGCGGCCCCGGCCTGCGCAGTACCCCGTCACGGTCGCAGCCGGGTTCACGAGTGTCGCTAGCGGCGCGAGCGCGGTGACTGCCATCCTGGCGGCCAGGCTGCGCCCGAGCCTGCTGGAGCTGATGGACTCGGCGACGCTGCGCGCGATCGACGACTGGAAGAGCACTGGGTTCGGCGACAGCGTGCAGGCGCTGCTGATCGCGCAAGACGACAGCGAGTCAGCCGAGCGCGGCGGACGGCTGATGCAGGAGATCTGCCTGCGCGAGGGCGCCGTCATGGCAGAGCTGTCGCAGTCCGAGGCTGAGTCGCGGCAGCTGCTCGACTTGCGCCGGCTGTCCTATCCGGCGATCGAGCGGCTCGGCGTTCCGCTCGTCGAGGACGTGTGCGTGCCGCGCAGCCGGCTCCCTGACATGGTGGCCCGCATCGAGCAAGCGGGGGAGCGGCACGGGGTCTTCATCGCGACGGTCGCGCACGCCGGGGACGGCAACCTGCATCCGGTGTTCGTCTTCGACCGCGGACTGACTGAGGTGCCGCCTGCCGTCTGGCTGGCCGCCGACGAGGTGTTCCGCGCGGCCCTGGCGCTCGGCGGCACCCTGACCGGCGAGCACGGAGTGGGCATGATCAAGCGGCGATGGCTAGCCGATGAGCTCAGCGCGGAATCGATGGCCGTACATCACGCGATCAAGGACGCGCTAGACCCGACAGGCATCATGAACCCTGGCAAAGTCTTGTGATTGGCTGTACGGACAGTTAGCCAATCGGACACCCCGGCTTCATGGCGCCGTTCCCTGATGTTCATGCATTTTCAGTAGGGCAACTCGTGCCGTTGGGCGATCCGTCGCAGGTGGCGCCTCTCTTAGCCTCTCCGTACCCGGGCAGCAACGACCGTGCCCGCGGTGAGCTAAGGAGGTTCGGTGGAGACAGACGAGGTCGCGGCGCGCCTCCTACGGCAGTACTGGGCACTGCTCCTCATCTGCGTACTGGTGCCGCTCGTCGTCGTGAGCGTGATCGTTGCCCGGCAGCCCGCCGCGTATTCCGCGAACGCGCGCATCATCACCTCAAGCGAGGTACCAGCCAGCGCGGCTGTCGCCGACGCCATGGTGAGCCAGGTTCAGGGCATCGCCACGGGTCAGACGGCCGCAAGTCAGGCACTGCGGGCTGCGGGCGTTCGGCGCAACCTCGGCGCTTTCATCGCCAGCATCTCCGTGGCGGGCGTCGGTACCTCGCAGGTCGTGAACCTCACCGTGACCGACCCGAGTCCGAAGGCCGCTCAGCAGCTGACGCGTGCGCTCGCCGACCAGGTGGTGTCCGGGCTGAACAAGGTCGGCGTGAGCGGCATGTCCAAGGCGCTGGCGGTCATTGACGCTGACCTCGTCCAGCTCACGGAGAACCGCGCGCTGCTCGCGGCTCGGGCGGCGGCTAGCCCGCAGAACCAGCAGTTGCAGGCCAAGCTGGCCGGCCTGGACCAGGTGATAGCAAACTTCACCGGCGACCGCGCACGGCTCCTGATCCAGGCGAGCACGGCGGGTCTCGCGTCCGTCATCGATGAGCCAGGACTGCCACTCCACGCGGAATCGAAGGCGCTGCCGCAGAAGCTTGCCCTCGCCGGACTCCTCGGCCTCGTCATCGGCATCTTGCTGGCCGCGATTGCTGAGCTGATCCGGCCAACGCTGCCCGGCTCACAGCGAGTCAGCCGCCGCCTTGAGGTGCCGATGCTCGGCCGCCTGATCGATCCTGATTTGCGCGCGGAACACGAGCCAGATTTCGCCAGTCTCGTGCTACGGGTGCGGCTGGCGGCCTCGCACGCGGACGTGTCCACAGTCGCGCTTGTTGATGTCGATGTCGATGGCGAACGTGATCTGGCCGAGCTGGCTCGCGAGCTCGAGCATGCACTGGCTCCTGCTCCGCACCACCATCGGTCGGCGGCAGGTGCTCCGATGGCGACGGACAATCTCAATGGGAACGGGGACGCCACCAGTGGCTCCGGATCTCCTGGGACGACGCTGGTGATGGACAAGCTCGCCGCGGTGCGTAGTCCAGTGCTCCGGGTCTGCGCGATGGCGCAGATGCAGTCGTGCGCCGAGCCTGGCCCGGTCGGGATCCTGGTCCTGTCGGGGCCGGTGGCCAGGGTGTCACGCATCTCGGCGCTCGTCGGCCTCGCCACGTCATCCGGCTGGCCGATTCTGGGCGTCGTCGGCGTCCCGCGGCTGCGCAAGCTGCGCGCCGCCAGCTCACATGCTGAGGACCGCCGCGGATGACGCGTGCACTGACGGCGCAGGTGCCGCGCTCAGTCCCCTTCGCCCGAGTGGACATCGTGCCGGCGGCGCAGCAGGCCGCGCTGCAGGCCCTGCGATCGGGCTGGATCACCATGGGGCCACAGACCTGTGAGTTCGAGCGCGACCTTGCCGGCTACCTGGGTGCGAGTCACGTCGTGGCAGTTGCCACGTGCACCGCGGCGATCGAGATCGCTGTCCGGGCGCTTCGGCTGCCGCCAGGAGCGGCGGTACTCACTCCGAGCCTGACCTTCTGCGGGGCGGTCGCCCCGATCCTGCAGGCCGGCCTGCGCCCGGTTCTCGTCGACGTGGCTGCGGAGACGCTGCTGCCAACGCCGGAGTCTGTCGCGGCAGCGGCCCGCAGGGCTGGCCAGCCTGCCGCGATGATCGTCCAGCACATGGCCGGGCACCCCGCTGACGTGGCCATGCTGGCTGCTGCGGCGGGCCTTCCGGCCAGTCGAGTCGTGGAAGATGCGGCGCACGGACTAGGCGCGGAGCTAGGCGGAACTCGCGTGGGCGGCGCGTCGCACGCAGCCTGCTTTAGCTTCTACGCGACCAAGAACCTTCCCATCGGGGAAGGCGGCGCGATCGCCACGGATGACGCCGAGCTGGCCGACTACGCCCGAACGATGCGGCTGCATGGCATGAGCCGCGACGCCTGGCGCCGATACCAGCCGGGCGGCAGCTGGCGATACGACGTGGCCGAGCCCGGGCTTAAGGCCAACATCACCGATATCCAGGCGGCGATCGGCCGGGCACAGCTGACCTGCCTGCCCGCATGGCAGGCGCGCCGGGCCCAGCTCGCCGCCCGATATGACGACGCGCTGGCGGGGCTTCCCGGTCTCGTGCTGCCATCGCGGCCGGCCGCCGGCCAGCATGCCTGGCATCTCTACCAGGTGCGCGTGACGCCAGCGTTCGGATCCTCGCGCGATGACGTCATTGATGCGCTCGGCGGCGCGGGTATCGGCACGTCCGTGCATTTCATTCCGGTGCACCAGCTCGCCGGGTATCGGCGCGTCCTGCGCCCGGCCGAGATCCGATCGGTACCGGTCACTGACCAGGTAGCAGGCCAGCTGCTGTCGCTGCCGATGTATCCGGGTCTAGCTGATGCCGATGTCGATCACGTCGCGGCTGCCCTGGCGGCCCTGGCGCGCCATCCCGCGGCCAGTGACGGCGCACAGACGAGAGGAGGAGAAGTTGCTGAGTTTGTCCGGCACACGGCCTAGTGGTAGTTCAGGCGGGCTGGCGACGCTGGTCGTCGGGGCGGGCGAAGCTGGCCGGACGCTGGCCCGCTCATTGCGCCGGAGCCCGAATTATGGTCTTGCGCCGATCGCATTTGTCGACGATGCCCACAGCCTGGTTCGGGTCATGGGGCTGCCGGTGTACCGGCCTATCTCAGGGTTGCCCGAGATCGCGCGGAAACATCGGGCTGAGGCGTGCATCGTGGCGATTCCCTCATTGCCCGCGGCACGGCTGGCCGAGATCGTCGAGTCCGCCGGAACGGTCGGGCTGCACGTTCGGTATCTGCCGTCGTTCCTGGCCGCAGTCGAGCGCGATGCGCGCCTGTCTGACCTGCGCCAGCTCCGGGTCGAGGACCTGCTTGGCCGCCGCGAGCTGCACGTCGTCAGCCATAAGGCCGCGGCACTGATCGCTGGCCGGCGGGTGCTGGTCACCGGCGCGGGCGGGTCAATAGGGAGCGAGCTGTGCCGCCAGATCCGCAGCTTCGAGCCAGCGTCGCTGTATTTGCTCGACCACGACGAGTCGAACCTGCATCGGCTGCAGCTCGAGATAACGGGCAGCGGCCTCCTGGACGCGGACGAGATCATCATCGCTGACATCCGCGACCGGCGGCGGATAAGCCAGGTCTTCGCCGCTATCAGGCCCGAGCTAATCTTTCACGCGGCCGCGCATAAGCATCTGCCGCTGCTGGAACGCCATCCGTGCGAGGCGGTCAAGTCGAATGTCCTCGGCACCGAGAACGTCGTAGATGCCGCGGTCCGTCATGGCGCCAGCCATTTCGTGCTCATCTCTACCGACAAGGCGGCGGACCCGGCTTCCGTGCTCGGTGCCAGCAAAAGACTGGCCGAGCTGGTTGTCCGCCGGGCGGCGGGCGGCCCGGTCATCGTGGCCTCGGTCCGCTTCGGCAATGTGCTCGGCAGTCGTGGTTCCTTCCTGTCCGTGCTCGCGGACCAGATAGCTCACGACAAGCCGGTGACGGTGACCCATCCGGGCGTCTCCCGGTTCTTCATGACCGTCGAGGAGGCCGTGGGCCTCGTGCTGGAGACCGCGGCGATGGCGGAGTATGCCGAGACATTCGTGCTCGACATGGGTGAGCCGGTGGAGATCGTCACGCTCGTACGCAACTATGCCGAGCAGCTCAAGCTGGCGAACGTCGAGATCCGGTTTACCGGGCTCCGGCCAGGCGAGAAGCTCGCAGAGAAAGTGTTCTCGGACGCCGAGCATCGGGTGCCGAGCGCTCATCCGAAGATCTGGGCGGCGAGATGCCCGGAACCGCCTGACGACTTCCCTGGGCTGCTGGCGAGCCTCTACGCCGCCGCCGACGACGGCGACGCGGTCCAGACTAAGCAGCTGCTCCGGCAGCTCGTGCCGGAGTACCAGCCGGCCGACTGCGCGGAGACCCCGGTCAGCGTGGGCGCACCGTACCCGGACGGATTCTGATGCGCGCGCTCAGCACCGCTGGCGAGCGCGTCGTGGTCGACTGCGCGCTGCCCTGGCTGATGAGCCTGCTGACCGACAGCACGGGTGGCGAGCTCGCGGAGGCGACGCCTGCTGACGGGACCGTGCGGGTGGCGATCCAGGCGAGCCGCGAGGCGTTCACGCATAACGGATGGACGCTGATCGGACGCGGTTGCTGGGCGTCGCCGGCGTCCGCGCTCATCGTCGATGCATGCTCATCTGGCTTCGATCTGCTTGTCGAGCCTCGCGGCGAGACCCTCGATGTCACCGCGCGGTACCGGCCCGCACCGCGGACACGCGCCGCCAACACGTTCATCCGACCGCGATTCAAGCTCCTAGCGGCGCAGACCTTGCTGCATTACCCGGCGCTGTGGTGGGCGTCGGTGCGCGGACGGGTGCCGCTGCACGTGTCGGTGACGGCAGCCGCGGGGTCCGTCACGATGGTCGCCGGCCCGGGCGGGGTCGGCAAATCTACCCTGCTCTCGGTCGGCCTGGCGAACGGCGAGATCGCGACAGCCGACAACGTCTGCGCCTGCGACGGACGCAGTGCCCATGGCCTGGCAGAACCACTCAGGGTCAGCGCCCGCGCCGGTCTGGCCACGACGACGCACGGTCGCACCGAGCGCCCACTGCCGGGCCGGGTTCCGTCGCTCGATCCGGATCGGCTAGTCGTGCTGCGGCGGGGAACGCCAGACGCCGCATCCTCGGTCGGGCCGCTGGAGTCGGCGGACGCAGCGCGCACGCTGGTGGCCGGCACCTACATGGCCGGCGAGCTGCGGCGCTTCTGGCCATTTGCGGCGACGCTGGCACTCGCTACGGGCCTCGGACCCGCGCATCCGGACGTGTCAGGCGTCGCCGCTGTGCTCGCCGCCCGGCTGCCTTGCCTTGAACTGAGCGTCGCGCATGGCTCGCGACGAAGCGTCGCTGAGCTGCTGCACCCGGCAGGCGCGCTATGAGCCAGCTGTCGGTGGCCGTAGTCGTCACCCGCTTGCAGGCAGGCGCGGGCGGTGTGGCACTGCGCGGAGCCCTTGCCATCGACCCGTTGCGCTACGAGGTGACGATCATTGCCGGCGACTCCGATGGTGGTGCCGACGCCGACGGCAGCAGCGACAGCATGCTTGTGCGGGCCGCTCAGGCTGGCTTGCACGTCATCAGAGTGCCAGAGCTGGTACCGCAAATCTCGCCGGTCAACGATGCTCGTGCCCTGCGCCGGCTCACCGAGCAGCTGACAGCGGGCGGCTACGACGTCGTGCACACCCACAGTGCGAAGGCCGGAGCGCTCGGCCGGATCGCAGCCGGGCGGGCCGGAGTGCCACGGGTCGTCCATACGTACCACGGCTTCCCGTTCCACGAATTCCAGTCCAGAGTCCGTCGCGGCGCTTATATCGGCGTCGAGCGCTACCTCGCCCGCCGCACGGACGTGTTCCTGGCTGTCGGCGCCTCGGTCGCCGCCGAGGCCGTGCGCAAGGGCGTGGCAGCCCCCGAGCGGACGCGAGTCATCAATCCGGCTATCGAGCGGACTAAGTCAACCGCGAGTCCGGCAGTCCGCGCCGCCGCGCGGGCCGAGCTCGGGGTACCGGTCGGCTGCAAGGTTGTCGGCACGGTCGGCCGGGTCGACTACCAGAAGGCACCGGAGAGCTTCGTCGCCGCGGTCGCT
>Ga0210387_10005032_pt1 | contig 10148 bp, 11 predicted proteins | sample IncBWC7OmetaG_FD_160108 | JGI IMG/M metagenome (GOLD analysis project Ga0210387, IMG submission 160108) | Forest soil microbial communities from Barre Woods Harvard Forest LTER site, Petersham, Massachusetts, United States - Inc-BW-C-7-O ...
TCGAGAGGCTTAGATCGAATTACCGGCAAACCAGACAGAACTCTCCGAGAGGCGGCGGTTCAGCGGAATCCAAGCGCGATCGACCGCAAAAGGCAAGCAGAGGCGCACTTAGTCGATGAAGTAGCCTATATCCGTTAGGACACTGTCACTCAGTTCAACACCTGTCAGTCGCGCACAGAGGGAAGCCCGCAAGTTCTTTTCAAAGCGTTGCAGTACTTCTCCAGACAGTTCCGTTTCTTGCCGAAGCAATTGTAGTAGCGCCATGCTATCGGTGGAGTATACGTAGTCGCCCGGCACGCCGGATGCCGGGCGAATTGTCAGCGAGATCGGAATTGTTCCCGCGCCTGATTCGGAGCGGTCGGACAGTTGAGTGATGAGATTGACTCGCATACGCGAATCCTGACACTTGCCTATGGAACCCTCAATGACACAGAGGAGTCATGGCCCAAGATCAAACGGGGAGATCGATGGCCTGCCTTCCGTTTGCACATTACACCTGAGTCACCGGGTATTCGGAGGTAATCATGACAATGGAGTTCCGCCCGGTTTGCCGACTAACCGGGTACTACCACATTCAAGAGAAGACAATCCCGGAGCCCAGTGTTACTTACCGATGACTCTTGGCGTGACTTTCGATACTTGACGACTGACTTGATGCAGCACAAACTTGTCCTAAATCCTCCGAGATAGCCTTCAGGTCCGCAACTGTTCAGCACCCTAAGATTCTCGCCTAGGAAGCCTTGGCCTGCTTCGTTGACGACAGTCGGCATGGCGCTGCGTTCGGCCACTGCGATTGCCTTAGGGCTCCTTGTTATTTTGCAGACAATTCCATCGGGTTCGTTGGCCACCGCGTCGGAACGGGCTGCATTGTCCTCGAGTTGTCTAGCGGAAGAGACGAGTTTACGAGGCGAGCTTTGCCATCTCGTCCGGCTTGATTTTGCGCGATGACATGAGATATTTGGAGGCAGCATGAGCGACGGATCACGATACGTATGGGTCGAGCGCATTATCTGGCTTTTGTGTCTCCTCCTATTCATCGTTCTCCCAGCTGCTCACTGGTATCGGCAGCATGTACTCAAATCGAGACAGCAAGAGTCCTATAAAGCCCGGAACGCAGCCAATAAGCTCCAACTGGACGCGGCAATCAATGGCCTGGAGACTCGTTGGCATGCTGATGATGAATGGGAGAATGAACTCTCAGCCGAAGGAGCGTCGCTAGCGCCCTACACCATCGACTATGAACACGCGATCGTCAAGGCGAACCCGCTGGTTTTCTATGGAAGTGTCGAAGATATTCAAACAGACAGAGAACCAGGTGGCTCCGTCGTGCGAATTAAAGTGCATGGCCGGAATCGCCAAGTGCGATTACAACTTTCTGTCAGTGCCACTCCTGACCAAATAGCAGCCATTGTGAATGACGATTCATTCCGTCAGTGCGTCGTTCCCGAACTTAGCAAGGTATGTATATTCGTTGCCAGCGTCGATACCGTCGACCGAGTAGAGGGCGCCGATAAGCAGAATTCGGGAAGCGCCCATTTCGTTGCACACGGAATTCTGCGAGAAGCTTACGCCAGCGAGGTGTATGGAGCGGACTTCTTCCATTGATCGAAGTAGTGACTATCAAGGAACCAAGAGGGGCTTAAGGCCTCAGTCGAGAAGACTTTGAACCAACTGTCGGTATCGCAGGCCAAACCGGACAGAAGTCGGCAGATCCTTGGCTGCCGCTGTAGCCGCTAATTCTTCCGCAGGCAAGAATGCCTGCTTCCTGCGTTCCACCGAGAGGATATAGGCGACCATCTTCCTGGCCACGGCGAGTGTTGCCCGGCTGCCGTTTCCTCGTTGCTCTTCCTTCTCGTAGATCACGGCCAGCTCGTGGCACTGTCTGGGCGGCCAGTTTCGCAGCCTCCATGTCAGGACTCTCGTCCGCGGCGTCATCTCCTTTAACTGGTTGATTCGCAAGAAAGGGCCGCATGGCATCCCCGCCTGGGCAGTTCCCTTATTTTAGACATTATCGATGGAGAGGCGCCGTTTCGCGAACGATAGGTCGCCGCCGGGTCGATGCTTGGCCAACAAGGAATGGTGTGCCCCCTGGCATGCGCGGAATCTCGATCAACCCTATTTCCCATTCGTAATCGGGAGACACAAGTTCGCGGGTAAACTCGATCAGCTCGCTGACCGAATAGGTTCGAAGATGCGAAACCAGGCCATCCCAAAAGATGAGAAAAGGTAAGATGGGCACCACATACGTTAGAGCAATCTGAATGAGGGATATGTGCTTGATCCTCGGCGTGAGCAGAAGAACGAACAAGGGAATTAGCAACGTGGACAGGATGGCGGGCAGAGTCCGCGATGAAGCCTCGAAGATGCAGATTGTTCTCCGATGTTGGAATGCATCGTGGAGAATTGCCCGGGCGATTTTCGGTGGGAAATGGTGGAACGATGCGAACATGGTGCGGATACCCGGCAAACTCGACGGAATGTAAGCGGCGTCAAGTGGGTGCGGCCAATACTTGACCGACGTCTGTTCGCTTAGTGCGAACCGCCGCATCCCTATTTGCGGAAAGAGGTCTGTTAGGGTTATGCGAACATTAAGCCCACGTTCCTCAAGTTCCTTCAAAACTCGTATGATCGGTCCCCCAGATCCGGATCCGAGATCGAGAACATCCTCGCTCTGATCCTGTTTCATCAATGTCGCGAGACGCTCCGCCCAAAGCTTTGGGAACTGGGTGACCTCATAGGCTGCCGTTAAATACGATGTCATGGCCGTTCTCAGCAAAACCGGGAACCAGGCCTGATCCTCCCACTCGAACAAATGGAGACGCATGAAGTCCTTATCGGATACCCACTGGGATTGAAACTTCGCAACGCGCTTTCAGCTCTTCCGCTTCTGCCGCGCATAGGATCTCCGGGAGGGCTGCCAAGGATGCGAGTATAACCGAAGACTGAATTTCCGGCTCCGCCTCGATTCGTTAGTAGCCCTCGTACGTTCCCGGGCGCACCAGGTAAGCTAACGGTTTGTCTGACTCACTCATGTGATTTGGACTGCTCATCGATACGGGTTCCCATCTCCTCGGCCAGAATCAGGCCTCTCCTCCTTTTGTGCAGCTCCATCTTCTGGCCGTCGCGCTCGTGCCGTTACCCTCGACCATCCATTGGCTCACTTGCGTCCGCTTCAAACAAAGCTTACAAAGTGCGTAGCCACCACCCAGATCGGCGGCCTGGTTCCTCTAACCGTTGCGATACTGTTGCAAGTCAGGGCGTCGCATATGATCCCGGCTATCTGAAGCCGTTGGGGCCTGCATTCAGGCCGGCTGGAAAGAAAACGCCGACGGCGGGGCTCACGACTGTCGTTCCACTCACAGCACCACCCCCGGTGACGATATTGAGGATCTGGGTAATGTTGCGCGCGAAGGCGACGACATTGGTCGGGTCAGCGTCGGTGATGCGGGTCATGGGGACGTTGCTACCGCCACCGAGCGAAACCGAGGTCGTCGCCAGGCCATAGTCGTCGGGGTTGCCGTCGAATGTATTGGCGGCTGCCCCGGTGAGCGTTTGGGGCGACGCCGCAAGCGAGAGTGCCGCACGCAGCGATGAAATCAAGGTTGTATAGCCCGCGATGCTGGTGCCGTTGGGATCGATGTAGTTGATGGTGGTGCGCACCAATCCCGCATGATAGGCTTCGACGGCGAGAATCCCGGCGACGACGGTAAGGTTGGAGCTCATCGTCAGCAACGACGCAGCGCCGTGATAGGCCGTGACGCCCACGTCTTCGAATACATAGGCGCCGACCAGGAAGGCTGCATCGCTGGCGTAGGGGCTAAATCCCGAACCGCCCGGAATTTTTGCCGCTGTTGCTAGGGCCGGGAAGGACGTGCCGATGTTGATGGCCGGCTGTGCGACGGCTGAGCTGCCAAGCGCACCCAGAAGAGTCGCTACATGCTTGCCTTCTTCGATGGCTGTCTCCACTGCGTACGATCCAACTTCAGTGGTCGAGAAAGGAACCTGGCCTCCACCTGAGACAGTGCCCGCAGTGCCGACAGTTCCGCTGAGCGTAATCTTCGGCGCACCTGCGGCGGTTGATGCGGAATTGGAGACATCAATCGTCGTTCCAAATGCAGCCATGTAGTAGAAGTTTGCCTCGAGGTATTCGAGGTTAAGGGCGAAGTTGAGAATGTCTGCGTCGTTATAAGACGCTGCGGCCTCCGCCTTCGGTGTCATGGCGCCCATTGCCAGCCCAGCCAGCGAGGTCGCCCCGAGAGTCAGCATCTTTCGCCTGCTCCGCACAATGATGTCGTCCAACATTTGTGTCTCTTGATTTGCCATGAAGGTATCCTGTCCTTTGGGTGCGCGACGCGCTTAGGCTGTGGTGGTGGCGAAGATGCTGTTGGTGCCGTTGGGGAAAAAGCCGCCCTTGGCGACGCCCACGGTAGGGCTTCCATACACAATGTGGTGAACCTGGTTGACAGTGCGCGCAAAGCCGACAGCATCTGAGGCGCTGGCTGCAACGATCGCGCTCGGCGTTGAAGGACTACCGGGCAGAACGAGCGTTGTCTCCACCGACCCAGTCGTTGAAGGCGCGCCGCTATTGCCGACTGTGAGGGTTGCGCGCAGGGCTTCAACCTGGTTGGCCGCGGCAATGTAGGGATATGCCGATGCCGATCCCGCGGCGATAGCGCGGCCGGTGAGCGATGTGCGCACGCAGCCCGCGTGATAGGCCTCGACAGCAAGGATGCCTGCGGCTGCAGTAAGAAGTCCGCCCTGTACGCCTGCCGCCGAGATGAGCGAAGCTGCGCCCGAATAAGCAGTGACGCCTACGTCCTCAAAGATGAATGCCCCGACGAGAAAGTAGTCGAAGCTCGAGAAGGGATTAAAAGAACCGGAGCCGGCGGCGGCCGTCGTGATGCCGGCTGCGACAGCGAGAGGGCCGAAGAACGAGAGATCGATATCGGGCATCGGGATCGAGGCAGAGCCAAGAGCGGAACGCAGGAAGCGAACGTGGGCCTGTTCTTCAAAAGCAATTTCGTTGACGATTTCCTGTTGCGAAGGGCTAAGGCCGGCGACCGCTGCGGCATCGCCGACGGTGACGGTGCCTACCGTCTTGTAGGAGGAAGCTGAGCCGGGAGTGGTGTCGCTTTCCTGCAGGCCAGAGCCGGTGGCCGCATAGAGATAGAAGGATGCTTCGAGATACTCGAGGTTAAGCGCGAAGTTGAGAACGTCCTCATCGGTATAGGCGGGGTTGGTGGGGGATGTGGAACTGGTGGGCTTGGACCTTCCGCCACATCCAACCGCAACGCTGGTCGCTGCCACTGCGCCCGCACCGGCTAGGAAAGTGCGCCGCGACAATGCGCGTTCGACAATCGAATCGATGGTCTTCACAGTAATTCTCCTTTTTCATCCTTGGGGCGCGAGAACGAAGACCGTTGAACCGCGGTCAAATTGCGTCGTCCGAGTTGGCGCGCGATGATGCGGTGCGTCCGCAGACGCGAAGTCGCTGCACGATTGCCGACGAGTCCTTACCCGTTGACGGAGCCATTTCTAGTTCAGCGCTTAACTGAGCCACGGCAGGTCTGGCTAAGGCTCCTTCTGCATCAGGTACGACGCAGGCGCAGGAATGGATTTCAAATCTCGGCTCTTTGTGGGAAGGAAGCACTTCGTCCGGAGACGACGGGCACGCCTCTCCCGTCGGGTATCCTCGATCTTGTTGGCCTTGAGGCGGTTTAATAGCCCCTAATCGCGGCCAACAAGTCTTTGGGGTGAACGGGCTTGGCGAGGATATGAAAGTCGTAGCCCCGAATTCTCGCGTTCTCCAACAGCTGGCCTGTCGCGAAATGACCCGAGAAGAGAAGAATCTTGCAATCTGGACAGAGGGCCCTAAACTGAATCGCAAGGTCAACGCCGTTCATCCCTGGCATCGAGACGTCGGTGATGAGAAGATCTGGACACGTCGATTCAACCGCTTTAATAGCCTCTGCTGCGCTAGTAAAGGCCGTCGCACGGAAGCCGGATGAATTAAGGATCAAGGCGAGAGTTGATGAGATTACTGGCTCATCATCCACGACGAATACGACATGCCCCGACATGGCTGAAATTCTAGACGATTCTACCCACCCTTAATTGGAAATAAAACCTGGGGGCTTCGCTCGGACTTGACTGCGCTCAGGCAGAAATATGCCAGGTGTTTTCGGGAATTGCCGCGGTGAGTGGGTGAATGGCTTAGGCTGCGAGATCGTATCGATGATGCAGACCACCCAACCTCGGCATCGCTGCCTATACTGAAGCAACGAATCAAGCATAGCCGTTCAAAGTCGGACCCCCTACTCGAATGAATCGATAGTCGCAACTTGTTCAATCAAAATCTTTGATTTTTCACTAAAATTCAACATACTGAAATACGCTCCGAATCGAGACTCCGCGCATGTTTGCTCATCGACTTGCGGAGCGCCGGGGCGAATTGTCTGTCAGGAGGCAGGGCTTATAGAGGCGAAGCGAGAATAGTTTAGGGGTAGGGCGATACGCGAGGGGATCGCCGATGTCGTTGTGTGCAGCGCGCAGGAAAGGCGTACGGCACTATGTCGGTTTTTCGACATTGACGCAGGCCGCTCTGAGATTATGATCTGAAAGTTATTCAATCGACGGAGTTCGAAGGCGCTGCGAATCGCTGCGCTATGCGACAAGAACGCGAAGGACTCAGGATGGCAAGTCAAAGTCCGAATCTTCTTCTCAGGGCTTTAACGCTGGCGAACTACGAGTGGGTGGCATCTCGCTCGACTGAGGTCGAACTTCCCCTCCACACAGTGCTGTACGAGGAGGCGACATCACCCCGATTCGCGTATTTTCTTACTGGGGGATTAGCTTCGGTCGTAACCCCGATGTCTAATGGAGAGTCCGTAGAGGTCGGTTTCATCGGACATGAGGGGGTGGTTGGGGGACTGCATTTGCTCGGGCCCGCCCCTTTGTCAACCAGATGCATGATGCAGCTTTCTGGGACCGCGCTCAGACTTTCCTTCCAGGATCTCCAGAAGGCGTTCACCGATCTCCCAGACATGCATTCGCGGATGTTGGAATTCGTCCAACAGCAGGCTATTATGGTTGGCCAGATCGCAGGGTGCAACCGCCTTCATGGTTCTGAGCAGCGCCTGATTCGCTGGCTTCTCAGTGCACATGACCGGACACACAACTCAGATCTAAAATTCACCCATCATTATCTCGCTGAGATGATCGCATCCCAAAGAACCACCGTGACAGTCATCGCCAAAGACCTCCAAGAGCGGGGATTTATTCGATACAGCAGGGGCACAGTCCATATAGTCGATCGTATTGGACTTGAAGAGGCAGCGTGTGATTGCTATGCGATCACAAAGCAGCTGTACGCGCGCCTGTACCGCTGATGTGAATCAGTAACGCGGCACGTTTAATCATTGCTTTCTTCTTCTCCCGTTTTACACAATTCCTGTGCCTGAGGGAGCGATGCGTACAGAAGATCTGCGGGGAAGAGAGCGCACTTCCCGTCGGCGAATGTAACGAGAATGCCGTCTCGGTACAGTTCGGCCGCGCAAACCTGAATAGGAGAGGCTTCGGCCATGGAAGAGTGATGCGGGGATTTTCAAAGGCGTTGTAGCAATGCACCCCAATCTTTGAGGATTGTCGGGCTATCAACAGACGGCTCGGTAAAATTACAACCGCTTCGTCTGTGGCTGCCTGGGACTTCAAGGATGGAGCGGGTACCGCTTGCCTTGTACATGAAGGGAATATCAGTCGAATGACCAGACCAACGGGTGGATTCAGATCCACTACAGTGATCACCGGTGCAAGCGAAATGGCCACCCGAATTCGCGAGTTCGGCTGGTCAAGGACCCCATTGGGTCCAATCGAGGGATGGCATGAAGCTCTGCACGTCACTCTTAACTTGATGCTGTGTTCGCCTTTTCCGACGATTCTCTCGTGGGGACCGGAGATGGTGTTTTTATACAACGACGCCGCGATCCCAACCCTCAATACGAAGCATCCGAGCGCTCTTGGCGGTCGGTACCGAGAAGTCTTCAGCGAGGCGTGGGGTTTGGTGGGACCCGACATTGAAGCGTGCTTCTTCCGTGGCGAAACCGCGGTGCGGGATAACATTTTTATCCCAATTCTGTTCAATGGAGTTCTCGAAGCTCATTATTGGAGTTACTCTCTCATCCCCGTTTATGACAACGGACGAATTGGAGGCGTATACGACGCGTTCCGAAATATGACGGAGACGGTTGTGGGCGCGCAAAAGCTTCGCGAGAGCGAGGCGAAGCTCAAGTTAGCGACTGAGGTGGGCCAGCTCGGAGTATTTCTATGGGAAACAGCCCAGGATCGGGGCAGCTGGGAGAATGACCGCGTCTATGAGATCTTTGGCCGAATGCCGGAAGAGGGGCCCGTCAATGGTGAGGAATTCATGCGCGACTTCCTGCATCCAGAATCCCGCGCATCCTTCCGAGCGGCAGTGGACCAGACGGTCCAATTTGGAAGACCGCTTCATTTCGAAGGTCTAATGTACCGGGCGGACAAATCGCTTTGCCGAATCGAACTGCACGGAAACCTCCAGCCAGGGTCAAATGGTTCGCGGGACACAATCCTTGGCACAATTCGGGACATCACCGAGATGCGGAAAACCGAAGAACTGCTCCGCAACAGCACAAAGCATCTGGGTGAGTTGGCGGCAATCGTATCCTCGTCTGAGGACGTGATTCTGAGCAAAGATTTGAATGGGATCATCACGAGTTGGAATGATGCCGCCACACGCGTCTTCGGGTTCACGGCCGACGAAATGATTGGGAGGTCCATTCTCAAGATTATCCCCGAACATTTGCATTCGGACGAAAAGACCATCCTCGATAGCATCCGTGCCGGGCACCCCATCGAACACTTCGAGACAGTTCGGCAAACAAAGGACGGTCGACTAATCGAAGTCTCGCTGACTGTATCGCCCATTAAGGATGCAACTGGCCAGGTAATAGGCGCGTCAAAGATCCTTCGCGACGTGTCTCATAGGAGGCTGATGGAGCAATCGTTGCTGCAGGCTGAAAAGATTGCGGCGACGGGGCGGATGGCGGCCACGATTGCACACGAGATCAACAATCCACTTGAAGCTGTAACAAATCTGCTCTTTCTTCTGCGGTCCAAGATTGTCGATGAAGAAGGGATGGTGTTTCTTTCTACCGCCGAGACTGAGCTTGGGAGGGTTTCTCATATCGCGAAGCAGACCCTCGGGTTCTACCGCGAACACGCTGCTGCAAGCTTGACTTCTGTCGAACAGCTCGTAGATCACGTCTTAGCAATTTACGAACCTCGTTGCAAATCGGTCGGGATCAAGATCGAGCGCTACCTTCCACCTTCGCGGAGGGTATACCTCCGACGCGGTGAAATGATGCAGGTCTTCTCGAATCTGATTACAAATTCGATTTATGCAATGCCCGCCGGAGGTACACTCTCGCTTTCGATCTGCAATACCAATTCTCCTGCCGACGGCGTCGAACTCATGATCGCAGACAATGGTGTTGGTATATCAGCCGATGTGCTATCGAAAGTGTTCGATGCGTTCTTTACAATGCGGCCGACGGTCGGGACAGGAATTGGGCTTTTTGTCGCGAAACAATTTGTTGAAGGGCACGGTGGACAAATCGCCATCGAAAGCGATACCAAGCCGGAGAGACGCGGAACAGTAGTTCACGTGTTCCTGCCTGTTCATAATCAATATGAGGTGGAGCAGACCTAACGCTTCGAGAGCTTCTCGGTTTGGAAAGAACCAACGCTGCGTGCCGTTCTGGTGCCGACCCGCAAATTTCTCATCGTGGAAGGAACCGCGGCATGGTCCAGGTACGATTGAGTCGTCCTGAGAACGAATCAATCGCTTTGTCCGATATGCAACCGACAAAACCGTCTCTCGCGCCTTACGCTTCTGCCATGAAGAAAGGCAAAGGACGCCGTCGAGATATTGAAGGGCTCCGAGAACAATTCGCGACTGACTCGGCGAAGCCGATTCCAACTGAGGCTGGGTTTCCGAATGAAGCGGCCGCACGGGCCCCGGCGTGATGAGATTCCACATGCCTCTCGAACCCCGCAGCGAAGCAACTGATCCTGTCTTTTGATGACGTCTCTTGAGGGAACGGGAATGACATCGC
>Ga0210387_10005033_pt1 | contig 10147 bp, 14 predicted proteins | sample IncBWC7OmetaG_FD_160108 | JGI IMG/M metagenome (GOLD analysis project Ga0210387, IMG submission 160108) | Forest soil microbial communities from Barre Woods Harvard Forest LTER site, Petersham, Massachusetts, United States - Inc-BW-C-7-O ...
GTACACGAGTTCGCGTTCGCACCTAGCCCAACCTCAAGGCCATGGGGAGGACCCTTGCGAATACTATCCGCGGCCCAAAGATACAAGATGCCCACGCTGCCAGGCACGTCAATCGGAAAGTATTAAATCCTGAAGGAAACTAAACGTACCCAACTCCAGCCACCAAGGAAGGAACGGACCGTGTCTTGACAAATCCAGTTACCCCCCCAACAATGCACAGCCCACCCATTCACTGGAGGCAATGACCAATGTTTGGTCACCAAACATTGTACCAAACATAGTGGACTGAGATAAAATTATATTATAATGTTTGGTCACCAAAATTTTATAAAATATTCTGCATATTTAATCCATGTTTACATGCGAAACATTCTAGCATTCATGTTTGGGCTAAAAATATACCTGCCCAACATGTTTCTTAATCTAACATAGATTAGATATGCAGAATATTTTATAAATTTTTGGTGACCAAACATTATAATATAATTTTATCTCGGTCCACTATGTTTGGTACAATGTTTGGTGACCAAACATTGGTCATTGCCTCCAGTGATTGTGTACGCGGGGTACGCAGACTGATTGATGTCAGCTTCACTAGAAATTTCATTGCAGTCCGATGTCCTACCATTTTCCAGAAGATTTAGAGAGTGGGACAGCAAATGGAGGTCAAATGGAGAGCCAATGGAGAACTTATACAATGATGATTGTACAAGTATTCTACACCGTGACGGTAACGATTGTATTTAACACATTATTTGGCAAGCACATCTAATCCAAACTTCGTATTGCTTCTTTAGTGGGTCTCTACATCATGAGTGTACTCCCGACGAAGAATGAGCAATATGGCTCGAAGGAATATTGGTGCGATCACACTCGAATCTGAGAACAGAGTTAATCATTCCGGATTACCAGGGACCAGAGATATACCCAGTCTGCAATGTTGATATTCTAATATTTTTGATCGCCTAATTTCCTTTTCGTCAGGGAGTTGGACAATTCATCCTTTGATTGGTTCAAATCGTATTCAGAGGTAGCTAGTATCATACGCGATTTAATTCCGGACAGTCACGCTCGAATCCTAATGCTCGGATGTGGAAACTCCAAATTATCTGAAGAGGTAAGTAAAATACCCGACATCTTTTCATTCAGATAATGTCCCGAATGTGACTGATCTGTATCACTTGCAGATGTGGGATGATGGCTACAAAAGAATCGTGAACATAGACGTCAGTACACTCTTTACTGTCTCCAAGTGGCCGAGTTTTGAATGGCCTTGGTGCATGGGTAGTATTCATCCGTCGTCATTCAACAAATGCGTCGAAGACATGAGACCATTCGACCTGACATGGAATGTAGGGTTTAATACTAGCTCTTTGGGATTCTCAGTTACTAATTTGCTGGAGGACACCCCCAAGGGCACGAAATGGATGTCCGTAGTCTCTGTTTCGAAGATGAATCATTTGAAGTAGCTATCGACAAAGGTCTGCGTGGCCTTTATAGCATATTCTCCTCATGATTGATATTGTATTTCATCTCAGGTACCATGGATGCCATGATGACATCCAAAGGGGACGTTTGGGTAAGTCGGGTAGTCATTAGGATTTCATGTCACGGCTGAACTAGACCAGGATCCTCCTCTACAAGTCGTGGAGGATTGTACAAAAGAAGTAGATGAGGCAATAAGGTAAACTAAGACCTTTCAGCCTTGACACGAAAGATGGTTCACCTTTGATTTCAGAGTCCTCCGGAAGGGCAGTGGGATATTTCTATATATAACCTTTGGGCAGCCCCATTTTCGAAAACTTTTCCTCACCAGACCAGGCACAACTCTGGAAATAAAAGAGCTTGGGGAGGCTTTCCATTACTACCTGTACATCCTGCGTACATAGACGTCCCAATTTTCGAGTATGAATGAATGAGTCGTGACGAGCTCGTGGACCCCCATACTAACACAACTCTGCCAAACCCAATGCTCAAAACAGAAACTTCACGTTCTTGTAAAAGTCCAGCATCGGGTTTTCGCCGTTGCGCAATCGGGTTTTACTGAGATCTGCATACGTTTCCAGGAACTCCGCGTGTGTGAATACACTGGACTTGCGCTCTCCTACTGGAAGCCCACTGGCAGAAGTGACACCGTCAAGCGGTGTCCTGCGATTGCTAGCCCGGCGTGATGAGAAAAAATCGGCTCCGAGAGACAGCGACAGAGAATGAGAAGTCAATGGAGTGGAACGGGTTGGGAGGGAAAAGTCCGTCGCGGAATGCGAGGGTGCAGAAGGTTGAGAGAGTGTGTGCTCGTACATGTCTCTCAGACGTTCGAAGTTGGTTGGGAAGAAAATATCAAAGTACCCTTGTCTCACGAGAAGTGTTGTACAGGGAACCGTGATGTTTCGGAACCGTGTCTGGACAACGGGAGAATTGATACCTGGGATAGTGTCCGGTAAGGATGAGAAGTCGGACAAGAGAAGGCGGTGTCGCGGAAAGTTGTTTCGTAGAGTTCGCAACAGGCTTAACAGTCGAGTCGGAATAAACTCCGGCGCAGATAGATTGGGAGCGAATGGAAGACTGACGTAAAATCTTCGAAGTGCTTTTGATGCTTTGAGGAGACTGGAAATGGGGGGAGGGTGGAAGAGTTGACGACGTAGTTCCAAAAACGAGGAAATAAGGGGATCAGTGACTCGGGTATACAGCGTGTCAAAATCGCCATGATCATCAATAGTGATGAGGCCCTGGTATGGCTCAAGGGTGCGCAAGTCATATCGTATCACATCGTGTGCAAAATTATCCTATTGAATAAACCTGTTAATTTTCATCAAAGCACGAGAACTGACAGTGAGCACCCACGATAACTTCCATTGCCAAGAAAAAACAAGGCGCAGGTTCCCGAACTTTCCAGTGAAATATACTCATATGCACCACGTTTACACAAGGGTGCGCACTGCGTACTTTGTTCTTCTGCAGCGTTACCAAATTTCCACTGATCTCAATAATATTATACCGCGTACGATCATACACATCGGGATATTCTTCTCGCAGGTAGTTGAGGATATCCATGGCAAGCGTGCCATTTCCGGCTCCGATTTCATATATAATGAAATCTTCATATGGAAAGTATTTGAGGAGATATTCAGAGACAAGGCACTGGGCAATGGCTTGGCCATACCACGGCTGTGTCGAATCATCAGCACCGAAAGGCAGAATCCAGCAGCAAGCTAGTACCATACCTTGAAGAGCTCTGTTGGGGTATGCCACAGCTGCCGCCCCGGACTGTCGTGCCGATCAGGCCCATAAGCAGCATATTTTCTCCCGATTTCTTCCTGAAACTCCACCGAATCCCTCAAGGCCAAGAAATTGAAAGATATATTCTGTGTGTCAAAAATGGTGGCCTGCTTAGGAAAATAGCCGTAATGGGGATTGTACAAAGAGTCCTCGATAAAGTCACGGGCCAGCATTTTCACACCGTGAGGCGGAATTGTTTCCTGTTCTAAATCATTCGCGTTGACATGTTTATAGTTGACATGTTCAACACTGGGAACTTCGTTAAATGATACCGAACTATAGTTCCATTTGTCGGGAGATGAAACCTTCGATGAAACCTCGGGAGGTAGATTGTTCGATGAACGTTTCGAACATTTTGTCGATGTTGACGAGAGTGTAACGATGGAGCCAAAGAGATTGTGAGAGCGACGCTGCAAGAAACATCGAGAGGTCGAAGTTCCTAAGGATATCATGTGCCTTAGGCCGAGACAACCTTCACAAATGTTACAATGGAATGGTACCGCGTGAAGGAGTTGAGGCTGCACGTGAGCAAAAAATGACTGCGACTGAGATCAATAAATATCTTCTCTTCTTTTCCACTGTGTGATGGAATCGACTAAACGATTAGTTCATTCCTGGATGGCATCCCGGAGGGATGATGAAATCGAAGAGACTTTATCAGGCATGCTTTGGTTTCCACACACCATTGGTACAGCTTTACGAATCTAATGACAGAGATTTCTAATGGACAAACTACAATGCTCAACATCGTAAAAGCCCTCGGAGAATTCCTTACTTCAGAGGACGATGAGCTGCGAAAAAAGGGTAAAGTCGAGGAACTGTTGTCTTTTTTCTTCTTGTCTTCATGCCTCAGGCCCAGGTGTCGATTTTCTTTCGTCGGTGCTCGAACGTTGTCCTGCGGAGAAACTGAATCGACAGTCTGGTGCGACCTTCTCAGCGAGATTGTTAACTACAAACTCATGGTCGTCTCCCTTGAAGCCCGAGTCCTGACGACATTCTATTGTGATAAGCTGGATGATACGGAAACTATCATTCCCGCTCTGAAGGGACTTGTTTCGTTGACTGCTCTGCCGAGTTTCACGTCCATAGATGCTTTAACCGTCATCCACGCGTAAGGGTCTTTCTGTGTGTATAGTTCCTCTCTAACTCATCGGATTCCAGTCTGTTTGTGCATGTCAAAATGAAGGCGCTCGTGCAGTCAATCCGATTCCTGGTCTTTTCCATCATCGACACAATCATGGCGCGCCATAGGGAGGGTCTGTCATTCTTGCATCGCTATTGTCTGTTTTCTGATTTCCGAAAAGTTTTGAAGGGGATGAATAATGAATTCCTATCAGGCTACATTGCTCTGGCAGATGGAGAAAAGGATCCCCGGAATCTGCTCATTGCTTTTGCCATAGTTCGGGTGATATTGATAGAATTCAATATATCTGATCACATTGAAGTTGTTCTCTTTTCATTGATTTGCATACCCTCCTAACAAAATACCACAAAGACCCTTTTCAATATTACGTTTTGTTATTTTCCAATAACATTCAGACCCCCACCAAACGATCCATATGGCATAACCGCAGATGATCTGAAACTCGCACTTCGGTGAGTTCTCGCATACATTCCCTTCGCGAGAAACATTGAAGGATCTCCGCTAATTTACAGGGGTTGTCTGGATGCCACGCCCGCTTTTGGACCCCTAGCTATTCCTGTCTTTCTGGAGAAGCTGACTGCAGGCTCTCCTATAACAAAGGTATTCGCGAATTTTTTTCAATGAAAATGACCGTTGTCGAGCTATTCTTCTGAACCATTCAGAGAGACACCCTCCAAACCATGGCCGCCTGTTTTCCCGTGTACGGCCCAGCTTTGGCACATACTTTCGCCCGCAAGCTATGGAATTCTCTCAAACTAGAGGTATCGTGGGTTTCGAGATTGACCATGAATTGCTTGTGATGTTTGTTTCGTACCCTTCAGATCTTCCAATCCACAGATCCAATCACTGAAGAGGAAGCCCTAAAAGCTACCCAAGTCCTCGTCAAGACTATCTATTCCAGTGAGAACCAGGAGCCGGAAGCAGGGAACTTACAAGGCCTCGTACGAGATGTCTGCGAGGAGTGTATTCAAGTCCTGCGAGAGCCTGAAAAGAGTCAAGCTAAGCCAGCAATCAAAGTCCTTTCAGCTTTTGTGACCACCACCCGTTCGTTCGCTGGCTTCCCATGTTATTGCACATTCACTCACGAGGCTCCCATGGGAACAGCTTCCGTTTCCCGATACACCATGTCCCAGGCTGTGCCTCATCTTGTCAAGTTGTTCTTAAATCCAGACGAAGTTTCTAATCGGCTGCCAGTGCTCCAGCTCCTCTCTGATCTCATAACAGCCGCTCGGGACTCGAGAGACAACATAAAATCGAAAGAGGGGGTTAACATACCACTTTCGCCATTCAAAGATGAAGTTTTGGGTGTTGTAACGGTCAGCTTGAAGAACGTTGGATCCCGTCGTTCTGCAATAGCAGTTGTCATGGGTATGATTACTACTGAGGGATTGATGTCAGACGAGGAGCTTGGATTCATTGTACACAACGTCAATGAAATCTTGGGGGCCGATCCGCAAATTAGTGATGACGCCAGGTATTCCCAGACATATTTTGGCCTATTTCTGGTTCTGAGCATGCTCCATTCACTCCAGTGATGCGATTCTGGAATTGCTATCAACAATATCAGATTCCAATCCCAAGCATATCGAAGAGCAGACACTCCCTCTACTCTTCGGTTCCCTGCCCGATCATGCCCCACCTCGAGAAGCCTCTGCGGAGCGCGCGAAGTACCGGCAAGTTTTATCCGCAATCAGCGCACTATGTTTACAGCCTCAATTGTTTGAAACTCTCATCATCCGTTTAACAACAAAACTAGATCTCATCTGTTCACAAACGATAAAATCTCCTATAAAGGAAGCAGAGGCAGAGCCAACTGCAGCTTATGCTCATTCCATCTTGAAGACAATCGTGCAAACCTTGTCCGCGAAAGTGGGTAAGGGTCATCCTGATGTTCCGAAATACATCGAACGTCTTGTCCCCCGCCTGTACAACTTGTGCATATATTCCGCTCTGCTATCCGATGGCAGCTACATGGTGGCCACAGACCCACGACTCATCACCATTTCAGGGGAAATCATCTCACTCGTAATACAAACACTCTCCCTCCCGTGAGTATTGCCTCAATATGCAAATTCTGCGATGTGACGCCCTCGACAGGAGGCAACAAGCATTCGCGGTGGCACTCTTTTCAGCGTTTCTGACTGGGGATATCAAGGGAATTGCGGAGGGCCATCAAAAAATTCCCGCGGAAAAGAAGTTTCTCCCATTCATTGTACTTTCTCCTTCTCTTGACTTGTTGATATTCTCATCAATTTCTTTGAAGGATGCCACCCCAGCCCCCCAGAAGAACCTCGTCGCCCTCCTCGCTGCCGCGATCGTGACCTTCCACAAGGAAGTGAGTTCAGTATATCGTCCACCTCACATTATTTCAACTTTCCCTCCAGATTCAAATACCTGTTCCAGATTTGAACAAGTTTTTAGACATGATCGTGACATGGGGCCTGGTACAGACAGATAATAACATTCAAAGGGATGCTGCGTGGCACATAGTTTCATCCGTTCTTAATAAACGTGCTGATGGTTAGTTCGTCATGTTCATTTTCCGGGCTGCTGCTAAATCATCAATTCCAAAAGATGTGACCTTGTTCTTGGCCGACAAGCTCAAGCAATATTGGGCTCGGGAGATTCGGGATGGCACCACACTCCTGGAGAAACGTCAACGGGCTATCAAATCCTGGATCTGGGTGACCATGCTCATTTCGTTATGCAAGAAAATACGTGTTGGCTCAACGCGTCGCACAGTTATCAAAGGCGCTACTTGTCCGAAACCACCCCTTTGCCACGCAATTTACGGACTGTCTTTTCGAGGTCTTCGATGATAAAAATATCAGTTGGGATGCAGCCAAGGCCATAGGGAAGATCGGCGGCACCGACGCGGTCTTGACGAAACAGAATCACGCTGTGATCAGGGTAAGTGTTGTTATTTCGCGTCACCGATAGGCCTGAAATAACTCGTCGGGCAGATCCTATATGTTCAGAAATTTGTCAACGGCATCCTCCCTCGGATTACAGCGGGTGCGAAAGATTCTAGCAGTAAGCTATATAATGGTCACAATGTACGATTGTCATTCCACTCAGTGATTTTTAGAACCTGCAGAGCAAACAGCCCACCTAGTCACACTTACATCCCTCATCAAATCCATCCCGACAGCGACGTACGCCCATGAAATGCCGTCGGTGGGTTTTTTGACCTTTCATAAGCTGCTCGACGCCATTCTGACACTATGCCAGCTGATGCCCCTCCTCCTTCGTGGACTCGAACTTTATGACACCAACATTCGAGCAAACGTCATTGACACTTTTCTTGCCGTAGCCGAAGGGGACTCCACAGAGCAGGGCACCATATCAGAACATGCTTCGACCCTCGTTTCGTCCATGCTCAAGAATAGTATGGTCCAAGAAATATCGTCTATGGTACGTACACTTCCTGTGGTGACGCCCACGATAACTTCGATTCTCTTTCAGCGTATTCGGATAGCTGCCCTACGGTATTTGGCCATTCTTCCCAGTATCGTTCGGTACGACGTTCTGCATCCGTACAAGTCTACTGTCATCCGCGAACTGGTCAAAGTCTTGGATGATCCCAAACGAGCAGTCCGCAAGGAAGCTGTTGATGCCAGGTGAGAATTCATTTTTCATTTCATCTGCTTTTAGCTGACCTCCCTCAGGACTGTCTGGTAAGTGTTAAAATGAAGCAGGGAATGATCATACTGAAGTATTTTCCAGGTTCAAATACAATGGATAGGAAGTGATGTATAGTGGGGGTATTGATATTTCCATCTAGTAAAGTGTGCGTGTAACGTACAGTAAATGGACTAATGTAAAGGGTTGTGGACAATATGTAAGAGATCAGGAGAAGCCGTGTCAATGACGGTGAGAAACCATAAAGATCGAAAGCAAAGCGTAGTGAGAATCATCATGATCTCGAAGCCATGATAGCTTTTGTCTTTACAGCAGCATCTGCTAAAACAAGTTCGAATGCCTGCAAATGTTCCTCTACAAATTTCCTCCCATCTATCCTCACCGCCGCAGAAGTCGGGGTCAGAGGAATACCGATTCCACCGGTAATTGCCTCTCCGCCATCCACTATCCCCGCTTCCCACTTCTCGATCTTCAACCGGCTCCGCTCAGCACTATCCCAGTCGGTGCGCCAACCACCAAGTTTGTTCTTCAAAGCGCGAATCTTCCGACCAGCTTCTGTGGTTGCCGCCCCATTGACCTGTGCTTGTTCAGAAATGGTAGCGAGGGATGCAACGAGGGATGTAGTGAATGAACGGAGATCCGCCAGCTGGGGTATAGTCGTTGCTGGAGTTGGGGGCCCTTTGACAGGGGGAGGCAGTGGAAATGAATCTTTGATAGGGGATGAGACAGGCTCAAAATCGTCGTCTTCGTCTCCAAGGCGATGTCGGTCTAGATCCATCTCCCAGTCGTGCGGGTGGGAGAGGTGCATGACAGCATTGGATTCTTCCTCTACAACATCCAAGGGCCGACCATTCGATCGAGGAACGTCCGCCGAAGGCGCAGCCTCCGACAAATCAGCCACATGTACCAACTTATCCAATTGGCTCAATAAATCACTGCCGCCAACCTGCCCAGCAATCCGCCTAAACTCCCGCTCATACTCCAACAACTCCCGTACCTGCCCCTCCCTGTCCCTCGCAGTCTCATTAATGCGGCGAATAACATCTGACGCAATCTTCTCTAGTGCAGGCTGCTGAGCGACAGATGAGCCACAGTCGACATCGAGGTGCCGAAGATGTGATAGAAATTTGTCCGTGGACGCTAGATCTTGAGCGAGGACTTGCATCGCATCCTGCTCGAGTCGCTTCTGTTTCTTTTGTCTGGTTGAATTAGTGGGACGTTCGAATACCGGGTCGAAATCTTGTAGCGGGCCTTCCGTTTGTGATGTGTTGTTGTGAAAGGACGAGTCCAACGCCTCAGAGGCCAGTTCATCGGCGAATGGAGGGGCATCATCAACCACAATATGTAGGCCACTCTCGCTATGAACGTCTTCGTCAATGCCTTTGGCGCCCTCGTCGTATTCGATGCCGAATTCCTCAGCCAGTAGTTTGGAGCTGGCGCTGGGTTCTGGCATAAGCGCCACTGCCAACTCATGGGCCAAAGAATGGCGACCATTGGCGGTTTCATCATCTATAACTTGAGCCAGAGTGGAAGAGCCACGCAAAGAAGAGGTAGAACGGCGGTTATTGATACTCTGTCGTGAGGGTGATTTGCGCGGGGGAGTTGTTGAAGGCGAGAGGAATTGAGAGCTTGAGGCAAAGGCATCGCCTCTATTATCGTAGTGTGGCATGGTGGGTTTAAAGATTAAGGAAATAGCAATGAAAGAACGTCGCTGGCTTGCAGCAGTATTTCAGAACTCCTGTGTCGCGTTAGTAGAGTGTAGTTTATATTTACCGTGGAAAATCTTAGTCGGCGTTTGCCGACAAACAAGTCCCACTGGCACGGCTGGCATGTACAAAATACCAGAAGTACTAATTTTAAGTTGATTTTAAGCATAACTCCAGGTTCATATCACTGGGTGCAGGGCACAATAACTTTACCAAAAATATTGTAAAAATATAGTAATGTTAATCCAACTTACATCACACTGGGTGCAGGGCACAATAACTTCACCAAAAATATTGTAAAAATATGGTAAAGTTAATCCAACTTACATCAGCATAATTTGGGCAAAAATATTTAAAAATTGTTTAATATTTCCTCTCA
>Ga0210387_10005034_pt1 | contig 10146 bp, 10 predicted proteins | sample IncBWC7OmetaG_FD_160108 | JGI IMG/M metagenome (GOLD analysis project Ga0210387, IMG submission 160108) | Forest soil microbial communities from Barre Woods Harvard Forest LTER site, Petersham, Massachusetts, United States - Inc-BW-C-7-O ...
CGGCCTTCTTCCCGGAGCTTATTGGTGCGCTGCGCCGATGCAGTCCGGGTGATCTGTTTGCGGTTATTGGTAGCGAAGAAACTCTCGGCGCCGACCTTGAAGCTTGGTGCCACTTTACCCGCAGGCTTCGGTCAACCGCGAAGCCGGGCGGTTGAAGAATCCCTGTTGCGCAGACGCCTGCCGCAGGGAGTCGTACCCGTCGAGGTGCGGCGGCTCCCAGCGGCGAAGCCCCTCGGCATCGAGCACGACGCGGTGGCTCGGATTGTCGTAGCTCATTCCGGAAAGACCCTCAACGAACCGTTGCTCCAGTGACGGTTCGAGATCGGGTCTGGCAGTGAACATGCAGTGATTGTAAGGTGGCGACGTCCAGATTTCGGTCAGCGCGCCTTCCGGCACCAAGTGCTCGCTGCGTAGCTTCCTCCAGAACGGGCTGCCGATGGCGCCGGCGTCGGCGCGGCCGTCGAGAACCGCGCGAACGACTTCGACCTCGCTTGTGCCAGTGTCACCATGCTTGCCGAGGTCGCTGTTGAAGCGCAGCGTCTGGTAGTGCTGCCCCTCGACTAAGCCTTCCCGCGCCAGAAAATGAACCGGGAGGATCGCGGCGTGACCACTGTCACGGCTCCCGAGCGCCAAAGTGCGATTGCTAAGATCGGCTAGTGTAGCGACCTGACCTCCGGTGACCGCTACGATTTTGGTCTCCCATCCAATATCTGTGTCGCGCATGGCAATCGGGCGGCACCGATGGTCGCTCCAAGTGTCGGCTTGCAGATAAGCCAGGTTCGTATTCCAGGCGATGTCGATCCGCGGGGTAGGGTCGCCAGGCGCAGCCAGGAGGGCACTGACCTGCATCTCGTAACTCTGGAACAGCAGGACCTCAACTGGCAGGCGCGATTCCTCGTGAAAGTACCGCCGCATTCCTTCCCAGATCGTAACCACCTTCGGATCGTATGCGACGGCACCCAGCCAGATTATTCGGCTCATGATTGATTTGTCCTCAAATGCGTTGCCCACCGAATGCGTTTCTCCTGGTGGAGAATGATTATTAGCCCACGCAGTCCGTTCAATCTTGCGTGCATGGAATCAGAAGAGTGGCATTCCTAAGACCGCCCTGGCGATGAATTCCCGCAGGACGTCGCCCGTCGGCGCCATCACGGCGCCGGCGTGAGCATCGCGCCACACTCGCTCGATGATCAAGTGCTTGGAGAACGCCGCACCACCGCACACCCGCATCGCCGTTGAGGTGACGCCGATGGCTATGTCGCCGGCAGCGGCCTTGGTTTCCAGCACGCGTAGCATCGTCGTATCCCTTGGTCGCTCGAGGTGGTCCACCAGGTCGTCAACGCGTGCCGAGAGGCCGTCGGTGTCGATTTGCATCATCGCGAGTTGCGCACGCAATGTCGGTAAGCTCTCGCCGAGGCTCTGGCCCAGATGTTCAAACCGAGCACTCTTGAGATGTGCCGCCGTCGCGGCGACCACGGCGCGACAGAGGCCTAGCGCCACAGACGCCATTCCAAGATTGAACTGAGGAAGTACCACATTCAGCATGGCCTGAAAACCTGCGCCGTCGTCGGTGAGTTGCAGCTCATGAGGCACCTCGCAATCGTCGAGTACCATTGGAGCGGAGGCGTTGGCCCGCAACCCCAACCCATCCCAGGAGCCCTCCACTGAAAACCCGCGGACGCCTGCTGGAACAAGGTAGAGCGTCGAATCGGTAGGACCTTTCCCATCGGGCGCAAGCGACGAGACAACATAACTCTGCGCGCAGCCGGCGCTCGTCACATATGACTTCTTCGCCGTAATACGCACGCCCGTGCCATTCAGGCGTGCGCGGGAGACTGGCGCCCAGAAGTGGCTGCGCGAGCCAGCCTCGCTGAAGGCGAGGGTGGACAGATGCCCGCCGGAGGCAATTTCTTTCAGAATCTGGGCAACAGCGGAACCTGGTCGAGCCGCAGCGATCGTCGCGGAGGCACAGATATGCATCAGATAGACCATTGCAACCGATGCGTCCGCCTCGGCAAGCGTCGCGAGGACCGCCGCAAATGTTCGTGACCCGAGACCCGCACCGCCGAACTCGGTCGGCAGCGTCAGCCCAAGAAGCCCGACTTGGCCGAGGCTATGGACAGCTTCGGTAGAGAACCGACCCTCTTGATCGTTCTGCCTGGCAGCCGGGGCTAGTACTCGATCAGCAATCTCTTTTGCTTGTGAAAGCGCGGTTTCATGATTCATCATGCCTCCCTTGCAGATTGTGTCGCAGAATCAAGCGTCGCAAAAAAAGGGCATTAATCCGTTCAGGGTCTAAGTCGAGCGCCACAGAAAGCTCTTTTATCTTAAGGGGCGGGTTAATTCCACTGGCATTCTTGAATATTACGAATTCTTTTCCAGAAAGCGCATTGTGGGATAAATGCGCGCTACGGAAAGTTCTTCAGGAAATAAAAGACCAGCGAAAAATACAAAGGTAAGGGAACCTACCATGACAAGACTCGAAAAGGTATTAAGAGGTTTACGATGAAGACCAACGTAAATTCAGTGCAAAACGAGGCGGCAAACGGGCTTGCATTGGTCCGCGTGACGATCGGTTCGATGTTTGTCTGGGTCTTTTTCGAAAATCTGGGAAAAGGTCTCTACACACCGGCGGGCTATGCAGGACTGATTAGCTACTACATCAAGGCGAGTCACTCGCCGGCGGTCTGGAAGGCGGTCATGAGCCTGGTGGCAAGCCACGCCGCGGTCGCAGCTCCCATGCAAGCCTTGACCGAGATTTCCCTCGGCGTCCTGCTTGTCATCGGTCTGCTTACACGCCCGGCCGCATTCGTGGCTTTTCTGTTCCTCGGCAGCCTTTGGATTTCGGAATGGGGCACATCGTGGATATGGGAGCTGCTGATTTCCGTGCTCGCATGCCTTGGGCTCGCGGTCGGACGCGCAGGTCGGAGATGGGGCGTTGACGCGTGGTTGGCGCAACGGTGGCCGTCCTCATTGTGGTGGTGATCTACCCAGGGTAACATGCGTGTGTCGGTCATCATTCCCACGCACAATGAAGCGCAGGCGATCGCCCGCGTTCTTGCCGACCTCCCGTCTGGTCTGATCACAGAGGTAATTGTTGTCGACAGCAACTCGAATGACGGAACACCCGAAATCGCGGCAAGAATGGGTGCTCGCATCGTTCACGAATTACGCCGTGGATATGGACGGGCGTGTCTTACGGGGCTGGCCGCAGCAAATTCTCCTGACATAGTCGTGTTCCTCGATGGCGACTACAGTGACCGCCCCTCTGAACTGCCTATTCTTGCCGGCCCAATCATCCGAGGAGATGCGGATATCACGCTCGGTTCTCGCCTGGGCGAGCAGCGTATTCCGGCGGCACTGCCGTGGCATCAGGCGTTTGGAAACCGCCTCGCCGCCGGTTTGATCCGGCATTTTTATGGGCTAAACATCACTGACCTCGGCCCCTTTCGCGCCGCACGTGCGGACGTGCTTCGCGCACTCGCCCTCGAAGAAGCCACCTATGGCTGGGCGGTTGAGATGATCCTGAAAGGTGCCCTGCATGGATTTCGTGTGGTCGAAGTACCTGTGACCTACTACCCGCGTATCGGGAAATCGAAGATCGGTGGTACGCTGAAGGGCACGGTCGGAGCTGCCTGGTTCATTCTTAGTCTAATGGTGCGATACTATCTTCCGCACCGGAAGGCGGAAATCCAACGGTCCCGCTTAACTCCGTGCTGATTATTCAATGGAATCCTCAAGCGAGACCGCGGTGCCCGCGCGGAACGACGACCGCGTGCTGGTAGTTATGGCGAAAGCACCGAGGCCGGGCGCGGTGAAGACCCGCTTGACTCCGAGCCTTCCTGTAGAGGCCGTCGTCGCGTTTTATGGCTGTCTTCTGGGAGACACGCTGGCACTGGCGCGGTCATTGGACGGTGTGGAGATTGCCGTCATCTGCCCGGACTCCGATGTCAACGAATTAGCTCGTTTGGCCGGTCCCGGAGCGCACGTAGTTGCACAGAAGGGTGAGGGCCTTGCGGCAGGCTTAACGTCGGTATTTGGGCACTTCGCAGTGGGCCACCAACGCCGCATTGTTGCCTTCAACAGCGACAGCCCGCACCTGCCGCGTTCGGTTCTTGAAGAAGCATTCGAAACCCTCGCGGCGCACGACGTGGTCGTCGGGCCGACCTACGACGGAGGCTACTATCTCGTAGGAGCGAGGGCCTCCCATCCTACGCTTTTCATAGACGACGGGATGGGCACCAGCAGCGCGCTGGAGAGACTCTTATCACGCGCGCGTGTACTTGAGCTCTGCGTAGGTTTCGCAGATCCTTTTTACGACATTGACGTAGTTGACGACCTGATTCGGCTCGCTGCGGAATTGCAGCGCGCTCCGGCCCGGGCACCGCAAACGGCGGTCTGGCTCACACAGTGGGGTGCTGCAGTCACACAGTTGCGGACGGGCACCGGAGACCTGTGAAGCTCACTCCATCCCGCAGGGTTTACGGGCTCGGCGCGATTCTGCTCGTAACGCTGTTCATCTGTTCGCTCAATTTCAGCAGGATGGGCGATCCCTCCTTCCTTGTTCCACTGGCGGTTGCGGGCATTGCCTACCTCCTTGCCATTCGTGAGTTCTTCTTTACGCCAAAATTCCCACGGCACCTTATCGTCATCGGGCTCGTACTAGCTGCCCTGTGGCATTTTCAATTCCTAGGGATGCCGCCCGGCCCGGATGATGACATCCATCGGTATCTTTGGGACGGCCGTTTGCAGCGGCTCGGCTACGACCCTTACCTGGTTGTTCCCAGCGATCCTGCGTTCAGCGGTTTGCACACATCAGAAACTCGCACGCTCAACAACCCGGATGTACCGAGCCCATATCCCGCGGGCGCTGAGGTTTTCTTCCGCGGGGTAACGGCGATTCATGAATCCACCTTTGCATTGAAAGTAGCATTTGTGTTTTGTGATTTCGCAATTGTTCTTGTCTTGCTCGACGTCTTGCGTCGCAGCCGGGAAGGAATGCACTGGGTATTGGCGTACGCCTGGCATCCACTGCTGGCGACGGAAGTAGCCGGCAGCGGTCATGTCGATATTGTTGGCGCTTTGCTGCTCTTAGTGTCTTTCGCCGCGCTGGGCCGTCGGTGGCGTGCGATTGCAGCCGTGGCATTTGGACTGGCCATTGCAGTGAAATTGCTACCGATCGTATTGCTCCCGCTTTACTGGAAGCGTGTTCGTATACGCGACGGCATCCTGGCGACCATCGTAGTCGGACTCCTCTACCTTCCATTTTTAAAACGCGGATGGATTCCGATCGGCTCGCTCGGCACTTATGTGCAGAGTTTCCGCTTTAATGATCCGCTGTTTGCGACACTCGAGCGAGTGGCGGCTCCACAGCTTGTGGCTGCGCTCGCCGTACTCGTCGGTCTCCTGATCGCAATCCGACTGAGAAGCGGATCTCCGGCATTGTCTTCGGGCGCGTTTGCTTGGCCGATGGCGGGATCGCTTCTGTGCGCGCCGGTCGTGTATCCGTGGTACCTGCTATGGATGTTGCCGTTTCTTCGGTCGTCCTCCACGGTGCCCATCATCATCTGGACGGTCAGCATTATCCCGACTTACGTCGTTTGGCATTTACGTACACTTGGAGGTCCCTGGTCGGTTCCTGGCTGGGTTACGCTGCTTGAATACGGATCCGTGGCAACGGCCGGTGCAATCATCTTTTTGCGTCGCCTGACCCGACCCCCAGTGCCTCGTTGCCCAAAGGATGGGGTGATCTGAGGCGCATTGCACCACCACGCGCATCTTGTATCTCACGGTTTTCACGCGTACTGTTTTTGAGAAGCGTTCAATTCACTGAAAAGCGACCTTATGGCAAATTCAAGTCGTCCCTACATGATCCGTCTTTTGGCTTTAACGGTGTTGGCACTGGTCTCCGGTGGCTGCAGCAAGGCGCCGGAGAGCCCGCCGGTGGCCAAGGCACCGGAGCTCCCGCCGGCTGCCGAACAGATGGCCAAGGCCTATGGACTTGATTCCTTCGGCCAAATCGACGGGCTCCGCTACACCTTCAACGCCGAATTTCCCGGAGTGAAGCTTGCTCGTACCTGGGAATGGGAGCCCAAGACGGGCCAAGTTACCTACGAAGGCAAAGATAAAGAAGGCAAACCGGTGAAGGTCACGTACCTTCGGTCGCAGCTCAGCAGCCAATCCGATACCGTGAAGAATGAAATCGATCCGGGTTTCGTTAACGATCAATATTGGTTGCTCTTTCCTCTGCATGCTGCCTGGGACGGCAGCGCTAAAGTTACCGATGAAGGGATGCAGAAACTGCCGTTGGGTGAGGGTTCCGCCGAGAAGATAGTGGTGAAATATCCCTCGGACGCTGGCTACACGCCCGGTGACACCTGGGAACTCTACGTCGGCACTGACCATCGGGTTCAGGAATTTATCTACCACCGGGGCGGGCCAAAAAAGCCCAGTCTCGTGACCGCGACGTGGGCGGACTATAAGAAGGCTGGGCCTCTCGATATCTCCACCGATCACCGGGGCACGGCGGACGGCGCGCCGCTGCGAATTTTCTTTTCGGATGTGGCCGTCAAGGTGGCGGGATCAGACAACTGGGTGAACGCGCAATAAAAAGGGCGGTTTGTTGGGACAATTGATGTGTTCTTTCGCTGGTCAATGATGCGGGCTGGACATTAAAATGCTAGGATGGTGGCGCGTTGCGGCGGCGGTCCGAAGGGGATTGGCGACCCTAACGGGATTCGAACCCGTGTTTTTTAAATCGGGTATAACCGCCAAGAACGGAGGGGATGCCAGTCTCATGCGCATGCTCGTTCAGAAGTACCGGCACATAGCGTTGATTTCCTTTGCCGTCATGCAGGTAGTTATAGATCAGGGTCCCCTCCCAGAAAACTCCTTTGCCTACGTCGGCCGCAACGCGGCCTTCGACTCGCCGCTTGTACTCAGGCGTACAGACACAGAGCACGAATTCAGAGTTTTCCGGACGTAGTTGTTCTTCGCACCATCGCGGCCAATATTTGGGTTCCTCTTGGTGAAACTGATCCAGCTCAGTGTTTATACCATCCCGGCGCAGTTGCTGCGCCAAAGCAAGAACCCGGTCACAATGTTCCGGGCTGTCGTGGCTGTACAACGCTCTGCGGCAGACTCAACCGCGAGTGGATTGCGACGGAACGACGGAATGCTTATCCGCCCGTCTCGCTGTCGATAGAAATTTCGTCGCCGTCTCCAAGCTTGACGCGGACGTTGAGCTTCTCCTCGTCGAACGTTAGAGTCCATCGCTCTGCTGGTCTCCCTTGGCCGAGGATCAGCCCGTCGATCACAAACGTATGGTCGTCTTGCCAAGTCCCCTTGACGGCGTTGACCCGAGGGAAACCTCCAATTCGACCGTCAAAGCCATAATCGGTTAGCTCTCCCTTTCGATAGAGTCCATCTAGTCCGATCGGGCCGGTAAACCTGGGACCGGATTTGGTTGTATCTCTGCCGTATGTCTCCATGTCGTAGTGTGGCTGCGGATCAGTCAAAATCAGCGACAGCAACTTCAGGTTTATTGAGTTAGGGGGAAACCTGTACACCTTTCCTGAGATGATAGCTGCCATCCCTGGGGTCCCGCCTACTCCGGTCGGCTTCTCGGTTGAGCCATCGAGTATTTTGTTTGCGAGCAGATTCGCGCTCGCTGCGTCAGGAGGGAGCGCGGTGTCCGATTTCACCAAGCTGGAAATATAGCCAGCCAATTTGCTCAATGGGTAATTGTCGCGGCCCGTCGTCACGGCCACAACGTCCAAATCGGGGAAGACCATGATGACCTGGCCATGGTACCCGCTCGCCATGTAGACATGCTTGTCGGGGAGAACCCAGAAAAGGTTGGAATACCGGAATTCCGGCTCCCCAGGCGCATGCGGATCCACCTTGGCGTGGGTCACCTTATCGATCCAATCGGACGGAAGCAGTCGCTTACCTTCCCACGCGCCGTTTCGCAGGTACAGATAGCCAATCTTCGCCATGTCGCGAGGCTGCAAGTACAATCCTTGCCCCCCGTTCGAAATGCCTTGAGGATCGTGCCCCCAGGACAGATCGTTGATTCCTAGAGGGCCAAAAAGCTTGGCTTTTCCGTATTCCAGGGCGCTCATTCCCGTGAGTTTTGTGATGATCGCGGAAAGGAGATGCGGATTGCCGTTGCTATAGTTGAAGACGTCCCCTGGAGCACTCGACATAGGCCTATCGAGAACGAACTTGACCCAGTCGGGGCTGCGCTCCATTTCGAACATTGAATCGGGCATCCTCCATTCGATGCCCGAGGTCATATCCAACAGGCTCTGAACTGTTATCGCTTTCTTTCTATCGTCGAGGTTTGCAATGCTGCGACGGTCAAAAAAATCGAGCACTCGATGGCTCGGACTATCCAGCAAGCCATCCTTGGATGCGATCGACATTAAAGTACTGATCACTGCCTTGGTGGCGGAGTATATCGCGTGAGGAATGCCCGCGGCATAGGGGGCGTAGTATGCTTCGGCGACAATCTTTCCGTGCCGCACGACCAGCAAGCTGTCCAGACTGAGCGTTGTCCCGAAGTCAACCAGCTTAGCGAGCTCCTTCGAATCCATGCCCTGCTCTTCAGGGGAGGACGTCTGCCATTCCTTCGTTGGCCAGATTGGTTCTCTTGCATCCTGGGCGTGTGCAGCCCCGCTGCCAATCAAAGCTCCGAACATGAATGCGCCCAGCGCAGCTGCCAGAAAGGCCTTATCATTGAAAGGGGAGGGATGAACCGTTTTATAAGTCATGGGATAACAGCGTTGTCTGCCGCTCATTTTACTTACAATTGCCGAATGAGATCCTGTGTAATTGAACTCAACCTCGGGCAGCCGGAGAGCGCCATAGCTAGATCGAATTCCTGACGCAACATTTCCAGGACATGCCTGACGCCGGCTTCGGCACCGGAAGCCAGCCCCCATAAGACAGGGCGTCCGATGAAGACAGCCCGCGCACCGCAAGCGATCGCTTTGAGCACGTCGGTACCGCGCCTGATACCGCCGTCAACATAGACTTCGACCTTGCCACCAACTGCATCCACTATCTCCGGCAAAAGCGAAATGGTCGCTGGAGTGGTGTCCAACTGCCGCGCGCCGTGGTTGGAAACGATAACCCCGGAAGCACCGTGTTTGACGGCAAGCAAAGCATCATCTGAACGCAGGATTCCTTTCACAAGCACCGGCAGCTTCGTAATCCCGGCAAGCCATTCAATGTCTTTCCAGGTCAACGCAGGATCGAAGAGAGAGGCGATGCAAGGGGCGAGCCCAGGGCCAGCGGTACCGTCAGGAAACTCTTGCAGCCTTGCAGGCAGAAGATTTTTTACAGAAAGGTCATCCGGCAATTTATATTGATTTCGAACGTCTCGTTCGCGCCTGCCGAGCAGTGGCGCATCGACCGTAAAGACGATGGCCTTACAGCCGGCGCTTTCGGCACGTTTTACCAACAATGCGCTGATTGCCCTATCCTTAAATACATAGAGCTGGAACCAGACAGGTCCAGTGGCGACCGCCATGACTTGCTCGATAGAAAATGTCGAACCGGTACTTAAGATCATCAACGTCTTAGCGGCGCCAGCAGCCCTCACTGTTGCGATTTCTCCTTCCGGGTGTGCAAGGCCTTGAAAGGCTGTGGGGGCAATCAAAATAGGCATCGAAACGGGCTCGCCCAACGCGGTCGTGCCCATATGCCTCTCGCTCACATCAACCAGCATGCGCGGCAGCAACGTTATCCGCTCGTAGGCTAGGCGATTCTCGCGCAGCGTGATTTCGTCGTTAGCCCCGCTCGCATAATAGTCGTACACCGTTTGCGGCAACAATTCGCGAGCCTTCATTTCCAGCTCCAACAAATTGATTGCTTCTATCTGTTCGCCGATGTTCTGGCGCTTTTCCATCGTCGGGGTGATAAGTGCGGGCATATAGGCGATAGCTAAACGTACTCCTCCGAAATATCGCGGTTGGTGTAATCGGGCAGCAAGACCGTCGCGATCACGCTGACGATCGCACAGAAAAGGATGTAGACGGCGATCACATACCCCGACCCGAATGCTGCGAGTAGCGCGGTCGCGATCAGCGGCGCTGGGCCGCCGGCGATGACCGAGCAAAGCTGGTAGCCGATCGAGGCGCC
>Ga0210387_10005035_pt1 | contig 10146 bp, 7 predicted proteins | sample IncBWC7OmetaG_FD_160108 | JGI IMG/M metagenome (GOLD analysis project Ga0210387, IMG submission 160108) | Forest soil microbial communities from Barre Woods Harvard Forest LTER site, Petersham, Massachusetts, United States - Inc-BW-C-7-O ...
CGAAGAGCGAAATCGGCTCTGGCAACGCATAAAAGCACGTGACCCTCGCGCAGCGCCTCCTCCTCGCCGTCGGCGCTCTGAGCCTCGCCACGATCTTTGCGCTCGGCTTCGGCGTGCGGGAGGCGTGGCGGCGCAGTGAAGAGCAGCGCTTCCGCGACCAGTTCGCGCAGGCGTTGCAGCCGCTCGGGCGCGAGCTCGCAGACGAGCTCGAGGGCCTGCCCTTGCTCACCGAGCCGTTGTGTCGTCACGACCCATTGGTGGACAGTGCGTTGGTAGGCCTAGAAGCAGGCGACCTCGACCAGCGCCGGCTGGCCATCAGTGTCCGCACACCAGAGCTCGCGCAAGCGTTGCGACTCGACGAGCTGTACGTCGTCACCTCGTCCGCAGAGGTGCTGGGAGCTCGCACACCGGGCGCGCAAACGTCGGGCGCAGAGCTCGTCAGCTACCTCGAGCACGCAGACAAGGCCGGCGTGCGCTCGACGGCACCGCTGGCCGTAGAATATGGCTGTGTCCATCGTTCGAAAGAAAATCACGGCGCGTGGGTGGGCGTTTACGCGGCCCGGCATCTGGAGCCGCTGCTGGCCAAGATCGGTGCCGCGTACAACGTCAGCTTGAGCTTCGAAACGCTGGCACCGTCGGAAGAGCGCATGGTCGAGATTCTGGATTTGCCCGAGCTCGGGCATCGCCATATCAGCGCATTCCGTTCACGCGTGCCGCTGCTCTCGTCACTCGAAGATCTCGACGTGACCATCTCGCTGATCGGCGTCGGCACGCTGATGGCGGCACTCGTGCTCTCGCTTTGGCTTTCGAGAAGCCTTTCGCGCCCCCTCGTGGAATTGGCGCGCGAAGCCGGCGCTGTGGCGCACGGCGAACCGAAGCCAGTGGCCGCGCGCGGCGCCGCTGAAATTCGAGCCTTCGCCGCGGCCTTCAATCGCGCGATCGCCGACTTGACGGCGCTGCGCAAGCGGCTCGCTGCGACCGAACGCATCGCGGCCCGTCGTGAAATCGCCCGCCGCGTCGCGCACGAAATCAAAAATCCACTAGCGCCGATCCGCGCGGCGGTAGAAACGCTACGCCGCCTACACGCGCGCCAAGACCCCGCGTTCGAAGAGTACTTCGACGAGGCCACACGCCACCTGCTGGAAGAGGTGCAGCGCATCACGCACATCGTCAGCGAGTTCACGCGCTTCGCGCGGCTGCCCGCGCCGAACCCAGCGCCGCTCGACATCGTGGAGGTGCTGCGCGGCGTGGCGAAATTGCACGACGCCAACGGCACGCCCGTGAATTTTTCGAGCACGGACTGCCCACCAGTCAACGCGGATCGCGATCAGCTCGTACAGCTGGCCACGAATCTGATTCAGAACGCGCAGTACGCGGCGGAGTCGAAGGGCAACCCCAGCCCGCGCGTCGACGTCGAAGTGCGTCCAGTCGGCAGCGACAAGATTCGCCTCGTCGTCAGCGACAACGGGCCGGGCCTGGCCCGCGAAATGCGCGCGCGGCTGTTCGAGCCGTATGCCACGAACAAGCCCGAAGGCACCGGGCTTGGCCTGGCCATCGCGCAGCGCATCGCTATCGAGCACGGCGGTGAGATCAGCTACGCGGACGGCCCGTCCGGGGGCGCCACGTTCAGCGTGGAGCTACCGCTTTCAGGTCCCACACTGCTCCAAGAGGCCCCGCCCGAATCGAGCGCGTGAGCGGCCGACACAGCGGCGTCCCGGGCCGGCCCTGCGCCCGGAGCGCTAGCTCCGGGTTCCTGTGGCAATGACCTCACGGCCCGCGCTGCCTCAAAGGGCACTGCCGCGGCGAAATCCCCGGGGCAACGCGCCGCTGAGCGCGGCGGCCGAGCGCTCCAGCCGTGACGGCTCGCCGCACACGAATCGCGAGTTAAATAACTAGAAATGAGCCCGTATTGGCTGCTCGTGAAGCGAGCGTCGGCGGCTGGTGCCCGGTGTTGAGCTTTGCGAGTAGTGTTAGGCTCATTGGTCTCGGCTCTTTCCGGGACGGGCCGTACGCATGATCCGCATTTCGCAGCGACAGTTATTCATCATCATCGGGCTCGGCGCGGTCGCGCTCCTGGCCGCTGTCCTCTCACGCTTGAACATGGTCGGGCCAAACGGCTGCGCCACGATCGTGTTCTTGGCTGCGGCCCTCGCCGTGCTCGCCGGTCCTTCGGAAGGCGCGTCCAACGAGGTCTTCGACTCACTGCGCGCCGCCGTACGGCGCGTGCTCGAGGGCAAGAAGCCGGAACCGCCGCTGGGCGCGCCGCTCGCCGTGCTTCAGGTGTATCAAGATCTTCAAGAAGCGCACCAGACCTTCGAAGAACTGAGCACACGCAGCAATCGCAACGAGGTCGAGCTGCAGGAAGCCGCCGTATCGTTGTCTGCGGCAGTTCGCACCTTGACCGAGGGCGTCGCGGCCCAGCTCAATGCCAGCGACGAGACCGCAAAGTACGTCAAAGAAGTCACCAACGCCCTCCGCGAGATCGCGCAACACGTCGAAGTGCTCGCGGCGAACGCCGAAGAGTCGAGCTCTTCCGTCTTGCAAATGACGGCGACGAACGAGCAAGTCGGCGGCAACATCGTCGAGCTCGCGGCCAGCGTGCGCGAGACGGTCGCCTCGATCGAGGAGATGGCCTACTCGATCAAAGAGGTCGCAAAGAACGTCGACGCGCTCTCGCTCACAGCCGAGGAAACGTCCTCGAGCATGAACGAGATGGACGTATCCATCGACCAAGTGCAGTCGAACGCCAATGAAACGGCGCGTCTGTCCGAAGAAGTGGCGCAAGACGCCGAACGCGGCGCGGAAGCGATTCTGAAGACGATCGGCGAAATTTACCGCATCAAGGAGAGCAGCCAGGAAGCCGTGGCCGTGATCTCGAACCTCGGTTCGCGCATCGACGCCATCGGTCAAATCCTGAACGTGATCGACGACGTCGCCGAGCAGACCAATTTGCTCGCGCTGAACGCCGCGATCATCGCCGCTCAAGCGGGCGAGCACGGCAAGGGCTTCGCTGTCGTCGCCGACGAAATCAAAGACTTGGCGGAGCGCGCTGGCGCCAGTACCAAGGAAATCGCCGACCTGATCAAGACGATTCAGGCCGAAAGCAAGAACGCCATCCAAGCCGTGGAGCGCGGCGCGCAAAACGTCGACCGCGGCGTGGAAGTATCGAACGAAGCCGAACGCGCGCTCAAAAAGATCCTCGAGAGCGCGCAAAAGAGCACGAACATGGTGCGCGCGATCGCCCGCGCGACGGTCGAGCAGGCCAAGGGTTCGAAGCAAGTCACGGACGCCATCGGCCGCATCGCGGCGACCGTGCAGCAGATCGCCGCCGCCACCGCGCAACAGGCGCGCGGCTCCGAGCTGATCATGAAGAGCGGCGAAAAAATGCGCACGATCAGCCAGCAAGTCGAGCGCTCGAGCCAAGAGCAATCACGTGGCAGTCGGCAAATCACGCAATCGATCGAGACCATCAACAATCTCGTCAACCAGCTGAACTCTGCGCACCGCTCGCAGGCTCGCGGCTCGGAACGCGCGCTCACTGCTGCGACTCAAATCGAAGAAGCCGCGCGGCGCCAGGATCACGCGCTCCGCGACCTCATCACCAGCACCGAGCGCATGAAGAAGTCCGTCGCCTGAGCGCGTTCGGTGGCTCCAGCGGGAGCTCGAGCTTTCTGCCGCAACGCAGCCACGCATGCACCAGTGCAAAGCGGCTCACGGCTCGCGGTCGGGTGTGAGCCGTAGAAAAAGCGGCTCACAGACGCGCTTTGCTGCACCCGCGAGGTAACGCGCGAGCCAAATCCAAACCAAAAACCCCACCAGAATACTGCGCAAATCGAAGGGCGGCCTGAAGTACGAAACCGCCGGCCAGCCCCCGGTCCAATAGCCATCGTAGACGAGAAACGCGAACGCGCCCGCGAGGTAAGTGTAGCGGAAGCCACCGCGCGCCAGGGTCGCCGCGAAGAAGGCCGACGGGTAGACCAAGTACTGCACTCCGAAGCCCGGCGCGAAGACCAAGAAGCAGCTCAACGCGATCGCGCACAACTCGGCGCGCGTGAAGATACGGGTACGCATCTGCACGAGCCCAAGCACGACACTCGAGCCAAAGATGAGCGGCTTGCCAACACCGAGCGCGAGGGACTGCAACACGGGCGACGGCGATTGCAGTCGGCTGTCCAACGCGTTGACCAACAGGCCCACTCCCCAACGGGCTGACTGCGAGTTGTAGGCGATTGCGTTCCTTTGAAACGCCGCGGCGGCACCGAGCAGAATGGGCACGAAAGGCAGTGCGCACAGACCGAGCGCAACGCCAAAACGCCAGATTTTTCGCGGCGGAAAGCTGAGCGCGAGCGGCGCGATCAGCACGACCGGGATCAACTTGACGTTGATCGCCGCGCCTAGAAAAAAACCACTCAACTGGGGCCGTTCACGATCCGCAAACAGCACGCAGGCGAGGCAGCACGCGGCGCAGATGCAATCGGTGTTGCCGTGATACGCGCTGATCAATACGTCCGTCGGGTTGATCGCGAAGAGCAGCAACCAGACGAGCTTCAGGCGCGCGATGCGCTGGACCATGAACACTGCGCTCGTGCTAGCGAGGATCGGCAGTAGCTTGAACACGAAGTCGAAGCGCGTCTGGAACGCACGAGCCAACGTGTTTGCGAGCGCTCCGTAATAACCCATCAAGGGCGGGTGATTGAACTTGGGCTCGAGCTGGTAGGTGCGTAGTACCCCGTTGACCTCGACCGAATGAGCAAACCGCTGCCAGGTGTCGATGTCGTTGGAACCGTGAGTCGCGAGCGATACGAACAGACGCAGCACGAGGGCAAGGGCGCAGCTGAGTGCGACCGCCCCCGGCCGCGGCACCTGGCCGAGCGGCGCCAGCACCCGCTCGACCGAACGCCACACATTCCGAACGAACTGCGAGCCTGACGGCGAACTCGGTGAGGAAGAAGGGTCGGATCTCGATGCCATGACTGCTCAGAGGCCCGGTTGCTACAGGCCGTCCCGCGACCTAGCGCGCACTGCCGCGGCACTGAGCGGAGCCCGGTGTCGACGCGACAACCGAGTAGTCGCCGACCTCGAGCTCGAGCGGGAGCGCAACGCGACCGTCGTATTTGCCGCTCTGATCGGTCGCCAGCGCGCCGAGCCAATGTTCGGCGCCAGTCTTGTCGCGTAGCGCGATGTCGACGCGCGAGAACGCGCACAGCTCCTGATCCGTGCGGGCAGTGCCGGAAACGTGCAGGCGCGCACCGCGATGCAGCTCATGCTCCTCTGCAGCCACCGAAACGTCCGCCGAGACGTGTGGATCATCGCGCTGAGCGGGCGGTTCGTTCGCGCCCGAGCCGGCCGCTGCAGGAGGACGCGACGCGTGAGCCGGCGCGGCAGAGCTCGCGGGTGCTCCAGACGCTCCCGGTTTGAGGCCCGCGTTCGACGCTTGCGCCGATAGATCTTGAGCGCTCTCGCTACCGGGTGGCCATTGATACGGATCCGCGGGCGGCTGATGCTGATGCTCGCTCGAGTGTTGCTCGTAGTCGATGTGGCTCGCCGCGCCGCCCAAGTCGACCCGATGCCACGACAGCCCGTCCGAAACCTCGACCCAAGCGTGCGCTTCGTTGCGCACCAAACGCGCTGGAATACCCAAGGCGAGAGCGCTCACGACGAACACATAAGCGCGATGTCGGCACACGCCCTTTCGCGACTGCGCGAGCTCCGAGTACAGCGCCGCACCCGACACCGCGTGCGGCGCGTCGTCCGAAGGCGCGAAGGTGCGAAAGTAATTGACCAGGGCGCGCACGGCATCCCGCGGGCGCTGGCTTTGCGAGATGCCCATCGAGCTCAGCACGTCCGTCGCCGCTGCGCGCGCCGCGGGTGGCAATGGCGGTACGGAGCGCGCCAGCTCGGCCCACGAGGCGTCACCAAATTCGGAGCCGAACACACGACGCGGAATCGACAGTTCGAGCACCAAGCGCAGCCGTTGCCGCGCATCGCCCACGATGAACCAATTGTCCGCGCCGTCGCGCACCAGCTCGAACTTCAGCGCTGGCTCACTGCGCGCGACCAGCACTCGCGCGCCTGGGCCCACGCTCGGGATGCGCACCGGTACGCCCGGTACGATGTCCACGAACAAATCCCCGTAGAATTGATCTTCGTCCGGCCGCGCATCACCACCAACCTCGATCGGGCGTAACAGCTTGTCGTGCACGACGAGCTCGAACCCCTCGTCCAGCGCGTCGTATGCATACAGCCGTTTGAACGGCGTCACCGCGGGAATGAACGGGTCGTCATAGCGCACCGACTCCGGCCGCGACGTGTCACGGTCGATGCGGTAACTCGCGTCGATGCTGTCGGGCGTCGCACTCCCGCCGTACGCCACCTGACTCGGCGCACTGCGCTGCTCGGCCGGCGCCGCCAGCACGCCGCTCCGCGTATCGATCGCGGCCGGCATCTGCCCGTCCTGCGTCGTCGCGCCCATGCGCAAATCCTCCGTCGCGTCCGGCGCAATGTACTCGTGTACAATCGGACCATCCGCATGTGCCGGGAGAGCGAACGCGAGGACGGCGAACAAGTACATCTGGGAGCGGAGCTGCATCGCGACTCGAATGATGACTATACCACCCACGTATGGAAGCCCAACGAGGTCAGGCTAAAGAGATGACGAATCGCCGACGGATGTCATGGTTCAGCGCGCTGAAGCGACTCCTCGCGCTGAGTCTGATGGTCGGTTCAGCGCCTGGCTGCGTGATCGGTCGCTCGGCTCGCGCGTCGTCGCCTGAGTCCGCGCGCGGCCCGTCTGCTGCGCCAGTGAACGGGAGCCCGGTCGTTCCCCAATCCTCACCGCAGGACGGAGCCGACGCGCCGCCCGCGCCGCCCAGCCCGAGCGCCGTTTGGCTGCGCGGCTACTGGCATTGGGATGGCGTGCGTTACGTTTGGGAGCACGGGCGCTGGGAGAGCTCGGCGGCGCCGGCGACTGGGCCGTAGTTCGTCCGGCGCCTGCTAGCCCCAAACCGATGCTAGCCTCGGCGCTCAAGTGAATACCGAAGTTTCGCTCTCGACTCGGGCCCTACGCACGCTTTGGGCGCATGCGCCGCGCTTGGTCGTATCGCTCGTTATCGCCGGCGGGTTCGTGTGGCTATTCCACAAGGGTGGACTGCCGCTGCTGCCACCGCGGAGCGCCTTCTCCAAGCTCCAAGCTTGGGTGGTGCCGACGTACGCTGCCATCACGCTGACGGCGATGTTCTTGCGGACTCACCGCTGGGTGTATCTGCTGCGTCCGATCGCACCCGATATCTCGGAGCGGCGCATCGTCGGTATCGGCATGGTCGGCGTCGCTGCGATCCTATTTGCGCCGTTACGCATGGGCGAAGCAGCGCGGCCCTATTTGCTGGCGCGCGACGGCAAAGTGAGTTTCTTCCAAGCGCTCGGCGCGGCCGGAGCCGAGCGCGTCGTGGACGGCTTCGTGCTCACGCTCGTCAGCGCCGTCGCGCTCTGGGCGTCCACGCCGATCTCGCCGCTGCCGGATCATCTAGGCAACATGCCGCTACCAGTCTCGGCGATTCCACGTGCGGTCTACGTCATGCTCTCGGTCTTCTCGGGGGCATTCGCAGCCATGACCGTATTCTATGGCGCGCGCGCGTTCGCTCGGCGCGTTACCCAGGCGGTGCTCGGCCTCGTGTCCGCGAAGTTGGCGAACTTCGTCACCAGCACCTTGGAACGGCTCTCGGACGGTCTCAGTTTCTTGGCGTCGCGCGCGAACGGCATCCGCTTCTCGCTCGAAACCGTCGCGTATTGGGGCGTGACGTTCGCCGGGCAATGGGTGCTCATGCGCGGCTGCGGGATTCAGGGTTCCTTTGCCGAAGCCTGCGTGTCGCTGGGCGTACTCGGCCTGGGCGCGATTGTGCCGGCCGGTCCGGGCTTCTTCGGTGCGTATCAGATCGCCATCTATTCGGGTCTCGCGCTTTACTTCTCGCAGGCGACGTTGGTCTCGTCGGGCGCGGCGATGGTGTTCGTCAGCTACGCCGCGCAGCTCGTTCTGACAGCCCTCGCGTGTGCGTTCGGGCTTTGGCTCTTGCGCGGCAGCGTCACGACCCCGCCGGGGCAGCCACACGCAATTGGAACAGATGCTGATACGCAAACAAGTTCGGGCGTAAACGCGTGAGAAAGTGATCGACCTTCTCCGCCTTGTCGCGGACGGTCGAACCGAGCGCACGCGGCAGCACGTTCTCCCATGGCACTGGCGTGCTCCGACTCGTCCGCACCTCGAGCCCCGCATCTCGAAACATGCGCAACGCCGAGTTGCGCGTAAAAAACCTGAGGTGCCCGCGATCGAGCAGGCCTTTGTTCGTGTAATCGAAGCGGCCGGCAGCGAGCTGGGCACGCATCGACCAATGCACGGCATTGGGCAGCGAAACCAAGAGCGAGCCGCCCGGACTCAGCCGCTGCTTCGCGGCAAGTAGCAATTTCATCGGTTCGATCATGTGCTCGAGCACGTCGGCGAGCAGCACGATGTCGAAGTTGCCGTCGATCGAGCTCGGCAGCCCGTGGCTAATGTCGGCCTGCACGAAGGCGTCGAGAGCGAAGCGCGGAGGCGACCAATCGACGCCAAACACGTAGTGCCCGCGTTCCCGAAGCACGTGCCCGAGCTCGCCCGGGCCACAACCGATATCGAGGATCCGACGTGGCTCGAAGCCGACGAGCTCCAGCAGCTGCGAATGCGACGACAACGCACCATGTTTCATCGTATGCGCCGGCGGCACCACGTATTCCGGATGATGCCGGAGCCCGAACTCGTGCAGCTCGTAGTCGACGACCGATTTCAACACTTGCGCCGCGTATTGAAGACCACTCGAGAGCCCACGTTCGGCGCGCTCTTGCACCGCAACCGGCTTTTCCAGGATACGTAGACCCGCGCCACGAAGCTGAATGATGATCTGCGTATCGAACTGCGCTCGGCGACTGTTCTTCTCGAACGGAACGCGCTCGAGCGCGCGGCGCGCATACAGCCGATAGCCCGGATTGAGCTCGCTCAACGAGGTGCCGAGCATGAGGCTTTCGAAACGGGACAGCGCTCGGTCTCCGAAGGCTTCGAGCGCCGTTGCGCCGTGCGAGAAACCGCCGCCCCGCAGCACCTGTGACCCGAAGACCGCATCGGCAGCGCCCGATTCGAGCGGGCTCAAGAGCTCGGGCAACGCCTCGGGCGCGTCGTGGCCATCACCGCGCAGCACGACCACGATGTCGTAACCGCGCGCGATCGCGCGCTTGAAGCCGAGAATCTGAGCGCCGCCGCGGCCCAAATCGCCGCCGCCACGAAAAACGCTGAGCTCGGTCTCTGCCTGCAGCAAAGATTGCTCGGATTTGACCCAGCCCGCGTCGCGCTGAGTCGAACCGTCGAAAATCATCACCTCGGCCACCTGAGGCCGCACCGACTCGGGCACCCGAGACCACACTTGCTCGAGCGACTCTGCCGTCCCCACTTGGACGATCAAGAGAGCGATGCGCGGGGGCATAGCTCGCTCGACGGGTGCCGGGACCTCGGTCAACCTAACCGCGGCCGCTGTAGTTCTTGTCTAACCACTCGCGGTACGCGCCACTCTTCACGCGCGCAACCCACTCCGGATTTTCCAAGTACCAACGCACCGTCGCAAGTAAGCCGCTCTCGATGTCGTGCCGCTGCGACCAAGCGAGCTCGCGCTTCAGCTTACTGCAGTCGATCGCGTAACGAGCATCGTGACCGGGACGGTCGGCGACGAACGTGATCTGTTTTTTTAGGACTTCCGCGTCGCGGTCCGAAGCCTTAGCCACGACCTCGATCAGCTTGTGCAAGAGCGCCAGGTTGGCCCACTCGGCTTCACCGCCGACGTTGTACGTTTCACCCCGTTTGCCGTTCCGCACGATGGTCCAGATGGCCTCCGCGTGGTCGTCGACGTACAGCCAATCACGAACGTTCGCGCCGGTGCCATAGACGGGCAACGATTTGCCCTCGAGCAGATTCAAGATCATGAGCGGGATCAGTTTTTCCGGAAACTGATACGGCCCGTAGTTGTTGCTGCAATTGGAGAGCGTGGTCGAGAGCCCATAGGTGCGCGTGTAAGCGCGCACCAAGTGATCCGATGCCGCCTTGGACGCCGAGTACGGCGAGCTCGGATCATA
>Ga0210387_10005036_pt1 | contig 10141 bp, 7 predicted proteins | sample IncBWC7OmetaG_FD_160108 | JGI IMG/M metagenome (GOLD analysis project Ga0210387, IMG submission 160108) | Forest soil microbial communities from Barre Woods Harvard Forest LTER site, Petersham, Massachusetts, United States - Inc-BW-C-7-O ...
CCGACCGCGCCGACGCCTCGCTGCCAATCCGGGTGCCGCGCAATCCACTGCTGCGCGGTAGCCTGTCGAATCCAGGTATAACCCGAACCATTGTCAATCGTGATTGGATAGGCATGTCCGTCGATTCGCACCTCAATTGCGATGAGCCCGGTTTTTGGATTCAGCCGAAACGGAATCGCCGTCCCTCGCATCTGCAGTGTCGCCGGCTGCGCGAGCGCCATCGTCCGAGCGGCGTAGTCGAATCTCACCTGGTAGTTCTGCAAGACGCCGGCGGGTAACAGTCCTTCCACTTCGCGATCCTCGCCGATGGAAAAGGGAAGCGAGTCATCGACGGCGACATTGGCGGATTCCAAAGGTACGTCCACTTTCCCGATCCGAAGTCCGAGCGTCTTCTTGGAGCCTGGACTGAGTTCCTCATACAGTTTCTTCGACAGCATCACCGCTGAGCTGCCCAGATCGACAAATAACAGCGCCTCGCGCGGCTTACCCTCCGGCAGAATGAACGCCACCTGCGCGTAAACCCGATTGCCATCCAGAACGAAGGGGACGGTTCCTGATGACGCCGCTTGCGCGAGCACGCAACCCGGACTGAAGACCAGCAGCAACCACGATGGGAGCCTCATAGGGAATCGCAACATATCACTCTCATGAATGTTCGAAGGGGATGATTCACAATCTGCTTTGACAATTGAGGTCTGAACGGCAATAAATGCCGGATGACAAATTCACCCGCTTTCAAATGGCCTGCTCTGCCGCTGGCGGATTGGCGTGCGACTTACGCCACGCTGCACATGTGGTCGCAGATCGTCGGCAAGACGCGGCTTGCACTCGCGCCGATGGAAAACCATTGGTGGCAAGTGGCGCTTTACCTCACCGCACGTGGATTGACGACGTCAGCCATGCCGTATGGCAACCGCAGCGTCGAAGTGCAATTCGACTTCATATCGCATCAGCTCCTGATACAAACAAGCGACGGTTCTCAGCATGCTTTTCCCCTGACCTCAATGAGCGTGGCGGATTTTTTCGCCCGATATGCAGACGCCTTGCACGCGTTGGGAATTGAACCCGCGATCTATGCATCGCCGGTCGAAGTTGTCACGGCGATTCCTTTCGCACAAGACTACGAGCATGCAACCTACAATGCTGATGCTGCCCACCAATGCTGGTCGATTTTTCTCAACACACAGCGCGTCATGAAACAGTTTCGCGGCAGCTTCACCGGAAAACAGAGTCCGGTGCATTTTTTTTGGGGTAGCTTCGATCTTGCCTGCACGCGTTTTTCCGGACGGCGGGCGCCGCGGCATCCCGGCGGCGCTCCGCACTGCCCGGATTGGGTGATGATCGAAGCGTACTCGCATGAATGCAGCAGTTGCGGCTTCTGGCCGGGTGATGAGAAATCCCCGCCAACCTTCTACGCCTATGCCTATCCTGAGCCGCAAGGATATGCGGCGCACGGCGTCGAGCCGGTCGTCGCGCACTACGACACCGCGGCCCGCGAATTTTTGCTGCCGTACGAAGCGCTGTGCGAAGCCCCGAATCCCGACGATATACTGCTGCGCTTCTTTCAGACCACCTACGAGGCGGCCGCCGATCTCGGCCATTGGGATCGTTCGGCGCTCGATCGTGTTCCGCCGGCCGGCGCACCCACTTCCCGCTAGCGCTCGGAATCATTCCCCGTCCATTCAAGGGCTTGGGTTCTCGTTAGGCCCGGTCTATCCGTATCCATTGAATTCACTTGATTGATCGATCAAGCTGTGATTTGATCGCATGATCAAGTGGAGAAATGATGGAAGACGAATCCACGAGGGAACGGTTGATTGCCGCCGCACTGCGCTTGTTCAGCGAGAAGGGCTATCAATCGACCAGCGTTGCGGATGTGCAGCGCGAGTCGGATTGCCACAGCGGCAGCTTTTATCATTTCTTCCCCACCAAACAGGATTTGTTGTTGGCCGTCCTCGAACGCTATCGCACGGGGATTGTGCCCATGCTCATCGAGCCTGCTTGGGCCGATGTCCAAGATCCGATCGAACGCGTTTTTGCGCTTCTTGCGCGTTATCGGATGCTGCTCGAGACGAACCGTTGCGCCTATGGCTGCCCCATCGGCAGTCTGGCGTTGGAGCTTCACGAGCCGGATCCTGCAGTGCGGCTGCTGCTCGCCGGCAACTTCACCGGATGGATCGACCAGATCGAGAACTGCCTCATCGATGCACGTAAGGTTTTGGGCCGCGGCCTCGACGCCCGACGTACCGCCAGTTTTGTACTGACGGTTATGGAGGGAGCCGTGATGCAAGCCCGCACGTATCGGGATCTTCGGCCGTTCGACGCAGCGGTCACGGCGCTGCGCGACTACTTCAACCTGTTACAAAGCGCGGCGATGCGCGAGGAGCCTGCATGAAATTGCTTCGAGTTCTTTTCGTATTCTGCGCACTCGTTGCCGTGTACCCGCACGCCATGGCGGCGGACTTTCCCAACGTGCGTGACGACTCCTACGTCGAGCCGAATGGGAGCCGCGTGCTCAAACTCAGCATCACCATCGATGCACCGGTCAGCACAATCTGGAAGCTTTTGAGCAGCAGCGAAGGCTGGCAAAGCTGGGCGGTCCCCGTCGCATGGGTCGAATTCGGTGTCGGCGGCATGGTCGAAACCAGCTATACGGCGACGGCTGTTCGCGGGCAGCCGGGCAACATCAAGAACTCGATTGTCGCCTATGTACCCGAGCAGCTGCTGGTGTTGCGCAATGTGCAGGCTCCCCCGAATTTTGAAAATGCCGAAGACTTCGGGAAAACCGTGACTGCCATCAATTTGCGATCGATTTCCAAGAACCGTGCGCAGGTTGAATTGGACGGCGTTGGATTTCTGGCGACGCCGGCCTTCGATACGCTCTTGAAGAAGTTCAAATATGGGGATTCGTGGACGCTGGAGCACTTGAAGCGCGCCGCGGAGCACGGGCCAATCAATTGGGCGGAGGAAGCTCGCTCCGATCCACCCAAACAGTCGAAATAACCGCGGTTTTCAGTTCGCCTTGAGCTGCACCACAGGAAAATACAGCCCCATCGATCGACGCTGCCACCAAAATCCCTTGCGCATTTCCTCAGCGCTGGAAAAAGTGTAGCTATAGAACTGCGCACGGATATACCGGGGCGCCTTCTCCGCGAACGGGTTGCCTGCCAACAGGGCCGTGACTGTGGGTTCGTTTTGGAGCAGCCGTTCCAGAAAGTGCGGAAACCAGTCCACGCGGCGCGGATCATCGAGCGCGGCGAACCACATCTGCCAGTCTAGTCTCGGTTGGTGCGGGATGTTCCAGGGCGGTCGGCGCGCAACATCGCCCGGCTTGTACGGAAACCCGTACTCGCGCCACTCGACGCCGTCATCCGACCCCTCAATGATTATTTCATTGCGCTCGGTCGTCATGACGGCGAATAACCCATAGCTGCTTACCATACGCATGGGCTCAATCCATTGATCGATCGCGCGCAGCGCCATTGGCGGACTGCCGCCGAAGCGATCATCCATTTGCACGAGGCTCACGAACACCAGAACCAGTCCCCATGCGCCGACGACGATCGAGGCGGCCTTTGACGAACGCAGCGGCACGCGTCTCGAAAGCACCTGCACAACGCGCCGGGGCAGGCATTTCTGAAAGGCCGCATCGTCAAACAACAGCAGGCAGAGCAGCATGGTCTGAAGATTGAACCAGTTGTAGTTGCCGGTGATCAGAATGCAGCTTTGCAACAGCAGGATGCCGAGCCCCGCACAGAAACGCAGACGTCGCGGGCAGAAGATCAGAAACGGCAGTACCAACTCGACCAGGAACAGGCCGCCCGTGGCAAATCTCAACAGCGCCGTGGGTAGATGCGCGGCGTACCATGCGAGCGGCGTAGGCAGCGGTTGGGTAAAAAAGTGATACGACAGCGCCGAGAGGTCCCACCAATGAGGATCCCCGCTCGAGAGCTTGACCACGCCCGACATGAACATGAATCGAAACAGCAGCCAGCGCAGCAACCAGATCCCCGGCGTTGGAGCGAAGCTCAATAGCAGGGAAAGAAACCCCGCCTCCAGCAGAAACGTGTCCCACTGAAAGGACATGAAGGTCTGTCCGGCGTAGAGCAGCGACAGATACAGCACATAGAGAGCCAGCAGGCTGAGGCGAGGCAGGACATTGAAGACTAATAACAGCGAAAATCCTGCGCCGGCCCAGCACACCAATCGAATGGCGAGATCGCTGGCATTGATCCAGAACAGCATGGGCATCGCATAAAAGCGTTCGGTCCCGGCGTGGCTGCTGATAACTTGCGCGAGTTCGGCTATGGGCAAGATGCCATGACTGCCGATCAGTCCCACGGCCTGTACTCCAAAGGAAACGAAGGCCGATAGATAAACCAGACCTATCATGCGCAGAAATACAAAACAGACCAAATCGTAGCGCGGCGGCTGGTAGTTCCTACCCCAAAGAAGCAGCGTTATGCGATAGAAGGCCGAACGGTGTGCGGCGATGAAGGCGTAGATCCATTCCGCAATTGCCGCGAAGCCGGGCAGTTTTTTATACAGCGTGAACCAGAATCCCTTGCCGCGTGCGTGACTTAAGGTGAGAAAGCTCGCCTCGGCGGCGCTGGCGCGGCGTCCGTCGTGGGTGATGTATTGCACGGCGCGTTGAAACTCGGCAAGCGGGATCTGCGGATGTTGCGACGCCACTTCTTGGTACGGCTGATAGTCGACGGCATCGCCCGTCAATTTCCGCCAGTACCGCGCCCAATAGACGCAGAACGCGCAATCGGCATCGAACACGAGTAACGGCCGTGAATCGGCGGACAGATCGCCCATTCGTGCGGTCCCCAACCGCCTAGAAATTCAAGAGTTCGGGTGTGCGGCTCTTGAACGGCGCGACGCGCATCTCGGCGCGCAGATCGGCAATCGAACGCCCCAGCATCTTGTGCCACTCCACCGACATCAGCGGCGGGGCGCGGCGGCCATGGCGCCAGCCCTCTGCGATGAGTGAGATGAATTGATCGATGTCGACCACGGGACGCAGACACATCATGGTGGTGGTGGCCGCGAGAAAGCGCGTCGAATAATTTTGCCCGAACTGTGCCAGCTGAAACCCGGAAATCGCGACCTCCCCCTGCGCGGTGAAGCCGAAGCCCGCGAACAGATGCCACACGTCATGCAGCTGCAGAATGCGGCGGTTGGTTCGGTTTTGTGCGGCAAATACCGGCGGCAGCATCACGTCGTCGGGATTGATCACCTCGAGGTCGTAGCCCTTGGAGGTGAGCATATCCAAGAGATTTGTTCCGAGACTGTCCTTGGGCCAGTTGCGCAAATCATCAGTCGTCATGCGCACTTCCGGTTGGGCGAGCAGCTTCCTGACGTCCTCGTGCAGGTAGTGTGCCCGTTCGCAGCGCATCAATAATTCCGCGTCGTAATGCATGCCGATCACCACGACTCGGCCGGTAAAGTCGAGCGCGCTGTCCTTGGCTCCGGCGTTCGACTCAGTCCCGGGCTCTGCGTCCACGACGCTCCAAAAGGCTTCCCAGACCGCGCGCGGGGGCTGCCATTCCTCGATGACGACCGGCGCGGTCAACCACGAAAGCTGATGCCGCAATGAGTCCCTGCGATCGGAGTCCGTGTCCAGATCCAGCCACGCATCGGCAATGGCATCAAAAATGGCAATTTGGCGCTCCGGCTGAACGAATGCCGCATGGGCCATTAACACCGCTGCCGCGAGCGGCGTCGATCCTTCCTGCGGCGGGACGCCGGTGCGGCAGCCAAGCTCAAAATCCTCGCGAAACTTCGATGTAGTGAGCGCCATTTGAATCCCGCGGGAGGACCACGTAAGGCTTGTATACTAATACGACACTTGAGCGATAAATAGTAAAACTCCCGCTCCCCTAGGAATCATCGATGGCGTTGGGCGCAATCGGTCTTGGAACCAAGCTGTTGTACGGCTTCGGCACCGTCGCATACGGCATTAAAGACAACGGCTTTAATTTCTTGTTGCTGATTTTCTACAATCAATTGCTCGGCCTGCCCGCGCAGTTGGTGGGACTGGCCATCATGATCGCGCTGATCATCGACGGCTTTTCCGATCCTTTAATCGGACATATATCGGATCGCTTTCACTCCCGCCTCGGCCGGCGGCACTTCTTCATGTACCTATCGGCACTGCCCTGCGCGCTTGTTTACTATTTGTTGTGGAATCCGCCGGTGGGCCTGGGAACAGCCGCGCTGTTCTGGTACTTGTTGATCACGGCCATCATCGTTCGCATCCTCATCGCGCTGTACGAAGTGCCGAGCGCGGCTCTGCTGGCGGAACTGACTGAGGATTATGATCTGCGCACGTCGCTGGTGGCCTATCGGTTCTTCTTCGGGTACTTGGGCGCCGTGCTGATGGGCGTGATCGCACTGTCGGTCTTTCTGCGGCCGACCGCGCAACAAACCGTGGGGCTGCTGAATCGGGCGGGCTATCACGGATATTCCATCGCGGCGGCGGCGCTCATGTTCGCCTCAATTCTGATTTCGACCGCGGGAACGCATCACTACATCCCTTATCTGCGCGCGCCTCCGCCGAAGCGCGCCTTCAATTTGTCGCGAGACTCGCGTGAAATTCGCGACGCGCTGGCCAACCGCCCTTTTTTGTCCATGATCGCCTGCGGTTTCTTTTCGGCGATGGCTCTCGGGCTCGTCGCGACCCTCAGCATTTATTTTTACACTTATTATTGGGAGCTCACGGCCGACCAGGTCTCACAGCTGTTGCTCTCGGCGCTCGTTTCTGCCGCGGCCGCCCTGGCGCTTGCGCCTATCATCACCAAACGGCTGGACAAGAAGCGCGGCGCCATCGTCGCGTCCGTCGTTTCATTGGTACTGGCGCCCGCCCCGATCATCCTGCGGGAGTGTGGTTTATTCGTGGACAATACATCGTCCGCGTTGCTGCCCATTTTGCTGATGTTTACCCTCGCGCTCGGCACCATGAGCGTCGTGTCGGGGGCGCTGGTGACATCGATGCTGGCCGATACAGTGGAAGAAAACGAGATTCGTACGCATCAGCGCACGGAGGGCCTGTACTTCGCCGCCGCATTCTTTGTGCAGAAGTGCGTCTCCGGCCTCGGCATTTTTATGGGCGGCTTGGTCCTCGGTTGGGTCAAATTTCCCGAAGGCGCGCGGCCTGGGCTTGTGCCGGCCGCCGTCTTGCGCAATCTCGCGCTGACCTACGTGCCCTTGATCGTCGTTCTGCTCGCGATATCCATATTTTGCATCCAGTTTTATCGGATCGGCCGCGCCGGCCATAACTCCAATCTTGCGCAGCTGCATGCGGAGCAGACGAAAATCAATGCACTATGAGAGCTAGCGTGGCGAAACGGCTTTTACGCCTGTGCGCGCGGGCGTTATTCCGCGTTCACGTGTACGGAGACTTTCGCGTATTCTCCAGTGAACGTACGCTGATCGTCGCAAATCACGAATCTCTGCTCGACGGCCTTTTGCTCGCCTTGTTTCTCCCGGTCCGTGCCACATTTGTCGTGCACACAACGGTTGCGCGCAGTCCGGTGGTCGCCCGGCTGCTGCGGTACATCCCGCATTTGCTCGTCGACACCACCAGCCCCCTTGCCATAAAACTCATTTGCAAGCTGGTCGAGACGGGAACACCGGTGGTTATTTTTCCCGAAGGCCGTTTGACCGTGACTGGGTCGCTGATGAAGATTTACGACGGCGCGGCATTCATCGCGGCAAAAACCGGTGCGACCATCGTGCCGACGCACATTGAGGGCGCGGGTCGCAGCTACTTCGGGCGGTTGGCAGGGATCTATCCCCGAAAACTGTTCCCGAGGATCACCATTACGGTGTTGCCGGCGCGAAAGATCGCGATGCCGAACTTGCCTTCGGCGAAACAACGGCGACGGCGTTCGGGCGAACTCATGCGACGCATTCTGCTGGAAATGCTCGTAACGACGCGGCCCGAAAGAACGCTTTTCGAAGCATTCCTGGAAGCGCGGTCGACCTTTGGATCCGGTTACAAACTGGTGGAGGATGTCCGCTTAGAGGAAGAGTCTTACGGATCGCTGCTCCGCATGGCATTGGGGTTGAATCGCTTGCTGGTCGGCAGAACGCAAGCAAATGAAAACGTTGGCGTGCTGATGCCCAATGCGGCTGCAACGCTGGCTCTATTGCTGGCTCTTTCAGCCGCCAGGCGAGTTCCGGCAATGCTCAATTACACCGCCGGACAAGACGGCTTGAGCAGCGCATGCGTCGCCGCAAACATCCATCGGATTGTGACCTCCAGGGCTTTCATCGAGAAGGCGCGGCTGGAAGCGCTGCTCAACGGCCTACCCGGAATTGAAGTGATCTATCTTGAGGATCTCAGATCGCAATTAGGCGTGGTCGACAAGCTTTGGATAGCGCTCCGCCAGCGATTTCCCCGATTCGCTGCGCTGCCTCAGCGGCCGAGTGACCCGGCTGTCATACTCTTTACTTCCGGTTCCGAAGGAAAGCCCAAGGGGGTCGTCCACTCGCACACATCTTTGTTGTCGAATATCGCGCAGATTCGAAGCATTGCGGACTTTACGCCGCTCGACAAATTCATGGTCGCGCTGCCGCTGTTCCATTCCTTTGGCCTGGCGTGCGGCGCGATTATGCCGTTGGTATCCGGATGCAAGGTATTCCTATATCCAAGCCCGCTGCATTACCGGATCATTCCAGAGCTTGTCTATGATCGAAACTGCACCGTGCTTTTCGGCACATCGACCTTTCTGGCCAACTATGGAAAGTACGCGCATCCGTACGACTTTGGGCGCTTGCGTTACGTCGTGGCCGGAGCGGAGAAGTTGTCCGAAGATGTGCGGCAGGCTTGGTTGGAGAAATTCGGCATCCGAATTCTTGAGGGCTACGGCGTCACCGAATGCGCTCCCGTCATTGCGGTGAATGTCCCCATGGCCTGCCGAACCGGCACCGTGGGCCAGATGGTTCCCGGCATGTCGTATTCACTCGAGGCCGTTGGCGGCATCGAGAGCGGCGGAGCGTTGCACGTCAAGGGACCGAATGTGATGAAGGGCTATCTGCTCTATGAGAATCCCGGCGTCCTGCAACCCCCGTGCTCCATCGAGGCAGGCTGGTATGCCACCGGCGACATCGTCGAAATTGATGCGGACGATTTTGTTCACATTCGTGGGCGCGTAAAGCGGTTCGCAAAAATCGCGGGCGAGATGATTTCCCTCGAGGTCGTGGAGCGCATGGCCGTCCAAGCCTCACCCGGATTTATGCATGCGGCTTCGAGCCGCACAGACAGCGCCAAGGGAGAAGCCATTGTGCTGTTTACCACGGATGGCTCCTTGTTCCGCGAGCAGATGAGCGTCGCCGCAAAGAACTCGGGCGCCCCGGAACTCGCGGTACCGCGCGACATACGAGTCCTTCCGGCGATCCCGTTGCTGGGGTCGGGCAAGACGGATTACGTGCGCCTCAAGGAATTGGCGGCAAAACCGCTGGAACCGCGACAGACGGAAACCTAACCACGCGCACCGTTCCCCGATAGTATTTGATCTGCAACGCTCGAACCCGCCGCGAGCGCGGCATGCACCGTGCCCCAATGCCCTGAAATATCGGTGTGCTCTCCGGCAAAGAATAGGGTGTCCTCGACGGGAATTCGCATTTTCTCAGGCGCATCCAAGGCGCCCACTTGCACATAGCTGTACGCTCCTCGGGCGTATTCGTCGCTCTGCCAATTGTGCAGATGCCAGCTCGACAGCATTTGGCGGATGTCAGACAGGGGCAGCGCGAATATTTTCGCCAGCGTCGACAGACTCAGATCGCAGAGCGCGCTTGCATCGCCATTCGAAGTGATGAGCTTGAGAAGCAACTCGGCCTTCGTGCCGCCCGCCCACGCCGTGATCAGGGGCGCTTCATGAGGCACAAGCGTCCACCAGGCCGGCGGCGACTCGCTAGGCGCAAAGAGAAAACTCATTCGCGGATCCCAGAATTTTCTCTTGAACACCAAGCTCAGGCGCACGACCGCGCCCATCCTGAGGCGATTCGCTTGAAGCAGCACGTCTGTCGGCCGGGGAACGAACTCAATCGTCTGCGCTTGCAGCACGCCGAGCGGAACCGTGATCACCGCCCGGGTTGAACGATACGGCAGTTCGCCGCCAGGAGTTGCGGT
>Ga0210387_10005038_pt1 | contig 10139 bp, 12 predicted proteins | sample IncBWC7OmetaG_FD_160108 | JGI IMG/M metagenome (GOLD analysis project Ga0210387, IMG submission 160108) | Forest soil microbial communities from Barre Woods Harvard Forest LTER site, Petersham, Massachusetts, United States - Inc-BW-C-7-O ...
TTCTCGTCTCAGACGGGAAGCTTTCGTTTGAAGGAGTATGATCCCACAGCTTCGACTGTACCCCCGACGACTTTTGGCACGGGCCCATATTCATCCCTGTATAGAGCTTCGACTTCCGATGCGAGCCAGACGCACGGGAGCGCATCTCCTGCATTGACTATATCATCATCTTACGGTGGGTATACTGGCCGTGGTGGATCAGTGACATCAGCATCTCCGGTTCCAGAAATATCTGCAGGCCAGCGTGGCCATTACTCCACGCCATCGTCAAATGGGAAGTTTGGTGCATCCGCCTCCAAGGCTAAAGTATCGGGTTCAAAGACTAAAGCGTCTGTTTCCAAAGTCAAGGAATCCCGCTCAAAGGCCAGAAAATCTACCTCTAATGCCAAATCCTCCTCTTCCGCTTCCAACGCCAGGGCATCCGGTCAAGCTTCACCCGGACAGCGCTCATTTCACACAACTCATTCTGATTATCACCCAACCGCGAACCCCGACGCCTCTATACCAAATCGCGCTTCTGCCAGCGGAGCTGCGTATTACCGCCGTGATTATGAGAGGGACAAGGACTTCAGCCTCACGCAAACTATGTCTGCCACTCGTCACTATTCCCCCCTACCTGATTTATCTTTCCGAGAGTCGCCTATATCCAATATCGTAGCGCTTCCACAACCAGCTAACCCTTCAACCTCTATCGAGAATCTTGCGCGGATGTCGGCTTCTGGTACGTTTACGTTCCATCCCATTGTCCCTGTTATTGATCCTTTCTACCAGAAAACATGGATCCAGGGCTCAAGCGTGTGGTGCGACAGCTCCGTATGCTCACAATCCTCATTCAGGACATCCGCAGCGGAACGACGGACCACCAACTGGCTGAGGTGAAAGTTCCACTCCGAGTCGCAGATGACCCTCAAGATGGCTACTGGGCAGACGCCAAGGTTTTTTAATCATTTTACTTTTAATTTCCAACTCAATAATTATTTGCTTCCTTCTTAAGGAGATTTGTGAGAAGCTTCAATCCAGTCCTTCAAGGATTGATGGTGCATACTATCTACATTCGATATCGGTAACGTGCATTGATGAGGAATTGCTGTCAGGACCTGCCAAAGTTTACACTCTGCGGGGGAAATACCGCCAATTCTTCTTGCGTGTGTCGTCGGAAAATGTCGATGATTGTATCCCCGCGAACATCATTGTAAGCCCAGAAAGGACGTTGGATGTCGTTGTAGAAACCGTTCGTCCGCCTTTTCTTTTGTATCTAACATTGTTCACCCAGAACAATCCCCAATAGAATCCTCCCCCAGGCGCTATGCCACTACCGCCGAGAATCCCGCGGGAACTATTGAGAACGCCAACACCAGATTCAGATAACCCACCATCACCTTCTCAAACTATGGCGACACACCCAGACTCCATTCAAAGATATACCACCAACGAGCCTATGGACCATCGTAAACGACGACATTCGTCGTCATCCGACGAGTATGACCATCCCAGTATGCAACTCCAATCGTCCCCTTCGACCCCAATATCCTCGCACAACATATCACTATACGGTTCTCCATCACGAAATGTCTCGTCCTCTTATCAGTCTACGCTCACGAACGTTCCTCCCAAGAAAAAGAGGAGTTATGCGAAAGGCTCACAGGACCACATGTCCAAGGAACTCCGTGAGATGGCGGTCACTCAACATGTTCCCCAAGGCCCCACCCATGGTTATGAATCACCTGCATCTGATGAAGGTCCTGAGAACTTGCATGACCTAATTTCAAAGGTTGTCAGTTTTTCCCTGCAAAAGGATTCGTGGTGGAAAGAATTTTACAAATCTAAGGCGAAGCCACCCCTGGTCAAGGAGATGTTGAAGCAGTTTCAATTTGTGCAACGCATGATGAACAGCTGGGTCGGTCAAAGAGCGCCTTTTGGGTCATGTCATAATGCAATTGAAAAGGTAGGCATATTTTCTTCCCTCCCTGTCTCTGTATTGACCATACCATGTCTCGTGGACCATAGTCTCATATTCTCAGTGCGCTGGGAATAACTGATGAAAAGTATGGTTCAGATTGTACAGAGACTCTTGGCCTCCTGGAGCTCTACGGGCCCAATGGTCAACGTACTGAGGACACTCGGGTCGTTGCCATGATCAATGACCAGAGACTTCCCGGATATAATGCGAAGCCGATCAAGCGATTATTGAGGTTGTTGCGGGATATTGATGAGAATTGGGTGAAGGACCATCCAGAAGTTGCGCCGTCACCGGAGTCTAGCTCCGGCGGAACAATTGAGTCGGTGAAGGGGAAGGAACGAGAGATTGGGAATTCGAACCCGCAACCTGCGCCCGGAATGGATTGGAGAGGATAAGTCCTAAGTTGGCTTACTATCCCGCTATAATTATGCCGCTTGACTCATAGCCTTCTGCTTCCCTCCGGCACATCAGTGTTCCACCCGATTTGGGTGTCCAAAATCGGCTTGGGCCGCCACTATCCGGTTTCTTGGCTCACCGGCCCGTCCGGCTTTAGCTGGGCTTTCAGCAACACAGTAATTCCATATTTCACCAGTGATAATCAATATAATAATGAAACTACCCAGTCGTCAAGGCCACTGCCAAACAGTTCACAACAAATATATTGGCTGAAATATCCTTCACTGATTCTCCTGTTCTTCTACAAGTGCACCCCCAGCACTTTACTGCCCCTCTGGGAGCTCTCTGGAGGTCCTTTTTGGGAGGTTCCTTTTTTTTTTTCTAGCAGACCCCAGGGTGTTGGATCATTATCCCGAGACCCCCTTGTCTTCAAGATTCCATTCACTGGGTGACTTTCCATAAGGTGTTTATGGCAGAATAGTTTTAAGCAATAAACCTTGTGAGCCACTGATACACACCTCATCACTCTGGACTCAGAAACTCAACATTTGATACATCTCAATAACATCTACTTCATGACAACTTGCAATTGTCTCCAACATTGTTCTGACAGTTCCGACATTTTCATAAGGAGCATATCATTTAGTTCGAAGTCCGATTCTTTCCATCTTATGATCCTGAAATCGACGACCTACCGAAATTCTGGATGAACTGACGACCTGAGTTATTGAGTAGCCCTACTTCATGTAATACTTTATGGCTGTGGTTCGGATATTTTACACGGCATGAGTGTTTGTCATAACGACTGCCCGATTTACCCCAAGTTGACAGGCGAAATATATTGTTCTCGACAACGCAGTAGGTGGGGTGAAAACCCGGAACGGAGGTTATCCATGGCCGAAAATGAGACGGGAACAGATAGAGAAAATACGCACGTCGAAAAATAAGACCAGAATAAGGAGGAGAATTCCTCAGGGTAGCGGTACAAGCATACGCCGTGTATGAATGGGCGATTGACAAATGTCATTAATGTACCGGTGAAAGTGCCAATACAATAAGATATGGCTTAATCTAAGAACGTTGGCTGCATACCGAAGAGAATGTGAACATCGAATGGATCTGAAGCAGAAAGGCCACACTTACACCATGCCTCCATAGGCCATGCCAGCGCCTGATTCCGCAAGTTTCCGTTGCCTGAACGCCTAGAGGACAAAGAAAGGCAGTCAGACGCAATAAAAGAAAGAAAGAGTATTATCCTACCTTGCGATACTTGGTACGCTCATAGGTAACCAAACCGACAACAATTAAAGCGATAACTGAAATACCAGCGAATACTCCGAGACCGATGGGAAGAACTGATAATTTCTTTCCTCCGATCGCAAATGAAGCTGAAGCTGAAGCCGATGCCGACGCTGAGGTTTGCTGGGCGGCAGCGGCAGATGCTGAGGTTTCTTGGGCGGCGGCGGCTGATGCTGGAGCGGCTGATGAAGCAGCATCTGTACCCGCCGCTTGCGCCAAACCCGTAGGTACCGCAGTACCTGAGACAGTCGTGACACCCTAAATGCAAGGGATAAATTTGGTCAGTTGGATGTCAAGATAAGTGTCGGTGGTAGGTTTGAACTGCAGCACGCACATTGACTGATACGGGAGCACTAGTGGAGAGAGTTCCGCCGACACTGGACGGCGCTGCGAAGTCAGACGCGGTGTTCAATGAGGTTGTCACGGAGGCCGACGAAGATGTAGATGTCGAAGACGCCGGTGTTGAAGATGTGGGTGTCGATGATGCGGACGTCGAGGTAGGGGTATCCACTGAGGATGATGGAGACGTCGAGGAGTCAGGGGGTGAAACAGAAGAGGACGTCGCAGACGATGATGTCGAGCTTGAAGAGGAGCTGTTACCGTCGGTTGAGCCATTGTTTTGTGTGTTGGCGTTCATCGTTATCGAACACTTCTTTACTTCTTCCACAGCTGGTTCGCCGTTGTTGTCAGTTATGGGAGTGAGGGTGACGACGCATGTCTCGGTCATTGCACCGGCAACCCTGTATGAACAGTGAGGATGCCACCGAAAGAATATTCAATGCAAGACATACGTATCGGCCGTATGCACCGTTAATACAGTAGTTGATAGACCGTTCGAACCGGCAACCCTACGCGTAACAGTTGGCCTAGCATTGACGGGGCCCTGAAAGAGCGGAAAGCAGTAGAGCAGAAGCAGGCAAGCCAGATGATGCCGACGGATGGAAAACATTGGGGGTGCTGCAAAAGTGCCGTTGAAAGTGGAACGTGGAGCCCGGTTCCTGCGGTTTCTCGATGATGCACGAACAGCAAAAGCGTTCGGAAGGCAGGCTAAATGATTGGAAGTGCCCCCAGGGCGGAGGGAATAGAAAACAGGAGAGGAGAAAGAGAAAGGTTTGTTGCCAAAGACCAGGCACACTCCGATGATCCCACTGTTCGATTTAAAACTCCGTCCAACATTCATTATTATTACAAGTTTATCTGACTCCTTGGCAAGCATCTTCATTCTCCGCTGACCGTTAGACCCCATGGCAACTTCCATCCCAACCAAATCACCTCAATCAGTTCATCACCCAAAGCCAACACAACGCCAAAAATAAATGGCAGAATCTTCTTCCTATATCTCTGTGTTACTACCATGTCTGTACCGGCAATATCCGACCGCCATTACCGCATCCCCCCCTCAACCGCCTTGTACGCCTTGGCTTCTCGGGCCCGCCGACGCCCACGCCACCAACGCATCCCCCCTCCAATGACCCCTGCCACAAGCTGTGTGCCCCATTGTTCAAAGGTCATCGAGACCGCAACATTGATGACAGCCACCAACAACAGCACTGTCCGCGCCCGGAATGGCAATGGCATGAGGGTCAATATATCTGATATCGGCTGTGGAGGTAATAGTAACACCATTATATTGAACAACGAAAGAACCCCAAGCGAAAACATTAGCCAACCTGTCATACACCGGACCCCGTCAGCACTACAACACATCGACAGCGATTTACATACCGTTTGTCCAGATTGACATACGGTAGGGGGGGCCAATGCTAAAGACAGCGGCTACTAGGATGTACTGGAAACATGACACCAAGAACAGCGCTGAGTTTTCATAGTTCGTTGATTTAAGCTGGTGTCCCGGTTCTGATGGATCTGCGCTTGGGGGTGCAGTATACCTGTTACATCCATTACTATTGTCTAGGATGAAACATCCACGTCAAAACTCACCATTCCTGACCGCGAACCCAAAGGTACGCCCAAAGCTGTATCGCGCTCGTGATGACGATTTGTCCGATGATGCTGACCAGGACTTTTTTCGATACTAGGCTCGCCGTCGGCCTCTTCGGATAGATACGGGGATAAGGCAATGTACGGCCCACTGCATTAAAGTGTTCAATTTGCCTGGGTTCAAGCAAGGAGGAAAACCCATACTCACTGGTAACGGCAATGGGAATAATGATAAAGAGATCGATGTATAGGAACTGCATTATAAAATATCGTCAATTTGGTAAAGTGATTGAACCAGGAAAGCGGACCTGAAAGTCTCCCAACGAAGAAGCGAAGGAATACAACAGGGTCACAGACGTGAACTGAATGAGTGAGTACAGCGCCCTGCGAAATATGGTCATCAGTAAACAGAACTAAATTGCGACAGCCGACTCACATATACTTGAAGCAACTAAAACTCGTAACAAGCGCAGCCCTGCCCTCCTTGATAACCTGAACAACACACCCAATATCAGGTGTGCTGGTTGTGAAAGGGGCAGCCACGCTCGCTTCTGCCTCAGAAAGCGAAATACCAACATCCGCCGCCTTCAGAGCTGCACAATCATTTGCACCGTCTCCACACATGAGCACGGTGTATCCCAACGCCTGAAGCCGTTCTACCACTTCATTCTTCTCATCCGGGGACATTCGTGCGAATATTTGTGTTTTAACGAGTAGCTGATCGTTGGCAGGAAATTCAGTGACAGGACCTCTGAGCGCTTATTGTTACTCACACGTTGCAAGGTCTCGAGCGGAGCATGGTTTATCATCCACCGGAACACATCACCGGTCACGACGAGTGAATAATCCTGGTAATCAATCTCGTCCGCTTCAATCCTATGGTGGGGAGGCGGTGTCAGAGGCTTGAGGCTATGATGATCGAGTTTCCACGAAAAATCCTCCATGCAAGACCATTCCAACTTTGACACAGGTGTCATCGCGTTTCCTAGAATAAGATAACCAGTAGGGTCACTATTCAATCGAAACTCTTCCGAACGAGAACAAACCTCGAACAAACATGGGAGAAAAAACATGTGCAGCTTGGTTGATCAGACTACACTCTCTCGCCACGCTAACGGCAGTTAGCGGATTATCACCGGTAATCATCCTGCACGCCAAATGTGCGGACCGCAACGCCTGAATAGCCGGGGTCGTCCCGCGTTTAAGCTTATTCTCGAAGATGATTAGTCCAAGAAAGCGAAGTCCTGATTCTGCTTGCTCTCTGGTAATTTCAGAATTGAGCAAAATTTTGTTGGTTGCGAGTAATATATACACTCACCGTTTCATCCGCTGGGCTTTGAGCCAGGATAATCCTTCGATACTCTTACCCGCAATCGCGATTACACGATATCCCCGTTTTGTGTAATACGACAAAAGGTCGTCATAATCCTGTGGGACTATCAAATATATAATTTCGTCAGTTATCTGAGCAACCACAACGCAAAAATACACACAAGAATCCCGGTAACAAATGTCCCCCATGACCTCGGGTGCACCCTTAACATATATTTCCATACTATTACTCTTGAGTCTCTTGACAATGACGCTCATCCGCCGAAGCGCAGACACAAACTCAAACATCCGTACCACCCCGAGCTCCAAGAAATGCGCATGCTATTCCAAGTCTAAGGTTAGCCATCACCTAATTGCTGAACATTCAACGAACTTACCTTCGCACCCCCCTTCAAAGCATCTTCCAGCCTAAACTGTGCACTCCCCGGTGGCCTGACGACAGTCTGCACAAGCGCCGCCTGCTCCACTACCGCCCCAGACTTAGCCTTGATAACGCCAGTCCCCGCTACCCTGTCCTCCTCCAAAGTCCACCTGGTAAACTCAAACATCTTCACATCAAGCGGATCCCCAATGACCTCCCCATCCACCATCTTCAGAGAATGACACGTGGCCATTGCATGCAGAAAAGTTGCATGGTCCCTACCCAAGGGTAAATCATGAACGTCGTCGAGGAGCTCCCCAAAGCGCTGGACATTCCGATCACGGCCACGCACGCCCAGGATGTCGAGCCCATCCTCTGTCAATGTCCCTGTTTTGTCGAAGCAACATACATTTATTTTACCGCCAATGTTTACTCTGCTTGGGGATATACAGTATATTCCGAATTTGCGAAGTCGCCCGATGGCGAAGCTTGTACCAATTGACAATGTTGCTGGTAAAGCGGGTGGGACAACTACGGTAATCAAATCCAAGGCACGGATCACAATGGTTTGCCATGTAAGCTGTATCTCCACTTCAGCTAATGTAGCTCATTATTATGAAAACTGAACCACTTACCCCAAACCGGACGAATTGCACAGCGCTCCAACAAAACCCAAGACCTGCGATCACAGCTAGGACACCGATGAACCTAATAGAATCGCGGTAAAATTTAAATCCAATCGGTTTTGGAAACAGCATCGAGCGAATCAATGCGCCTTTGGTCGTATTGAAGCCTTGCTCGACCATCATCAGAGATCAATAGACATTAATAATTCTGACCTTAGTGCTTGCCTGTTCTGACCACTAAGGCAAGTGCGGGGCGTGCTCGGGCACCATCGTTGACCAGCGTGCCCCGAATTCGAACAACACGAGTCCCAGCATACAAAAAACTCTTGGCGTTCTCTTCCTTGGAATCCCTCCATCGACTTATATCTTCATCCTTGACAGAGACTTTGGCGACGGGTACGCTTTCCCCTGTTAGCATACTCTCATTGATGATGGCGTCGCCAGAAAGAAGGAATAGATCGGATGGAATGATAGAGAAATGTGAGCTGGAGAGGTTGACGATATCACCAGGGACCAATTCTGTTGAATCATGCTCCACCCCTGAGAAGAACATGAGGCGGATAAAAGATGGAAAGAAAGTGTTTGAGTGCGCAACTCACAGACGCCATCGATGAATGCATCCATCCTGCATGAGAACCGAGACATTTCCCTCATCCGTGCTATAGTCTAGATCGTATCTATCTCAGTACGATTTCGATGATGTAGTTTGGGAAGTCTGACCTTTTTAGTCTCGACAAGAGTCGTCGTCACACTGACAATCGAGATGAGGGCAATGCAAAATGCATAGTAGTAGTATTCATCGAGCGACCACAAAATCACACTGGCAATTTGGAAGACATAGAACGGGTGAATAACCTAAACCAATGTTAGTTATTGATCCACCTTGGTATCTGTAACGTACCTCGTCGACAAGTAGCGACACCGTTGACTTTCCTTCAATATCAACCTCATTATTTCCAAAGAGCGCATGCCGTTGTTGTCTAACAGTTTGCTGTAGGCCATTCTGCACAGACGTCAAGCCCGACCAAGATGGATCCCTCCAGTCTCTGCAATACATGAGTCTTGCAAATCTCGAGTCCATTCAAAATAAACAACAAACCTAACCATGCTAAAGAGCCCTGTCCTGGGATCGAGGGCAAACCGCGAGTACCGATAGTCCACGATGAACAGTTTGATTAGTAGACCATTCTCTCCATCGGAGCCTCCATTTGGTTTATTCAATGAGGTCGATGGTGTTCTTGTGGGTGCTACATTTGGATCAACCACCGACGACGGAAAAACCGTCGAAACATGATATGGGTAACTTAGAGCACGGATTGGAAATAAAGTGATATCTCTGTAGGTGTTCTTATGCCCCTTTCAAACCGACGAAACCGTAAAGTATGTATGCAAAACCCACCTCAACGACTACGAACCCGTTTTTAGCGTCCTTGAATCCTTTTTCACGTGCAATCCAGCGGATCCATAGGTGAGGAAACCAGTGCCCAAGGAGACCCAGGATACCTAAAGTCAAGAGGCAGCAAATTCGCCAGAGCCATTGGCGCCAGGGAATGGTTTCATACCCAACGAATCGAATGGTGCAGTCCTCATCTGGAATGTAGAGGGTTTGCCGGCTGGGAGGACCTGGGGGTGGTGGATCCAAGAGAGCGAAAGGAACTTCCATGTCGAGCCGTGCTTCGCCGCCGAATATTTGGTCGGAAGCCAGTAAAGGAAGAGATATACCAGTAGGAGATGGTGGATCTGAATCACATTCCATGCTTGCGGTTAAGGACACGTTGTCATTCATGTTGTTTATTGGGGGTGATGACTCGTCAGAGTCTTCTTCCCCAGATGAGTATCCCCAACGTTCTTCCCCATGGTCATCTGTGTCAAGGGCATAGTCAGACCCAACATCAGAATGTCTGCTCCTCCTTGAATCTGCTGAAATAGAGGAACGCTGTGATATCGAAGGCCGCCCGCCACCAGGTGAACCAGTTGGACCAGTCCTCCCAAAGAGGTGGGCAAGGTTTTCAAAGACGGTTGCCCGGGGAGGTGAGGATAATGATTTCCGTCTTTGCCGTCTCTCTCTGTCAAGCCCACTGTGTCCACCATATAGGAGACGGTCCTCCTCACCATTCATCTCCTCACCATCCCCAGAGCCCCCTTCCACACTCTGCCGCGACAACTGGCTATCCTTACTCAACCTCCGATTAAGCCAATATCTTCCCGACGATGTTGAATCCTG
>Ga0210387_10005040_pt1 | contig 10139 bp, 4 predicted proteins | sample IncBWC7OmetaG_FD_160108 | JGI IMG/M metagenome (GOLD analysis project Ga0210387, IMG submission 160108) | Forest soil microbial communities from Barre Woods Harvard Forest LTER site, Petersham, Massachusetts, United States - Inc-BW-C-7-O ...
TGTGAATGCGGCGAGCGAGTTCAATATTCACAGCGATCCGGAAGCAGCCTCCATCACCTTCAATGCCGGCTGGCCGATTACTATGGTGGGGCTCGACGTGACAGAGCACACGCTGATCACCGAGGCGGACGTAACGCAGCTCGAGAGTAAGGGTGGCGCTGAGTCGAGATTCGCGGCCGCCGTCGCGCGATTTCAAATTGGAACATATCAAGGCACTGGTTTCGGGGGCGGTGCAGTGCATGACGCGCTCGCTGTTGGAGCAGTGGTTGATCCTTCGTTTCTCAAGACGCAGGACATGCGCGTCGAGATTGAAACAGATGGCAAGTTCACTCGAGGCGAGACCGTCGGTAACCGGGGAAACGCAGTTGATCGAGTCGTTCCCAAGGGCAATCGCCTCGAAACTGTCGGCGTCGATGCGGTTCAGCCAAATGTTCACGTTGCCGTGGGGGTTGATTCGGCCCGATTTATCCAGCTCTTCGTGGAGCGCATCAGCGGCAAGTGATTCGATGTCGGCCACTGTTAACCGCCCCAAGCCAGCAGCGTATTCCACCGTAACCGAAGTTCGGACTAATTCGTCAAAGATCTAGCTTCAAGTTTTTGACCCGAAGGGAGAGCGACATTCTGCAACGGCGCCACCGGTGGATGCTGGTGGGGAGCCTGGACGCAGCTTCAGGGAATGATCGTCGTAATTGTCCTGATTGCGGTTCTGGGTGTCGATATGCTGAAATGACCATCAATGGACACGAAAACATCTACCACCACTACCACTACGGCGGTACCTAATCCGCCCGATTCCAGCTCTCCCGATCATCGCTACTCCTACAAGCACGACGAACGCAAGAGCCACTGGTGGGTTTGGCTCCTCGTTGGCGTTCTTGTGGTCGGTGGTGGATTGCTCTATTACCGGCATCGACAGGCCGCCAATGAAGCTGCCGCGAAAGCCAAGGCAGCCCAGCAGCCCCGCGCGGTGCCGATCGTAACTGCCACCGCGCGCAAGGGCGACATCGGCGTCTATATCGAAGCGCTTGGCGCAGTGACGCCGGTATACACGGTCAACGTCACAAGCCGAGTTCAAGGGCAAGTGATGAGCGTGAATTATCAAGAGGGCCAGATGGTCCGCAAAGGCCAGTCGCTGCTCGAGATCGACTCGCGACCTTTCGAAGCGGCACTCACGCAAGTACAAGGTCAACTCGAGCACGATGAGGCAGTTCTCGCCGAAGCTAAAATCGATCTGGATCGCTACCAACAAGCCTTCAATCGAAATGCGATCGCGAAACAGCAGCTCGACGACCAGACGCAAGCGGTCAAGCAGGACGAAGGCACGGTGAAAAACGATCAGGGTCAGGTTGCCAACGCCCAGGTAAACCTGGCGTACACGCACATTACTTCGCCAATCGATGGTCGCGTCGGACTCCGCCTGGTCGATCCCGGGAACATGGTGCAGGCGAACGGCACCACACCACTAGTCGTAGTGACGCAGATTGCGCCAATTACAGTGATCTTCAGCGTCGCAGAAGACTACCTCGCGCAAATTCAAAAACAATTGCGGCAGGGCAGCAAATTGGTAGTGGACGCCTTCGATCGTACCCAACAAACAAAAATTGCTGACGGCAAGCTGCTGACGCTCGACAATCAAATCGACACCACGACTGGAACAGTCAAACTCCGCGCAATATTTCCGAACACTGACGGGGCGCTTTTCCCGAATCAATTCGTGAATGCCCGGCTGCTGGTCGAGACGCAGCAGGACGCCACGCTTGTTCCTACGGCTGGCATTCAACGGAACGCGCAGGGGCCGTTTGTATACCTGATCACGAACCAGAAAGCTGCAATTAAGACGGTGAAGGTCGGCACAACCGACGGGAACACTACGGCCATCACAGGAATCAATCCCGGCGATGTGATTGCAGTCAATGGGTTCGATAAGTTGCAAGACGGCATCCCAGTCACGATTCGCAAACCCTCCGCTAACTCGAATGCGAACGACGGCAGCGGAAGCCAGGAAACTCCGTGAACCCGTCTCGCCCGTTTATCGTTCGGCCCGTCGCAACCTCTCTTCTAATGGCTGCGATTTTGTTGGCTGGAATTGTTGCGTTCTTGCAACTGCCCGTCTCTGCGCTTCCAGAGGTCGACTATCCCACGATTCAGGTGATTACTTTCTATCCCGGCGCGAGTCCCGACGTCGTTGCTTCAGCGGTTACGGCTCCCCTGGAGAGGCAATTCGGACAAGTTCCAGGTTTGAATCAGATGACGTCCACAAGTTCGGACGGAAGCTCAGTAATCGTGCTGCAGTTTTCGCTCGATCTCAGCATCGACGTAGCCGAGCAGGAAGTTCAGCAGGCGATTAATTCCGCGCAGACTTACCTTCCTGTAGATCTCCCTACTCCGCCGCTCTATAGCAAGACGAATCCGGCGGATGCGCCGATCCTCACGCTCGCGCTTACCTCAGATACAATTCCGCTTTCTCAGGTGGAGGATTTAGCGGATACAAGACTCGTTCAGAAGATTTCGCAATTGCCGGGAATTGGCCTCGTGAGCATCAGCGGCGGCCAGAAACCCGCCGTTCGCATCCAAGTAAATCCCACGGCCCTCTCTCACTACGGAATCAACCTCGAAGACGTTCGCACGGCCCTCCAGCAGACTAGCCTCGACCTCGCCAAGGGGAATTTTGACGGACCCCGTCAGGATTATCAGATTCAAGCGAATGATCAGCTGCTGACGAGCAAAGATTTCAAACCGGTTGTGATTGCATATCGAAATGGCGCGCCGGTTGTGCTGTCTGACGTCGCCAACATTATTGACGGCACGGAAAACGTGAGGCAGGCCGCGTGGATGAACGAGACCCCCGCGGTGATTGTCAACATTCAGCGGCAGCCGGGCGCAAACATCATTCAGGTAGTCGACCGCGTGACGAAGCTTCTGCCGCTTCTTCAGCAGACTCTTCCCGCGTCCGTGAAAGTCTCCGTGCTGACGGACCGCACGCTCACGATTCGCGCTTCGGTCCAGGACGTCGAATTCGAACTGATGCTCACCATCGCTCTGGTCGTGATGGTCATCTTCCTTTTCTTGCGAAGCCTTTCCGCAACGGTTATTCCCAGCATTGCCGTGCCCCTCTCGCTGATCGGGACATTCGGCGTGATGTATATGGCCGGATATAGCTTGAACAATCTCACCCTCATGGCACTCACGATCTCCACGGGATTCGTCGTCGACGACGCCATCGTAATGATCGAGAACATCGTCCGCTTCATCGAGGAGGGCGATTCGCCGCTCGAAGCTGCATTGAAGGGTTCAGAACAGATCGGATTCACAATCGTTTCGCTGACGATTTCATTGATCGCCGTTTTGATTCCGCTGCTCTTCATGGGTGACATCGTTGGACGCCTCTTCCGCGAATTCGCAATTACTTTAAGCGTCACGATTCTCGTTTCCGCCGTCGTATCCCTCACGCTGACGCCGATGATGTGTTCCAAGCTCCTGCGCCACAAGACCGACGCGCAACGAGGGAAATTCTACGAAGCGTCTGAACGAGCGTTCCAACGCGTGATCGATTTTTACGGCGAGACTCTTCAGTGGGTGCTACAGCACCAGACTGCGACGCTTTTCGTTGCAGCCGGAACACTCGTTCTTACCATCTGGCTCTATATCCTGATCCCCAAAGGTTTTTTCCCCGTGCAAGACACGGGAATCATCCAGGGTATTTCCGAAGCCCCGCAGTCAATCTCTTTTGATGCGATGTCACAGAGGCAGCAGGCACTTGTCCGCGTCATCCTGAAAGATCCGGCCGTTCAGAGCCTGTCCTCGTTCATCGGTGTGGATGGTACGAACACGACGCTCAACAACGGGCGGATTCAGATCAACCTCAAGCCGCTCGAAGAAAGAAAAATCAATGCTTCGGATGTGATCCGCAGGCTGCAGCCAGAACTCGAGAAAGTGGATGGCATCACGCTGTATATGCAGCCAGTTCAGGATTTGACGGTGGAAGACCGCGTCAGCCGGACCCAGTTTCAATACACGCTCGAAGATCCGGACGCGAACGAGCTGAATCAGTGGACCGCAAGGCTCGTCGCAAAACTGAAGAAAATACCTGAACTCACCGATGTAGCCACCGATCAGCAAACCTCCGGCCTCGCGGCGTCGCTGGTGATCGATCGAGAAACGGCTTCGCGGCTGGGAATTTCACCGCAAATGATCGACGAAACGCTATACGACGCGTTCGGCCAGCGCCAAGTTTCCACCCTTTACACGCAGCTCAATCAATACCACGTGGTCTTGGAAACGATGCCGGACTTCCAGACCGATCCGAACAAGCTGCATGACATCTACGTTCGCTCGGGAGCGTCATCGTCTACCTCGGGTGCTTCATCCTCGGGTGGATCCACCACGGCATCGACATCGTCCTCCTCGCAAACGCAAAACCCAAATGGAGTCGTGACCGCAGGAGCGTCAACCTCTAGCAATAACGGCCCTGCCGGACCCGCGGGCTCGAACTCGAGTGCCAATTCCGGATCGTCGAACCCGACGCCATCGACCGCACTCAATGGATCTGCAGTCCCACTAAGTGCCTTCACCCATTTCGAATCGCGTACCGCTCCGCTCGCAGTGAACCACCAGGGTCAATTTCCGGTGGTGACAATTTCATTCAATCTTGCGCCGGGCGCTTCGCTGGGCGAGGCGACGAAAGCAATCGACGATGCACAAAAGGAAATCAAGATGCCGCTCAGCGTGCAGGCCGCATTTCAAGGCACGGCGGCGTCGTTCCAGGCCTCCCTGTCAAACGAGCCGATCTTGATTTTGGCTGCGCTGGTCACCGTTTACATCGTTCTTGGGGTCCTTTATGAGAGCTACATTCACCCGATTACGATTTTGTCGACGCTACCTTCTGCCGGCGTGGGAGCCATCCTTGCATTAATGATTACCGGGCAAGAACTGAGTGTCGTTGCGTTGATCGGCATCATTCTGCTGATCGGTATCGTAAAGAAAAACGGCATCATGATGATCGACTTCGCACTCGAAGCCGAACGGAAGGAAGGGAAGAGCTCGACCGACGCGATTTACCAGGCCTGCCTGCTTCGTTTTCGCCCCATTATGATGACGACGATGGCCGCCCTCCTTGCCGGGCTTCCTCTTGCTCTCGGCAGCGGGATCGGTGCGGAACTGCGCAGGCCGCTCGGCATTGCAATGGTCGGTGGACTGATTTTCAGTCAAGTACTCACGCTTTACACCACGCCCGTGATCTACATTTTCTTCGACAACCTGGCGATGAGATTTAGTAAATCTCGCGAGCGAGAGGGCAGCGGTGCACGCATACCGGCGGAACAGTTATGAGCATATCCTCTCCATTTATTCGCCGCCCGGTAGCTACGACTCTTCTAACGGTAGCGGTAGCCCTTGCTGGGGCGGTTGCGTTCAATTTCCTTCCGGTATCGCCGCTTCCGCAGGTCGATTTTCCGACCATCTCGATAGCGGCCTCGCTGCCAGGCGCGAGTCCCGAGATTATGGCCTCTTCCGTCGCTACTCCGCTGGAGCGCCAGTTTGGCCGTATCGCCGGCATCACAGAAATGACCTCGTCGAGTTTCCTCGGCACAACCAGCATTACACTCCAATTCGATCTGAATCGCGATATTAACGGCGCCGCGAGAGACGTCCAGGCTGCCATCAATGCCGCGCGCAGCTATCTTCCTTCGAACCTGCCGAGTAACCCGACCTACAAAAAAGTAAATCCGGCCGATGCTCCCATCATGATCATCGCCCTTACTTCGGACGTTTACGACCGCGGGCGCATGTATGACGCAGCCTCCACGATCATGTCTCAGAAGCTTTCGCAGATTCAGGGGGTTGGGCAGGTCAGCGTAGGCGGAAGTTCGCTGCCAGGCGTTCGAGTCGAGTTGAATCCAGTCCAATTGAATAGCTACGGGCTCGGCGTGCAAGACGTTCAGAAGATGTTAAGCGCTCAGAATGCGAATCTTCCCAAAGGTCAGATTTCGAATGGCCTTACCACTGCCGATATCACCACGAACGATCAGCTGCTCAAGGCAGAATTTTACAAGCCCCTGATCGTCGGGTACCACAATGGCGCTGCGATTAAACTTTCGGACGTCGCCGACGTGGAGGATTCGGTCGAAAACATCAGAGCAACCGGATTCGTAAACAGCAAACCGAGCGTCCTGCTTATCATCTCCCGCCAACCCGGCGCCAACATCATCGATACCGTTGACCGTATCTATTCGGAAATCCCATCGCTGAAAGCTTCGATTCCGTCGGCAATTAACTTGACTGTCGTGCTCGACCGGACGATGACGATTCGGGCATCTGTAAAGGACGTCGAGCGAACACTCGTGCTGTCTGTGGCGCTCGTAATTCTGGTTGTGTTTTTCTTTTTGCGCAACCTCCGCGCCACATTGATCCCCAGCGTCGCAGTTCCCGTCTCGCTGATCGGCACATTTGGAGTCATGTATTTGTGCAAGTACAGTCTGGACAATCTGTCGCTGATGGCCCTTACGATCTCCACCGGGTTCGTCGTCGATGACGCGATCGTTGTGATCGAAAACATCTCTCGCTATATCGAGCAGGGGATGAGCCCCGAAGAAGCGGCGCTGCGCGGAGCGGAGGAAATTGGATTTACCGTACTGTCGATCAGTATTTCGCTGATCGCTGTTTTCATCCCGATTTTGCTGATGGGCGGCATCGTTGGGCGTCTTTTCCGGGAATTTGCGGTTACGCTTTCCGTGGCAATCCTCGTCTCTCTCGCTATTTCGCTCACGACCACGCCGATGATGTGCGCCAAACTCCTCAAACACGACGATCCAGAAGGGCATGGCCGGTTATACCGGTTGAGCGAAAAGTTTTTCGATTGGATGCTGCGCACTTACGAACGCACCCTCACGGTTATCCTGCGTCATCCGGCGTTCACGCTGACGGTTTTGCTTATCACGATCGCCGTCAACGTCTATCTGCTCATCATCGTTCCCAAGGGATTTTTCCCGTTGCAAGACAACGGAACCGTATTTGGCGGATTGCAAGGCGCACAAGACATTTCGTTTCAGGCGATGCAGCAGGACGTTAAAACCTTCGTCGGCATGATTCAGCAGGATCCGGCCGTGGCAAACGCTATGGCTTTTACCGGTGGTGCCGGGGCCACGAACGGCGGATTCATCTACATCGGGCTCAAGCCACTGGACCAGAGGAAGGGGACGAGTTCGAGCGATGTAATCAATCGCCTCCGGCCCAAACTCACTTCCGTTCCGGGCGCAACTGTCTTCCTCCAAGCAGGGCAGGACCTGCGCATTGGCGGCCGGCAAAGCAATGCTCAGTACCAATACACAATTCAAAGCGACAACCTCGCCGACTTGGTGAAATGGGGGCCGATGCTGCTCCAGCAGATGAGGAAGTTGCCTGGGTTCACCGACGTAAACACAGATCAACAGAACAGCGGACTGCAGGCATCTCTCGTTTATGATCGCCCTACTGCGTCACGACTTGGAATAACTCCCCAGCTTATCGATAACAGCCTATACAACGCTTTTGGACAGGCCCAAGTTTCAACGATGTACACCGCACTGAATCAGTATCACGTAGTCATGGAGGCCGCGCCAGAATTCTGGCAAAGCCCCCAGGGCCTGAACGATGTTTACGTTCATCCCACAACGGGCGGTGAAGTTCCGTTGGGCGCGATCGCTCATTTCGAGCCCACCACCGCGCCCCTCGCTGTCAACCATCAGGGACAGTTTCCTTCCGTGACTGTTTCGTTCAACCTTGCGCCGGGCATGGCTCTCAGCGATGCGGCAGCGACAATTAACTCCATGGAACAGAAGATTGGAATGCCGGCCACGATTCACGGGATGTTCTCTGGAACACTGCAAGCGTTCCAAGCCTCGCTTTCGACAGAGCCAATGCTGATCATCACCGCGCTGCTGGCAGTCTATATCGTGCTTGGAATCTTGTATGAAAGCTTCATCCATCCAATCACCATTCTTTCGACGATTCCGTCGGCGGGCGTAGGAGCCGTTCTAGCGCTGATGATTTTCCGCATGGATTTGAGCGTCATAGCGCTGATCGGCATCATCTTGCTCATTGGAATCGTGAAGAAGAACGCGATTCTGATGATCGATTTCGCGCTGGCCGCCGAACGAACTGAAAACAAAAGTTCTCAGGACGCCATTTTTCAGGCTTGCCTGCTCCGATTCCGTCCCATCCTGATGACTACCATGGCAGCTCTTTTAGGTGCGTTGCCGTTAGCGTTGGGCACGGGAGTCGGCTCGGAACTCAGGCGGCCGCTCGGTGTGGCGATTGTCGGCGGACTGATTTTTAGCCAGATGCTTACGTTGTACACCACCCCCGTCGTCTATCTTTATATGGATCGCTTGCACTTCTGGTGGGAATCACGACGACATCGGGCAACTACAGGCGCAGCTCCCCAGGAGATAGCCGGATGAACGTTCGGGAAACGCAATCCGTTTGCGAATCGCAGCGATATTTGGACAACAAGAGTACATCTGCTTTTATGGCGGCTATTATTCGGCGCAGTTTAATTTTGATTCCCACAGCGGCGATTCTGATCGGCGGCTGCACCGTCGGCCCGAAATATCACACCCCTACTGCTGACGCTCCGCAAGCGTTTAAAGAATTGACGCCTGCCAACTATCCCTCCACCGACGGGTGGAAAGTGGCACAGCCGAAAGACGACGCGCTACGCGGAAAGTGGTGGGAGATATTCAACGACCCTCAGCTGAACGCGCTCGAAGATCAAGTAGATGTGTCGAACCAGAATATCGCAGCTGCAGCTGCGAGCTTTTTTTCCGCTCGCGCTCTCGTCAAGGAGGCGCGCTCGCAGTATTTTCCAACCGTGACCACAAATCCCTCGATCATGAACAATCGGCAATCATCCTCGCTTAGAACGACTGTCGCGACTGGTGGAGGTTCTGGATCGGGCTCCGGATCCGGTAGCGGCGGCTCAAGCTCATCGGCGAATCTCACCTTCACTGAATATTCCTTGCCGTTCGATGCCACCTGGCAACCGGATCTCTGGGGCAGAATTCGCAACACAGTTAGATCTCAGGTGTACGGTGCGCAGGCAAGCGCAGCTGACCTTGAAAATACGCGCCTCACAGTGCAGTCGGAGCTCGCCGTAGATTATTTTTCGCTCCGCACTCAGGATTCCCTGCAGGAATTGCTCGATTCCACCGTCGTCGCCTATCAGGAATCGTTGAAGCTTACCCAGGCTCTCTACGAGACGGGCATTGATTCTGACGAGGCGGTGGCCCAGGCCGAGACGATCCTTGAAACCACTCAGGCTCAGGCGACTGGCGTAGGTATCACGCGATCCCAGTTTGAGCACGCCATCGCTGTTCTCGTTGGTAAGCCGCCGTCCGAATTCTCGATTCCAGTCGAGCCGCTGAAAACTCCGCCGCCGGCGATTCCTTTCGGCGTTCCATCTCAACTCCTCGAACGCCGCCCGGACATTGCCGCTAGTGAGCGGCTTGTGGCTCAGGCGAACGCCCAGATTGGAATCGCCAAAGCGGCATACTATCCGACAATCACATTGAGCGCCGTCGTCGGGCTCGAAAGTTCGTCAGCCGCCAGCTGGTTCACCTGGCCCAGCCGGTTCTGGTCGGTGGGGCCGGCCCTGGCGGAAACTCTCTTCGATGCTGGACTCAGGCATGCAACCGTTCAGCAATTTGAGGGCACCTACAATCAGACAGTCGCGAATTACCGGCAAGCTGTCTTGACGGGATTTCAGCAAGTCGAGGACAATCTGGCGGCGCTGCGATTTTTGTCCACGGAAATTCAGCAGCAAGACACCGCCGTCAAATCGGCTCAACGAAACCTCAAGGTCGCAACGGACCGTTACAAACTTGGAATCGACCCGTACCTGAACGTGATCACAGCGCAAACTCTGCTGCTGTCAGCGCAGGAGACGTCGGTTACCCTCCGGAACCAGCAAATCACGTCCAGCGTGCAGCTCGTCGAAGCGCTCGGCGGGGGTTGGGACAAGTCACAGCTGCCCAGTGGCGGGCAGCTGATCGCAAAGCTGCCTTAGTCAGCCGGTCGGCAGTTTTGTAATGGATGGCGTTTCGTAGCAACTTCTCACTCGGTTTCGTGTTTAATTACCGATGGTTTACGCTGATGCAACCTCTTCG
>Ga0210387_10005041_pt1 | contig 10138 bp, 5 predicted proteins | sample IncBWC7OmetaG_FD_160108 | JGI IMG/M metagenome (GOLD analysis project Ga0210387, IMG submission 160108) | Forest soil microbial communities from Barre Woods Harvard Forest LTER site, Petersham, Massachusetts, United States - Inc-BW-C-7-O ...
TCGCGTAATTCTCCAGCAACGTCACTGCGTTCCGTCTCTTGCGCCTCGATCAACCTGGGGCTTAAGCTCGAGAGGTTGCCCTCCGCGTTCCTGCGTTCCTGCGTTCCGTAATGTCTCGAACCACCGCCACTGCGTACGCGCGGTCAAGCTGGATGTATTTGATATTAACTTCCACCGGAAATGTCGACCCATCCTTCCGCCGGTGTTGAGTCTCCATGATAACGAACCCCGAATCACGCATCTTTTGTGCCATGCGTGTATGGAGAGCCGCGTCGAGCACGGGATCGATGTCGTACACAGTCATGGACAGCATCTCGTCGCGATGATAACCAAGGTCGAGACAGGCTTTCTCGTTGATATCGAGGAAGTGCAACGTTTCAGGGTCTATCACCTCAATGGCATCATTGGATCCGTCAATGAGTTTGCGGAACAATGCCATCGATTCTTCAGTTCGCTTGCGCGCAGTGATGTCTCCGCTGACCCCCACGAGTTCGATCGTCACTCCGTTCTCGACGATGACATTGACTATCTCGTGCAGCCACACGCTTCGCCCGTCCGCCGCGATCATGCGGTACTCAACCTCGTGATTCCGTTGCTCGCTTATAGCCTTTTCCGTGAACGCTATGGTGCGCTCGCGATCCTCTGGGTGCAGATGCTCGACCCAAAACGATGGGTTGTTCAGCCACCCTTCGACTGGATATCCAAGGATCTCTTCCACGTGCTTGTTTACGAAGGTAGTCCGGAAGGAACTAGGCTCTGCCCTCCGCAGGATGGCCCGCACTGATTCAACGAGTTCTCGATTTAGAACTTCCAGCTTCCTGGCGTCACTCCGGAAGCCGTCCTTGCTGAGTTGCTCCGCTAAAAGTGCAAGAACCGCCAAAGACAGTCCACACGCGAGCACGACCAGTAGGCGAAATGTCCGCAGGCTTGGGGTTTCGTCCTGTCGAAGGAGTTCCCATACTCCGATGGCGGGCACCGCCACAACTACGGCCATAGCCAGTAGCGAAGCGACCTTGCTATCGGCAGGCATCGAGTTCCTCCACCGAACTTCTGGCCGGCGCCAAGTGTCGAGCGTGCAACGGCACCCACAGGAACCAGCAAGCCGCCGCGTTTAGGGCCAAAGAATATAGGCTTCCGTTATAAGCCCTTCCCAGATCAATGGCCACGTTCGCCACTGCTGAACTCACCGCGTACAATGCGGACGCTCCCAACAAATGATAATAAATTGATTTCCACGGAGTCTGCGCGCGACGCACCACCAAACTCAGAATCAGGACCAGAGCCAGATTTTCAACCCCATATAGCGTCGTAAACCGCGGGTTATAGATCGATTCGTTCGCGAACAAATACTGGTACGGAAACAGCAGATAAGCATACAGAAAGACCCAAGCCACCAGCAGAAAAAGAAACGTCAAGCTCGCTCGGTAAGCTTTCTGGTCGGATCGGTTCAGATGTGGCTGCATCACGATCGCCGCCATGAGGGGGACGAGGTGCAGGAACAGAGCCGGATCCGCAATGGAACTATCCGGAACGTCGGTGTCCCGCAGAACCACGTAATACACGAAAAGCCATTGGTCCAGAGCCCATAGTCCATAACCGACCGCGATAAACGCCCAAAAAACGCGACGACCCTGCGTTCTGTCCACTGCGTTCCGGATAGCTAAACCAGTCGCCAGAAGAAGCAGTAGAAAGTAGACGCTAGCCCCGTACGGGGCCAACTTATCGCCGAGCCCTAGGACAAGGGAGAGGACAGCTTTGATCGCAAGGAATCCAACGAGCACACTTGACCAAATGGACAGCGAAAATCCGTGCCTGGGAGGCCCGGAAGCGGTGACTTTCATCGCGTCTCTCCCACGGCTCCTTGCGCAGAAGTGCGAGAAATCGGCATCGCTCCCCATTCCCGCGTCCCGGAGGAAATGCTTGCCGGCGATCCGCTAGCGGATCTCAACTCCCGTGTTGTGTCACTTTTGTTTAACATCTGTTACAACGGGCTGACTCGGTCTCGAGCCTCTAGTCATTTTCTCATGGCTTTAAATATCACATTCCTTCCGATACCGGATAGACGGGTTTGGTTTCCTCGACGCAGGATATTCTGTCCAAAAAGCTGACGCAGCGCGTTTGAAGTGCTTCTTGACCGACATAAGTGTGCGCCACGGCGATTGTTAGTTATGACGATATGCACCGAGGCAACTCGCATATACTCTTCGCTGACCCGGTCTTGACCGGACTGATACGACGGTCGATAAACGCTTTCGATTGGAGTCGTGCGATGCCGATTGCATGATTTTGTAGCGAGTAGCGATTCACGTGTTCGGCCCAAGCAACCGTTGGAGCGCATTCGAATGGTCTTCTTCAAAAACTTGAGGGTGCGGCGGAAACTCCTGGCCGCCATGATTCCGCTGGTTTTGATGGTCTTGGCGGCGGGAATCTATTCATCGTTTGAAAGCAAGATGATCGACACGTGGTACAGCGTGTTGATTGACAACCAGGTCAAGGCGCTCAGAAGCGTTGGCGAGGCACGCGCGCATACCAACCGGTTCGGACTGTTTCTGTTTGAACTCGCTGACGAGACCGATCCCGATCGCAGACAGGAGATCGACGGACAACTTACAAACGTTGCCGACGACTTCCACACAGCGATGGCGGCGGCGTTGAAACAAAGCCCCGAGCGCGCGGCAAAGATCAACGCCGCAACAGCTCTCTTCCAGCAAGCGGAGATTGACGCTCGGCCCGCGCGCGCGGCGGCGCTGGCCGGCAACAATGTGAAGGCGTTGAATCTACTGCGTGGAGGCGCGAACCAGGAACTCCAGCGGGCGCGCGAAGCCACCATCGAGATCATGCAGGATTTGCAAACGTATATTGACCAGCGCTCCGATCAATTGACCAGTAATACGCGTCACGCAATATTGATCACCTGGCTCGTGATTGGCTTCGGCCTGCTGTGGTCGTGGGCCGCCGCCTTCCGCATCGTGGAAAAAGAAGTGGTGAAGGAACTGGTGTCTCTACAAGGTAGCATCCAGGATTTAGCCGATGGGAGGCTGGATCAGAACATCCCTTACCTGGACCGCAGGAATGAAATCGGTGAGATCGGTCGCGCATTACGTACCCTGCAACTGGGCGCGCGGGAACGCGAAACGCAAGGATGGGTGAAGGCCGAAGTGGGCGCGACGCTGGAAGCGTTGCAATCGGCGCAAGATTATCCGGCTTTCGGGAAAGCCTTATTGTCACGGTTGTCGCAATCCATTCCACTGATTTACGGAGCGTTCTACATCGCGGACGAGAGTGGCAAGCGCTTTTCTCGCGCGTATTCGTTTGCAAACGCGGATGTGGGTAGTCCCAGCGAATTTGCACTGGGCGAAGGACTTGCCGGGCAAGCCGCGGTGGAACGCCGCATGCTTGAGGTTGCCACCGGAAATCAGGTTCGAATTTCCGCGGGCATGAGTACGTTGACTGTCGGGGAAATCCACTTCATTCCGGTAGTGAATAAGGATCAGGTCACCGCCGTCATCGAACTGGCGACGAATTCATCGCTGTCAGAGCGCCAACGCGCGTTGCTCGATTCCTTGCTGCCCTCCATCGCCCTGAGCGCTGAAATATTGTCCGGCAACATCGCCACTCGAGAACTTCTCGACCAAACCAAGGCCCAGGCTGAATCTTTGGCAGCTTCGGAACGTCAGCTCGGCGCTCGCAAACAAGAACTGGAGAGTATCAATCAAGCGCTGGAAGCGTCTGGCGAAGAATTGCGCCATGCGAAGGAGGTGGCTGAGGAAGCCACCAAGGCCAAGTCTGATTTCCTGGCTAACATGAGCCATGAAATCCGCACTCCGATGAACGCGATTATCGGCATGTCGCATCTGACGCTACGCACCGAGCTGAATCCCCGGCAGCACGACTACGTAAGGAAAATTCAAATGGCCGGCCAGCACTTGCTGGGCATCATCAACGACATATTGGATTTCTCGAAAATCGAAGCGGGCAAGCTGACGGTAGAAAACATTGACTTCGATCTGGAACGCGTGCTCGAAAACGTGAGCAATCTGATTTCCGAGAAGGCTTCTGCGAAAGGTCTCGAACTGATTTTTGATATTGACCACGCGGTGCCCACGCAACTGAAGGGCGACCCGCTGCGCCTGGGCCAAATCCTGATCAACTTCTGCAATAACGCCGTGAAGTTTACGGAACAAGGCGAGATCGTCGTTCGTGCGCGGATTCAGGAAAAAAATGATGCAGGCCAGCTGATTTACTTCGCGGTGAGCGACACCGGCATCGGCCTTACCAAAGAACAAATGGGCAGGCTGTTCCAGGCGTTCGAGCAGGCGGATGCTTCCACCACACGCCAACACGGCGGCACCGGGCTGGGTCTCGCGATTTCCAAACGGCTGGCGCAGCTAATGGGAGGAGATGTTGGCGTAGATAGCGAAGTAGGGAAAGGCAGCACATTCTGGTTCACCGCCCGGCTGGGCAACGGCGCGGCGACTCAACGGCAAGCCGTCGCACCCGATCTTCGGGGCCGCAGGGTTCTGATCATTGATGATAATCCACAAGCGCGCGCGGTCCTTTCCAGCATGCTGACCAGCATGACATTCGAGGCAGATGAAGCGCCTTCGGGGTTGGAAGGAATTGAAATGGTGCGCCATGCCGCGGAAGTTAACAGACCGTACGAAATCGTTTATGTGGACTGGCAGATGCCGGGCCTCGATGGCTTCGAAACGGGCAAACGAATTCGGGCGCTGCCAAATGTACAGGTTCCTCCGCATCTGGTGATGGTGACCGCTTACGGCCGCGAAGAAGTCTTGAAACAAGCCGACGAGAGCGCGTTTGCAAACATTCTGATCAAGCCGGTTACGGCCTCCATGCTGTTTGACTCCGCCGTCGAGGTCCTCGGTGCAGCCAGTTCCAAGAATTACGAAGTCGTCGCGAGCCCCATCGCTGAGCTCGGACGGATACGGGGCGCGCGCGTCTTGCTCGTCGAAGACAACGAACTCAATCGCGAGGTCGCGCTCGGCCTTTTGGAGGATGCGCACCTGGCGATTGAGACAGCTGAAAACGGAAAGATCGCCGTTCAGATGATCACCGAGCACAACTACGATCTTGTGCTGATGGATATGCAGATGCCGGTGATGGACGGTCTGGCCGCTACACGAGCGATCCGGTTGAAACCGGAATTCCAGTACCTGCCAATCATCGCCATGACCGCCAATGTGATGGAAAGCGATCGCGAAAGATGCACTGAGGCGGGAATGAACGACCATCTCACCAAGCCTATCGACCCCGACGCTCTTTTCGCGGCAATGTTGCGCTGGATCAAACCGCGCGCGGACGATGCCGCGAAGGCGCCAACAGAATCCCCGGCGGCAACTATATCCGTGCGCTCGCCGGAACCAGCCGGACCTCCCGAAACGGCAACCTTACAGATTGAGGGTGTGGATACCCAATCGGCCCTGCGGCGGACCGGCGGAAATCCGAAACGCTACGAAATGTTGTTGCGCAAATTCGCGGAGTCGGCAAACGTGCAAGAAATTCGCGACGCGCACGCTGCGGGAGACACCGCCACGGCAGCGCGTGCGGCTCATTCGTTGAAAGGCGCGGCGGCGAACCTCGGTGCCACCGCACTAGCAAACGCAGCCGCTGATGTTGAAACGGCGATTAAAGCAGGACAGAGTGCGCAGCCCTTGCTGGAGACGCTGGACACCAGACTGCGCACGGTTGTGCAGGCAATTCGGTCGGCCCTGCCCAGTGAACATATCGCGGACAGCGCTCGGGCCGCGACCGCAGACCCATCATCCGTTGTGACGCCGTTGCGAAAGTTGAGAAAACTTTTATCGAACGATGATGGCGACGCTGCAGATTTCATTTTGGAAGCACAGCCGGACTTAGCAAAGGTGCTCACAGGATCGGAAATCACCAGCCTCCGCGATTTCGTAAGCAATTACGATTTTGTGGGCGCGCTGAAATGCGTTTCGGCGATCGCCAGTCGCATAGGCCTTCAACTGGAGTGAAAACATGACTCAACCCTCGGCCCAAAAAACGATTTTAATTGTGGATGACACGCCCATCAACATTGGTGTCATTTCCGGCGCCCTGAAAGACACGTTCGCGACGAAGGTGGCGACGAGTGGTGAAAAGGCTCTAGCGATTGCTTCCGGGAAGGAGAAGCCGGATCTGATCCTGCTGGACATTCTGATGCCGGAAATGGACGGCTACGAAGTCTGCCGCCGGTTGAAAGCAGATCCGGACACGCGTGATATTCCGGTGATTTTTCTTACCAGCCAGACGGAGGCCGAGGACGAAACCAAAGGCTTCGAGGTTGGCGCGGTTGACTACATTCACAAACCATTCTCGGCCGCCGTCGTAAAAGCGCGTGTGCGTACTCATCTGATGTTGCGCGAAGCCCATGCCGTGATTGCGCAACAACTGGTGGAAATAAACACGGAGCTGGAAATGGCGCGGCAAATTCAGCTGTCCATCCTGCCCAGCAGCACGCCGAAGATCACAGGCCTGGATATTGTGGCGCGCTACATTCCCATGACCTCGGTGGCCGGAGATTTCTACGATTTCATTGTCGTGGACGAACGTCACGTAGGCATTTTGATTGCCGACGTTTCAGGACACGGATTGCCCGCCGCACTCATCGCGTCCATGCTTCAGGTTGCCCTCACCGCACAGGCTCGCCACGTTTCTGAACCGGGCAAGGTTCTGGCGGGTTTGAATCAAGCGCTTTGTGGCAAGTTTCAGCATAATTTCGTCACCGCGGCCTATGTCTACGTGGACTTGGAAAAAAACATTATGAATTACGGCGGTGCGGGCCATCCGCCGCTGTTACTGTGGCGCAAGTCAACCGGCAGCTCGAGCCAGCTCATTGAAAACGGATTGGTCATGGGCCAGTTCGAGGAAGCCACTTATGATTCGCTGCAAATTCCAATCGAGCCTGGTGATCGGTTCTTTCTTTACACCGATGGAATCCTTGAAACCTGCAATCCAGCGCAGGAAGAATTTGGCACAGACCGTTTCATGGAGTTCATGGACACGAACAACAAACTTCCTGCGGGTCCGTTTGCGGACGCGCTATTGCTCGAGTTGGCCCGCTGGCTAGAACAACCACCGGGCGAGGGGCACAAGGACGATATTTCGCTTCTGGCCGTCGACTTCACCGCTCGCGGCTAGCCAATCCCTGGGCCTCGAAGGCGTTGAGCGATAGCGCGCGGCGAACGACGAACGTTGTTTATTGCTGCCAGCCGCCGCCCAGCGCTTTGTACAGCTGCACCAGACTCTGGTATTCGGCGCCGCGCGCCTGCGCCAAAGTGATTTCCGCTTCGAAGAGCGACCGCTGTCCGTCCAGCACTTCCAGATACGTCGTGGTGCCGCCCCTGTAACGCATGATGGAGATGCGTACCGACTCCGCCAAATCCGCGACGGTCTGCTCCTGCCTAACGCGCACTTCGCGTAATTTCTGATATCCCACCAGCGCATCCGACACATCCCGGAAGGCGTACTGGATTGCTTCCTTGTACGAGGTCAATGCCTCCTCGTGCTGTGCCTCGGCCACATGCAGGTTCCCACGCAGCGCGCCACCCGTGAAAATCGGCTGGCTTACCGACACACCGTACGACCAGATGCTCGTTTGCGAGCTCATGATGCTGGAGAAGAGATTGCTGCGCCCAAATGCGCCGCCACCTGCGCCCGTCAGCGAAATTTGAGGAAAGAACTGTGCCTTGGCCACGCCAATTTGCGCGTTCGCGGCGATCAGTAATTGCTCGGCCTGGCGAATATCGGGCCGACGCTCGAGCAAAGAGGACGGCAAACCGGGAGGCACGTCTGGAGGAAGCGCCTGCTCGCCGAGCACGCGTCCGCGTGGCACCCCTTGCGGGTAATTTCCCAAAAGTGTGCTGATCGCGTCTTCTTCTTGTGCAATCCGTCTTTCGAGATCCGGGATCTGGGCGTTCGCGGTGTCCAGCACCTGCTGAGCCTGCAGCACGTCCAGCTTCGTGGCAACTCCGTGGTCCAGTCTCAGCGAGGTTAGCTTGACGGAATCTTCCTGCGTCTTTACGGTGTCACGCGCGATCTGCAATTCCAAGTCAAGCTCCAGCAGCGCGAAATAATCGCTGGCCACATCGCTCACCAACGTCAGCACCACGGTTTGCCGCGCCGCCTCGGTCGCCAGCAACTGCGCGCGCGAAGCTTGGGTGGCGCGTCGCAGCCCACCAAATAAGTCTACTTGAAAGGCCGCGTCTGCCGTGAGCGCCAGGAAATTTGATTTCGACTGAAAATTCTGCTCTTTGCCGCCCGTGAAATCGCCGTTGCCTTGCACCTGCGGGAAAAGACTAGAGCGCGTCACCGCCAGTTGCCCGCGCGCTGCGCTAATGCGCTCGGTGGCTATCAACAAATCGTAATTCTGCTTCAGCGCCGTACGGATCAGGTCTTGCAGCACGGGGTCTGGAAACACTTGCCACCAAGGCAGATCGGCGTAGGAAGCCGCCTGAGCCGCGGCCTGCGGATTTTCGGGTATATTACGGAACGTGCTCGGAGCGTACACGTCGGGCTTATGGTAATTCGGCCCCACCGCGCACCCATCGACGAGCATTGCTGCCAGCAGAGCGGCTATCAGTGGCCGCAGAGTTGTCCTGAATTTCATCTTAATCAAATTCCTGTTCACGAATCGCTCCGCTGCGCGCCAGCTTTACTCATGCGTCGGCGGTTCAAGTCAGTCTCCCGGGGCCGGTGCGGGCGTTTGCGGCGCGGCGGCAGCGGCATCCTTCTTGCCGGCGCCTGACCACTTCTCTACCAAATAGAAAATCGCCGGAACCAAAAATATGGCGAGAAAGCTGGCCGCGAGCATTCCACCAATCACCGTCGTTCCGATAATCTGGCGCGCCACGGAACCTGCCCCAGTGGCGATCCACAAAGGCACGCTGCCCAGAATAAAAGCGAAGGAAGTCATCAAGATGGGCCGCAGCCGTATCCGCGCGCCCGCCAACGCAGCTTCTACCAAGGGCTTGCCCTGCTCGTATTCGTCTTTCGCGAACTCCACAATCAGAATAGCGTTTTTCGCCGCCAGTCCGATCAGCATCACGAGCCCGATCTGTGAATACACGTCGTTTTCGATCTGCACCATGTACGCTGGATAAAACCAACCGGCGACCGTGCGGCGCAACCACAGCGTGGCGAACGCGCCGAACACCGCCACCGGCGTACTGAGGAGCACGCTGAAGGGCAGCGACCAGCTTTCGTACAGCGCCGCCAGAATCAGGAACACGAACAACAGGGAAAACGCAAAAACAACACTAGGAGAGACCCCCGACTGAGCCAGTTTTTCCTGAAACGACATGTCCTTGTAGTCGTAGCCCATATCGTTGGGCATCGTTTGCGCGAACACTTCTTCCAGCGCCTTCATCGCCTGCGCGGAACTGTATCCCGGCGCGGCGCTGCCCACGATCTGCGCGCTGCGATACTCGTTGAAGCGCATGGTGAATTCCGGCCCGATGCGCGGCTCGAATTTCGTCAGTGCGGAGAGCGGCACGTTGTCGCCTCTGATGTTGCGGACGTAGAATTGCCCCACGTTTTCGGCGCGTGTGCGGTATTCTCCTTCCGCCTCGATGTACACTTGCCATTGCCGCCCGAAGCGATTGAAATAGTTGATGAAGAATCCACCCATGAAAGATTGAATGGTTTTGTAAACGTCGGTGATGTTCACTCCCTGCTTGATTACCTTGTCGCGATCCACCGTCACGAACTGCTGCGGCACGCTGGGCAAATAGGTGGTGGCCAGGAAACCGATCTCGGGACGTTTACGCATGGCGGTCATGAACGTGTCCAAATTCTGCGTGAGATATTCGACGTCCTTTCCGGCGCGGTCCTCCAGAACAAATGTGAAACCCCCGGAGGTGCCGACTCCCGGAATCGCCGGAGGTGAAAAGTTGAACGCGATCCCCCCGGGTATCTGGCTCAATTTCTGGTTCAGGCGCGTCTTGATTTCCTGGAACTGCGTGGCGCGGGATTTCCGATCGTCCCAAGGATCCAGCGTTACGAAGAAAAACGCGTTATAGCTGGTGCGCACAAAGCTCAACAGACTGAAGCCAATCACGGTGGTGGTGTATTTCACTCCGGGAGTGTCTGCCAGTATTTTTTCCACGTCGCGCGC
>Ga0210387_10005042_pt1 | contig 10137 bp, 8 predicted proteins | sample IncBWC7OmetaG_FD_160108 | JGI IMG/M metagenome (GOLD analysis project Ga0210387, IMG submission 160108) | Forest soil microbial communities from Barre Woods Harvard Forest LTER site, Petersham, Massachusetts, United States - Inc-BW-C-7-O ...
CGAAGAGATCAGGCTCCGCCTTCTGATGCGCGCCATCAACCGCTTCGGTCATGAAGGGCCTGCCGAGCTCGGCAAGGTCGAGGCCCTGCTTGTCCAATTGGACCGCCATTTGGCGCCAAAGTCCCCAAAAAGCAGCCTCGTGCCCAAGCAAATCAGGCTAAAACAGACCCTCGCCGGCGCGCTGGTGAGCCTCGGTCAGGGGAGGATTCGGATCGAGCCGGCGCCTCCAAGGGGGATTACAAGGCGGCGGAGAGAAGCCTTACAAAGCGGCAAATAACACCGTCGTTTATGAATTAGTCCCACCCGGTGTCTTAACCACCCCAGAAAAGGCCGCTTCGATCGTCATTTTTTGCACGGGAATCGTCTCCGGATGCGCTAAATAGTCCGGCGTGGTTCCCTTGGCAGCGAGGCGAGCGGCACCTAAATTGCAATGTGGTCGAGGAGGGGATTCCCTCGTGGCTACCAAGGATAGGTCCGAAAGGACGAAGGCCGCGATCCGCGCGACCACGAAGGAAAATCGATGAACGCCAATCTGCGCAATTTCGCCCTCTGGGTCATCATCGTCCTGTTGCTGTTGGCGCTGTTCACGCTGTTCCAGAATCCCGGTCAACGCGCTTCCTCGCAAGACATCTCGTTCTCGCAGCTTCTAACCGATGTCGATAAGGGCAATGTCCGCGACGTCGTGATCCAGGGCCCCGAGATTCACGGTACCTACAACAACGGCACGACCTTCCAGACCTACGCGCCGAACGATCCGTCGCTGGTGACGCGCCTCTACAATGGCAAGGTGCAGATCACGGCGAAGCCGCCCGGCGACAACGTGCCCTGGTTCGTGTCGCTGCTCGTCTCCTGGCTGCCGTTCATCGCGCTGATCGGCGTGTGGATCTTCCTGTCGCGGCAGATGCAGGGCGGCGCCGGCAAGGCGATGGGCTTTGGCAAGTCGCGCGCCAAGATGCTGACCGAAGCGCATGGCCGCGTCACCTTCGAGGACGTCGCCGGCGTCGACGAGGCCAAGCAGGACCTGCAGGAGATCGTCGAGTTCCTGCGCGACCCCGGCAAGTTCCAGCGCCTCGGCGGACGGATTCCGCGCGGCGTGCTGCTGGTCGGTCCTCCCGGCACCGGCAAGACGCTGATCGCGCGCGCGGTCGCGGGCGAGGCCAATGTGCCGTTCTTCACCATTTCCGGTTCCGACTTCGTCGAGATGTTCGTCGGCGTCGGTGCCTCGCGTGTGCGCGACATGTTCGAGCAGGCCAAGAAGAACGCGCCCTGCATCATCTTCATCGACGAAATCGACGCGGTCGGCCGTCATCGCGGCGCCGGCCTCGGTGGTGGCAATGACGAGCGCGAGCAGACGCTGAACCAGCTGCTGGTCGAGATGGACGGCTTCGAAGCCAATGAAGGCGTGATCCTGATCGCGGCGACCAACCGTCCCGACGTGCTCGATCCTGCCTTGATGCGCCCCGGCCGCTTCGACCGCCAGGTCGTGGTCTCCAACCCCGACATCGTCGGCCGCGAGCAGATCCTCAAAGTTCACGTCCGCAAGGTGCCGCTGGCGCCCGACGTGAACCTGAAGACGGTTGCGCGCGGCACGCCCGGCTTCTCGGGTGCCGACCTGATGAACCTCGTCAACGAGGCGGCGCTGACGGCGGCCCGTCGCAACAAGCGCATGGTCACCCAGGCCGAGTTCGAAGAGGCCAAGGACAAGGTCATGATGGGCGCCGAGCGCAAGTCGCTGGTCATGACCGAAGAGGAAAAGCGCAACACCGCCTATCACGAGGCCGGTCACGCTTTGGTGGCGCTGCATGTGCCGGGCTCCGATCCCGTGCACAAGGCGACCATTATTCCGCGCGGCCGTGCACTCGGCATGGTGATGCAGCTGCCTGAAGGTGACCGCATCGGCTATACGCGCCAATGGTGCGTGTCGCGGCTTGCGATCGCGCTTGGCGGCCGCGAGGCGGAGATTCTCAATTCCGGTCCCGACAAGGTCACCAACGGCGCCTCCGGCGACATCCAGCAGGCGACCAATCTGGCGCGCGCCATGGTCATGGAGTGGGGCATGTCCGACAAGCTCGGCCGCGTGCGCTACCAGAGCAATGAGCAGGAGGTCTTCCTCGGTCATTCGGTGGCGCGCTCGACCAACATCTCGGAAGAGACCGCGCGCCTGATCGATGCGGAAATCCGCCGCCTCGTCGAGGATGGCGAGCAAGAGGCGCGCCGTATCCTGCTCGATCACCGCGGCGACTGGGAATCGATCGCGCAGGGACTTCTCGAATTCGAGACGCTGTCTGGCGACGAGATCAAGGATCTCCTCAACGGCAAGAAGCCGAACCGGGAGTCGGTGCTGGAGCCGACCACGCCGCGCGCCTCCGCCGTGCCGCCGGCCGGCAAGCCGCGCCCGCGCCCCGATCCGGACGCCGGCCTGGAGCCGCAGCCGCAGGCTTAAGAGCCTTCGGAGCATGGCCGGCACCTCCGGCAAGTCACTCTCGCAAAAGCTCGGCCTCAAGCCGGGCTTTCGCATTTTTGTCGACGGCGCGCCGGCGGATTATCGCAAGATCGTCGGCGAGTGGCCCGAGGGCGCGAGGATCGTCGCGCGCGCCGCAGCGCCGCTGGATGTGGTGCATGTGTTCGCGGCCGAGTCCAAGGGACTGGCCGCAAAGCTCACCCGCTATCGCGACGCGATTGCGCCCGTCGGCATGATCTGGGTGTCCTGGCCGAAAAAGGCCTCCGGCGTTGCGACCGATCTCAGCGATGTCGTGGTGCGCGACCTCGCATTGCCGCTCGGCCTCGTCGACATCAAGGTCTGTGCCATCGACGAGACCTGGTCCGGACTGAAGTTCGTGAGGCATCCGACTTCCCCGGAAGGCGGGCTTCGGCGGACAGGCGCGTTCGAGCTAGCGCAACCGGTATGTCCGGTGCGATAGTCAAAGGATATTCTCGAATACCGGGGCAGGCCCATGAGACGGCGGGAGTTCATCAGCCTCATTGGCGGCGCTTCGGCCTTTCCGCTGGTTGCGCGGGCGCAGATATCCGACAAGACGCGTGGTCGGCGTGTTGATGTCTAGTCCGGAAGACGACCCGGAGGGGCAGTTATATGCTGCCATTTTGCGGCAGGCCCTTGAAAGCCACGGATGGGTCATCGATCGCGACCTTCGCGTTCATTTTTGCTGAGGTGTTGGGAGCGCCGAGCGGACGCAGGCTGCAATAGCGGAATTGCTTGGTCTCAGGCCTGACGTCCTGATGGCCGGGAGCAGCGGGACGTTGACGGCGCTGCAACGGGCGATCCAGACCGTCCCAATCGTCTTCTTCATGATTTACGAGCCTGTGGCACAGGGCTTTGTCCGGTCTCTCGCCCATCCAGGCGGTAACGCGACCGGCTTCACCGGCCCAGAAGCCACTGTCGGGGCGAAATGGCTCGAGTTGCTCAAGCAAATGGCTCCGCAGCTCACGCGCGTAACGTTCGTGTCCAATCCGGACAATCCAGGCCCAATGCAATTCTATCGTTCCGTCGAAGCCGCTTCACCGAAGCACGCGGTGGACGCGGCGAACACACCCGTTCGCGGTCCCTCTACCGGATACCGACCATCTATGGAATGCGTTCGTTCGTCACCAATGGCGGGCTGGCCAGCTACGGCGTCAATCTCGGCGATCAGTTCAGGCGCGCCGCCGGCTACCTGAACCGCATCCTGCGTGGCGAAAAAGCGGGCGATCTTCCGGTTCAGCAGCCGACGGAGTACGAGTTCATTATCAACGGCAAGACCGCAAGCGCACTGGGCCTCAGCATTCCCTCGCCATTGCTGGCAACTGCAGACGAAGTGATCGAATAGATTGGAGTATCATTCAGAAACGCCAGCGCGAGAGCCGCCAGACATAGGTCGCAGGCGTCTCGGGGTAACTTGCAATCCGCTCCGCCTTTGGTGGCGTAGCTGAGGGCGTCGCGTATATCCCGACCACGCCAAGCGCAATGAAGGCAAAGGGTGCCAGCGCGAAAGAGATCGACGCGCGGCGATCGATGCGCGCCAGCTTGATCGAGCCTACGATCGAGATCGCCGGCACCGCCAGGAACGTGCCGAACAACGCGCAGCCGAGCGCGATCCCGGCATAATAGGGATCCATCGGGTCAAGCTGCGAGATCATGAGCATGATGAGCCCATAGCCGACCATGGCGAGGCAGCAGAGGCCGGCAAGCACGTTTGCGATGACCACGCTCCGCACGGGTTTTTCTCCGCATGAAAGCCGCCCGCATTCTCGTGCTCAAAAAGGCCGGAACAGTGTTTGAACGGTTCCTGCGCCATCACGTCACGGTGAATCCGGGAACAAGGCGAGCGCACGCGCGAAACCGGCATTTCCGGACGCGTGAGTGCGGGAACCCGAGCCTTGCATCCCGAGTTGTCGTTTCAAGGACGGATAAAAGGGAGGACAGGCCATTGCATGAACGGCCTCATATCGATCGCGCGCACCTCGCCGCGCTCGCTGCCTCGATCGCGCTCGTTTGCATCGTCGTGCTGACGCTGCAGATTCGCGACCGCTGGCATTCGCCGGAGATCAAGTCGGCTTACCAGGCTGAGCACACAACGACCGGCCAGGTGGCTCATAACGCCGGCGCGCGCATCGCACCGACCGATCCGAAACTCATGGTCGAGCCGGCGCCGGACGGGCCGAAACAGGCCCAGCCCGCCAATCCGAACTGATCCGGCTCAAGCCGGCGGTGCGGCGTTGAAACTCGCGTCGGCCGGTTTCGCGTTGCCCGTGAGCGGCAGCGGCTGATCTCCCAGCATCGCCTTGACCACGATTTCGCGCGCCAGCGCGGGATCGACGGCATTGGCCGCGATCAGGTCGGCGCATTCGCGCACGATCAGGTCGGCATCCTGCGTGAGCTTCAATTCCTTGTACCGATCGTGCCGGTGCAGGCCCATGCTCTGTCCGAGCACTTCCAGGATGTTGAGGATGCGGAACGGCTGCTCGCCCTCATGCGCACAGAGCTCGCGATGCTCGGAGTGGTAGATCGTGACCAGCGCATCGATGCCGGCGCGCCGCGCGGCCTCGAGCTCGGTGCGCTGCAATTCGCGTTTGAAGTGCGGCAATGCTGCCATCTGGGCGCTTTGCAGTCCCACCGACGGTTGGGCGAGATCAACGATTTCAATGCCGGGCACCGCCTGCAGCATGTCGAGCGCCGCCTCGACAATGCCTGCCACGCCGGAATGCCGGTGCAGCGCGACGCGCAGCTTGACCGGTTCGTGCAAGTGGGGTCGCAGCTCGTCCAGCCGGCCCCGCAGATAGCGTAGGAACGGCGTCAGCTCGAACGGCTTTGCGCCGCGCTGCTTCTCGATGGCCGGAATCGTCGTCTCGCTGAACTGCACGTAGCAGCTCGGGCACCACGACAGCACGCCCGATTTGCTGTTCGACATCCTGTCGATCGAGCTTGTGCCCATCCGGCCGGACATTTCCGCATCGCCCGCACGCGACTGCATGACGCCGCAGCAATGGCTGGGGCCGCCAACCACGGAGTAGGAGGTGCCGAGCGCATCCATGATGTCGAGCGCGAGGAGGGCGATGTGCGGCGTCTTCAGCACATTGCAGCCGGTGTAGAACACGAAATCCGGCACCTCGCCGGACGTGGCCACCGCGGCCGCTCCCTGGCCCAACCGTTCGAGCGCGGCTTGATCGAGCTGCATCTGCGACAGCGTCGCGACGTCGCGGCTGGTTTCGCGATATTTGGTCACGCCGTCGCGGCGCCGCGTGGGGAGGTCGGACGCCTTCCGCCGCATCGCGCCGCGCGCCATCGCAAGCAGGAAACGCGGGTTGACGCCTTCATCGCAGGCTTCGATGCAGTGGCCGCTCAGCGTGCAGGAGGAGGCCCATTTCTGTGAAGCCGTTGGCCCGTCACCCGTGCGCACGAGATCGATGATGCCCGAGATGACATCGGTGGGCGACGCGTCTGCGATGCCGGCAGGCGCAACACTCGGGCAGGCCTCGACGCATTTGCCGCATCGCGTGCAGGCATCGAGCATTTCGCCGACGCGGTCGGCCAGGGCGGCCTCGAAAGAGAGATCGGTCATGAGCTGTCACTCGCCTGCCGTTGACAAGTCAGCATAGCTGGCCCAGCGCGGCGCGCCAATCCGTAAACCTCGTTGCTGATTTGCCCGACGGGCAAATCAGTTGCGCGATTTTGATGGCCGCCGGCCGCAAACGCACGGCAAAAGCGGGCGAAGACACGTGCGTGGAAAAACTATTTTCGCCAGTGTGTTCAAGCCGATCCGGCGCGCAGCCTCTGTTCGCACGAAAATTTATATTTACGAATATCAGAAATTGTGGTTCTCATGTGCCTATCCCGCCTCGATCAGGGGCGTACGCGTCGTCACGGACGTTGCGGCGGGGAGCGGTGGACGCGAACGGGTCGCACGACGAGCGGCACGCGCGCGGACGGCCAAGTCGTGTGGTCCTGATTCCCCGACGCTGGAATCAAGCCCGCGGGAGCGATGATCCCGCCGGTGATGGTGGCTATCAAGCCCGGCACACCAGGGAGAGCACGAAGCAGCCGTTAACACCATCGCGCGGGGAAGGCCGGACGTACCGGTCGAGCCTGTGGTGACTTGCTTGCGTGCTTTTTCTAGTTGCACGCAAGGCTGCGGGTGCGACCAGCATCCGGCTTTCCCTGCGCCCTCTGCATTTGGGGGCAGATGAATGATGCATCAACTCGGGCAAATCATGCCGCGAGAACGCGGAACTGCGTCTGGCGGCGCCGGCAGGGAAGGCCCCGTAAACGGTTACGCCTTTGCTGAACACATGCCGGAAGTGCTAATTGTTGCCCGGTATTGCACGGAAATATTGGGAAACATTGCGGCGAGGCGGGTAGGTGAGCCGTCGCCGATGGGCTGGTGGATTTCAGGGCGTCAAGCAATTGGGACTTTCTTTGACTAAATCTGCTTTCGCTTATCGCCCGGACATTGACGGGCTGCGGGCGATCTCCATCCTGCTGGTGGTGCTCTATCACGCCGAGCCCTGGCTGGTTCCGGGCGGCTATATCGGCGTCGATATCTTCTTTGTCATTTCCGGCTTCCTGATCACGCGGCTGGTCCTGGGCGAGATCGAGGCGGCTGGTTTTTCCGCGCTGACATTTTATGCGCGGCGCGTCCGGCGGATATTTCCGGCGCTGATCGTGGTGCTGGCCGTCTGCTGGCTGATCGGCTGGTTCGTGCTGCTGCCGGACGCCTTCACGCGCCTCGGCAAGAACATCGCGGCCGGGGTCGGCTTTTTCTCCAACCTGTTCCAGCTTTGGCAGACCGGCTATTTCGCGTCCGACATCGCCGAGAATCCGCTCGTGCATCTTTGGTCGCTCGGCATCGAAGAGCAGTTCTACATCGTCTGGCCGCTGACGTTGTTGTTGATCGCGGGATCGAAGCGGCGGCGCGTCTATCTTTTCGGCCTTGCCGCGGCTTCGTTTGGCGCCAGCCTTCTGGTCTATGCGGGATACAGGGACTGGTCGTTCTATTCGCCGCTGCCGCGCGCCTGGGAATTGCTCGCCGGCGGCCTGATCGCCGAGCGTCAGCTTGCGCGAAAAGAACCGAATGCATGGATGACGCGGCATCAGGATCTAGTGGCCGTGATCGGCATCGCGTTGATCCTCGCCGGCGCTTTCCTGCTTGACAAGGCGAGCCTGTTTCCCGGCTTCGCTGCGCTGTTTCCGGTCGTCGGTGCGATGCTGCTGATCGCATCAGGCGCTTCGGTGGTGAACCGGACGCTGCTATCGAGCCGGCCGATGGTGATGGCCGGACTTATCAGCTACCCGCTTTATCTCTGGCATTGGCCGTTGTTGTCGTATCTGTGGATCATCCGCAACGGCGTTCCGAATTTTCTGGAAGTTTGGCTCGCCGTCGTCGTGTCGGTGGGCCTTGCCTTTGCGACCTATTATTTTGTCGAGCTGCCGATCCGGCGCCGAAAGGGTTGGGTGCCGAGGCTCGCCTTCGGTCTCGTGGCAATCGGCGGCGTTGGCATCGCCACCGTCGCGGCATCCGGGTTCGATATTCGCTTTCCGCCTGACATTCGCGACATCGCCGCGATCGAGCCGGAGGACAATAGCGGGCTTCGCAGCCAATGCTTTCAGGAAACCGCCACCACCTACAGCGACGACTGCATCGAGAAGGGCGACAAGCCGCTTCTCTTCCTCTGGGGCGATTCGACCGCCGCGTCGCTGTCAGCGGGGATGCAGAAGGTGGCGCCGAGGAGCGGATTTCGTCTGGCCCATTTCGCCGCAGCCGGCTGCGCGCCCCTTCTCGCCGCCGGCATCAACGCGCGATGCGATGCGGCCAATGAGAACATCTTTGAGCATTTGCAGTCGGCGCATCCCGATATCCTGCTCCTGCACGCGCAATGGGTCGGGATCAATCCGGTCCTGCTCCGCAAAACCATAGACCAGCTGGCCGCGCTCAGGATTCCAAGGATCGTCATTCTCGGGCCCGTTCCGGAATGGAAGCGCACATTGCCGCATGCGCTGATCAATTATTATCGGTTTCATCGTGTGGTCCCCGAGCGCCTGGCGAGCGGCGCATCGGGGCCGGCTGGCGATTTACGTGTGGAGGCGCTGAGCAGAGAGGCCGGCGTTGAATATGTCTCGGCCTGGCATCTGCTCTGTAACGCGGAAGGCTGCCTGACCCGCACTGGACCAACGGCCGGCGATGTGGTCGCAACCGATATCGTGCATCTGTCGGAAGCTGGCTCAGAATTCCTTGCCGCCGCCGTGATGCGGGAGCTGCGCAAGCCGAATGCGGAGTAGCGCCGGCTTTGCTTTTATTGCTGCGAGCCTTCGCCGACCACCGCGAACGGTCCCCAATAGGCCGGGTTGGCATTGTCGTCGCTGGAAGTGTCGCCGAGAAAAGCGAGCATCGCGCGCCGCAGCGCCTCGGCGCGGCCGATGGTGGGATCCTTGCTCATGATGTCGAAGGTCGACACGGCAAGTCTCGTTGCTGCATTGGATTCGACCGTCCAGTGCGACACCAGCAGCGCGCGGCTGCCGGCATAGAAGAACGCCCGTGCCAGGCCCGAAAGCGCCTCGGCGCCTGGCTTGTCGCCGGCCATGGTGTTGCAGGCCGACAGCACCACCCAGTCGGCGTTGAGCTTGAGCTGCGCCACCTCGCTCGAGGTGAGCAGGCCGTCGTCGGTCTCGCTGGGACTGGCGGGTATCGACAACGCAAGCGCGGGCTCGCCAATGCCCCTGACGTCGCCGGCGACGAGGCCATGGGTGGCGAAATAGACCACGCGGTAATCGGCAAGCCGCGCCTTCTTCACCGTGGTCTCGCTGGCATCCTTGCCGAGATGGATGTCCTCGGTGGAGGCGCCGAGCCGGACTGCGATATTCCTGATCTCTTCCGCGGTGTCGGCGAGTTGCGGCAAGGCTTCGGCGAGCAGGCCACGGTCGATGCCGCCGCTGCGCGTCCAGTATTCAGTGTAAGCGCGGGTCTTGAGACCACGCTGATCGCCTTGTGGCGCGGGGCCAGCATGGAACAAGGGATCGCCGAAGCCGATGAAGGGACGGCTGCCAATGGTCGGCGCGCGTCGTCGACCGCAGCGCCTTCAGGCTCGCGACCGAGGGCAGCACCGCAACCGCCTGCCGCCGCAACAGCCAAGCGGCGTCGCGATAGCCTCCCGCGCTGTCGGCCGCACCCGTTGCCGGCGGGTCGGTGACCAGAAGATGGAACGGCAGCGCGGTGAGGGCGCCCGACGGCACGACTGCCAGATATTTCTTGTCCCTGATCGTGGTCTCGACCGGCCGCAGCAGCGCCGAATAGAGCTGATACGAGGTATCGAGATCGAACATGACCGGCTTGCCGTCGGCAATCGACTTGGTGAGCTCATCGACGTCGAGGCCGCGCCGGAAGGCCGCGACCTTGTCGGCAAGTTCGCGCCGGCCGAGCGGAATCGCGTGCCAGTCAAAGGCGTCGTGGGTCAGCGCGAAGACGTAGCTCTCCTTCTCGCCGAGCAGGAAGAAGACCATCGCCTCGTCCGGCCCGAGCAGCTTTTGCGCGTCGCCGGCCTCGAGCGGCTTCGGATTGGAGAGCGCGATGTAATCGGGAAATTCGCTTTCGAGCCGTCCTTGCAGTGTCTTCTGTTTGTCTTCGAGCTGGGCGATCTGCTGGCGCAGTG
>Ga0210387_10005045_pt1 | contig 10134 bp, 15 predicted proteins | sample IncBWC7OmetaG_FD_160108 | JGI IMG/M metagenome (GOLD analysis project Ga0210387, IMG submission 160108) | Forest soil microbial communities from Barre Woods Harvard Forest LTER site, Petersham, Massachusetts, United States - Inc-BW-C-7-O ...
GGTTGAAGTGGCGAAAACGTTGTAGAGGTATTGAGGTGGGCTATCGAATTGGATAACGCAGATGCGTCTACGTGAGCTTGCGCCAGAAGATAATTGCTGGAAAGGAATGTTGGAAGCATCGTATTTTTCAATATGAAGCAAGGAGACATACGCGCGATCGGTGTCATTTGAAGTACCGGGCTGACGAGAGACTAGACGCCGAGACTGTGCCTCTACTTGGTCAAGGGAAAGGTGGACCGAAGGGAGATCGGGCTTCGAGAGGTGCGCTGTGAGGTTTTTTGACGACGTTAACAAGGCGGACAGGTCTGAGGCCATTGTAGTTGTTTCGAAATTTGGAGCGTTATATTGGCGTTACACCAGTCCGTTTGGGCCAAAGGGAACAAGTGGCAGATATGTAACAACCAGTAGGTAGCTCTAGTAGTACTAGTAGAAAGCAAAACAAGTGTTTATTTAGGTCACGTGCATTGCTCGCGTTGACTTTTGATCTTCATGTTCATTTGAACTTGATCTTCATTCCAGTCCTTATCGAGTCGTCGACCCTCCCGATGTTGTCGAATCGTGCCCAGCAGCCCCAGTCCGACGCAGATGTCCCTGGAATCCCTACGAAAAATACCACCCACAGTCCGACCATGCCAGGACCACCTTTGAAAGACATCTCAGGGCTTCCACAGCAGAAGGAGAACAACTTCCCGTACTACCGCGATATTCACATGGACACCGCAAAGGGATTGACTGGTGCTATGGGCAGCTTCGCCGATATTCGCATGGGCACAGCCAAGGGCATCACTGTGAACGATGATATTCGGATGGAAACGGCCAGGGGAGCCACAACTTTGAAGCAGGGCGGGTTTCAGATGTGGGAGCGCGAGCTCCTAGAGAGCTCAGAGGTTAAGCGGAAGGCCACTGTAGCTCAACTATGTGAGTCTATCTTCTATTCATCTTTGGGACAGACGCTGGCCCTGGGCTTCATCTATATAGCTCGTTCCCTCCTGACTATCGCTTCCTTGACTCGCCCCATGGTGCTCACGAGCTCCATCAGATTTTCTTGACTACTACTTTCAAACCCTCGGCTACCTTGCGTCCCGCAAAGACCGCCGCGCAAAGTTCGACAAGGATACATCCACTCGTGACCTCAAAACCCCCGAATATGCCAAAGAATTCAAATCATACTGCGGGCGTGAGCGCGTGCTTCTTCGCCGGCGCCGTACCAAGCTCAAGGTCGACCAGTTCCACATTATTGCTCAGGTTGGGCAGGGTGGGTATGGCGAAGTCTTTTTAGCAAGGAAGCAGGAGACGGGGGAGGTGTGTGCATTAAAGAAGATGAGAAAACGGACTTTGTTCAAGATGGACGAGGTAAGCGCTGTTTTCGTCCCACTGGACGATGCTTTCTGAATACACTTGATACAGGTTCGCCACGTCCTTGTTGAACGTGACATCCTCACCGCAACAAAGACTCCATGGCTTGTCCGCCTCCTCTATGCCTTCCAAGACCCGCAATACGTCTACCTCGCGATGGAATACGTCCCGGGAGGCGATTTCCGCACTCTACTCAACAACTCCGGAGTCCTCAAGGAAGAACACGCTCGATTCTACATTAGTGAGATGTTCGCAGCAGTGACCGAGCTGCACAAACTGGGATACATACATCGTGACCTCAAGCCCGAGGTGCCTTGTGACATTCAAGTGTTTCTGATATACTGTCTGATCCATTACATTCTAGAACTTCCTGGTGGATGGCACTGGCCATGTCAAGCTCACCGATTTCGGTCTAGCCACAGGCGCACTCAACCCAAGACGCATAGAATCACTGAAAGTCAAAGTCTGTAACCCTCCGCGGTCGCTATCCCCTTTCCCTAATAGCCCACCCTACTTAGCTGGACAAAGTCAAAGACAACCAAATAATCCACCGCTCTACCCTCGAACGTCGCTCCATCTACCGCTCCATCCGCAATGAAGACCCTCGTTACGCAGATTCCATCGTCGGCTCCCCTGATTATATGGTGAGCCCTCACAACCAGTTCCTACACTGAGTTAGCTAACGTGCCTCGCTCACGTACCGATAGGCCCCCGAAGTCTTGCGCGCAAAACCCTACACATACTCTGTCGACTATTGGTCTCTTGGTTGCATCCTCTTCGAGTTCCTCGCGGGCTTCCCTCCCTTCAGTGGCAGCACCCCCGAAGAAACCTGGACCAATCTCAAAAACTGGACTAAAGTTCTCCGTAGGCCCGAATACGACAAGCCTGATGATCTTATCTTCAACCTCACGGATATTGCGTGGGATGCTGTTACCCGGTGCGCCATCTCACCACTATCATGTTCATCCTCATTCATGTATCCCTCTTACGTATTCATTGATTCCTGTATGTCAGACTCATTGCCCACACAAGCGTTCGCTACTCCACTCTCGCCCAAATAAATGTTCACCCCTTCTTCGAGCGTGTCAAGTGGGACGACCTCCGTGCTGTGCGCGCACCCTTTGTTCCTGCCCTTGACTCAGAGATCGACACTGGGTACTATGACGACTTTAACTCGCTCGACGACATGGCCAAGTATGCCGAGGTCAAGGAAAAGCAGAAGAATGTTGATCGTGTCAAGGAGAAGGAGGAGCCATTTGGTAGAGGTGTGTGGGTTGGGTTTACATTTGGGAAGAATGGACCTGGGCCCAAGACGAGCTTGGCGGGGGGCTATGATGACGGCGCGCTTGCCACAATTTTCTAGATGTAAGGTTTTAGGCGTGGCTTCTGTATCTGTGGTTTTTCATAGTCGTTCTTGTTACATACCGCATCGCATACCCTCTATTTTATTGCCTACCGATGTCATTTCTCTACCTACCTTGGAACGTGTAGAATCTCCGTGTATGTGCCTTTGATGTGCCTATTAAATTCCTATCTATGTCGATGTTTCAACTATCCATTCAAAGTCATGATCTAACTTTATTTTCGGGAAGAAACAAGAGTAAAATTGTGACTACGTGAGTACATTCCAACGTAAAACCATAAGCTGATTATCAACCAAAGAAAAAAACGGAACTAATCAGGTGCCTCCCTTGGCCTGGGCGACTTGAACTTTCTCTGGAGGTTGGATGCGACCAGAGTCATCCATTCGCGCACTACATACAATCAAAAAAGTCCAGTATCAGTACCCTATAACGTAAAGTTTGAACAAGTCACGTACAGCGCTTCGTCGGAGATGTCTGTATGATCCTTTACACGCAAATAAAGCATGGGCAAGGTAAACATGAGACCTGCGGCGAGCAGAACCCATGTCGAAATGAAGACATTCATGAATCTGATTCAGTTCATCAGTAACTATGTTCTTCGCAACATTGTCAATCCAACTCACGGGACCTTGATAGCATCTACGCGCCAAACAACAGCAGCACCCGCTGACTGGATTGATTTGTCTGTCGAGGTAAAATGATGGTAGTCTGTCAGTATTTCGCAGTACCGTCGCGAAAACGACAGCAACATACAGAATCCGGTGAAGTGCGCCAGTTTGGCAGGGTCATTAGACATCGCACCCATGATCCAGTAGGCCGTAGTTTGCCACATCGCATCAAGTATGCCGCAGAAAATGTATAGCCAGATTCTCCCCGCGTAACCGTGATCATAAATGTCTATCTTTTCAGAATTGTGCGGGACGGACTCTCTGGTGTAATTCCTAACACCGATGCGATCAGAAACGACCCAACCGGTGTGAACATGAATTAACTGACTTCTGATAAAAGTACGCCCAGATGTGCACAGTGAAGACCATGCCGATCAAAACAGCCCAGCCCGAGAAGGCCCGAACCCTACGTCTGATGTCCTTTTGATCGAGAAGGAAGCCAATAGAGAGGGAACCGATGATCTGAGATATCCAATACACAAGATTGTTCAACGACCGCGCACGGATATTGAACAAGGCCCCGTTGTATTCATTGAACTCTAAAGTCAAATCCAAGGAGTCAGTTCACTTGGGGGTTGAAAGGAGGATACAAGGAAGACTGACGCCAGGTATAGAACCAATTACTCGCGAAGAACATGGGGAAGAGGAGGATGATCATAGGATCCGTTCTGAGCGCAATCCAGAGCCCGTATATCTCGGTTTTCCAGGACGGATGACGGGGAGCAGTCACTTTGGTTCCATCTGTACGGATCATCTTGTTGGGATCGGCCATGAGAAACGGGATGGTCACGCCGATCAAGGTAAGCACGAGGAAGCCGATCTGGAAATGAAAATGTTGAGCATTTGACGGTGAGAATCGATGATTAAATACATACATAGGTTCCATTTCCAACTGTTCCGATTCCAATCCATTCAAATGTGGATGCTACATACATTAAAGATCACGGCTTACCAGAGTTAGACTGGAACGATATAAGCGCCCGATAATTAAAGTTAAGGACCGGGACTACAAGACGCCATACTCACTGTGGAGTGAAAATTCTGGCCTAAAGACACAGAAGCCCCGACCACGCCACCCAAATTGAAAATCGACCAGAAGACACCAATGTATTTACCCTTTTGTCCTTCTGTTGGGTATGCCAACATGAGGGATCCCTGAGCGGTCCACAACATACCGGCGCAAATACCCAGAATGGCACCGGCGGCAATAACAAAACCACCTGCAGTTGGATGAATATTCATGGCTCTGGAATAGATCATGTAAGGCGTGTATTTTACCAGCAAAAACCAAAACTCACAAGTAAGAGCCGATGTACAGAGCGTAACCGGTGCTGCCCAATAAAAGAGTCAGACGTGACCCGAGCTTATTATTTATAGACCTGCAAGCTCGTGGCATTAGTGAAACCGCATCGAGGTTGACCACGTCCTGTGTCACATACCCAGCGAAGAAAGCTGCAACTGAAAAGGTCGCATAAAGCGCAGCATTGGCATTTGCGCTCGTCGTTGAATCGACCTGCCCTCCGGCGCCCAAACCATTCAATGCATTAAATAATCCTTTGAGATGGAGTTGTTCAAAACTGATTCATTAGCAGGCGTACTGAGCCAACACACCTGGACACATAAAACAAACGAATCCAAGCATGGACACCTGCCGAGAAATATATAAGTTGGAAAAAAATGAAATGGCAACAGAAAACCCACTTGTGTGAGAGGGTGGTAGTAAAAACCTTTCAAACCAGTAGGCCGCTGGAAGATGAGCCGTTGGGAGCCGTCATCACTGCTGCCGCTGCCGTAACCTTTCTCTGCGACGTCAGCCATGTTGAGTAGCAACCGAAGAACTAGAAAGCTAGGCAGGAATGCAAAGAAGCCGAAAGATTCGGTCCGCTTCTTAAGTATCAGTTGAGTACCAGTCAAATTCGAATTCAATCAGTGTCTCACGGATGGCGGGGACCAGCTGATATACACATGAGCGTTTCACTTATGAAAGAGCATCAGATAGTTAGAGGTTCCGGAGTCAGGAATTCGTTGGATTCTTTTCTGTATCTCGGACCCCATTGTGGTGGCAAACATAAGCGGTTATCAATCCTCTAAGAGGTCAAGCTGGTCAAGGCAGATTGATTGTAAAGGAAATCGTTTGAAAGACGCGTTGCAACGGGCATGTGCATCCAACTCGCCGCTTACTTTCAAAAAATTTGTATCTCCCAGTTGAATCTCGGCAAATGCCGGCAGTAGCGTCCGCGAAACGAAATCACCACAATCATAAAATCTCAGGGTGTGGACATTAATATTGTGAAATCCCACTGCCATACAGGTCGGCGCCCTTCCATTTTGACTTGGACGTGTTGGCACCTTTCTACCCTTCGAATACTTACACATAACCAAAACTCACCTCGGCGGTTGATCCAAATACTATGACGCGAATTTCGTGCAACCACAAGAAATCGACAGTCTAACCCCGCGCCTTCTCGACCTTCTGCCCGCTTTCCCTTTCCTGCATTCCTTTGGTCCGGCCCTTATGCTACTCGCCCTTCTGACCGTGATCTTCGCTCAGACTTATCTCCATCTAGGAGATCACAGGAATCTCACACAAAAATGGTCAATCCGTAATTATTCGGCTCAGACAATATGCTGTCGATATATATCATCCAAATGTCATCCTTGTTTTTCGGCGAGCAGCCTCATGCGACCCCCTTTTTCAGCTGCTGTCTCTGTGACCCAGTCCATCAAACAGTCCACGTTACTCCGCGAATTTCATTCCTTCGTTATCAAACGTATGCAACTATCCCACGGCAAACGGAACACCGACTTGCAACTGTGTTTGATGATGTCAGGTTAAGCTTTATGCATCTGGTCTCGGAGGCGCTTCTTCGATTCACGGTAGGACCCCGGACTTCAAGCGAGAATGTCCTCATCGACGAGTTGTACTCCCTTGCCAGTAGCGTTTCGTCGTTGGTTACTTGGGTATTTGCGTGTAAACCTGACCTTACAAATTGTTCCTCGTGGAATCTTGGTCTCCATCTTTGTTTGTTTAGTCGGTCTACTTCACCCTTGGTAATAGCAGGATTAACCGTAGTTATTGTTCGGCCTACTGTTCTCTGCTTTCCAGAATTCACCTCACCTCACTCCATCTCTAGGTCAGGAATTCGAACTACAGGGATATATACTAAAGAGTGAGGCGTTTCCAAGGACCGTCTTATTCACCCAGTGACACAGCGTACAATCTTTCCACTCATTTGTCATTGCTATCCCAGCCTTATGACGTCGGGTTACATGTCAAGATCCCCCTCTTTTTTCCTGGCTTACTCGAGAAAACAATGTGCGAATCTGGGTTGTCCACCAACACGAATGTCTGGCTCGTATCACACACCCCACCTACCCTCATTATGCTGCTTTTCTGAATGTCCTGCCAAAGCCACTCTCCCTCCGATGGGATGAGGTCATGGATCTCCATCCACCATGCATGGCAGGGTGAGTCTCCGCGTCGAGTTCACTACAGGTGTGTTAATGTCAATGACCTCCGCTTTGTAAGTATGTTGTTCGAAGTTTAATGTCCGGAAGGAGCGCCTTCGGTCACACTCCTTGGTCCTGTCCACCAGCCACCAGCGAAACATACCTATACTGTTATCCGGCCTCTCAGATCAAGCATCAATAAATTATGTATGGCACCTAGGTTCTAGTCTACGGGCGCCCGACATTCTGACGCCTCGGTTCCAGGACTGACCCTCCATCTTGCATCGGGAACGAGAGGTGGCGAGGTTTCAGGATCCACACTGAAGAAAAGGGCTCGTCTCTCGACACGTCACCAAGGCTCGCATCCTGAGCCATTACCCAATGTTTTATTCCACATGCAAATAAAAACCTTACTGCTCGCTGCTGCAATAGCCCTCACATTCACGTTGTTTTCGCAGAACCAACGCTTTTGTGAGATCAGATATATTAAAAATCCTCAGCAACTTCCAAGACCCGCTCAGAGCTTGAACGCTTGTCAGAAACCGAGACCCGATACCTGCCATCAGCTTCTACAACACTCTACTGCCGGAGCAGGCCCCCCCGAACTCCACTATGTATCGAAGCCGCTGCCATTTCACTTTTGTGGTATTTCAATATTTCGAACTCTAATTCAATCACGGAACCAATTCCAAACACTCTTCGTCACTCCAAAACATTTATCCCCATAGCAAGTTATGAAGCCTTCTTTTTTTGTGGGTTTTCATATCCACTCATGAAGATACAACTTAGTAAAAACGTGCTTAGCGGGACCCTCATATACGTGAATAATGGGATGCGTAGAGAGCAACAGATTGAACATGGGGGGTTCCATTCATTGCAAGATCGGGGGCGAGGCAAGGAAGAAGAGAAAGAAAAAGTTCTAAGGCCATAAAATTCTGATCGCAGGAGAAAAAAAGAAAAACCGATCAGGCAATAAGAGACCAAAAGGGCATCAATCACTCGCTGTGGCGGCGCGGTCGCGGAGACCGTCAGCGCTGGTTGTTGGAGCAACTGCGCGGGACTGGTTGGCGAGGACGGGTTTCAGGATGGTAAGATAAGTGATTTGTGCGCCCTTAAAGAACAAAGTAGGGTAAGCGTCGGAAAAATCCGCGAATAAAATAAAATAAGACAAAGGACGATGGGAGGCTGAAATGCAGGGAAACTCACGCGGAAAGCGGGCAACTGGAGCCAGAGAATGAAGACGGTCTTGAAAGCAAAATACCACGGGAAATAGTATAGCACAACGCGGAGGGCAAAGCTCTCGAGGAAGTTAAAGAAGCCAAACACGACCCAGTACGTGAGCCACTGGATGTCATCCTGTGACGAAGGGGATTCGATTGCCTTGAATGACAAGTAAGCGGGGAGCGCCCAGCCGACAAGGTTGGAGACGGGGGCGGCGAGGGGGTTGATGAGGTGGAGGATGGTTAGGAGGGTTATGCCACCGAGAACTGCGTAGGATTTGGGGACTTGTGTACGTTGTTCAAAGGTGGTAAGGACGGGGTATTTCGTGAGCTGTGATTGACCGAGCGCACAGGTGATAAGGGTGTATTCGGACCGCAGCACGAGGAAAGACGGAGAAATAGAATAGGACGCACCTCTTTGTCGAGCTGGCCAACGTAGTAGTTGACCTTGGTTTGGCCCTGGATGAAGAGGGGATGCTGCTGCACCTTTTGCGCGGCGGACATCTGTGACCAAAAAAATATAACGTGAAAAGTGAGTGATGAAGCGACTGAAAAGTTGCAAAAAAGAGTGGAATCTGTAATGGTGGCGAAACTTACTGTGAAAATGAAACTCTGGATGGGTGAATGGGGTTGAGTTCGAGGTGGATGTGTGTAGTGTGCGGGAGAAAAGAGGAACACGCAGGAATTGGCCTGATATGCGGTGATTACACGTGTTTGTCTGCGTACGTCAGCTTCAGGCCTGCGCCTAACTACTGCGAACTACTGCGACACGTATCCGCTAAGAGGCTCCTCAGACGCCATGGCTGACTACGAGGCCATAAAGGTACGCAAATCGTCTTGTCAGCATCACAGCCTCCCTAAATTCTTCATAGGTGCTCCACAACTCTTTACCCGCCTTTGCACCCATCGTACCCGTCGAGCTCCTCCCATACCTCGCGCTCATCCTCCTAGTATCAACCTTCGTTTTGGCATTCTATTTCTCAACGTCAGGACCATTCCAGTTTTCTCTGTTCGTGTTCTGATCTCACACATGCATGGCTGCAGGCTACCAAAAGACACGCTCCCCATTCGGGAGGCCGCAGTCGCTTCAACTGCAAGCGTACTGGCCGGCTTCGGTGTTGTTGCCCTCTTCTGCAGCGTCGGAGTTTACGTCTAGCATTCAGCGCAAGAGACAGGTGCCCGTTGCATAAATCTCTACGTAAATTGGAAATATTCAGTTGTTGACACGCCAGCCATGCTTGCACGCGACACACTAATCGGAATGATATTGAGTGAAATAGTCGTTCGTGGGGAACAAGGCCACATACAGTGTAGAAAATCGTCGACCCCTCGTCGGCACTGCGCAGCTAAATATGAATCAGTCCTAAATCAAGGATAAACGGTACCGAGCGCACCTGCAACTCTTTTGAGTAAGCTTCGAGATGACCACACGCAGGACATTTCTCGGAAACCTGCATAATAAGCCTTATCAGTGATCACATCAAACTCGCAAGTCGACATCAGAGGGTTCCACACACGCACCACAGTCCCTTGATCACCTTGCGCGTGCAGCTTGGTCTGTGTTTTCCGTTTTTGCCTCAACGCCGACGGGAATGCATCAGGGTGAGAGCGCGTGGTGATTTCTACATCCTCATAAGCTACGATATTCACAGCGTCTTGCATTAGACAATGACCACCATTCATCCCCAGTTACCCTACACTTACAACTGGCTGGTTCTTCGCGCCCACACTGCTCGCATGTAACAGTCGGCTGGCCATCTTTCGGAAGGGTCAGAAGGGTTCCACAATTTGGACAGAACAACAGAGAGCCTGGCTTTCGTGTGGTTATTGTTAGTACTCCCATTTGAACACCGTCAGTCTGACCTATTTTGTGCACCCCGTGCATGATTAATCTGTAACGCAAACGCAGTGTTACAGGTAACGCTTGATCTGGAACTTGCAAGAGCCTTAAAGATTTCTTGAAGAGGAAGTTCCTCAGGAACTACCGCACTTCAGCTGTTTCAGTGGCAGTGATTTTGGATCACGTGTTGTAGTCGCCTCCTTGAAAACAAAAAGATTTCTGGAAAAGGCAACCTT
>Ga0210387_10005046_pt1 | contig 10129 bp, 12 predicted proteins | sample IncBWC7OmetaG_FD_160108 | JGI IMG/M metagenome (GOLD analysis project Ga0210387, IMG submission 160108) | Forest soil microbial communities from Barre Woods Harvard Forest LTER site, Petersham, Massachusetts, United States - Inc-BW-C-7-O ...
AACTCGGCGCAGGCATGACTGACGGCGCCGAGCCGATCCGCATATTTCTCTAGGTCGGGCCAGAAATAGAGCGAGTTTTTAAATGCAAGCGGAAGCTGGGACAGCAGCCTCTCATTGCGCTTGCCGTTCGCGTCGAGTCCCCCTCGCACAAAGCGGGGGAGCTCTTTCTCGACCAATTTTAAGGTCATGTCCCCAACGTATATTCAATACCTTACCGGAAATGTTACTCCACAACGCACCGTGACGAAAGGTGCGGGGTAAGACCTACCGTAACCCCCTGATATTGCTTCCAGCGGCACCGTAACGTCCAAGAGCTCCCGGCACCGAATATTCAGTCACAACAATCGGTTACTTCACGGCGAGTTTTCGCCGAACTGTATCTATCGCGAATCTGTGGCCGTATCTGGGAACCCGTTTTCCGATACGGGAGATTCCCAATGCGTGACCTTACCGCCGCCCTTGTCGCCCACTTCGCGATCCTGGTCGGCATCGAGCTGTGGCCGGAAAAAGAACACACGGTCTGTTGCTGCGTCTACATTTCCTTGCTGGGTTTTTACGCCCTGTGCATCGCGCTCCACTTTGTCCGCAAGATGCGCCGAGAGCGCCTGCGCCGTGCTCTTTGCTCGGTAGACCTTCGGCAAGACCTGCCGCACTTCGTGGAATTCCTCTACGAATAGGGCGCGTGCCTGCGGCATCGGGCTGTATGCGTCCGCCCCCACTGTGCTACGGCTCGACGCACCGAACCCGCTTGGCGGTTTCGGCCTTGCGGTAACGATCCCTCGCGCAAAGGCAGTCTCTTCAAAAAAATCAGAGGTGTGACAGATGCGGAATTATTGAAACGGCTTCAGATTGATCGGCGCGCAAAATGAAGTGGTTCTTTTCCGATATGTGATTTTCCAAGAGGTCGCGAATTGCGGATAGCTTCTCATCTCCGGGGCCGTATCTGTGGATTTCGGAAGCATCCGCGTCCGTTACTTCGATGGAATCCGTGTTTAACTTGATTGCGAGCACCTTCGTCGCGACGGGTTCATCGAGATTGGTGGAGTAGCCGGTGGCGATACCGTAGTGCACCGGCCTGCCGATCACTCTGGGGAAGTGATAGTAGCGAATTCTAGCGGGACCGCCTTTTGCAAGAGAGGCCGTCAAGTAAAGCATAGGCCCGAATTGAAAAAGGATGCCTTTAAAATGATCGGAATCATCCAGTGTCTTAATGGGGCGGTGGAGCTGTGACGACGGCGAGTAGACGTCTATCGCCAAAATGTTGGATGTGCCCGGCATTTTACGGATTAGCCCGATTTCCGAAATGATCTGTTCCGCATTCGCGAACGAGTAGCGGTAAATTCGGTAGCGGCCAACCAACTGCTCGATTGCGTGGTCGTTGAATTCCTCCAGCGCGTGAGCCAGCGGTACTCTCACTTCGGTCGCAGCTACATCGACAAGATGCTGCACACAGCGAGCAAATTCTTCATACGGGCATTGAAATAGTTTCTGCGAGAAATCAAAGTCGATGATATGACGGGCGAAGAATTTTGCGATACGATCTTGAGAATAAAGTTGACGAGTTGAGCGCTTGTCGGACAGCCAGCGTCTCACCGTTCGTGGAGTAATCGCGTCCTTGTTTTTCTTCTTTCTCCCCTTTGAGTCCGGGGCCACATGTTCGATCGCGCGACTCGCGGCTGACGGATCGGTCCCGAGCTCCCTCGCGAACTCCAAGTCCGTCACTCGCGCGATTGTGAGAAGAAAATTTAATTTACGCGCTAAATCTCGGACCTCGCTTGGCCGAAGCGCAGAATCCGACTGTTCGACACTCTTAACGTCCCCCGCTTTTGCCCCCACCAGCCGGCCTTTCTAAGTCAATCAGTGCTTTTCTATGTATCCAAATGCACGAAATGGCGTGCAAGTCTTAGTAGAAACCTGTCTTATGAGCAAATCTGTGTGTAGTCACTGACGAACTGTCCGTCGAATTCAATTTTCCTTTATATTCCAGACGGTTAAAAAGCGATCGCCGGGTTCCTCGCCATGACGGGAATTTTAGAGACAGAATCGGGGCGCCGCGCTAGATTGTGGATACTCTTCAAAGCGCAAGGGGCTGCGCAATGAAAACCAGGTGCGGAGGCGTGGGTGATCCTTATCGGCGGTTTCCTTCTCCATCCCACAGTGACCGCGCGACGGCCATTTCCGAAAAACTGACGGCCCAGGGCGCGTTCTCCATGCTTTCCTCCTTTCTCAGCTCTGCTCTTCGACTTACAAAAAATCGGAACCAGCTCAATGCGTCCCTGCAAGTGGCGGCGCTTAACAATCGCTTGGCGTTCGCTTCGGCGCTGATCGCTGCCGGCGCCGACGTGCATGCGGACGCGGATCGGGCCATCCGCACGGCGGCCAATCTGGGCTACGGCGACCTCTTTTCATCGCTGCTCCGGCACTATGACCCGGTAGCACACCGTCAATTTCTGGAGGAGTTGCGATTCAAACTCAGCCATCTATCGGATCGCCAACCCTTTATAGATTTACTCGGCGCTGCAATTTCCGGCACAAACATCCTCGCATTTGCACAGAAAAACAGACGCCCATTTTCTCCCATAGCGGCTTAGCGATTCAGGTGAAACGTCATTGGATTCGCGCGCGTTGTTGATCGCGACGTTGTTTCGCACTGAAACCATGCTATATCATCGTTACCGTAGCTAGAGAGCGGTCGCCCCACAGGCGACGATCCAAATTGAGCAACGGGCCCCAACACAGAACCTCGATGACCGTACCTCCAGGGGCGGGCGGCGGTTCTTTGCGCCCGCCTGAACCGGATATGGAGCTCGCGATCCAGACCGCAGATAAGATGGATCGGTTGTCAAACGAGCTTATTGAGACCTCGGAGTTCATCGAGATCCAACACTACAAAATCGCAGTAGGCGAATACCTCCTGACTGGCGCCGCCGCGATAGCCACGGTTGTTGGCCTACTTGATTCCGGCCTTTCTCCGCTCGTCAAATCCGCCATTTTCTTTATCGACGGTGCCGCCGCCAGTGCTTTCATAGGCGCGCGGTTCTATTTTGCTTTCTACGGCGAACGCCAATCGGAGTTGATGAAGTGGTCGGCGGACAGTTTGAAGACCGCGACAATGAATCTTCGCATTACCGTAACTCAGCCGCACGACGAAGCCACAAGGGCTGTGCTGAAGGAACAAATTCGGGCCGGAATCGATGAGATCAATCGGGTGCAGAGCAGGTTTTCTCTCGTCGTCAGTCTTCTAGAGGCGGAGAGTCCCGAAGCGAGACGTCCCATCCTGCGGAAGCTGCTCCGCCCGCGGATCGGAAAGTCCAGGCCCTAATAAATTCTACCAAGAGCACCCATACCGCGTGCCTTTCTGGGAAGCGCCCCAATGGGGCGAAGGCCGCCGGCTTTTGATCGATCCCCGCAATCACCAGGGCCGCCGTAATATTTGCTTTTGAGTACACCCGTATTCATCTCGCGATTCGCAATTGAAGCGTCCGTGATTCCTTGTTACCCGCTTTTTCCTCCGATCCAGCAGCCACGCGCTGGCCTCCGAATTGATGCGTGGTTCTGCACGCGCGCGCGCCGCCGTCAAAACCGAACAGGGGCCCCACCCCCATTACGGCAAGGGCCTTCGGCCTTTTGACCGCGCCGCTTGTCCGCGCGTGCGGGCGAACCGCATCGAGGCCGCGATCAGCGTGGCCTCACAGTCGAAAGGAAAAGACCATGAGTAACAAGAAATCCCTCAAGACGCTTCCCGCCTATCGCGTCTACAGCGTGGCGCGAAACGGCGACAAGAAAGCGGTCTGGCAGGAAATCGGGGCTGCGTGGAAGCATAAGGACAGCAAAGGCTTCAACCTGCAATTCAACGCTCTTCCGCTCGAAGGCGCGCAGATCGTCCTTCGTGAACCGACCGCGAAGAAGACCGGCGTGAAACCTTCGGGTCAAGCGCTCGGTCGTTACGACGAGTTGAGCACACAGGCCTGAACGACGCGCCGACGCCGGAGCGGGCAACCGCTCCGGCTTTTGGCATTTGGACGGTTCAAAGTTCGTTGTTTATCAATCCGTTGCGATGAAAGTAATTCGACTCGTCTGCGCCATGTTAAAATGCCTCCCGAAACCCTCGGAGGCCTATGAGTGGCAGTAATTCAAATGAGATAACTCCGCGCATGCGGCGGCTCTTGTACCGCGCAGCAGTTGAGCTTGTCACAACCACTAGAGTTACAGCCAAGGGACAGTTGATCGAAGTCGCAGATTGGGCCCGTGTCGAAACGCGATTGGTCAATATGAATGGGCGCCCTACTTTGGTTCTCGAAGAAGACTATCCCGACGACACCGAAGGATATGCCGAGCGATACCGCAGGCTCTATAAAGGCCCTCGCTACATCAGCTAGGCGAACTAACGTATCACCCCGGCGCGCGGTAGGGATTCGCCGCCGCGCGCGAACTGCAATCCCTGATCTTGCCGTAGTCGGGCGCGAACACGCGCGTCGTGTTCGCATCACCGGCCAGCCACAGAAGCGCCATGCCTTGCTCCATACCGATCAATTCGTGTGGCAGCAGCAATGGCCTCGCCATTTGTTGATCGCTCGAACCCATGCCGGAGCTCGTTGAGGATTTCTCGCCGCTGGATATTCCGCTGCTTTGCGAGACGCCTTTTGCGACGACAGTGGTTTGCCCCGAGCGTTTTGACATCCAGTCTGCCGTCGTCAGATCGTTGGGGGCAAACCCGAACACGACGCCCGCGTTGGCGATAAATGTCTCCCAGCGTTTTTCGTAAAGCTCTTTCAGTTGTCCCAAATCCTGCAGCATCGCGACGATTTGGACGTTGTAGCCGCGCACGAGCCCGAACGCATCTTCGAGCGGAGGCAGAGGGCCAAGCGCTGCCATCTCGTCAATAAGCATGACCGCACGTGTTCCGCCAGGTTTATAAAGCGACCGCAGCGCAGAGACGATCACAAGGCGCAGCCAAGCGCTATGCGTACGCAGCCGCTCGGCGGGTAGGATCACATACACAGTCGTCGGCCGCCGTTTGAGCGCGCCGAAATCCAAGCCGTTCTTTCCAAGGTCGGCGCGTATGGGCGGCGAGAGCAGCCAACGTGTCTGCGTGTTCGCCGTGGATAGGATGCTCGCATTCTCTCGTGTATTGGCAATAAACCGCGTCGCGAGACTGCCCATTTCGTATTCGCCGCTATCCGCCATGAGGGCGCAGGTAAAGTGTATTCCGGTTTCCGGTTCCCTGCGTCCGTCGCTGTCCTTCTTCTTTGCACCAAACTCTTCACCCTCTGTAAGCATGGTGCGGACGTTTTCGAGTGTTGCTCTATCGCGCTTTCTCTTTTTCTCCCACATCAGCAACGCGACGATCAGCGCTTGCGCGGATTGCGACCAGTGCGGGTCGTTGCCTTCGATTTTGATCAGGGCCTCGCCGATAGCCGAGGCATCGTCATAGAAGTTCGGGGAATCGGGATCGAGGGCGGCGAGAGGATCGAAGCCCGCACTGCCGAGGCCGAGCGTATTGAACGGATTGAGAATGATGACATCATGCCCCTTCCTTCGGCGCTCGGCGGCCGTCACCGCCGCCGCTTCACCTTTCGGATCGATCACGATTACGGACTGCTCCGCGAGGCCGCATAGAAGATTGGGGATCAGGAAACGAGCGCCCTTACCCGAGCCTGTCGGCCCGAAGACGAACATGTGCCGGTCGCCGCTGTAGAAAAGCTCGGCCCCCGCGCGCCCATTGGGGAGATCATAGTGTCGGCCCAGATAGATGCTTTCGCCGCTTCGCGCGCCGAGGCGTTGGGCCGCATCGGTTTCGGTATTTGTGCGTGCGTCGCCGGCCTGGTTTGCCATCGCTTAGAACTCTTGGTCGTGAATGGGTAGCCGGCGCGCGCCGGAGGCAGCAGCTATCGCGTCGCCTTCCGAATTGAATTCGGCATCGCCGAGAGCTTTCTGGCTTGCGACCTGTTCTCTCTGGCCCTCCATCGGATCGGGGTCGAGCACCATTGCGCCCGAGATCAGTTGGTTGCCGCGCTGGTAGAAAATCTCCCAGCCGAGGACAAAGAGAACGCCGAGAAAGGCCGCAAATCCGAATAAGCCGCCCAGCAAATCTGCGATGCCGCTATCAGCGACAACGGAAGTGATGACGGCGTGGACGAACCCACAGGTGGCGAGCGCGGCGGCGAGGCCAATTACAAGCAACCGGCGCAATTGTCGGGCTTTGAGCTCGGCTGAAAAGCGTGAGTTCCGGTTGGTCTCGGCGCCATAGAGGGTGCCTCGCGGCCCACCGGACACCACGACATGAAAGAAAGCACCTTCGCTGTGAACCCACTTCTGGCCGCCGATCCGAACGGGAGCGCCGCTCTTCTGTGCCGCCGCAAATTTCTGGCTAACCCGAACACGGTTCGCCGCGCCGATCTGCGGCGCGGCAACGAAGGCGAGCGAGAGCACTAGCGCCGCCATGACCGGCGCGGCCCACCATATGATTTTCGCGGGGCCGAAGAGAACGAGCGGCAGGATCAGAACCAGAAGACCGACGGCGCCAAAGATCGCAAGGCGGCTGTTCTCCTCCTTCCTTGCCAACGGCTTGATCGCTTGCGCCCGCTGTTTGGCGCTCTCAAACGGAGATTTGCGATACCATTTGTAGGCCAAGCGATAACTGCGCGCGACGCCTTGGCCGGTTTCGTACATGCGGGCGAGTCCGTCCTCCGCCCAACTACTGCGGTCTCGCGTCGCACGACGGCGAAGGATGAACGCCTGACGCAAATCCTTCTCGACGCCCCGGCCTTCGGCGTAGGCGTCGGCAAGCATTTTCAGCGGATCGCCAAATCCCGTTTCCCCCGCGCGTCGAAACCAAACGATGGCTTCGCGCTCGTCAGCCTTCGGCTCATATCCCAGCCAAATGTCCAGTCCGAGGCCGTAACGGGCATGGGAGATCAGCCACGCGGCCTCGTCCTCTAGTCGGCGATCGGCGCGGCTCATGCGCCATCGCGGACGATCCGCATCTCCGAGTTCGGCGGCGATAAGGTTGTAGCTGTGCGCCTTCGCTCGGTCGTGTTCGACGCCGATATTCGGAAAAGAATAAAGCCTTGCAAGCGAGGTACATGCGGTGGCCGCCATATAGCGGCCAACAGGCGTGGTCTCCCGTACCGTTTCGCTCAATGCGCGCTCGAAGACTGCAATCGCTTCAGTCAGGTCGGTATCGAATCCGACATCTTTGTGGCCGGAGGGCACGATAGCGCGGGCTCTCTCGAAGCGGAGCCAGCGCGCTTTCGCGTCAGCCTTTCGTCTTGCCTTTGCATCCCCATTTCGGGCGATAGCGTCGCAGACATAGAGCGCGGCGCCGTAGTCATTCCGCCTCTCGGCGTCGGCGGCCTCCCGCCACAACGCATCCACCATCATGGTGCTGCCCCGCTCGTTGGGCGGATATTCAAATGATCGCGCTGCCACTACGCAAGATGGGCATTCCGCGTGAAGACATTCGTATGCTTATCCTTTTTCTTCATCGTGAAGGCGGCGTGTGCATCGATTTTGAATAAGGGCGTATGTCGCAAGTATTTTAGTTGGCGGGCTTGGCGGGAAAGAGTCTGGTATAAATCCCATAGTGAAGTGAGACAGAGCGCAGATTGATATTCGTGTTTTGTGTTTCATGGTTCGAGGTCATATTTTCAGGGAGCGTAAATTTAAAAGAATAAGTTTGAGGGCAAGCCATGCGCGGTAATACGCGGCGCAGTACCGGCGATGCCGTTCCTGCTTGCGTCCCGCGCGGCTTGGCAGGGGCTTTCCGGCCCCGTGCACCCCGGCCAAGAGGAGCCTTGCCCCTCGTTGGATCACCCGCGCCGGAGCGTTTCGTCTCCGGCACCCCCGACCGATGGGTACGCCCCCTCGGAACCCGCGCTCAAGGAGCCTTGCTCCCCGAGACCCCAGCGCGGCAAGAGGGCCGAGCCCCCTTTCCGCCCTATCCCCGTATGCAGCGCGCTTCGGTGCCGGCATGACCAGCGGCACCGAAAAGCGCGTCCGCGACCGCATCCTGACTGTCCGCCTCTCGGCGGAGGAGCGCGCCGCCATCGACGAGGCCGCCAACAAAGCGGGCCTCGTAGTTGGCAGCTACGCGCGCCAGGCCATGCTTGGCGCGCCCGCTCCGCGTCAGGTGCGGCGGCCTCCGGTCGAGCGCCGCGAACTCGCCCGATTGCTCGGCGAGCTCGGCAAGATCGGCGGCAACCTCAACCAGCTCGCCAAGGCCGCCAACACCGGCATACTGACGTATGGCGGCGACATTGACGCCGCTCTGGCCGGTCTGGCGGAGGTCAAGGACGCTATTCTCAGGGCGCTTGGGCGCGCGCCATGATCATCAAGGGCTCATCGCGCTCGGGGCCGTCGGCTCTTGCCGCCCATCTCGGCAATACGACGACCAACGAGCGGGTCACGCTGCTTGAGACGCGCGGAACTGTCTCGCAGGACATGCGCGGCGCCCTTATCGAGATGGATGCCTACGCGCTCGGCACGCGCTGTGAAAAGCCGCTCTATCACGCCAACATCGACCCACAGCCGCCGCATCGCCTGACGCCCGAGCAACGGATGGCGGTAATTGACGCCTTGGAAGAAAAGCTCGGTCTCGTAGGGCATCAACGCATTGTCGTCATGCACGAGAAGCACGGACGAGAGCATCTTCACGTCGTCTGGACGCGGATCGATCTCGATCACATGCGCTCGGTCAGCGATAGCCACAATTATCGCAAGCACGAAGAAGTTGCGCGCGATCTCGAACGGCGGTTCGGGCATGACCGCGTGCAGGGCGCGCACGCCGAGCGCGATGGAGTCGACCGGCCCGACCGGACGCCCTCGCGGGCGGAGTTGCGGCAGGAAGAACGCACAGGCATCAGGGGGAGTGACGTAAAGAACGACGTGACAGAGGCATTCCGTACGAGTGACGGGCCGGAGGCATTCCGAACCGCGCTCGAAAACAAAGACTACATCCTCGCCAAGGGCGACAAGCGCGACTTCGTCATTGTGGATCGCGCAGGTGGGATCCACAGCCTTGCGCGCCGCATCGACGGGATGAAAGCCGCCGAGCTTCGCGAGTTCATGAAACCGCTGGATCGAGAAAGCCTGCCGAATATCGAACAGGCGCGAGAGCAAATGGACGAACTTCAGCGGCGCAAGAAAGAAGCGCGCGCCGAAGCCAATCTCGAAAAGGCGTATTCGCGCGGCGACGATTATGTGAGCCAGACAACGGCTGCGCTGAAAGACCACGAACGGCGACAAGACGCGCTGGATGATGGGCCTCGGCCGGACCGGCCGGAGATACGTGATGATGACCGTTATCATGACGCCGACGATCGCGTTGGCGCAATTCTGACCGCCGACGACGACAAGAAGCGGAGCGACCGTCAGGCAAAGGAGGAACGGCCCAACTCGCAGAGCGCTCGCGAAGGCGAACGGGCCGCGAGCACGGAGATCACCGACCGTATGCGGCGGCTCCTCGACCGGCCCGACGACGAATACGAGAACGAGGCGGAACGCGATGACGACGGGGGCCGCGACCGCCAGCACGAGGTTCCGAGTGGAGGCCGCACCCGGAGCCGCTAGGAGTATCGGCCAATCGAGCGAAAAGCCCATTCTCGTTGGCCGCAAAAGAGGTCGCTCAACCCCTCCTTGCGCCTAACCGGCCTGACGGTATGTGCGCCGCACAGTATGCCGATTACATCGCCGCCTGCATGGGCCGGATCACGTGGCGGCAGTATTTCGCAAAGTGGGGTCAAAATCGCCTAAGCCTCTGAGGCATAGCGCGGGCCACCAAATCGCTGGACGACTCGGTAGCTTCGGCGTAGCGGTGAACAGAATGCTGTATTCTGTTCACGCCTTCTTCTCCGCGTCAATCGCAATGCCTCGCTTTTTCTCCAATAAATGGCGAGGGATACCCCGATGACGCAATCACTCTTCGATCAGACCGGCGCGCGCAAATATCTTGTAGCGCGGGAGCGGATTTCCTTTATCCGTGCGGCCGCAGTTGAGGGCGGCTCATCAGGCGTGTTTTGTTTAACTCTTGCGATCTCCGGTGCTCGCATTTCTGAGGTGCTGGCTCTGACGGCAGATCGCGTGGATGCATCGAATGGTGCGCTCGTCTTTCAGACACTAAAGCAGCGCG
>Ga0210387_10005047_pt1 | contig 10129 bp, 5 predicted proteins | sample IncBWC7OmetaG_FD_160108 | JGI IMG/M metagenome (GOLD analysis project Ga0210387, IMG submission 160108) | Forest soil microbial communities from Barre Woods Harvard Forest LTER site, Petersham, Massachusetts, United States - Inc-BW-C-7-O ...
ACCCGAATTTCGACTGGCTGGGGCCGAGCCTGGCGGACATGCTGAGCACCGACGTCGGCCAGTCCGCCCAGTTGCGGACGGTTTCTCCCGACCGACTGCACCAGGTCCTTCAGGATCTGCACATCGCGCCGAACACTTCGTTCGATCCGACCATGCTCCGCCGCATTGCTGATTTCAGCAGCGCCGATGTGGTTGTGTTTGGTCAGTACGCGCGCTTCGGTGATCAGGTTCGCATCGATGCCACTCTGCAGGACCTGAAAAACAACCGCACTATCTCCATGAAAGCGGATGCGCCGAGTGAAAAAGATATTCCAGCCGCGTTCGATAAGCTCGCCGATTCCGTCCGGCAGAACCTCGCTCTGTCCAAAGATGTATTGAAGGAATTGAAGGCGAGTTCCTATCAGCCGACCTCGACCTCGATTGAAGCACTGCGCGACTACAACCAGGGGAACGAACTGCTGCGGGAAGGCAAGAACCTCGAGGCAGAAAAGCAGCTGGAGGCTGCCACGAAGAAAGATGGCGCTTTTGCTTTGGCTTTTTCCAAGCTGGCGCAAACTTACAGCAATTTGGGTTACGATGCCGAGGCCGAGCGGGCGGCTCAAAGAGCCGTAGGTTTGAGCCAGAGCCTGCCGGAGGCAGAGAAGTATCTGGTGCTTGCGATTCAGGCCCAGATCGCCAAGAACTTCCCGGCCGCGATCAAAGCTTACGAGACCATCGCCAAAACTTCCCCCGGAAATACGGACGCGCAGTCGGCATTGGCAGCTCTCTACGAGCAATCCGGAGACTTTGCCAAAGCTGGCGAGTATAACCAAAAGATTCTCAAAGCGAATCCGAAGGACATCAACGCAACCCTGGCCATGGGCCGTCTTGCCATCAAGAGCGACAACGCGCAAGGCGCCCTTGATCCTCTGAACCGGGCTTTGAGCCTTTCCGTTCAACTGAATAATCAGGAACAAAAGGCTGCCACGTTGCACGCCATGGCCGTGGCTTACCGGATGTTGAACAGTCCGCAGGATGGCCTGCGCAATGACCAGGAAGCACTCGCCATCTGGCGAAGCATCGGGCAGAAGCGCGGGATTGCTTCGAGCCTGAACGAAATTGCGAGAACTCAGGTCTTATTGGGCAAAAACAAGGAGGCCCTCGACAACTTTCAGGAAGCGTTGCAGATTCGGCGTGATATCGGGGACAAACGCGGTCTGGGCGACACTCTGATTGACTTGGGTAATTTCTACGATGATCGTGGCGACCATGATCAGGCGCTCACAATGTATAAGGAATCGCTGCAAATCGAGCGCGATATCGGCAATGAAAACCTGCAGGCGGGTTGCTTGAACAACATCGCAGGCGTCTATTTTGCGAAAGGCGAATACGAAGACGCTCGAACTTACTACCTGCAGGCACTGCAGTTACGCGAAAAGTCTAAGGTACCGGATGACATCGTTGAGACCATCCACAACCTAGCCGAAACCTCGGTCAAGATGGGCGATTACGACCAGGCTTTTTCGCAATACATGCGGGCACTCGAACTGCGGCGCAGCATGAATGACACTCGCGGCGCAGCCATTGAGTCTTACACGCTGGGGATGATTTTGGACTATCAAGGGCGGTTCGGCGCCGCCATTAATTCCAAGCAAGCTGCACTGAAGACCTTCCAGGACTTGAAGGACAAAACCTACTGGATGGCAGAGATCCTGAGTGGCTATGCTCAGGCACTCATTCTCGCCGGTCGCGACGATGAGGCGAAGAGCTACCTCGATGACGCGCTCAATCTTTCGCGTGAACTGAAGAACGATGGAATGCTGTCACAGGCTCTCTCGTTCCAGGGCGACGCGGCCTATTATCGCGGTAACTCGAAAGCTGCGGAAGCGTTGTACGAACAGGCACTGCAAAGCGCCAATCAGAGTAAAGAGCCCAACAAAATCCTCATCGCCAAGATCAATCTGGCGAAGGTTGCTATACAAGAAGGACATGCGCAGCAAGCCATCACCAAACTGCAGCCACTGCTGCAGCAAGCCGAGAATCTCGGATTGAAGTACACGCTCGTGGACTGCTCGGTGTCCCTGGCGGAAGCGATGTTACAAATTAAAGACAACGCCCGCGCCCAGCAGGAATTGGAGCGAGCCCTTCTGCAGGCCGATAAGCTCGGATTGAAACCCCTGAGCGCCAAAGCGCATTACCTGCTGGCCGGCATGTTTCGGGCTTCTGACAACCAACTCGAAGCGCAGCAGCACTATCAAGACGCTCTTCAGTTGATCGACGCCATGCACGATGATCCAGGCGCTGACAAACTTCTTCAACGCTCTGACTTCAAGACCATGTACGAAGAATCAACCCGCTGGTCACAATCGGTCAAAAACTGACCGAAGCAAAGCTCCCCAAAATCAGAAATACTCCAGCGTCTCACGCATGACGACGTTCTTCTTCCAGGTGAATTGAGCCTTGGACCGAATCTGATACCTACAGGACAAAAAAGAGGGTGCAGGCCGCGACCAATCGCAGCCTGCACTCGAAACACTCAGAAGATATATTTGAACTGCGCGGGCACTACCGACAGGCCGTTGTCGAACGTCAGCACGGCGCTGGTGCAGCCCTTGGAATGTCTCTGAGTGAGCCAGAAGAAGAAGTACTCCGTGAGACCATTCTCTCCTTGTCCGAAGTTCAGCAGCCGGGTCACCGAGATGGGACTCGGGTTCGGCGGGACGGGCGGCCCATTCGGACACGCAATCTGAATCGACGACGCATATACCCAAGGAGGATTGCAACCCGCACCAGAAGCATGAGGGCACACCGTTAGATTCGGAACGTCATAGTCCCAGGAAAGGGGTACAGGAAATCCCGCGATAATGGGATTCAGCTGAGTGTCCGACACCGGCCACTCAAATCCCTCGAAAGACGATGCAGTCACAACCGGCGGAGCGCCCGTAGTATATGCCGCGACAAAGCAGGACAACCCGCCGCCTCCGCCCTTGTGCGTCGTGTCCTGCGAGTAGAATTCAAAAATATTCTTGTCGAAGTTGGTGGAAGGACAACTTTGCCCGCTGGCTTTCAGGAAACCAGGACCACCAAGCCCCGGAAAGTTGGGCGGGAAACTGTAGTGGGTGGTTGCCGTGTAGAGGAAAGTTTCGCAATCCGACGCCCCTGAACAAGTCAGTTGAAACTCCGTACATTCTGGATTCCCAGCTTCGCTGAAATCGCCATATGGAGAGCAGCTGAAAGTGGAGAACAAGGAGCCCGGATTAAACGTGTTCGCGGGGGTCGAGCCTGGATTGGACGTTGACTGCAGCACCGGAATCGGGAGGACGGTAATCTGCTCGCCTCCCGCGTTATCAACCGCGGCTAGTTCGTAGTCGTCGGTCCCGATCGGAAATATGGCGGTCGCGCCGGCGGTTATAGTTTGTGTCTGCGGGGCATTGAATCCACCGCAGTTGCTGCTGTCCGAACTATCGGGGTTCTCAGCGTTGGGGGTACCCAAGGCTAATGTCACCGACGCGCCTGCGGCGAGCCCGCTAGTCCAAGTGTCAGAAGCCGCACCTCCTATCGCGCAGTACGGTGGTCCCCCAAGTGTGGATGTGCCGGACAGTGTAATCGTGCCGGCGAAACTCGAGGTACTATTGTTCGTAACCGTGAGAAACCCCGTGTCGGGATTGGCACAGATTGTACCGGCGGTGTTGCAGCCCCCGACTTGATAGAAGGTCTTTACGTCGAACTTGTATCCAGTGCCCGCGAACTCGAACGCCCCTTGCGCTTGGCTAGTCTCGTAAGCATCTCCCGGATCGCAACCTGTCGGTGATCCTCCCTGAAGCACGTAGGCATCCGTTTCAGCCGTATCGCATGGGCTGGTTTGGATGACGCCAGAGTGAATCTGACTGTCGTAAACGCCCAGTCGCAAAGTGCCATCCGAGCTTTGGATTGAAAGCAGTGCACCGCTTTCAAGACTCTGTGCTAAAGCTATCGTTGGAATGAACAAACTCAGTGCTACAACCGCTGCCAGAGCAGAGATCTTCATAGTCGGTACCCTTGTCCTTTTGTAAGTTCGCGTTGACACAGCAAACAAATTGAGATTGCCGCCCTAGGGCGCCACTGAACCTCGGAGGGGGAGGATGCCGAGGCGCGCGCATCCGAGAGTTAACGTCACCAGATGCGGCGCACGAATGCCGCTCCATATAGTGTGGCTTTGAAGCGAACATGTCAACACAATTTATGCTCTGGTTATGCCGAATTCGCATAATTAAACATGCGAAAATTCTCGGGTCGGTGCGGTGGCGAGCTTCTCAGTGCGGGCGAAGTGTACAGACAGACCGCAAACTTTTGCACTTGTGGCGGTCTTGATGAGAAGAAGCGGGTGCCGTGCAGCTACTTGGGCGTACCCATGTTCTTGATGTCGTTAACCACCTTGGGGGCGACGTGGTCCAGTGCCTGCTGCACAACTTCCCCCAGTGAACCTATATCTTGTGCAACCGCTGAACCGGTTGCGGCAACGGCCGCGTCCGAGACGCGGTATAACTTGTATTCGACAGTCGTGTGGTATTCCGGGATGTTCGTGGTCTGTCCTGGCTTGCCAGACGCCCCTCCTTCGTTATGCGCTTCCGTGACTGTCGTGAACAATACGAACGTACAATTTTTCGCCTTCGCCTCGGCCGTAACTTGCTCACCGGTGGCGTCTATTGGCACCGCTTGCACTGGCGATTTCTTCTGCTTGCTGAAGGCTTTTACCAACCGATCGCGGCCGGCAACCCCCGTAATCCCGCTTGCGGCCCCGACTACCGTCACACCGAGGCGGACAACTTGGCTATCGTCGGCAAAGCTGAGCCCTAAACCCATACACACGATCAGAAAGAAACAACCAACTACAAGCCGAATTCGCTGCATGTAGCGCCTCACGAAGGCAAATTTGCCCAGCAAAAGAGTACAGCGAACGTGGCCGTCAGACAATATTTTCTGCGGTTCCCCGTAGCGCAAGCGAGCGAGGGGGAGAGTGAACCGGGGCCGGACCTCACTGCATCAAGCGTTTGAGCGCGGTCCGAGCATCGCCGACCGGGGCGAGCCGTGATTGTGAACTAGGGAAGTAGGAGAGAAATTCCTGATATTCGTTGATCGCCTGATCGCGCTTGCCGGAGCGCTCGTAGAGCTCGCCCAGATAGTAGTGCGACAGAATTCCAAGCGCAGGAAACCGCTCCGCCATGGTGCGTCCGTTCTCTAAATTACGCCCAGCTCGCAATCCGGCGCGAAACTCATTCTCGGCCGACGCGTAATCGTTGGTGAGCAAGTGGGCGCGCGCCTTGAGGTATAGCAGGTATGCATCCTGGAAATTGGGAATGCTGGCGGCGCGGCTCAAAGCGGTTTGCCCATCCCCATTGTGTACCGCCAGAGTCACATCAGCGAAGGCCTGGTTAATTTCAAGAGCCCGCGGCGCAATCCATGGATGGCTCGACGCGTACTTCTGCAGACTCTGCTGCGCCGCGATTCGGTTTCCGGCCATCGTCTGCAGAAACGCCACCACGGGCAACTGCTCGTCATCGAGCTTCTGTTGCTGCATGAAAGAGAGAGCGGATGAACTTTCGCCCTGCAAAAGCGACAGCACAGCATAGGGCTGCAGAAAACTGCCAGCGGCCTCGCCCTGTTTCGCTTTTCCTATTTGCACCAGCGTTTCACGATAACTGGCAAGCGCGCCTTCAAAGTCCCCCGCCGTCTGCTTGAACTGGGCCTGAAATCCCGGTGCATACAAACGCGAGAGCGGCGATGTGCGTTGCGCATATTGCTGAAACGAGGCGTTGGCCACGTCTGGTTTCTTCTGGTCGGTGTAGACGATGGCCAGTTTGAGGTACTCTCCATAGTCGCTGAAGTCTGGCTTCAGTTCGAGCACTTTGTGGTAGGCGGCGATAGCGTCGTCGTCCCGCCCAGCCATAAAAAGGATGTCACCGCGGCTGTCGAACGGATTGGGGTCGCCGGGACGGACCGCAATGTAGGCATCGTTTGCCGCCAGCCCCCCATTGAGGTCACCCCATCGGGCTAGTTCGTAGGACTGAAAGTTCAACAGGTCTTCACTCTTCGGATCGAGCGCCAGCCCCTGTTGGAATAACTCAAGAGCCTGATCGTGTTTTCCCAAGGCCGATAGAAAGGAACCGAGGATTCCGCGGTCGTTAGTTGAGCGGGGAAATTCCGACACGAGTGCTTCGCGCGCAGCCAACTCAGCCTCCGGGTCCTGCGAGCGCGCGGCCTTCAGCACCTGCAAAGACAGCTGCTCGTAACGCGGCAGCCGCGACTGAAACTGCTCCACTTTGACTGCCGTCTCCGTGCCTCGCCGTGCGTCGCCCTCAAAGGAGTACTGGTCGGATAGACGCAAATAGGCGAGTGCAAACTCGGGATCCAGGCGGACTGCCTCTTCCAGTTCCCGGATTGCGTCCGTGGTGAGGAAGCGACGGGCATAGTCGATGCCCAACTGGTAATGGCGGTAAGCCTCTACGTTCGACGTCGAAGCTTGCTCGATCTCTGGCGCTTTTTGCGGCACCTGAGACGCCGGCAGAAAATTGCTGGCGATGTTCGCAGTGAGCCGGTCAACCATGCCGAATATGCTCTGCACGTCCTGCCCTTCCAGCTTGTCGGAAAACACAATCTGTCCCGTACCCGTATCCTGCGCGCGAACGTCAAGACGCAGTTGCGTGGGTCCAATCTTCAATAACGCGCCCGTAATATAGGCATCCGCGCCGGCATCGCGCGCGACATTCTGCGCCTGCGCGGGATCCATCGACTTTCCATCCTTACTGGCACGTTGCACCGCGCTCATCACGCGCTCGGTCGAAAGCACTTCCAGTCCTTTCACTTGGGCAAGATTCGTGGTCAGCATGTCGGTAAGACCATTGTCAAGCCAGTTGAGTGACTGATCTTGAGAGAGATTTGAGAAATACAGAACCGCGATCGCCTTGTGGCCCGCAATGCCAGCAGGATGAGCAGCCCGGCCGCGAAAGAACCAGAAACCGGCAAGCACAGCAATAACCAATGCAGCTATCGCAGAGCCAATCAACCACGTGTGTTTGCGCGCCGGCACCGTGGTTGCTGCCGGGCTCACCTGTGCCGACGCGGCTGCGGTGCGTGAAGACGATCCGGCGGTGCTGGCGGGAAGGGCTGCCGATTCGATTGTCGCCGAAGTGGGGACTGGCGGGGTAGGCGGCACCGCCTCGACGATCGCACTCCTGCCGGATTCTGTATCCCGCTTCAACCTCTGAAGGTCAGCCCGCATATCAGCCGCGTGTTGATAGCGAAGATTTCGGTCTTTCTCCAGCGCCTTACTGACTATCTCCTCCAGCTTCGGAGGAAGATCAGGATTAAGCCGCACCGGGGGCACCGGCGCTTTGCGCAGAATAGACTCGAATATCGCCGCGGTACTGTCGCCGCGAAACGGCAGCGTGCCTGTGGCCATTTCGTAGAGAACAACACCAAAGGAAAACAAATCCGTACGCGCGTCCAGATTTTTGGCCCGCGCTTGTTCCGGCGACATATAGGCCACTGTGCCCAGCGTGCTGCCTGGGCTGGTGAGATGCTGCTCGCTAAATGCTGTCGCGCTGGCATCGATGGCCTCGGTTTTGCGGGCGACCACCTTAGCCAGCCCGAAATCCAGCACCTTGGCCATGCCGCGCCGTGTGACAAAAATGTTGGCGGGCTTGATGTCGCGGTGAATAATGCCTTCGCCGTGCGCGTTGTCGAGCGCATCCGCAACGGAAATACCGATGTCCAGCAGTTGGTCAAGATCCAATGGCCGCCCAACAATCAGGTGTTTCAGCGTCTGGCCATCGAGGAATTCCATCGCGATGAAAGGCTGATTGTCGTGCTGTCCGATCTCATAAATGGTGCAGATATTTGGATGATTCAGCGCCGAGGCTGACTGGGCTTCCCGCTCGAACCGGTCCAGCGCCTGACGATCCTTGGCCAAGTCTTCAGGCAGAAACTTTAGCGCGACAAAACGGTGAAGGGTTGTATCTTCGGCCTTCCATACGACGCCCATCCCCCCACCACCGAGCTTTTCGAGGATGCGGTAGTGCGAAATGGTTCGCCCGATCACTGGCGAAAAATGTTACGTTGCTTGTTCGAGCAAGTCAAATGAAGGCGCGACAGAAGCGGTCGGTTCGGCTTGCACAGCCATCGTAGCGTTAATTCTGAGATCTACGAGCGGGAGCAGGGCCGGGAGGGAGAATCTCAGGTTCTCCGTCGCAAACCCGCTGATAGGTTACGTAGAACACCGCGGCAGTCCACGTAGGAAACAGATCAAGGCCGGGAATCATTTCTGCAAGAAGCGTCGGCAAGAACGCCCAGTGCCAGCCGAGACATCGGATAAGGATGGCTGCCGTAGTCAGGTCGAGTAGCGTGTCCGCCGGCGACAGGCCCCCTTCGGCAAACAACGGCAATGCGAAGATCTGAATCGCATCCGCGGCCATGGCAACCAGCCAAGCCAAGCGGTGCTCAGGAGGGCGGATTGCTTTAAGAAAGTCAGAGCCCCACATAGACTACCTGTCAATAGGATATAACGAACCAGCGATTCGAGCGATAGAATCAGCAGAGGCTGCGGCCACCGCAGCATGTACGCGGCTCTGAATGTTCATCGGCCACTTCGCCATCGGTTTTGCTGCCAAGAAGTTCGCGCCGCGTACTTCCCTGGCGGTACTTCTTGCTGCCCCCCTGCTTTCGGATATGCTGTGGCCCGTGTTCTTGCTGCTCGGTGGGGAGCACGCGCGGATTGATCCCGGCAACACGCGGTTCACTCCGATTGATCTTACGTATTACCCGTGGTCGCACAGCTTGCTGATGTGCATTATGTGGGCTACCGCTTTCGCGTTGACCTATTACTGGATCGCGCGCTATCCGCCGGGCACCATTGCCATCTGGATCGGTGTCGTAAGCCACTGGATCCTGGATTGGGTAACCCACCGTCCCGATATGCCGCTTTATCCAGGCGGGCCTCGCTTCGGTCTCGGACTGTGGAACTCGGTCGCCGGTACCCTTGTTGTTGAGATCCTCATGTTCGCGACCGGCGTCTGGCTCTATGTACGCAGCACACGCGCCCGCGACCATATCGGACGTTACGGTTTCCTCGCCTATGTGGGTTTCCTCCTGTTTGCGTACATCGGGGACCGCTTTAGTGACCCACCCTCCAGTATCGCTGACATTGCTTGGACCGGGATTCTCGCTATCGTAGTTCTTATTCCGTGGGCTTGGTGGTTCGACCGTCATCGTGTCTTGCGCAGTGCCAGCGCGGTCTAGTTTTTGGTGAAGATTCCGGCGGGCTTGACCACCGTGGAAACGGGTTGCTCGGCTTGCTTGAGCTTCCAGCAGTTCCGGGCAATTGCCCAGTCTTCCTGCGCACGTATTACTAACACGCGAACGGACGAATCAGACGCGGCGATGTCTTGGTCCGAAGAAGTGTTGAAGTTCTTTCGAGGATCTAGCTTTAGCTGGACATACCCAAACTTCTCACAGGTCGCGGCACGCACTTCGGGAGAGTTTTCTCCAACTCCCGCAGTGAAGATGATAGCTTCCACGCCACCCAGCACCGCAATCATCGCGCCAAGAGCGGATTGCAGCCGATGAATGTAAATTTCGAACGCAAGTTTGGCCCGTTCGTGACCATGCTTGACCGCAGCGAGAATTTGCCGCATATCGCCGGAAATTCCCGAGATTCCGAGCAGCCCCGATTGCTTGTTCAAGATCTCATCCAGTTGCTCGGCCGATTTTCCCTTCTGCTTCATGAGGTATGTGAGAACGCCAGGATCGATCGATCCCGACCGTGTGCCCATCATCAAGCCTTCGAGTGGCGTAAAGCCCATTGTCGTGTCTACGCTATGGCCGTCCCGAATCGCCGCAAGAGAGCAGCCGTTACCCAAGTGACAGCTCACGAGTTTCGACGAATTCACGTCCCGACCGAGTAATCGCGCGGCGCGGGCGGCACAGTACTGATGATTGATGCCGTGAAATCCGTAGCGGTGAATCCCGTTCAAAAACCACTCGTAGGGTCCTGGGTAAACCGTAGCCGACAACGGCATTTTGCGATGGAATCCAGTATCGAAAACTGCAATCTGCGGTACTGGCCCGAACAGTTTCTCGACGATTTCCATCCCTTCCAATTCGGCGCGATTGTGAA
>Ga0210387_10005048_pt1 | contig 10128 bp, 6 predicted proteins | sample IncBWC7OmetaG_FD_160108 | JGI IMG/M metagenome (GOLD analysis project Ga0210387, IMG submission 160108) | Forest soil microbial communities from Barre Woods Harvard Forest LTER site, Petersham, Massachusetts, United States - Inc-BW-C-7-O ...
CGCTCTGTTCCTCGGCGCCGTGATGGCGTTCTGCGGCGCGCATTTCGCGCTTCGCAAGGCCTGAGGGCCTCCTCCTCTAGCCGGCCTTTGCCGCGCTCGACCAGATCGCGGCCGCCGCGATCAACAGCAGCGCGGCCGAGATCATCAGCGCCGCATGCGTGCCGGCCATGAACATGTCCTGATCGCCGATCAGCGATCCGAACAGCGCGACGCCGAGCACGCTGCCGGTCTGCCGCGTCGCGTTGAGCACGCCGGCCGCAATGCCGGAGCGCGACTTCTCGACACTGCCGAGCAAGGTCGAGGTCAAGGGCGGCACCAACAACCCTAGTCCGCCACCGAGCGCGACGAGCTGAAGCGCAACGGCCCAATAGGGCGTGCCGGGCGAGATCGGCAGCAGGCCAAGCGAGCCGGCGGCGGCGATCACGGCTCCCAGCGCGATCGCTTGCGGCGCGCCGATGCGCTCGGCAATGCGCGCGGCGACGAGATTGACCGGCAGCACCGCGCCCAGCACCGGCAGGAAAGCGAGCCCGGTCGCGAAGGCGGACCATCCATTGATGCGCTGGAAATACAGGCTGAAGACGAAGATCAGCCCGTAGAAGGCGATGTTGACGAAGAGGCCGACCATCGCCGTCACCGAAAACATGCGCTGTGCGAACAGCGACAACGGCAGCATCGGCTGCGGCGCGCGCCGCTCCCTTAGCACGAACAGTATCGCAAACGCCGCAAAGGCAACGAACCCTGCGATGACGAATGGATGGCTCCAGCCGATCGCACCGCCCTCGATGATCGCACCGGCGAGACAGCCGAGGGCGGCGATCGCCGCGACCTGTCCCGGCAGGTCGAGCTCGTGTTGCGGCGAGCGCGTGGTCTCGCTGGCATAGCGCCAGGTCAGCCATAACCCAGCGAGCCCAATCGGCAGATTGACGAAGAAGATGAAGCGCCAGCCGATCAGCGCGATCAGGCTGCCGCCGACGAGCGGTCCCGCGGTCAGCGCCAGGCTGGCGCCCGCAGCCCAGATGCCGACGGCGCGTCCGCGCGCCTTGTCGTCGGTATAGGCGTGACTGAGCAGTGCCAGCGAATTGGGAACCAGGATCGCCGCGCCCAGCCCCTGCACCGCGCGCGCGGCGATCAGGGTCAATGCGTTGGGTGCCAGCCCGCAGGCCAGCGAAGCCAGTATGAACACGGCAAAGCCGGCCATGAAGACACGCTTGGCGCCGACGCGGTCGCCGAGCGCGCCCGCGGTCAGGATCAGCGCGGCGAACGCGATCGTGTAGGCGCTCACCACCCATTGCAGCTCGGCGATACCGCCGCCGAGTGAAGCGCCGATGCTGCTCAGAGCCGTGTTGACGATGGTGACGTCGAGCTGCACCACGCCATAGCCAAGGCTCATGGCGGCAAGTGTCAGCACGCTCGAAAAGCGTGAACGATCCCGCGCCGGTTCCGAGGCGAAATTTGGCGGGTTCATCAAAATGGCTCGCATGGTTTCATCTCCAATGTGGAGCGACAACGCAGCCGTATAGGCTTCCGTTTCGCCGCAACACTTCGTTTGCGGTCGAAGTGTTGTCCCCCGCTAGAGACAATCTCTCCGCCTTGAATTATCTCCGGTCGCGTCACATCTGCCGGCTGCATAAGCGCCGTGCTTGTGGCCAATCGCGGAGGGCGCTGATGACATCTGCTGACACTTCCCGGCCCGACAGCCAACGACGAATCGCATTGAGCAGAACAGCCGCGACAGCGGTGGTCGCCACCATGATCGGCATGCTGTTCGCCGGAAGCACGCTCGTGACACCGCTGTACATCATGTACAAACAGGCGTTCGGCTTCTCGCAGATTTCGCTCACGCTGATCTACGCGGTCTATGTGATCGGGAACCTCTGCGGCCTCTTGCTGCTCGGTCGCCTCTCCGACCAGATCGGCCGCAAAGGCGTGGCGGCAGCCGGCATGATGCTGATGATCATCGCGGCCCTGGTTTTTCTGTCTGCGCGCGGCATTGGCGCACTTTACCTCGGACGCATTCTCAGCGGCCTTGCCATCAGCGTCGGCGCCGGAACCGGAACTGCGTGGCTGGCAGAGCTGATTGACGACGAAAGCAAGTCGCGCGCAACCGTGATCGCGACCAGCGCGAATTTCATCGGCCTCGGTGTCGCCGCACTGATCGCCGGCGTGCTGGCCGAATACCTGCCCTGGCCGTTGCACCTGCCTTATATCGTATACTTGCTCATCCTCGCCGCCGTCGCCCTTATGGTGCTCATGGTTCCGGAGACGGTCGTGAGATCGCGGCCGTCGATCCGGGACGTGTCGATCCACCCGCGCATCTCGGTGCCATCTGAAATCCGCACGCAGTTCGTGGCCCCCGCCGTCACGGGATTTGGCGCGATGGCGCTCGTCGGCTTCTACGCCGCGCTGGCGCCGTCCCTCCTCGCCAACGAGCTGCACGTGACCAACCATGCGATTGCGGGGGCGATTTTCCTGGAGCTCGCCGTGTTCGTGTCCGGCGCAATTCTTGTGACGCGATCGCTGTCCAGCCGCATCTCGATGCTGCTTGCGCTCGTGCTGATGTTGCCGAGCGTTGCGCTTGTCGTCGCCGCACAACTGGCGACATCGATGGTGCTGTTGATCGTTGCGACCGCCGCCTGCGCGATCGCGGCCGGGCTCGGCTATCGCGGCAGCCTGCAAGTGACCAACCAGATCGCCCCGCCTGACCGCCGCGCCGAGATCGTCTCGAGCTATCTGATCTGCGCCTTTGCCGGCAACGCGCTGCCGGTAATCGGCATCGGCGTGATCTCCACGCTTGCCGGCCCGATCGCCGCCAGCCTGGCGTTCGCGGCGACCATCGTCATCTTCGCAGCTACCGCGCTCTACTTCGGAGCGCGATACTTGCCGAAAGCGTGAGGTGGATCAGCCAGCCGCGCGCAGATTGACACGGCCTTCGGCGAGCGTCGTCAACCTGCGGTCCTCGAGCTTTTCCTCATCCAGCGTCTTCTGCAGGAAGGCCGCGATATCGCTGCGGCCGAGCTGCCGCGCCCAGGAAATCAGGCTGCCATAGCGTGCGATCTCGTAATGCTCCGCGGCCTGCGCTGCGTTGATGAGAGCGGCATCCAGCACCGCCTTGTCGGCGACCTCGGCGGTCACTTCATCGGCCTCCTCGATGATCCCATCGATCGCCGGGCAATCGACCGCCTTCACGGCAAGGCCCTGCATCTGGAACACCTGCTCCAGCCGCTTCACATGCGCTTTGGTTTCATCGAGATGAAACAGGAAATCCTGCTTGAGCTTCTCGTCGGTCGCCTTCTCAGCCATTTTCGGCAGCGCCTTCGCGAGCTGCTGCTCGGCGTAATAGATGTCCTGCAATTGATGCACGAACAGGTCGTTCATGTTCTTGATGTCTTTGGTGAACAATCCCATAGCGGGCTCCTTTCGCTCGATGGCGTCAGGCCGCTAACCGGCGGCGCGTGCCATCGTTCCTGGAGGTCCCTGCGAAAACGCGGCAGGACGCGCTGGAACCGCTAAAAAGAAGCTGTGCTTACGCCACCGCGCTGGCGGAAGGTTCGATCAGCATGTGCTCGACCTCGGCGATCGGGCGCGGCTTGCTGATCAGAAAGCCTTGCGCCTGAGTGCAGCCCTCGCGGGACAGCATTTCGAGTTGCGCATCGGTCTCGACGCCTTCAGCGGTGGTGACGATGCCCAGACTCTTGCCGAGTCCGGTCACGGCGCGAATGATCGCCAGCGAGTCATTGCTGCTCGTCAGCTCGTTGACGAAGGAGCGGTCGATCTTGATCTTGTCGAATGGGAAGCTGCGCAGGTAGCTCAGCGACGAATAGCCGGTGCCGAAATCATCCAGCGAGATCTTCACGCCAAGCTCTCTGAGTTCGAGCAACATGGCGCGGGTCGTGTCGCTGTTCTGGAGCAGGACCGATTCCGTGATCTCGAGCTCAAGACGATGGGCCGGCAGGCCAGACTGCTGCAGCGCTGCCTTCACGCTCGGCACCAAATCCGGATTGCGGAACTGCACCGGCGAGAGATTGACGGCGACGCAAGCGCTGGCCCAGCGTGCCGCGTCCGCGCAGGCCGTGCGAAGCACCTTGTCGCCGAGCTTGATGATCAGCCCGGTTTCCTCGGCGATCGGGATGAAGTTATTGGGCGCGATCAGGCCGCGCTGCGGATGCCTCCAGCGCACCAACGCCTCGCATACGACAATTGCGCCGCTGGCGATGTCGCGGATCGGCTGATAGTGCACCTCGAACTCATCCCGCTGCAACGCCAGCCGGAGGTCGAGCTCCAGCAGGCGGCGCGCCTGGGCGCGGGCGTCCATACCGGGCTCGAAGAAGCGGTAGGTGGCGCGGCCATCGGCCTTGGCGCGATAGAGCGCGAGATCAGCATTCTTCAGGAGCTCGTCGGGATTGTCGCCATCCTCGGGCGCCAGCGAGATACCGACGCTGACGCCGATCACCAGCTGATGATCGTCGATCTCGTAGGGTGCCGCGACGACTTCGACGATCCGGCTCGCGAGCGCCGGTACGGCCGACGGCTCGCAGCCGTTGCAGAACTGTACGATCGCGAACTCGTCGCCGCCGAGCCGCGCCACCGTATCGCCAGGGCCGACACATTGGCGCAGCCGCGCGGCGGCCTGTTTCAACAGCTCATCGCCGACGGGATGGCCCAGCGAATCGTTGATTTTCTTGAAATGGTCGAGATCGAGACACAACACCGCCAGCTGGTCGGTTCGCTTGACCATATGCAGCGCGCGCTCGAGCTCTTCGCGGAACAGCGTGCGGTTGGGCAAACCGGTAAGCGCGTCATGGCGCGCCATGTGCGAGATCTGCGCCTGCGCCTGTTCCCACTCCGTGATGTCCTCGAAGGTGGCCACCCAGCCGCCGCTCTTCATCGGCTGAGTGACGGTCCGCATCGACCGCCCCTGATGCTGCAGAACCCTGGTCGCGCCCCGACCGGCCCGTGCATCCGCCATCAGCCTGGCGAAGAACTCCTCGGGGGGATCTCCGTGCCAGCGACCAGCCGCCTTCTGCGCTTTCAGGACGTCGAGCAGCAATCGTCCCCTCAGCTCGGACTCCGTCCGGAGCAACATCGTGGCGTAGTTCTTGTTGAAGAGCTGGATGCGGCCCTCGGCATCGAACAGGCAAAGTCCCTGCGACATGTTCTCGAGCGCGGTGTCGAGCAGCATCTTCTGCCGGTTGAGCGCGCTCTCTGCGCGGCGATCCATGGACGCGATCGACAGCGCCACGCTCAGAATGACAACCGCCGAGCCCGCGATGAGGAATGACAGCACGGTCGGCGAGATCGAGAGCCCCTCGAACATGACGGTCGGATCGGGGATCAGCGTCACTGCGCCCATGCCGGTGAAGTGGTGCGAGACGATCGCAAGCGTCAGCAGCACGGCCGCAGCAGCCGAGCGGCCCAAACTGTCGCGGCCGGAAGCAACGACCAATGCGAGCGCGCCGAGCGCGCTGCCAATCACGATCGAAGCGATCACGATGCCGGGCGACCAGCTGATGCGCGCCGGCAGTTCCAGCGCCATCATCCCGGTGTAATGCATCGCCGCGACCCCGATGCCGACCACGGCGCCGCCGATTGCGGCGAACAGGCGTCCCCCACCGGAAACCGCGATGCCGAGCCCGATTCCGACGATCGTCACCGCGAGCACCAGCGACAGGACAGTCACTTGAATGGAGTATCCGGCGCCATTGCCGGGGTCATAGGCCAGCATGGCGATGAAATGGGTGGCCCAGATGCCGCAGCCGGAAACCGCCGCGTCCAGCGCTGCCCAGATCAGGCGGGCAAAGCCTCGTGACGACCTGGCACGATTGAACAGGCTGATCGCGACCATGCTGGCGAGAAAACAGACGGCGCCGGCCAGCACCACCAGCCTCCAATCATGCTCCGTCGTCAGACAGGTTAATACCTTATACATTGCGGGCCCCAGCCACTCTTATGGGGCCCTAAAGAGCGCGCAGACTCATTCAGGATGGTTAAACGGCCTTGTTCGCTTTATCCGATGGTGAACAATTGCTTTGAATGCGGTGCACAAGGGCAAGCTGATACCGCAGCCGCCCGGATTTGAAGCAACACCAGCCCCATCAGGCCCGGCCGCGAACCGCGCGACGTTTTGCCTCAAGGGTAGGCAGGGCTGGTTTTTGCTGCCGAAACGTTGCCGAGATGCAGAAAAACCTGACGGGCGTACCATGCGTAACTAGATGAGCCAGCGTGCTGAACAGGCCGTAATCAGCCCCGAATCCGCTCGCTTTGCCGCCTATCGTATGGACGTTCGGGATGCGACGCCCGGCTCACCGGGGGGCGGGGCCGCTCTTGTCAAGGACTGCACAACCGGCCCTTTTTGCCTTATTTGGAACTACGGGATACGGAGCGATCGGCCGCCGCGTTCGATCGATGGTTTGAACGGGCTCAATTTGGATCGAGTCGCCCTGCCGGGAGGATGAATGCAAGGACTGCTGACCGCGTTTGGGCGCGGCTTCAAGAAATGGATCGGCTGGAAACGGCTGGGCGTGGCCGCGAGCCTGCTCATCATTGCCCTTGCGGTTCGGACTCTCGTCCATACGCTCAAGGGCGTCGACACCGGCGTGATCCTGACCGCCCTGACCGACATTCCGCACGGCCATATCGCGCTGGCTGCGCTCTGCGTGGTGTGCGCGTTCTGCACGCTGACCTTCTATGATTTCTTCGCGCTGCGTACGATTGGCAAGAAAGCCGTGCCGTATCGCATCGCCGCGCTGTCGGCGTTCTGCAGCTATTCGATCGGCCACAATCTCGGCGCCACGGTCTTCACCGGCGGCGCCATCCGTTTCCGGATCTATTCCGATTATGGGCTGAACGCGATCGATGTCGCCAAGATCTGCTTTCTGTCCGGCCTGACCTTCTGGCTCGGCAACCTCGTCGTGCTCGGCATCGGCATGGCCTATCATCCCGCCGCGGCCTCCGACATGGATCTCCTGCCGGCGGAACTGAATCGTTTGATCGCGCTCGCCTGTCTGGCCGGCATCGTGACCTATTTCGTCTGGCTGATGACCGGCAAGGAACGGCGCCAGCTCGGACAGAACGGCTGGAAGGTGGTGCTGCCGTCGGCCAGGCTGACACTGGTGCAAATCCTGATCGGCGTCGTCGATCTCGGTTTCTGCGCCACCGCCATGTATCTGCTGGTGCCGATGCAGCCGCACATCGACTTCATGTCGCTGGCGGTGGTGTTCATTCTTGCCACGTTGCTCGGTTTTGCCAGCCATGCACCCGGCAGCCTCGGCGTGTTCGACGCCGCGATGCTGGTGGCGCTCCCGCAGTTCGGACGGGAACAATTGCTGGCGACGCTGCTGGTGTTCCGCGTGCTTTATTTCGTGATCCCGTTCACCATCGCGATTTCGATCATGGGAACGCGCGAGCTGTGGCTCAATGTCGTGCTGCCCTGGAAGCAGCGGCGGGCGCTGAACGGCAACGGCAATGGTAGCTACGGGCCTTCCAGCTCCGCCAAAACCACGCCTTCTCCCGCGCCTCAAGCGACGACGACGCCCGTGCCGGCGACAGCGGTGGTGCATCCGTTCAAGCGCTATAAATCTCAGGGCTGAAATCTGCCGCGGTCACGTTAAGTTGGTTAAAAGCGGATACTCTTATTTCCGCCTCAACTGTAACGTCAAAGCGCGCGCCATGGTCCGCTTTTGTCTTCATTCGGTCGTATCCGCGGCGCTGCTCGCGGGCGCGCTGTTTTCTGTCTCGGCACCACCGGTTGCCGCGCAGACGGCGCCAGCCGCCGCCGCTTCCATGCAGATCTCGTGGGAGGTGAGGAACCGCTTCCGCCTGTTCCGCGAGGAACGCGATTTTCAGCTCCATGCCGAGAGCCTGCGCAACCGCTCCGTGCTGGCCTCCGAAGATGCGCTCGAAGTACAGAGCGATGGCCGCGGCTGGGCGCGCAACATGGTCAACCGCCTCTGCATCGACCTGCAGGGCCACCTCGCCGACCCCTGCGTCCGCGACAACGTCAAGGAAAACTACCTGACGCCGGTCGATCATGCGGTCGTGGTCCGCCTCACCGGCGAGGTTCCGGTCGGCGCCACCTGCGCCTGGTCGTTCGACGACGGTGACGGGCCGCAACAATCGACCTTCGACTGCGCCGAGCCGGTCAATCTGCGCGTCCGCTACGGCAAGCAGACGGTGGCGACCGTCGACGTCTCCTCCGGCTCCGATCCCTCGCAGCGGATCTCGACCGAGATCCAGGTGCGCGACATCTTCATCGCCGGGCTTGGCGACAGCATTGCCTCCGGCGAAGGCAATCCGGACCGCGCGGTGGCGCTGTCGGACGAAGGCTTCTGCTTCCGCTATTATCTCGGCTCGGCGGCGGCGCAATATTACCGGCCGAGCCGCGGCGGCTACAAAGGCGGACGCGCCTGCGAAGCGCCGGACAGTTTGCAGACCTGGCAGCGTTACGGCGCGCTCTGGCTCAACGCCGCCTGCCACCGCTCGCTCTACAGCTACCAGACCCGCACCGCGCTCGCGCTGGCGGTCGGATATCCGCACATCGCGGTCACCTATCTGCCGCTCGCCTGCACCGGCGCCACCATTGCCGACGGCCTGTTCGGCGGCCAGCGCGCCCGCGAATGTCCGCCGAGCAAATCGAGCACCACCTGCCAGACCGGCGTCAACGGACAGCTCGCCGAGCTGCGCGCCGCGCTTACGGCAGCGAAGAAGCGCCAGCCCGACCGCACGCTCGACCTCGTGCTGCTGTCGATCGGCGCCAACGACGCCTATTTCTCCGGGCTCGTGGCCGACGTGATCGTCGACACTCCGACCGAGCGCGAGCTGTTCCGCCGCACCGGCGTGCTGGCCACGGTGGACGATTCCCGCTCGGTGCTGACCAACGATCTGCCGCGCGGCTTTGCCAAGCTGCGCGAGGCGTTGCGACCGCTGGTCGGCGACCTGTCGCATGTGGTCTATACGTCTTATGCCAATCCCGCGCTGTCGAATGGCGGCGCGCCCTGCCCCGGCGGCCGCGCCGGCTTCGACATCCATCCTTCCTTCAATGCCGACCCGCAGCGGCTCGCCGAAGTCTCGAGCTATGTGCAGAACGAGTTCCTGCCGCAGCTCAAGGGGCTCGCGCTGTGCCAGTCCGGCATCATCTGCCGCGATCCCGCGTCCGACCGCTTCACCTTCGTCGAGGCGCACCAGGCCGTGTTCAACGACCATGGATTCTGCGCCCGCGCCGACAGCGATCCCGCCTTCGACAAGGAGTGCTTTTCGCCGAAGGGCCAAAGCTTCGATCCTGACATCGTGAACTCGGCCAACCAGCCCCTGCTCTGCGGCCGCAGCGCCAGCGAATACCGCGCCTATCTGCCGCGGGCGCGCTGGATCCGCGACGCCAATGACAGCTATTTCGCCGCGATGACCTATCCGCAGGGATTGCCGACCTCGATGCAGCCCGCCGACATCCATGACGCGACCTGGGGCGTGCTGTCGGCGGTCTATGGCGGCGCAGTGCACCCCTCCGCCGAGGGCCATGCGGCGATGGCGGACGCCGCGGTGCCGGCGGCCTCCGCCGTGCTCGGCCTCGATGCCGGCGAGGGCGATGTCCGCACCGAGCCGCTGGCACCGACCGCGCCGACGCCGACCGGATCGGCACAGCAATAGGCAATTTTGCCGGGCCGCCCGCACTACGGCCCTTCTTCCCAACCGATAGCGTCGCGGCGTAGGATTTGGCCGATCGGCCGTTCTGCGGCGCGACATGCGACAATACGCGATCAATAACAAACAAGATCGCACAGGGAGAAAATCATGACTGACCGACTTCCGCTGCTGCGGACGGCTGCGCTTGCCGCCTCCGCCGCCGCCATCTGTCTTGCTGCGCCGGCCCATGCGCAATCCGGCGATCCCATCAAGATCGGCGTGATCGCCGAGGTGCAATCGATCGCGGGCGCCGCGACCCCCGGCGGCGCGCAGATCGCCGCCGACGAGATCAACGCCAAGGGCGGAATCCTCGGCCGCAAGATCGAGATCGTCACCTATGACAACAAGAGCTCGTCCGCCGATTCCGTGCGGGCGTTCCAACGCGCGGTGAGCGAGGACAAGGTGAGCGCGGTCATCGCCAGCTACATCAGCGAGGTCGTGCTGGCGCTCGAG
>Ga0210387_10005050_pt1 | contig 10127 bp, 6 predicted proteins | sample IncBWC7OmetaG_FD_160108 | JGI IMG/M metagenome (GOLD analysis project Ga0210387, IMG submission 160108) | Forest soil microbial communities from Barre Woods Harvard Forest LTER site, Petersham, Massachusetts, United States - Inc-BW-C-7-O ...
CCTGTCAACCAAGTATGCGGCGAGGGGGTTGGTTGCCATGGTACGGCCGCTCTGAAGACCTTCAACACGGATGCCGGCGCGGCCAAGCCTTAGCTGCCGCTGCGAATGGGATCGCCGCCGATCGATTTACGCAGCGACACTGTCACGCGGCCGACTCCGGGAATGCGCGGGGCCATGGCGGCGGCGGAAGTCGGCGATGATGTCTTTGGCGATGACCCCACGGTCAATCTCCTGCAGTCGGTGCTCGCCGAGCGCTTTGGATTCGAGGCCGCACTTTTTTTCCCGACGGGTACGCAGAGCAATCTCGCCGCGTTGATGGCGCATTGCGACCGCGGCGACGAGTTTTTGGTCGGGCAGGAGGCGCATACCTATAAATATGAGCAGGGCGGTGCCGCGGTGCTCGGCAGCATCCAGCCGCAGCCGCTCGAACATGAGCCGCACGGCGGCATCGCCATCGAGCGCATCGCCGCCGCCATCAAGCTCGATGATTATCACTTTGCGCGTACGCGATTATTGGCCCTGGAAAACACCATCGGAGGTCGTGTCTTGCCGATCGACTACCAACGAGAGGCGACGCAGTTCGCGCACTCGCGCGGGCTCAGCACGCACCTTGACGGAGCCCGGATTTTCAACGCCATCGTAAAACTCAATACGGACGAACGCCGCGCGGTCGCCGGCTTCGATTCGGTGTCGATTTGTTTGTCGAAGGGCCTGGGGGCGCCCGCGGGCTCGGTATTGGTGGGCTCACGGTCATTGGTCGCCGATGCGCGCCGTTGGCGCAAAGCCTTGGGCGGCGGGATGCGCCAAGCGGGCATGTTGGCGGCAGCCGGGCTGTACGCGCTCGAGCATCATGTGCAGAGGCTCGTCGAGGATCACGCCAACGCCGATTATCTCGCGACGGGCTTGCGGGAAATCGGCCTTACGGTTGTGGAGCCGCAAACCAATGTGGTGTATGTGGATGTTCCAAAGGCCCAGGTAAAAACTCTCAAGGATCATCTCGAGCGGCGCAACATCATCGCATCGGTGGCGCCGCGCATGCGCCTGGTGACTCACTTGGACGTGCCGCGCTCAAAAATCGCGACAGCGCTCGAGGCATTTCGTGATTTTCCGCACTGGCAGCACTAGCCGCCGGACAATCTGACGCCCCCATTCACGCCTGCCAGGGCCGCAAGAATGATAATCCGCGGCCGGGACAAGAAAACGCGATTCATTGGTATCATGGGGCCATGAAAAACGACCGCGTGAACCTGCAGCACAGGCCTTTCTTGACGCCCATTTGGCTGGTGGCCACCGGTGCAGTGATGGCGCTGGGTTTCGCGATATTCGTGATCTGGGTGTGGGCATCTGCCGACTCGACCACCGTGGTGGTTGTGAGCGATCCGTCCTCTTCTGCCGGCGCGCAGACGCGAGGCGCGCTTCTGACGCGCATATTCAGCGCGGCCCGCGGTCCGGGCAGCATCGACGCGATTTATGTGTCCGGCGGTGCGGGCAGCGAGTCATCGGCCGCGCCGGTCGCGGCCCAGCTTGGACTGGTGCCGACGGTGGTGCCGGGCGCGGACGCCAAAGCCTTGGGCCGCCGCGCGCTGCGAGAGCATGGCGGAGGCCGCGCACTGGTTATTGGTCCTGTCGATTCAGTGCCGGCGATTGTCGCTTCATTGGCGGGCAGAGACGACATACCCAAGATCAACGAGCATAGTGAAGAGGTCATATACGTCGTGACGGTCCCGCGCATCGGGCACGCCAATGTGTTGCGGTTGAACTATTGAGGATTGGCTGCGCGCAGCAATATTGCCTTGCGCACGAAATCCGTATGACGTCCGATCATGAAATCCGCCAGCACGGCGTCTCGAATTCGCCGCCCGCCATCGATTAGGTAGGATGCGCGGCGCACCCCGATCCCGAGAGGTCCGTTGACGCCGTACATCTTGATGACGGCCTTGTGCTGATCCGAGAGCAGAACGAACGGCAGATTGTATTTGGCGCGAAATTTCGCGTGTGATTCAGGGCTTTGAGGGCTGATACCGACGACGCGAAGACCCGCGCGTTGAATCTCCGTGTGCAGATCGCGCAGCACGCAGGCCTGGCGAGTGCATCCTGGCGTGAAATCGGCAGGGTAGAAATATAAAACGATGGCCCCCGAACTCAACAGTTCGGTCAGCGATCTATCCGTCGCTGTTTCGTCCGGAAGCGTAAATTCCGGGGCACGTTCTCCCGCTTTGAGCATTTTTTTATACCTCCTGGGAGCACATCCTAGCCTACGTAGACTTGATCTAGCGCGATACTTTGGCAGATTGGCGCTTTGCTGCTAGTATTCTTCGCCCTTTTCGGGGGAGTAGCTCAGTTGGGAGAGCGTCGCGTTCGCAATGCGAAGGTCGAGGGTTCGATCCCCTTCTCCTCCACCATCATGAGAGGCCGGTTGGATGACTCCGGCCTCTTTGTCTTGGCCTCGGTAGCTCAGTGGATAGAGCGAGTGCCTCCTAAGCGCTAGGTCGCAGGTTCGATTCCTGCCCGGGGCACTCCCTACGCGAAAAATTTATCGCGCTGTACAGACAGGCGAGAACAGCTCACCGCCCATAAGTCAAGCGCTCCGCGCGCCTCAAGCGAGCGGTGCGCTCGCATGTCATTTTTTTGACGCACGCATGAAAGTTTTCGCTGTCGCCTAAATCGGACGATGCCAAATGCCGACATTTGCTCGGCCGCCCGCACCACGCTTCAATCGCACGCGAATTCATATTTTGCTCTGGCAATACAGAGCATTTTCAAACGGGAGGTGGAGGAGCGATGCGAGCAATGCGATTGACGTCTCTTGGGGCAGCCTTGACTGCGACTTTTTTCTTTCTGCTCACGGGCTGCGGTGAAAGCTCGCGCAGTGACACTACGAGTGCTGCAGAAGCCGCTCCCGGATCGACGACTTCCGCGCCAACAGATCGCAGCGCACAACCCACAGCTGTCGCGAGCGTGGAGTTTTCGTCGAGTCAATATTCCGCAGGTCAGGCGACAGGGTCCGTATCGCTCACGATCGATCGCATGGGCCCCGCAACACAGGCGGCTAGCGTCGTCTACGGCACCGTCCCCGGCACGGGCACGGCGATTGCGGGTACCGACTACACGGGTGTGAAAGGCGTGCTGAGCTGGGGCGAGAATGATTCGACGCCGCGCACGATATCAGTGCCCATCAGCGTCGCGCCGCCGTTCACAGGCGGCAAGTCGTTTCAAGTCCAGCTGTGGGCACCGAGCGTCGGCCTCGCCGTCGCGACCCCCGGCAGCGCCATGGTGACGATCACCGGGGATGCGTCAGACTCTGCGGGAACAGTGAAGCTCGGGGAACCCAGCTACACAGTGTCGCAGGCATCCGGAGCACTTAAGGTGAGCGCGATGCGAAGCGGCGGGGCTACCGGGATCGTTGCTGTGACCTACAAGACCAGCAATGGGACAGCGACGGCTGGACGTGACTATACGGCGATGGCAGGCACGCTGCAGTGGGCGAATGGCGACGCGTCGACCAAAACGATCTCGATTCCCATCAGCAATGCCACCCCCTTCTCCGGCAGCAAGACGTTTGCAATCGCGCTCTCGAATGTCACAGGGGGTGCCGAATTGAGCACACCAGACGCCGGGACCGTCAGCATCAGCGGCGGTTTATCCCCGCATGCCGGAAGTCTGCAGTTTACGGAAGCCACCTACGTCGTCGGCCAGGGCGCCGGCTCGCTCTCCGTGACCGTCGACCGTGTGAACGGCGCCAACGGCGCGATCGCGGTTTCCTATGCGACCGCCAACGGCACGGCTATTGCCTCGGCAGACTACACCTCGAGCCATGGAACGCTGCAGTGGGCAGATGGCGACTCCTCGGCGAAGACTTTCGCGGTGCCGATCAGTAACGCTGCGCCCTTCACGGGCAGCAAGACGTTCAGCATCGTGTTGTCCGATCCGGCGGCGGGTGCCGTCATCAGCAATCCCGGCGCTGCTACTGCGACGATTTCGGGCGACCAGCCGCCGGGCAGCCTGACACTGGCTGCAGCCGCTGCCAGCGTCGCGCAGACCGCTGGCTCCCTCACCGCCACGGTCAATCGAACCGGCGGGACGAACGGACCCGTCACGGTATCTTATGAGACGTCCAACGGAACGGCGGTCGGGGGCACGGATTACACCGCGACCAACGGCACGCTTACGTGGGGAAGCGGCGACGGCACATCGAAAACGTTCTCCGTACCGGTAAGCGACGCGAAGCCGTTCTCGGGCGACAAATCCTTCACGATCACGCTGAGCGACGCGACGGGCGGCGCCAGCGTGGGTACGCACAGCAGCATGATCGCAACCATCGTAGGAGCCGCGGCTGCTGCGCCCGGAAGCCCGCAGCTCTCGCAATCCGGCTACACGGTGCTGCAGAGCGCGGGTTCTCAAGCGGTGACAGTCAACAGGACTGGCGGCACTGCCGGAGCTTTTAGCGTTACCTACGCGACGGCTGACGGTAGCGCCCAAGCGGGCGTCGACTACACGGCGACCAGGGGGACGCTGCAGTGGCAGAGCGGCGATGCGACGTCAAAGAGCTTCACGGTGCCCGTCAGCGACACGTCGCCGTTCGACGGCAGCAAGACATTCACCGTAGCGCTCTCCGCACCCAGCAATGGTGTGAAATTGGGTAGCCCGAGTGCTGCAACCGTCACCATCAGCGGCGGCGGCACCGGTGGTGGCGGCGGCTCCGGCCCAGGTGCGCCTGCCAATTTGTTGATGACGCGTCAGACCATCAGCAGCATCTCGCTCAGTTGGTCGGCAGGAAAAGCGGGGCCCTTTCCCGTCGCTTCCTACCGGGTTTATCGCAACGGATCGTTGTACGCCACCGTCACTGGCACCACGTACACCGATAGCGCAGCCAGCAACGCGACGGCACCCACCTTTACACAAAACGCAACGATCTACAGCTATGCAGTGGCTGGGGTCGATACTCAAGGTAATGAGAGCACCAAGGCGGTACCGTCCGTGTACTTCTATCAGAACGGCGTATCCACGCAGGGCCAGTCCGATTTCTCCTACGGAATCACTGAGAACTGGCAGAGTACGGCCGGAGGGCCCGCGGTCGGAACCTATGATGTGTCATTGGCCTATCCCAATGGCGGAGGCTTCCAGCCTATTGCCAATCTACCCTTGGCACCCGTCTTTGACCTTGAACTCGGAAGCTTCAAATACCTCACGCTCGATGTGAAGGCAGCCGATTCGAAGAATTATCCGTTCTTCATCTCGCACATTTCGCGTCTGCCGCCGGGCGACGTGTATCCCCGGCAGTACGTGGAGCTATCCTCCTACTGCACGCCGAAGGTCAATCAGTGGGTAACCTGCAAGATTCCGCTGGCGGATCTCTCGATGGGGTTCACGAACTTCACCGCCTCGATCTCTGGAAACCAGTTGAAGGTGACCAGTATTCAATCCGGTGTTGGCGTGGATGCGGGTGGGTTCATCTCGGGGCCCGGTATTCCGGCGAATACCTACATCACCAGTCCGCCTGGCGGCGTCACCTATAACAACGGTCAGCCTCCGGGTGCGAATTTGCTGGGCGCTTATACCATCGCAGGTCCCGGAGTCAACGCATCGCTCTCCGTACCCTCGGAGGCCATGAGCGAGCAACGCACCGCCCTGTACAAGGTGGACCTCGGTCTTCGAAGCGTGGGCGGCAGCACCACTATCTATATCGACAACTTGGGTTGGACAACCAACTAAACGTCGGTCGTACCAGGGGTATCACTGGATACCCCTGGCACGACCCTTCACGGCGCGGAAAAAATCACCGGCGTCGCGCTGAAAGCTACTTCGCCACGAACAACGGGATGATCCCGGGCACCAAGTATTGCTGAATGATCACGATGACCACCAGAACCAAGGTCAGCACGATGCTATGCAGGAATGTGCGCGCCAGGACCGCACCCTCCTGGCCCTTGAGATTGGTGACAGAAACACCCGTGGCGATGTTCTGCGGTGAAATCATCTTGCCGAGAACTCCGCCCGATGAATTGGTGGCCGCAAACAACAGGGGGTTCAAATCGAGCTGACGCGCGGCAACCACCTGCAAATTGCCGAAGAGCGCGTTGCCGGACGTGTCGCTGCCCGACAAGAACACGGCAGTCCATCCGAGGAAAGGGGAGAACAACACGAACCAGTGGCCGGTCGATGCCACCGCCAGACCCAAGGTATAGGCGAGGCCCGAATAGTTCATGACGTATGCCAGCGCCACGATCAGCATCACCGTGAGGACCGCCTGCCAGATCATGCGGATGGTGCGCACTGCGCATCGGCCCAATTCGGCCAGAGGCAGCCGCACCAGCAGCGCCGTAATGAAGGCTGAGACGAGAATGGCTGTGCCGGTGGCGAGAGGTTGGAATGCCCACACCGCCGCATAGGGTTTGTCCTTGTACAGCGTAATCGAAACCGCCTTGTCCAAGCCCGGCCAGGGAATCTGGTGCTGGCCCATCGGCGCGATTTTCAACAGTGTCCAGACGATCACCGTGGCGGTTAAAACCAGCCACGGCATCCATCCCTGCCACGCCGGAACGGCGCCAGCCTGAGTGCTTTTCGCTTCACTCGCCGAGCGCGCAATGGCGAAAGCAGGATCCGCTGCCGGCCGCCACACTCGCAAAAATAACAGAGTGATCGCCAGCGACACCAGCGCGGCAAATACGTCGGTCAGCGTGTAGTCGAGGTAATTGGAGGCGCCGAATTGCGCGAGACCGAAGCTCACGCCGGCCACCGCCAGCACGGGCCACAGCGCGAGTATCGAGCGCCATCCACCGTACAGCCCCATGACGTAAAAAGGCAGGATGGCGGCGATAAACGGCAGTTGCCGTCCAATCATGGCGGCCAAGGCCGGCGCCGGCAGTCCCGTGACGGCGCCCAACACGGTGACCGGCGCGCCCAACGCGCCGAACGCCACGGGCGTCGTGTTGAAAATCAATACAAACACGATGGCCTCGAGCGCGGGGAAGCCGCACATGATGAGCAGCGAGGAAACGATGGCGACCGGCGTGCCGAAACCGGCGACGCCCTCGAGCAGGGCGCCGAAACAAAATGCGATGACGATGAGCACGACCCGGCGGTCGTCGGGTAAATGCTTGATGATCCAGGCGCGGAATGCGTCGAAGCGCCCCGAGGAGACCGCGATGTTGTAAACGAAAAGCGCATTGATGACGATCCACATCACGGGCCAAAGCGCGAAGACAGCGCCATTGGATGCGGCGGCCAATGCGATATTCACCGGCAAGTTCCATGCGGTGATCGCGATGATCAGGCCGACGATGAGGCCCGCCAGCGCTGCTTGCCAAGCCGGCCGTCTGAACACGCCGAGAAGTATGAGGACGGTGGCGATAGGCAGTACCGCGACCAAGAAAGACAGCGCCAGGCTGTCACCGACGGGCGTCAACAGTTGATGAAACATCGATTCCCCTTATTGCGGTTTGTCGTGTCGCCGCTTGTATTTTATCGAATCCTACTCTATCGGCGCGAAATCTGTAACAGTCGCCTGAGCGCCGCTTCGGTGACCGCTGCGCAGACGACATGGCGCATAATATCGGCATGAACGTCGACACTGCGAGACTTGAGCGCCAGGCCCATGTAGTGGCCGCCTTGAGCGCGGTGCTGCCGCGCGAAATGATATTGTTTCGCCATGAGGACACGGCGCCCTTCGAGTGCGATGCCCTCACGGCCTATCGAGCCTCGCCATTGGTGGTGTTGTTGCCGGACACCGAGGCGCAAGTCGCGTCGATATTGAAAATATGTCATAACCTGGAAGTGCCGGTGATCGCACGCGGCGCAGGCACGGGACTGTCCGGCGGCGCGCTGCCGCACCGCCTGGGGGTGATTCTCTCGCTCGCCAAATTCAATAAAATCGTGAGCATTGACGCGGCCTCGTGCACAGCGGTCGTGCAATGTGGCGTACGCAACCTGGCCATCAGCGAGGCCGCGGCGCCCTACGGTTTGTACTACGCGCCCGATCCGAGCAGTCAAATCGCTTGCACCATCGGCGGCAACGTGGCAGAGAATTCCGGCGGGGTGCATTGCTTGAAGTACGGGTTGACGTTGCACAACGTGCGCCGGGTGCGTGGCTTCATGGTGGACGGCGAGCCGGTGGAATTCGGATCAAATGCCTTGGATGCGGCCGGTCTCGATCTTCTGTCCGTGGTCATCGGCAGTGAAGGCATGCTGGCGGTCACCACCGAGGTGACCGTGAAATTGACGCCAAAACCGCCGTTGGCCCGCTGCATCATGGCGAGTTTCAACGATATCGAATCGGCCGGCGCCGCTGTTGCCAGCGTGATTGCCAAGGGCATTATCCCGGCCGGCCTCGAGATGATGGACAAGGCAATGACCGCCGCGGTCGAGGCATTCGTGCATGCCGACTACGATTTGACGGCGGCTGCGATTTTGCTGTGCGAAAGCGATGGCACGCCTGCCGAAGTGGAGGAAGAAATTGAACGCATGGAACAAGTCCTGCGTGCCGCGGGCGCATCGCGCTTGGAAGTCAGCCGCGATGAGGCGCAGCGGCTGAAATTCTGGAGCGGCAGGAAGAATGCCTTTCCCGCATCCGGCGGGATCAGTCCTGACTATATGTGCATGGACTCCACCATTCCGCGCAAGCGATTGGCGCAAATGCTCGGTGCGATTCAACAAATGGAAATCAAGTACCAGTTGCGCTGTGTCAACGTATTTCACGCCGGCGATGGCAATCTGCATCCGCTCATTTTGTTCGATGCGGACGACGCCGACGAAATGCGCCGCTGCGAATTGTTCGGCGCCGATATTTTGGAAACCAGCGTGCGCCTCGGCGGAACCGTGACCGGCGAGCACGGCGTCGGGGTGGAAAAGCTCAATTCCATGTGCGTGCAGTTCTCGGCCGCCGAATGCGCGCTGTTTCGCGGCGTTAAAAATGCTTTCGATCCGCGCGAGCTGTTGAATCCCGGGAAAGTAATCCCGACGCTGCAGCGCTGCGCCGAGTACGGGAAAATGCACATTCATCGCGGCATGCTGCCTTTCCCCGAGCTGCCCAGATTTTGATGGACGCACAGGACCCGGCACTGTCGCGTCTGATGGACCAGGTCGCCGATGCGTGCGCGCATCGATCGCCGCTGGAAATTCGCGGCGGGGGCACCAAACTTTTTTACGGCGAGCCGCCGGCCGGGGAGCTTTTGGATGTTTCCGGCCTATCGGGCATCACGAGCTACGAACCCAGCGAACTGGTGGTGACCGCGCGGGCGGGCACCGCGCTGCACGAGCTGGAAACGCTGCTCGAGAGCCAAGGCCAATGTTTGCCGTTCGAGCCGCCGCGCTTTGCGGATGGCGGTACCTTGGGCGGCATGATCGCAGCGGGCCTTTCGGGGCCGGCGCGCGCCAGCGCGGGATCGGTGCGCGATCATCTCCTCGGCGTCACGCTGCTCAATGGGCGCGGCGAAATACTCACTTTCGGCGGCCAGGTGGCGAAGAATGTCGCGGGTTACGATGTGTCACGCCTGATGGCCGGGTCGCTGGGAATCCTCGGCGTCATCTGCGAAGTGTCGTTGAAAATCATGCCGGCGAGCATTGCCACGGCAACCTTGGAATTCGACTGCGACGAACGGCAGGCGCTCGAATACTTCGCTTTTTGGGCCGCGCAGCCTTTGCCCATCAACGCGACCGCGTGGCACGACGGTAGGCTTCATGTACGTCTTGCGGGCGCGCGCGCCGCCGTGGCCGCCGCGTGCAGCCGGCTCGATGGATCGCAGATGCCGCCGCAACATGCCGAATCCTGGTGGTTGAGCGTGCGTGATCACACAGAGCCGTTCTTTGCGCTCAGCCAAGCTGAAGCGGCCGCCGGCAAAATGCTGTGGCGGCTGTCGGTACCGGCGATCACTGCGGCGCTCGAGTTGCCCGGCGATCAATTCATCGAGTGGAACGGCGCGCAGCGGTGGTGGAAAACCGACGCGGATGCGGCTGAAATCCGTGCCTTGGCCGCCCGTGTGGGCGGGCATGCCACGCTGATGCGCGGCGCCGACAAGAGCGGCGGCGTGTTCGCGCCTTTGAACGAGGTCCTCATGCGCATTCATCACGGCTTGAAGCGGGCATTCGATCCGGACCGGATCTTCAATCGCGGGCGCCTGTACGCGGACCTT
>Ga0210387_10005051_pt1 | contig 10127 bp, 11 predicted proteins | sample IncBWC7OmetaG_FD_160108 | JGI IMG/M metagenome (GOLD analysis project Ga0210387, IMG submission 160108) | Forest soil microbial communities from Barre Woods Harvard Forest LTER site, Petersham, Massachusetts, United States - Inc-BW-C-7-O ...
GCCGCGCCGAGAACCCGACCCGGTGCCGCCGACCTGGCCGCAGGGACCAGCCAGCCTGGATGACGCCTTCGGACCGGAGGCGCGCGATGAACCCTGACCCGTTTGCGGCGCTCGGGCTGCCGGCCCGGCCCGGCCTGAGCGACGAGCAGGTCCGCGCCGCCTGGCGGTCGATCGCCGCCGCCACCCACCCCGACCGGCCCGACGGCGGCGACCTGACCCGGTACACGGCCGCGTCGGCCGCCTACGCCCAGCTGCGCACCCCGTGGGCCCGCAGCGAGGCCTACGCCGACCTCATCGAGCAGGCCGAACCGGACACCTCGCCGCTGCCGCCGGTGCCCGCCGACGCCTGGCCGGCGCCGGTCCCGCCGTGGCAGCCGCTGATCAGAGCGGCCGAGATCCCGGCGCGGGTCCGCCGCGGCCGCCCGCTGCGCCTGCTCATCCGCGGTGCGGTCACGGCGGCCCTGTCCCTGGTGGTGCTGCACCTGATCCCCGGGACCGCGGCGGCCCCGGCCGATGTGTTCGGCCTGACCTGGTGGTTCGTGCTGACCGGACGCAAGGATCTGGCTCCGCCACCCGAACGGTAAGACGGGAGTCAGCCGCCGGCCACGGCGGGGTTGCCCGAGGTCCAGACGAGGGCCAGGCGCCGCTCGCGGATGCGCCAGCCGTCCGGGGTGCGGATCAGCTGGTCGTCGTAGCGGCCCGCGATGATGAAGTGGTCGCCGCCCGGGGTGCCGGCCTTGACGTGCTGGGCCTGCAGGTAGCAGCTGGATTCGGCCTGGTCGCCGTCGAGCCGGACCACCACGTTGGAGATCAGGTGCTGGGTGGCCGACATCGGCTCGAGCGCGATGCGGCAGGTGTCCTCGATGGCCTGGTACCCGTGGCACGACGGCATGTCCAGGTAGAACGCGTTGGCGTCGGGCGTGAACACGGCGGCGAGGCCGGTCCAGTCACGGCTGTCCAGGGTCAGGCCGTAGCGGTAGCAGAGCTCGGTGATCTCCTGCTTGTCCTGCAGTGCCTTGAGATCTGTCATGGCTGGCCATCCGAAATCACGGTGACGGTACCCGCCGTGCCGTCCACGGCGAGTTCCATGCCGTCGCGCAACCGCGCGGTGGCATCCTCCAGCGAAAGCACGCAGGGAATCCCGAGTTCGCGGGATACCACCACGGCGTGGCTGTTCAGCGCGCCGACGTCGACCACCACCGCGCCGGCGACCAGGAACAGCGGGGTCCAGGCGGCGTCGGTGAGCGGCGCGACCAGGATCTCGCCCGGCTCCAGGGCCATCGCGGCGGGCAGGTCCATGCCCACCCGGGCCCGGCCCTGATGCTGCCCGGCGCTGCCGCCGATGCCGCGCAGCACCTCACCCGTGTGGGCCGGCTCGGGGCGAGGCCGGGCCCGCCTCGGCCAGCTGGGCAGCGGCGCGGGGTCCGCGTCGATGATGAACGGCGGCTCGATCTCGGACAGAGCCAGGTACTGGGCCAGCCGTTCGGCGATGACCGGGGCGAAGCGGGCCGGGTCCGCGACGTAGTCGTCGAGCTCGGACTCCAGCAGCATCATGATGTCCTCGGGCGCCGCGTAGTAGCCGGCCGCCACGCCGCGGCGGCCGAGCTCGCGCATGGCCAGCCGCACCTCGTTGATGGCGGTGACGGCGATCAGCTTGGTCTTCTCGCGCAGCGGGATGGTCCGGGCCGAGGACCGCAGGGCGACGTCGAAGCTCGCCCGGCTCGCGTCGTCGGGCAGGGCACCGCGGATCCGCCCGGCGGCGGCCTGGCGGGTGGCTTCCAGCCGGGTGTGGCGGGCGTCGGGCGAATCCTCGTCGGGGATGTGCCGCATGCTGTCGACCAGCGCGAGCACCTGGTCCGGCCCCGCCTCCCAGGAGACCGCGCGGATGTCCCACTCGTTGGGGCCGCGCTGGCCGAAGTCGGCCAGGAAACCGTCGAGGGCCTCGGCGAACCTGATCACGGCCCACTGCGTGGCCGAGGGCAGCGTAGAGGAACACAGCGCCGCCGAGACCGCCGGCACGCCCTGACCGAACAGCGCGCTGAGCTCGGGCGAGGCGTTGGCCAGCCGGGACAGCTGCCACAGACCCCACGACGGCGATGCGGACGGCACCTCGCCGTAGCCCGAGATGAGGTCGAGCAGGGCCTCGGGCTGGCCGGCCGCGGCGCAGGCCTCGGCGAGCATCGCGGGCCCCACCGCGGAGCCGAACGTGGAGTAGTCGTGCCGGGCGAACGCGTTGTCCAGCTCGGGCAGGAACGACCGGGCACGGGCGACCAGATCGGCCGCCGACAGCGCGGCGAGGTCCGGGCGGCCGCGCCGCTTGACCAGGACGCGTTCGGTGTCGGTGTCGATCTGCGGGAACTGCGACGCGGCGAGGATCTCGCCGATCGTCTGCGCGACCTTGGCCGAGCACTCATCGCACGGGTCGTCCGGGTGCGGCTGGTACGGCGGCGCGGTCGCGGCGCTGCCGAGCAGCGCCGCGTCGAACGCCTCGACCGTCATCCCCATCCGGATCGCCACGACGCGGCAGTGCGAGAGGTTGATATAGAAGTAGCCGCCGAACAGCCCCGCGACGGGCGGGCGCTCCATGGGTAGCTCGCCCTCGCGGTAGATGCCGAACTCGACGAGCCCGCGCAGCCACCCGGGCAGCAGTCCCTTCTCGAAGACCAGCGTCCAGCCGAGCGGGCTGGCCGGGTCGGCCAGCACCTCGCCGGCGTTGGCGCGGGTGTAGAAGGGCATGCGCCCGCTGCGCTCCCAATCGGTGAGCCAGCGGTCGGGCAGCCCGACTGCGGGGCTCACCACTGTGCTCACCACTGGGAGGTGCCGCCGTCGACGTTGATCAGCGAGCCGGTGATGCCGGCGCCGAGTTCGCTGGCGAGCAGGGTGGCCATGGCGGCCACTTCCTCGACCGTGTTCAGCCGCTTGATGGCGGACTCGGCCGCGTAGTTGTCGAGAAACTGCTGGTAGGTGATGCCCGCACCGGCGGCCGCCTGCGGTCCGAGCTCCTTCATCGTGTCCGTCTCGATGGCGCCCGGGCAGATCGCGTTGCAGGTAATGCCCCTGGTCCCGTACTCGGTCGCCACGGCCTTGGTGAGGCCGTTGATGGCGTGCTTGTTGGTGATGTAGTGGCTGACCGCGGGCTTGTTGCCCTGCTTGCCTTCGACCGAGGAGATGTTGATGACCCGCCCCCAGCCCCGCTCGAGCATGTACCGCAGCGCGCGGCGGGTGCCCCAGAACACCGCGTTCAGGTTGAAGTCGAGCGCGTTCTGCCACGCCTCGTCGCTCATCTCGTGCACCAGCGCGAACCGGTCGCTGCCGCCGGCGTTGTTCACCATGATGTCCGCGCTGCCGTACTGCCGGGCGGCCTGGTCGATCAGGTTGTTGACGTCCTCCTGGCGGCGCACGTCGCAGGCCACGAACATGGCACGGTCGCCGATGCCCATCTCCTCCAGGGCCTGTTCGCCCTTGGCCTGCGACTTACCGCCCATGACCACGGCGGCGCCCTGCGCGGCGAAGGCCTCCGCGATGCCGCGCCCGATGCCGCGGGTGCCGCCGGTGATCACCGCGACCCGCTTGTCCAGGAGCAGCGGCCCTCCGGTCTGCGCGACGGACAGTTCCTCTTCTTCGATGTCGGTTGCTCCGCCGCCGCTCATGCGGTCATCTCCCTCAGGACGCGATGGAAGTGCTGGACGCCCGGCTCGTTACGGCCGAAGACGAAGTCCCGGCCGTCCATGGCCGCCAGGCCGCGCTGGACGCCGAAGCCGGTGGCGTAGTCCTCGTCCATGACGACGTCGTGGAACCAGTCGCGGGTGTGCTCGGCCGCCTTGCGCTCGTCGTCGTCCTGGGGCTCGTGGCGTAGAGCCAGGATCTGCTGGGTGTGCGAGGTGTCCCAGCTGGTGCCGGGCAGGACCAGCGAGACGACGACCTGCGAGCGCCACCCGCCGGCCACGGCCAGCCCGGGGAACAGCCAGTAGATCGCGCCGACGCACAGCGCCGGATCCCACTGCTCACGCGGCATGTCGACGGCGTGGGCGATCGGCCGCAGGGCGAAGGAGTTGCGCTGGTGCGGCCCCCAGCTGTCGAAGGCGGCCATGTTGGAGAAGTTGGTCCGGAACACCGTGGTGCGGTGCAGCGACGCGAAGTGGTAACCCTCGAGGTAGCCGTCGATGACCACCTTCCAGTTCGGTCCGGTCAGGGTCCGGGTCGAGTAGTGGAAGGTCTTGTCCAGCGCCATCGCCTCGAGCAGGGTGATCAGCTCGGCGCCCAGCCACTGGTCCAGGTCGATGGTGGCCTTGGGGTCCAGCGAGACGAAGATCAGGCCGGCGCGCTCGGCCGCGGGCAGTGCGACGAGGCTCATGGTGTCGCGGTCGACGCCGCCGAACGTCTCCTCGCCGTACACGCCGAGCAGGCAGCCCTTCAGGTCATAGCTCCACGCGTGGTAGGGGCAGGTCAGCCGGTTCGCCTTGCCGGTGCCCTCGGGCACCAGCTCACCGCCCCGGTGCCGGCAGACGTTGATCATGGCCCGGACGGCGCCGCCCGGGTCGCGGGTGATCACGACCGGCGTGCCGGCGACGTCGATGGCCTTGTAGGTGCCCGGCGCGGGCAGCTCGCAAGAGAGGGCGAGGGGGAGCGGCACGGTGCGGAAGACGGCCTGGATCTCGCGCTGCCACAGGTCCGGATCCCGGTAATCGTGCACGGGCTCGCGCCACTGGTCCGGCGCCTGGTCGGTCGACTTGTTGCGGTAGTGCTCGATGAGCCGCGCCATGACGTCGTAGGCGTCCTGGCGCACGGCCGGGTTGAAGTCGATTCCCGCTACGTAGTGTGGTGCAGCCATGGTGCGCGCCCGTCAGTCGTCGACGTCGAGCATGTCCTGCACGACGCGGTGGAAATGGGTGATCTTGCACTCGCGGTTGTTGAATACGTTCCTTGTGTAGGCGGTGGACCGGCGCGCGGCCGCCCACTCCTGGTAGATCTCCACGTCCTCGGCCACCACGCCCTTGAGCCGCTCCCAGTGGGCGCCGGTCTTCTCCAGGTACTCGTCGTCGCTGTCCGGGTACCACAGCTCCCAGGTCTCGAAGCGGGTCCGGTCGACCGCGATCGGGACCGCGCGGAACAGCTGGAGGTGGGCCGGGTTGTTGTTGAACACCGAGGTCGGGAAGATCGTGTAGTGGCAGATGGCCAGGCCCTGGTGATCGAGGGTCTGGCTCAGCTCGGGCAGCACGCCCTTGTACGGGACCACCATCATGCCGTTGCGGCCGAACACGAAGTACGTGCTGAACCGGCCGTCCTTCACGTCCTGCGGCGAGATGGTGTGCAGGTGGGCCGCGTGGTAATTCTCGTTGAAGCCGTCGATGACGACCTTCCAGTTCGCCTCGATGTCCCAGGTGAGCTTGTCGTGCAGCACCATGTCTTCCATGCGGTAGGCGCCGAGATCGCCCGCGATCTCCTCGCCGATCCAGTCCGCCAGCGGTGGCGCGACGCCCGGCCCGGCGAGAACTGCCCACACCCAGCCGCCCCATTCGGCCACCTCGATCGCTGGCGCGCACGCGTCCTTGAGCTGGCGCTCGTCGAAGTCCTCGCGGTCCGGCACGCCGACCAGCGTGCCCTGCAGGTCGTAGCTCCAGCTGTGCCAGCGGCAGGTGAAGCGGCGGGCACCCTGGCCGGACCGGGGCACGATGCGGGCGCCACGGTGCTGGCAGACGTTGTGAAAGCCGCTCACGCCGCCGTCGCGGCGGCGGCTGATGACGATGGTCTCGCCCTGGCCCTCCCAGACCACGTGGTCGCCGGTGCCCGGGATCTCGCTGGAGCGGCAGATGATCTGCCAGCTCCGGTTGAGCACCTTCCGGCGCTCGGCCTCGAACCGGGCCGGGTCGGTGTAGACCCTCGAGTCGAGTTCGGCGGGGCCGATGTCGGGGATCAGCGGCACGCCCTCGCCGAACCTGGCCGGCAGATCTCCGCGATGCGGGACGTAGACCATGTCGTCTCCTAGTTAGCGGAATCAGTCTGGTGAAACTGCCGGTTTTGATTATTCATGCGCTGGGCCGTACGGGGCAACACCCCAGCTAGATCGATTTAGCCGGCCGGCCGCCGCGCGGTCTTTTAGGCTCTGACTACGATCTGACTATGCAGCCGCACCCGATTCCGGCTTCCCCGTCCACCCCGTCACCCCCACGCAAACCTCCGGCTCAGGCGCCATCGCCAACCTCCCTCGACCGGCCGTTCCTGACCGGCCAGCCGGACGTGGTCCAGCTGACCTTCGTCCGGCATGGCAAGCAGGACGTGCCGTCGGGCGCGTTCACTCCCGCGCTGTGGGCGGACCCACCGCTGTCCGACCTGGGCCAGCGGCAGGCGGCTACGGTCGGCAAGGCGCTGGCCGGCGAGCCGATCGCCGCGGTGCTGTGCAGCCACCTGGAGCGGGCCGCGGAAACGGCCCGCGAGGTGGCGGCCCCGCACGGCCTGGAACCCGTCATCTACCCGGAGCTGCGCGAGGTCGAGACATACCGGGACGTGCCGGACGGGGTGCGACTGGAGGACGTCCTGTCGCCGGTGATGTGGCACGGCGTCCGGGAGCGGTTCAACCGCGAGCTGCGCTGGGACGTGTCGCCGTTCTCCGAGAGCAGCGCCGAGTTCCGGCATCGCGTGGTCACCGTGGTCGAGGGCATCCTGGCGCTGCACGGTTCTTTCCAAGGTCGGGGCCAGCAGCTCGTGATCGTCTGCCACGGCGGCGTTATCAACGCCTACATCGGCCATCTGCTCGGCCTGCGCCAGGACATGTTCTTCCGGCCCGCGCACGCCTCGGTGAGCCGGGTGCTGACCGGTGACGGCCGGCGGGTCATCCATACCCTCAACGAACTGCACCACCTGCAGGCCGCCGACCCCTCGCTGGTCACCTTCTAGAGGCGCGGGTTCCATGGACGCACTGGGCCCCCGGTTCGAGCGGTTCCTAACCGTCGTCGAGCCGGACCGCGCCGGCCGGGTCATCGCCTGCGAGGCCATCACCGGCGGGTACAGCCGGATCAGCGCCCGGGCCCGGGTGCGCTGGCGCGGCGGCGCGGAGGAGACCTTCATCCTGCGCGGCGACCCGCCGCCGGGCAGCGGCGTGTTCACCAGCGACCGGGACGCCGAGTGGGACCTGCTCGCGGCGCTGCCCGCCGCCACGTCGGTGTCCACCCCGGTGGCGCGCTGGTATGACCGCTCCGGCGAGCACCTGGGCTCCAAGGCCATCGTCATGGACTGCGCCGCGGCGGTGTCGCTGCAGGACGAGATGGCCCGGGCCGGGGACGTTGGCCCGCTGGCCGACCTGTTCGTGGACACCTTCGCGGCCATACACCAGACACCGCTTGACGGACTGCCGGACCGGATGCCGCGCCCGCCGGACGGGCCGGCCTACCTCGACGGGGTGCTGGCCAACTACGACCGGGTGGCCGCCCGGTACCCGGGCAGCGCGCCGGTGCTCCGGTACGTCAGCTGGTGGGCCCGGGCCAATCAGCCGCCGCCGGTGCCGCCCGGGCTGGTGCACGGCGACTGCCAGCCGTCGAACGTCCTGGTCGGCCCGGCCGGGCCGCCGCTGGTCATCGACTGGGAGTTCGCGCACATCGGCGACCCGCGTGAGGACCTCGGGTACTACACGCAGATCCCGCTCGAGCCGAACGTGTACTGGGCCGACCCGGAGCGGTTCCTGCGCCGCTACCGGGCCGCCACCGGACTGACCGAGGAACAGGTCAATCCGCAGGTCATCGAGTATTTCCTGATCATCGGGATGGCGACCCTGCTGGAGCAGTTGCTCGCCGCAGCCGCGGCCATCGGGCGCGCCGAGCGGCCCGGGATCATGGCGTCGTATCTCATCAACGCCATCTCACACCAGTACGGGATGTTTCTCGCCATCTGCGATCGGTTGAGTTGAGGGGGCACTGCCATGATCACCAGGCCGACCACGGACGCGCTGATCGAGGACTGCTGCCGGGAGCTGATGGAGGGCATCCTGCCCGGGCTGACCGACGAGACGCTCAAGCTGCGGCTGGTCATGACCGAGACGGTACTGCGCAACGCGGCGGTGCGGGCCGCGCACGAGATCGCCTGGATGCGCGAGGAGAGGGCGGTATTGCTGGCCTACGCCAGACGGGTGGCGGCGCGGCACGGGAGCGCGCCGTTGCGGGCGGCGCTGGCCGACGCCGGGACGGGCCCGGCGGACAGCCTGCACCTGGCCGACGTGGCCGATTGCTACGAGCGGGCCGGGCAGGCGTTCGCGGCCGCGCTGGCCACGGCGCAGGAGGCCGGGGCCGCGGATCTGGTCGCGCGAGCACGCGAGTTGCTACGGGACCGGATCGCGACCGAGAAGGAGGTCATGGCCACCTACGCGGTCGTCGGGCGCTGAGCGGTCAGGGGGTGCGGGAGTAGGGCATCGGGCGGACGACCTGGAGGGTCTCGTCGGCGACGGATTCGGCGAACGCGGCGTGCCAGCGTGCGGCGTCGGGGTGCGCCCGCACGACCTCGAGCGCCTCGAGTGCGCTGTCGGGGGACGGGATCCGCCACAGGTGGTAGACGGCGCCGAGGCGGCCGATGCCCGGGGTGAAGGCGCCGACCAGCCGCCAGCCCTGGGTCTCCAGTACGGGCGCCATCTCGGCCATGGCGGCCGCGAAGACCCGGTGCTGGCCCCGGACGAGCTGGATCGTCACGTGCAGGTATACGGCGCTGTCCTCGGTCATACTTTATGTAATAGCATCCTAGAAAGTACCCTCGCCAGCTCGTAAAAGTACAGAGGAGGCCGGCCATGCGGTTCGAGGGGAAGGTCCTGATCGTGACGGGAGGCGCGTCGGGGCTCGGGGCCGCGGTCGGACGGCGCTTCGCGGCCGAGGGTGGCCGGGTGGCGGTGGCCGACCGCGACGAGGACCGGGCGCAGGCGGTGGCGGGCGAGCTCGACGGCGCGATCGCGCTGGGGGTGGACGTGGCCGACGAGGACTCGGTGGGCCGCTGCGTGGAGACGGCGGCGCAGCACTTCGGGTCGGTGGACTGCCTGTTCAACGCGGCCGGCCACGCGGAGTTCGGGCCGATCGAGGAGTGGTCGTTCGAGCGCTGGCAGCGCATGATGACCGTGCACGTGGGCGGGACGTTCCTGTTCTGCCGACAGGTGCTGCCGGTGATGCGCAAGCGGCCCGGCGGCGCGATCGTGAACGTCGCGTCGGTGGCCGCGGTCAAGGCCCAGTCCGGGAACGCGCCGTACGGCGCGGCCAAGGGCGCGATCGCGGCCTTCTCCCGGCAGCTGGCGCGCGACGTGGCGCCGGAGATCCGGGTCAACACGGTGGCGCCGGGCCGCACCCGGACCGGGATGACCGAACCGCTGATGATCGCGCGGGCCGGCAGCGTGGAACAGGGATCAATCGCGTTCGGCCAGGGCAACCTGCAGAAACGGGTGGCCGAGCCGGAGGAGATCGCGGCGCCGGTGTGCTTCCTGCTGTCCGGCGAGGCGAGCTTCATCACCGGGGCGCTGCTGGCCGTGGACGGCGGGGAAACCGCCTGAGGGCAGCGGGCCGGAGAGCATTGACCAGATACTGAAGTCGGTGTAAACATTGCCTCGTCCTAAGGAGGACCAGCATGGGGAAACTCGACGGCCGGGTGGCGGTCATCACCAGCGGTAGCACCGGGATCGGGCGGGGCATCGGCGAGGCCTTCCTCGCGGAAGGCGCCAGCATCGTGATCAACGGGCGGGATCCGGAGAAGGGCGCGAAGGCGCTGAAGGAGATGAACGCCGGCGACCGCGGCCACTTCATCCGGGGTGACGTCACCGTCCGCGAGGACATCGACGGCGTGGTAGGCGGGGCGGTCGAGCGCTTCGGCAAGATCGACATCCTGGTCAACAACGCCGGCGGCCTGATCAAGACCGCGCCGGTGGCGAACCTGGCCGACGAGGACTGGGACTACGCGGTCAGGTGGAACCTGTACTCGGCGTTCTGGGCCAGCCGCAAGGCCCTGGAGTACATGATCCCGCAGCAGTTCGGCCGGATCATCATGATCTCCTCGGTGGAGGGCAAGCACGGCAAGCCCGCCATCCCCGCGTACGTGACCTGCAAGCACGCCATGATCGGCCTGGCCAAGTCGATCGCCAAGGAGAACGGCACGTCGGGCGTCACCTG
>Ga0210387_10005052_pt1 | contig 10126 bp, 13 predicted proteins | sample IncBWC7OmetaG_FD_160108 | JGI IMG/M metagenome (GOLD analysis project Ga0210387, IMG submission 160108) | Forest soil microbial communities from Barre Woods Harvard Forest LTER site, Petersham, Massachusetts, United States - Inc-BW-C-7-O ...
GGTGCAACCCCACTGATCGTATGGAGTATAATGTATACAGACCCAATGTTTCAAACCGATCGTTTCCATAGAAGCTGAGTTTGAAATATTTCGGCAGTAAGTTACTGGTAGTAAGCACGCTAAGCAAGGGTCATCCAGAACATGTCGAGTTACGACAAAGTCGTAAAGCTGGCCTGCAAGCCAAAGGCCGCACCGCCAAAGGCCAAGGTATTATCTTCCTTTCCTTCAATCTCACAGGTGAATAACTTGTTCGTGAACAGTACCTCGACCCAATCATCGCCGCAACATGGTCGGAAGACGGTGCTGTCCACGATGTCTGCAAAGCACTCTCTCCCCGCTTCCGCGAACCAAATGCGATCGTAGGCTTCTTTTCTCTTGTCTTCTTCGCCAGACGGCAAACCTAAGACGTGACGTCACGGAATAGATCGTATTCAAAGCGTTGATCGTCTTACACACCATGATACGCAACGGGGCAACAGATAATGTCCTCGCATACCTGTCCTCGTCCGAAGTTCTGCGATTGCAAAATGTGTCGACCGGGAACTGGGAAGGTCTGTCTTTGTCTCGCCATGTCTCTCCCACTCATTTTGTTCCTCAAACCACAAGTCCACTCAGGATATGCTGCACCTCAAAACCTGCAAAACTACGCCATATACCTCGACTCTCGCATACGCGCCTACCATGACCTCAAGCACGACGCCGTCCGGGTACAGGCTGAATCCAATCGCGATTTACGAAATACAAATTCCATAGAAGAGGATGGTTACCGAGTTCGAAACAGTGGCGGAGGCAGTAGTAAACCCAGTTCGTCAGTCCCGTCTAGGAGCAAGACGATAACGGGCAGGAAGCTGCGAGTCATGACCGTGGAAAAGGGATTGCTCAGAGAGACGAAGGCTGTCCATCGGATGGTGGATTCGCTCGTAGAATGTCGTGTGCGTATTTACACTCCTTCTATTTCGCGCACGGGTGTAGGCCCAACTCACGTCAGCTATGAAATCTTATGCAGTTCTACTTGGATGATCTAGAAGACGAGCTGACCACAACAGCCTTACGGATGCTGGTCAAGGACCTTCTCATCCTTTTTCAAGCCGGAAACGAAGGGGTTATCAATGTGTTAGGTATCCTTCTTATTGTCTTCCCCCGCGGCGTAGCAAATCCATTCAATCGATCACTTGATAGAACATTATTTCGAAATGTCTCACGTCGACGCCCAACAGGCCCTCACCATTTACCGACACTTCTGCAAACAAACTGAACGTGTTGTGGAATACTTAGGTGTTGCCAAGAAACTCCAAAATCTGCTCAACGTCCCAATACCCAACCTCAAGCACGTGAGTCCCTCAGATACCTCGTCCCAAACCGACAGGCAATACCCATTGCTCATGGTATCCACTTATTGTATCTGCTTTAGGCCCCCGTATCATTGGCTGGCGCACTCCAGGAATACCTTGATGATCCCAATTTTGAACAAAATCGGATTGAGTATAAGACGAACAAGGAGACCACAGAGAGGGGTAGTAAGAAAGGCGGCTCAAGCTCAAAGTCAAAGAAGGCTGAAAAGTGTATGTTCCTTGTGCTTCCGGCCTTGCAATGCTACGTAATGCCATTTGAACTCACCTTTCTCCCCCGATGCTGTAGCTTCAGTCCCGAAATCAGCCCCTCCCATGCCAACAATGCCATCACCACCACCTACTGCTGCTACTGCTGCTGCCCCCATCACCAGCAATGCGAAGGCGGATACTGGTGGTCAGACCGTGGTTGACTTCTTTTCCGCCATTGAAGAAGAGCAACCTACAATGTTCAATCCGCAAACCAACAGGTGAATCGCTTCTCATCAACCCCTTCAAACAGCCCCATCTGATTCACATCACCCAGCCCCAACACAGCGTACTTCCACCAGCAAGGTGCTTCAAACCCCTTCGTCCAACGTCAAATGGCGACGGGGCAGCCATTTGTGCAGCAGCCTCCACAAACCCAAGCCCAGTCCACAGGTTACCTGATGCCTCAACAAACAGCTTTCCAACAACCACCCAACCCTTTCGGTCTCTACCCTCCTCAACAACATCCACAACAAACTGGACATCGACCATTTTCGTCATTCTTGCAACCACAACCCCAACAACACGCACAACAGACTGGCTTCCTTCAGCCCCAACCGACAGGGTCGAATCCGTTCCGGCAGAGTATGCTATTCCCGCAATCGACGGGCGTGGCTATGTTCGGTGTGGGCGGGCTAGGCAATTTAAACTCGCCGCAGCAAGCCCAAGGGCAAGGACAGGCAGGGCCTTTGGGCATCAATATGTCGTCCCCTTCAACGGCTGCAGGGTCGGCTTTCTCATCCTCCACGTCTTTTCCCTCGCCTTTCACGCAACCTCCATCATCTACGTTTTCGACTTCACCAAATCTACCTACCCGTCCTGCGTCGACTCCACTTACCTCGTCGAGCCTATCATCGTCACCCCCACTTCAACCAGTCAAGTCACATCAGACTGGAACGAGGAATCCGTTTGGGCCTGTCGCTGCACTTCCCCCGCCCGTACCTAAACAGCCGACGTTGATGGAGTTGGTCATGGGTATCGGCGGTAACAACGATACTGGGAACAATGGGACAGAAAAAGGTCAGCCCCAGCAAACAGGAGCCTTCAATGGGTTGAATGGGTTTGGATTCAATTCGGGTGCACTGAGTCCGGGAGCGACTGATATATCTAGCGTTGCTTCGTCATTCGCATTTACCAAGAATAACGGGAACATCAAAGACAACAAGCCCAGTGCATCTGGATTCTCACCCTCCAACATTCTCAATGCCCAGAACACATCAACGACAACGACAGGGTCTACATTCTCTGACTCCATGTTCTCGCCGACATTGTCTACCCAACCTACGGGGGTGACCTCCACTTCCTCTGCACCGTCAATCACAGTCTCGCCCATACTGAAACCCCAATCGACAGGATTTGGAGGCATAAAGCCATTCAAGCCATCCTCGTCATTCGGCGCGTCGCTCCTAGGGACTTTGCCATCAATTCCGGGTTCCTCTCCTACTACCCCCGCTGTCACCGGTAATGGCAATAACACCACATCTCCTGGAAACGGAGAGATGTTCTCGCCAACGTCTGCTGGCGGGTTCGGGTTTAACACCCCGCAGACGGGTTTTGGAGCTGTCAATTCCCCGCCTATGAGCGCCACAAGCGGTGGAGGGTCCACATTAGGACAAGGACTTCGACCGCAAATGACGGGAGGAGCGGCGAATCCTTTCCGGGCCTCAATGATGGGTGCACCGGCGGGGGGACCAGGTTTTGGGGGGGTTCCTCCATTCTCCGGCGCAGGGCAGTCAACGTTATCGTCACCCTTCGCTGGTATTACTGGTGCTAGTGGGTCAGGAGCCTCAACACCGTTTGGAGCGAATTTGTTCGCAGGGTCAGGAGGCGCTTTGGGGCCGAGTTTTGGTCCGGGCGGACAGCCCGCGCAGGTGCAGCAGCAAAAGAGTTCTTTGTCTCTCATTTAGCTTCAGATACGCGCAAACCTTTACTTTTCGGTTTGGATTATATCTCTTTCCAGTATTGATATCCGCTCGAGCTCGAGCCCTCCGCTTTGAACATAGGATTTTGGGACATTTCTTTCTGTGTCATGTAGCAAACTATCTACTTATTACATTTCCGTACAATAATTCAAGCTCTCCTTTGTGTCTTGCCACACTTGGACTTCTTCTAAAGTGACCACATTTGCGAGTCGCGGTCTTTAATCACTCCGCTTGCTCCCTCGACTCTAACCAGCGCACACACATGACATCGTAAGTCTAGAGCATGATATCTTGAATCCCCATCATCTCTGAGGATAATACTGCAATAGAGAACAAAAGGAAATTCTAGCCACTGACGCGACAACACCCGAGGTCACGATCGAAAGCGCAATAGAACACGCAAAGCGCGCTTTTGCCCTCAAAAAGTATGAGCAAGCTGTGGATCACTACGCCACGGCTCTAGAACTCATGTACGTCGCGTCTTCCCGTTCATTCCATACTTTGGTCACGCCATGCTCACCCGACGCGTTGCAGAACCACCAAGTTTGGCGATAACACTCCAGAGACTGCGGACCTCTACTTTTCGTATGGCAAAGCGCTGTTGGAAAATGCTATCTCTCAGAGTTCTGTTCTGGGAAAGGAACAGCCGGAGGATGGGCTGGAGGATGAAAACAAAGGTCTGTCACAACTCCGGCCCTACTTCCCCTGTAAGCTGTGCTAACGAGCTGCAGGTCATAGCACTTCTGGAAATGGACCAATCCTGTCGTTCTCAGGTGACGCAGAAGACGTTGATAACGACGGGGGGGAAGATCCCACCGTTGATCTATTCGGGCAAGCAGCCCAAACCACCTCAAATGCTGAGGCTGCAGGCGAGAGCGACGATGACGACGAAGGGGACGAAGCCGAGCCTGAAGATGATTTTAATGCCGCTTGGGAAGTCTTGGACCTTGCACGGGCAATATACGACAAGCAAAATGACGAAGAAGAGGATGAGGACGTGAAACTGAAATTGGCAGATACATATATCGCACTTGGAGATGTCTCTCTGGAAACTGGTGAGTTCAATAATTGCTCTGTTGCTGTCTTTGGAGGTTCTCTTATTCCATATTGTTCAGAAAAATTCGACCAAGCCATTACCGACTATGAAGCTGGTCTGGCACTTAAAGTCAAGCTACTACCACTTTCTTCCCGACAGATTGCAGAGGCGCATTACAAACTCAGCATGGTTCTTGACCTCACGTCAGGACGTCTCGCCGACGCTATTGTGCACGCTGAAAAAGCCCTCGAGAGCGTCGAGAGCAGATTAGTGGAGCTGCGAGATGGACTGTCCGGACAATCAAAACAGGAGGCACCAGAGGTGAAGAAGGATTTCAAGGGCAAGGGCAAGTCTACGGGGGCACGCCTGGTCAGAGATGACTTGGTGCACGCCATGACTAGCAACCAGATTGAAGGCGAAATCAAGGAGTTGTCGGGCCTCAAGGAGGACTTGGCCTTGAAAGTAAGTTGCCCACACTACGCCGTTAATACGTACCAATATCCCTTTCATGTAGGTCGAGGAGCTCAAGACAACGCCCAGCGAATCTCTGGAAACCACTGCCCCGGCTCTAGCTGCCCAGGCCTTGGACAAAGAACTCAACGTAGGATCATCCTCATCGTCCGTCCCCACGCAAACCGCCGTCAACGACCTCACCTCAATGGTGGTCAAAAAGAAAAAGAAGGTACCTGAAGATTCTTCAACAGCCAAACGGAAGGCAGACGATGCTGAAACACCAAATTCGGAGAAGAAAGCGAGGTTGGACACACCAGAGTCATGATTTCAAGTTGCCGGCTTTCATCATTGCATTCGCCTCCCACCTCAAGAATGTATATGTACGATAGTGATTGTTTCGCCATGATACCAATATAATAACACATAATTCAAAACGGTAAAGATTTAGCCGCAATTAAGTTGTGTTTATACTGCTTTTTGCCAACTCCAAATTCACCAACAATATGCCCAGTCCTGGCCTTGCTCCTTAACATATACTTGTAAATTACCAAACCCTCCAGTCCTACAGGTCCCCTCGCATGTATTCTTCCAGTACTGATTCCAACCTCAGTGCCGAACCCATATCGGAAGCCGTCCGCAAATCGTGTGCTCGCATTTACAAAAGTCCCTGCGGAGTCGACACCCCGACAAAAAGCGGATGCCGCTGCATCAGATTCAGTCACAATGCAATCTGTGTGATGTGAGGAATGGCTGTTGATAAATTGGATGGCCGACGACAGGGAAGGGAGCGCGATGACGGAGAGGGTGAGAGTGAGGTGCTCAGTCATATATGAATCGGGACCAGAGGGGTAGATATTGGCTTTGGAGAGATGAGCGGGAGGTAAGAGAGCGGTCAGTGCATTGAATGTCGAAGGGTCGCAAAGAAGTTGCACATTGGCGGCTAAAAGTGCATTGGCGACTACTGGCCATGCAGTTTTGACAAGAGAATCGTGGACAATTAGTGTTTCCGTGGAGTTGCATGCCGAAGGGTAATCAGTCTGTTTAGTAACCCTTAGATATTTTGACCGAGGGAAAAAACACATTAACTGCACCTTGGAATCAACGACGATTCGTACGGCCTTCTCGACGTCAGCTGTTTCGTCTAGATAGATGCTGCACAATCCATCTGCATGACCCATCACAGGAATACGGGTGTTATTTTGGATACTTTTAACGAGACTATTACTCCCCCGTGGGATTACCAGGTCGATATACTGATCGAGCTCAAGCAAGGAGGATATTTCTGCTCGAGTTTGGACTGTCTGGACATACGTGTCCGGCAACAAAGTCTTGGACAATCCTGCTGATATTGCTTTGGACAGTATATGGGCCGTTCGATTTGACTCTTTGCCCCCTTTTAAAATTGCAGCATTACCTGACGAGTTCCAACTGTTGTCAGAGCTGCCTAGTATGACATACGAAAGGCACGGCTAACTTGCCTGACTTGATAGCTAAAGCCGCGATATTTACCACGACCTCCGGCCTTGCTTCGAAAATGACAAGCAAGACACCGATCGGACAAGACACGCGATACAGTTCCAACTCATCGTCGAGCTCTGAAGCATATGACACAGATCCTGTCGGATCCGGGAGTGTAGCAACGTCGGATACTCCTTGCAGCATCGATTCCCATTTATCACCTTTCCCAAGGTCCAAGCGTTTGAGAAGAGAATCAGTCATGCGGCCAGCTTCCACTTCTGCTCGAGCAATCTTTACGGTTTGGCGCGTTCCGATTCGCGGAGAGTTAGACCAGTTACCAAGAACATATGGGAGTCGAGTTGAGATCAGTACTTGTTGTTGACTTTTTGGTAAAGGTCAATCGTCACACCTTCAGATCCTCCTGATTTGCTTGAAGTATCTCGGCTTTGCTGTCCTCCAGTGCTTTTCGAATTTCGTGCAAAGCATTGATGCGTTCTGAAGACGGAATGAGCTGAGACTCTTCAAACGCAGCCTTGGCTGCTTTTGCGATGACCTGCGCGTTTGTGTTGGGCTGTGAAGACATGGCGAAGCACTCAAAGAGTAGACGTTCTTTGCAGTAAAAGTACTAGTAGTATATTTGGAATTCGAGCGGTCGAGATAAGATAAGATCAATTGAAGATCAACCTACATAATTCAGCTAGCGATTCAAGTTGTTAGTATACTATTGATAGCTCAAGAAGATCATCGTAAATTTATATAAATGTTCTTCAATTTCAAGTTCTCGAAAGTTTCCTATGGGAGAACTTGAAACCCAGGCTTGACTCAGAGACTCAGAGTTAATCTTCCCGAACTTCCAGCGCACGATCAGCCTTTTCTAACCGCGCAGACTGGCCTTTCTAAAACTTTCAAGTTGGCGGGTATTGATTCGCAATGGGCTAGTATCATCTTCCTCAAGCTTGCAAGGCGGTCATTTGTCAGTAATCCCGCTATGGTCTGGAGCAGGACGAGCTTGCAATATGCAGCTTGGATCTTGGAAGGCCAATCGCGAGTCCATTGTACTGGCTTGTACCATATATTGGCAACAGTATACAGGCCAAAGATAGATACATCCTTGAATATAAACAAAACAAATTTATTCCTCTACCATTTCTTCGGTATCATGGGGGGAATCACTATATTCACCCTCCTCCTCTTCTCCCCCCTCCATATCCTCGTCGCCACTTTCATCTTCACTGCTCTCGCTCTCGTTGAAGGTCAGTGAAATGTACTCATCTCCAAGTTGGGCGTTTTCAGCCGTCACCTGCTGCAAACTGGAATCGTCAGTTCCCGTTGAAATACCAGAATTAGCATTCGAGGGGGCAATGACCACTGAGCCATGGGCTGTTGTCATTCTTGTTGTTGTCGCGGTGGGCTTCCTATTACGATTCGCACGGATGACGTGAGGAAGCTTGCATCCTCTTGTCGAGCAGGTGCCTTTCTCTGCAAAGTCAGGGCACTCCCTGACGTGTTGTTTATCGCAGTCGAGGCCCTTTTCGCAGTATCCCAGCACCGCAAAGTCACGGCAGACACCCTGGCGAGTACCCACATTGACATGCGGAAAGGGACAGTTATCGCGAGTACAGCGACCTTTGTTAAGAAAATGAAGACATAGAGGGGTGCGTTCCGGAGTAGGATCGTGGGAGAGATTGCAGCTGTCAGCAGAATTGGGGCAGCCACCTTGGAGGAAGTTCCAACAGATTGCAATCTTGGATGGGTCATGCCGATACATGCACGTGAGGCCACGACTGCAGGCACCTGAAAACAAGAAAAATGAAGCGTTGTGAACAGAGACCACGGAGGGGCGATGCATTCATGAGATAAAAATGTTGTCTTGAAATTGGGGATGGCGCACCTGTAGTTGTGAAGGGAGGACAAGGTTTGTCGGAGTACTTCAGCCGTTTGCTTGATAAGCGTCGTGCTCTGCGAAAGTAAATCAGTGGAAACAACAGTTCCATGAATGGCTACACGGACTGATAGGGCCGTCGATTGTTATTCAGCGTCATGTTGCGGGCAAGAGAAGCGCCATGGTGGCCACGTGAGGCCTTACGTTTATAAGTACGAATGTTGGGGTTAAGATGTCCTGCCTTTCTTGAAAAGTGTTGACGGGGAGCAGTCGGCCGAGGCGCCGATGGTTTGGCAAGACTGGAGGAAATAGGTTTCGGGACTGGAAAACATGGATGCAGTTTCGGATTAGGAGAAGACAGTCCCATAAATCTTGAGATACAGATTCTGGAGTAGGACTCACGATCTTTACGAACCAGAGAACGAGCTGATGATTCAAAAGCCACCCCCCCAAGAACTACTTCCTTAAGTTGAGTTGGGGGTGGTGTCGGTCGTGTTTGAGGGACAAGAGGGTGGTTTATAGTTGGTGCCGGGCGAACATGCTTGTTTATGGGTTTGTAGTTGGGGTTGACGTAGGTATTGCTCCTAGTGTGGGCCTGAGGGTGTCGAGTTGATACATGACTTGACTTGTAGAGATCGATGGACGCTGGGAAAAGAGTTAAACCAATAGGGAAAGCCTGATGCTCGGAATTACCTGTGAGACGGGCTATTTCGTTTTTGATTTGAGCTTCAGATGTTGAGGACGCCATGACGGGAGGTTGAGATGTGTAAGTTGTTGGCCTTTATTGTCCTGAACCCTTCGTGAGCTTTGCTCCTGTTTGGTTTGTGTCCTACCCGGAATTTGTATACGTTTGGTCAATTTACTATATAGTAAATCCAAATTAAGTTAAATCCTTTTTTTGTTCTTATGATGTTCTTTGGCTCGAAACGTGCAAGAGTTTGGCTCTCAGAAATAATCACACATACGAGATACATGTGGAACGGGCCTGGATGTCTCTCGCCCTTTGATCAGTGCGGCGTTGAGTGCTGGAAATGGAATAATGGATACATAAAACCGTTAATGGGCGGTCGAGAAGAACACGGATTCTTGGCGCTCTCGTATAGCATGACTTGGAGGTTGACTGAGGATCTACTCAGACCATCGTGATGCCATAAGAGGATATACAAGCATCAGCCTGCAAGACCGCTTCTTCTAACAACACCGGCGAGCACATTATCCACATCAGTTAAACTGGTTTCCTTCCTGAACACCTCCAGATAAACCTCCCCATTCACGATTGCACCTTCGTCATTCAAACCGAGTCCACGTTTGGCAACATGCCAGTGCTGGGGGTTTTGGCCGCGGGAGAATACTTCCGATATTTCAGGATCACTGTCAATATCAGTGGTAAAAGATGGTAAGACGCAGTTCGAGCATAATATACACACTTCTCTTGCAATTGTTGTGCGTTGTATAGATGCTCTGAGTTCGATGTAAACCCAGTGCTAGAAAGCGTGAAACAAGTAGCAGAGACTATATGTCTGTCCTTTGGCTGCAATATCTTTGTGGCGGATGGTAGGATGTCGGATGCGCTATTTGGAACATTCATGATCAGATCAACTGCAAATAAATCCATGAAGGCAAAATTAGCGAACCTTCTCAGCGCGTCGTCAAACATCACATCGCCAATATCATCCAACAGTCCCATGACTTTCTCGACTATCGAATACAAATCTGAGGCATCAGGATTTAAGTTCTCGCCATTACCGTCCAAACCCACCAACGCAACAACGACGGG
>Ga0210387_10005055_pt1 | contig 10125 bp, 9 predicted proteins | sample IncBWC7OmetaG_FD_160108 | JGI IMG/M metagenome (GOLD analysis project Ga0210387, IMG submission 160108) | Forest soil microbial communities from Barre Woods Harvard Forest LTER site, Petersham, Massachusetts, United States - Inc-BW-C-7-O ...
CCGCTCCTTGATTGCGGGCCATCTCAGGAATGAGTGAGATACCTAAACCGGCCTGGACCATTGCCAGCACGGTAGCGATCTGGGCGCTGCGACAACTGATCTGGGGGCGCAGTCCTTTGGTTTGACAAAACCGCTGGGTCTGGGCTCCGAGGCAGTGACCCTCTTGCATGAGAATAAACTTTTCCTGCTCCAGATCTGCCGCGACTACCACTTTCTGGCGGACCAGCGCGTGGCCAGCAGGCAGGCAAAGCAAGAGTTCCTCACTGAATAGGTTCTCGACCCGAATCCGAGGATTGGGAGCGGCATCGCTGATCAGGGCGAGGTCGAATTCGTTTTCCTCCAGGCCCCGGAGGAGTTGTGACGTAGCGTCCTCGTGAATGATTAACTCCGCCCCGCGGTATTTTTCTCGAAACAGCCGGATGATCTCGGGCAGGAAATAAGGCGCGATAGTCGGAAGCGCGGCCAGGAGGACCTGTCCGCGAACCTGGCCACTCATCTCGCGGATCTCTTGGCGTCCCCGCTCGGCTGTCTCAAGGATGCTCAGCGCATGCGGCAAAAAGAGCGCACCAGCGGGAGTGAGAATCGCTCGGCGCCGGGTCCGCTCGAAGAGTCGATCGCCAACCTCAGATTCCAACTTTTGGATCTGCTGGCTGAGCGACGGTTGGGCAACACGGCATTCGTCCGCGGCTCGACTGAAAGTGCCAGTGCGAGCCACTGCCACAAAATAGCGCAGCTGGTGCATCTCCATAGGTTCATCCTATGTTACACATAGAAAACATATATTTCCACTCTATGGAAAGAGGGACTAGGCTCCATAATCGACCGTAATCAGGAGCAAGCATGTCACAACAATATAATCGGGCCCCGACCTTGACCACAGCATCTGGAGCACCAGTTGACGATAACCAAAATAGTATCACTGCCGGCCCGCGTGGTCCGGTGTTGCTGCAGGACTATTGGTTGCTGGAAAAGTTGGCAACCTTTAATCGTGAGCGTATCCCGGAGCGAATCGTTCATGCGAAAGGCTCGGCCGCACACGGAACTTTGACGATCACGAACGATGTCACGCGGTATTCAAAGGCTGGGGTATTCAGCAAGGTAGGAAAACAGGTGCCGGCATACTTACGGTTTTCGACTGTAGCCGGTGAGCGGGGTGCAGCTGATGCAGAAAGAGATGTCCGCGGGTTTGCGCTCAAATTCTATACCGAGGAAGGGAATTGGGATCTCGTGGGTAACAACACGCCAGTGTTTTTTGTTCGGGATCCATTGAAGTTTCCCGATTTCATTCATACCCAGAAAAGAGATCCGAAGACGAACCTGCGCAATAATGCCGCAGCCTGGGATTTCTGGAGCCTGTCACCCGAGTCGCTTCACCAGGTGACGATTCTGATGAGTGATCGTGGATTGCCGCGAAATTTCCGTCAGATCAACGGATTTGGTTCCCATACCTACAGCTTCATCAATGCGAAAGGCGAAAGGTATTGGGTGAAATTCCACTTCACGACCATGCAGGGTCATGCCTTTTACACCGATCAGGAAGCGGCTGAGGTTGTCGGCAATGACCGCGAGTCAGCCCAGCGAGATCTGTTCGAAAACATCGAGCATGGCGACTATCCCCGGTGGCGTTTCTGCGTCCAGGTTATGCCTGAAGATGAAGCGGAAACTTATCGCTGGAATCCGTTCGATCTGACCAAGGTTTGGCCGCACGCCGATTATCCGCTGATTGAAGTCGGTATCCTGGAGCTGAATCGCAATCCGGAAAATTATTTTGCCGAGGTGGAACAAGCTGCATTTTCGCCGGCTAATATTGTGCCCGGGATCGGTCACTCGCCGGATAAGATGCTGCAGGCGCGAATCTTTTCCTACGCTGACGCGCATCGTTATCGGCTTGGAGTGAACCATGGTTTGATTCCTGTTAACAAACCTCGTTGCCCAGTGATGAATTACCATCGGGACGGCTTCATGCGGGTCGATGAGAATGGTGGTGGCGTAAATTATGAACCGAACAGTTTCAATGGTCCAGTGCAACAGGTGGCCTTTGATGAACCGCCGCTGCGCATCTCGGGTGACGCGGCTCGTTACAATCACCGCGAGGGCAACGATGATTATACGCAGGCGGGCAATCTATTTCGATTAATGAACCCGGAACAGCGTGAACGTTTATTTGGCAACATTGCTCGACACATGCAAGCAGGCAATACACCGCAAGAAATTCAGTTGCGTCAACTCTGCCATTTCTTCCGTGCGGATCCCGGATACGGGCTTGGGGTCGCAAAAGCGCTTGGCATCGAACTGAGCGAGGATGTGGCTCAAAGCCTTGTGTCAGCCTCGACCGGCGACAGTGAATTGGTCGCTGCGGAAGTGTCGAGTTCGCACTGACGTAGGGGAGGACCGCCGTCAAATTCTTGCCCTCACAGAGCAAGAATTTGCTCGGCCCTCTTTGGAGAGTTTCTACAGGTGCTTCGCTGTCGTTGGGCGGGGGCAAAAGCGCAGGTGTGAGATGAACATATTTTGTTTTGGCCTTAGCCATCAGACAGCGACAGTCGACGTGCGCGAGAGATTCGCGATTCCGCAATCTGCTTTGCCCGAAGCGTTGGCGAGGCTGAAAACGATGCCAGGGCTCACCGAGGGGCTCATTGTCTCCACTTGCAATCGGACGGAATTTTATGTCACCGGAGAGTTCCGGGACACCTCGGCTCCGGCTTTTTTCGAGAGCTTCTATCGAGATTTCCAACCCGGGGACGAAGCGCATCTGTTCCGCTTATGGGCTAACCGCTGTGTTCGTCACCTGTTTCAAGTAGCTTCTGGTCTGCAATCGATGGTCGTTGGCGAAACGGAAATTTTTGGCCAAGTCAAGCGTGCTTATGCGCTGGCAACTGGTGCAAAGACAACTGGCAAGCTCCTGAATCGACTTTTTCAAAAATCGTTTCAAGTGGGTAAACAGGTACGTTCTTCTACTGCCATCACGCGCGGTAATGTTTCCATCGGTTCCGTGGCGGTGGATTTGGCAGAACAGATCTTTGGTAATCTAGACGGGTGCAAGATCATGATTCTCGGAGCTGGCGAAACCAGCGAAAAGACCGCCAAAGCTTTTCGGTCCCGCGGAGCGGAACAAATTTTTGTCTCCAATCGCTCTTTCGAGCGAGCGCAAGCTTTGGCGGCAATTACCGGCGGACGAGCAATTCATTTCGAAGATTGGGAGCAAGAGTTCCGCGACCTGGATATCCTGGTCAGTTCGACGGCAGCTCCGCACACGATTATCACGTATGGCAAGTTAGCGCTCTTCTTGCGAGTTCGCCGGCACCGACCACTCTTCATGATCGATTTGGCGATGCCACGTGACATCGATCCGGCCGTCCACAAGTTGGGTGGCGTTTATTTGTACGACCTCGACTCGCTGCAGAGTATGGCTGAGCGAACTCTGGTGCTCCGCAAGCAAGAATCGGAAAAATGCCATCAGCTCATTGAACATCACGTTCAGGATTTTCAGCTGTGGATTGAACGCACCCATTCATCGAATTTTCCTTTCGAATTCTCCTGCGTAACTCTCCATCCCCGCGGCCCGTCTAGCCAACTGCACTGAGGACGCCTTCCGCGTGGAATGCCGCGCCCTCACCACCATGTTCCTCATGAAGGGCCGCCCCCGGCCTTCAAATTTGCGGGCCGGGAGCTTGGCGCGAGCCAAGGGGGGTAGTGTAACGGTGTGACTCCTCGTCCGTCCCCGACCGTCCTAAAGCAGCGTGAAAGCGCCGCCGCAGAAGTTCTTTCTGGTTTCTGATGTCGCTGGTACTGGCATTCGCCGCAGTCGTCGTCGCCCTTTCATGGCTGGCATATTGGCTAAGGAATCCCGATCTGAAATCACCCCTTATCCATCGATTCGGCCAAGCACTCGGCGCGAAGTCACACAGTAGCGATCGAGCGGGAAGATTTCACTGACAGTTAGATAAGCTGAAGACGCCGGTTTCAATGCGACTGCTCCCACGCTTTTCTTTGCTCCCTTTAGGGGATACAATCGAGAACGAATATGAAAAGACCAGTAGCCTTAGCCGTTGCGATATTCGCCTCACAAGCAGTTGCCACATTTGGCGGAGAACCGGTAGGATCTTCGACGCAAGTCACTCCGCCGCCTAGTTTTTTTAGGCCCAACGAATTCGATACAGGAGCGTTCGGGACCTTTGTTACAGGCCTTGGATCCGGCGCAAATGCCGGCAAGCACGCTTGGGGGGGAGGCTTGGATTCCACTTATTGGTCCCCCTGGAAATATGCCGGTGTCAGGTTCCAAGGGACCGGAGCAACTAGCCGTTGAGGCGGCGGGGGCTCAGGTCTCTCGTCTTTGGGCGCTGAGTGCAGGAGTAAGGGAGCCTGAGCGTACGTCACGATTAAGATGCAAGAAGTCCTGATTACTTCCGTGTCGACTGGAGGCTGCGGCGACGACGACCGTTTTACGGAAAACGTCAGCTTGAACTTTGCTAAGGTGAAAGTGGAATACTTGCCCGAGGAGGCCAAAGACGGGAAGGGACTGTTAATCGCTCCGACTCCTGATTAGAAATCCCCGTGGCGAATCTGGGAGATAACCGCCAGCACTTCCTTTGGCCGGGATAGAGGGGTTAGACCCCTACTTACAACTAGTCCCATCTATTGGGTTCATTGACGAACTTGGACAACATTGGTCCATTCGCTGGCTCCGAAACCCAGGAAGATCGTACTTGCGGAAAGCATTATAGGACGTCGCCCACAGATCCGCCGGAATGGGAGAACAAAAGTTTAGCGCCCAAAGGATTCCATCCCGTGAAAGTAGGAGAGCTTGTTTTTGGCAAGGATAAACCATAGTTCTTGTCTAAAAATCATATCGGTGCCTACCACCGTGTTCATTACCTCCGAAGGGTGGATCGCAACGCGTACCCGGATCTCTTATAAAAAGATGGCGCCGATCGCCACTTCAACGATACTCAGAGATCCCACTACGGCTTCCACTGAAAATATAAAAATTGGCAGAATCCTGCGATATCTGACACTGTCGCTAGGGTGGATATTAAGACAACGCTTAGGATTTCGGGCCCGGACAGCCTACAGTTCCGCCCTGTGACGAGGCGACGTGACGACTGAGCTCTTGGGCGTTCAGCGACTCATGCTTGGCGGCCGGTTGAGAACTCGGCGGCACCTGCTTGCCTATGAGAACGTAAATTTTTCCGTCCTTCCCCTTCAGTCCGACAGGAAGCCCGCTCGCAATACACATTCTTGCGCAAACAGCGTGATCCGGGCCGCTTGCGCCATCGTCAAAGTAACAAGCCATGTCAATCACTTCGCCAGTAACCGATGCAGCCAGTCTGCTCTCAGTCGGACTCGCAATCGAACCCGTCGTGATCCGGCCTAAACTCCAACCGACCAGTAGCCCAAAAGCGATACCAGCTGTTGCCCACTGCGGTGTCCCTAAAGCGGAGAGCAACGCCTTAAGCCAGCTCTCCCGTCTCGCAGGAGATCGCGCCTCTTGGCTCTGGACCTTGGACCAAACCTTTGCATTAAAGTCAGTCGGCAGATCCGGCCGCGGACGTTTAGAAAGAGCTTTGAGATCCTCGTCTAAGCGTGATTCATTCATTTTTCATCGTCGAACAACCCCAGCAAACATTCGGGAGTTTCATGCCTCCTCTCTCACTTTAACGAGACAAAAGGCTTAATCCCTCAGAATTTCGGGTACTTTTTTTCACAAACAGCGTCTTTTCATTGAAACGCGACTGTGCCGTAGTCAAATTCGGCCCTTGTCAGCAGCCTGAGTTTGCGCAGCCAAGCCCCGGCTCCGCTCCGGCTTCGTTGCGTGCCGCGCTGCCTGCAGAATTGCCCCACGGCCGATTCCGAGGGGATAGGCCACATACCCATCCGAATGTTTTTTTACTTGGACTCTTAATGGTAAAGTGTCTCGATCACGCGGTCTCACTCGTCGCTTCATTGAAACGAGAGAAAACTGCCAGACATATGACACCCTTATGAGCGCACAAACTGTCACATCAGAGTACATGGTGCTCTGCCGAGGCTTTAGTTGGGATGAAAGTCTCTCTCCGGAAGATAGACAAAATGTCGAGAAGAAATTCTACGACTGGTTCGATCGATTGGCCAACGAGGGGAAGATAATAAAAAGGGGGCATCGGCTCGCGCGTGAAGGCAAGGTTCTTTCCGGCAGAAAGGCATTAATGGACGGTCCGTTTCCAGAATCCAAGGAAGCGATCGCAGGGTACTGGATCATTCAGGCAGAAAGTCTTGAAGATGCGGTAGAGATCGCCCAAGGGGACCCTCTTCTGGACTACGGGCACACCGTCGAGCTACGGCCGATCCTGCCGGATGCCCCTAAGGCCTAGCCGTCCGGTGAAGGGAAGGTGGTTGTGAATCCCGCAGGGTGGAACGACAACATGAATATCTCCGACCGCGTCCCTCCCATTCGTATCCCGCCGTCGACTGCGCCGGGCGGCGGCCCTCAGGTCATGCACTTCGCAGGACACTGGCACGTCGGGCGCTCGAAGCCACACGGCGGCGGTGTATTAGACCTTGGTTAGTGAGCGACCGCTTGGTCTGCCATCTGTTCCGGACGAGCATTCTTCATCGTGCCGCGCTGGCGATAGGCATCGTGCCAGGAAAAAGCCTCTTCCAGCAGGTGCGGGGTGTGACCACCTCGCTTCAGCGCACGCGCAAAGTAGTCCCGAAGCCCGTCCCGGTAAATTGGATGGGTACAGTTTTCAATAATCGTGCGGGCGCGCTCCCGAGGTGCGAGACCGCGCAGATCAGCCAAGCCCACCTCAGTGACAATAAGGTCTACGTCGTGCTCGTTGTGATCGACGTGGCTGACCATCGGCACGATGCTGCTGATATTGCCGTTCTTGGCCAGTGACTTGGTGACGAAGACCGCGTATGATGCGTTGCGGGCAAAATCTCCCGAGCCGCCAATGCCGTTCATCATGTGTGTACCATTGACGTGCGTGGAGTTAACGTTCCCATAAATGTCGCACTCCAACGCCGTGTTGATGCAGATCAGCCCCAAGCGGCGGATCACTTCCGGGTGGTTACTGATCTCCTGCGGACGCAAGATCAAGCGGCTTTTGTACTTATCGATGACTGGCACAACTTCGTGGTACTTGGTCTCCGATACCGTGATTGATGAGCATGATGCGAAGTCAAGTTTGCCGACATCAAACAAGTCGAATACGCTGTCCTGGAGCACCTCCGAATACATCTTCAGACCGTGAAATGAGCTGTCGATCAATCCGTGCAGTACGGCGTTGGCAATAGTCCCGATTCCAGCCTGGAGCGGTTGAAGCTGTGAGCTCAGCCTACCCTGTTTTAATTCGTGACTCAAAAACTCGATTAAATGGCCGGCGATCTGCCGAGTCTCCGAATCTGGGGGGAGAACCGTGGAGGCAGAGTCAAGCTTCTTGGTTACAACGATGGCAACGATCTTGGCTGGATCAACTGGAATAAAAGGCAGCCCGACGCGGCTCTCCGGTGCGACTACCGGGATCGGTTCACGGAACGGACGTCGGGTCGGAATGTATACGTCGTGGATGCCTTCAAGAGCCAAGGGCTGCCTCAGATTGATCTCGACGATTACCTTCTCGGCTAAAATGCCAAAGGTGGCTGAGTTGCCGATCGATGTCGTCGGGACAATCCCACCCTCCGGGGTGATGGCCACCGCTTCGAGCACCGCAATATCAACCGGTCCGATTTGCTTGCTGCGAAGCAACTCCACCGTTTCGCTCAAGTGTTGATCGATAAACATGACCTCGCCGGCGTTTATCGCCTTCCGCAGCCCTGGGTCAGACTGGAAAGGCAGACGACGAGCCACTACCCCCGCCTGGGTCAGGATTTTGTCCAAGTCGTTGCCGAGAGAAGCACCCGTCATCAACGTAATTTTCAACTGCTCCCGGGCAGCTCGCTCAGCTAAGGCCAACGGGACCGCCTTGGCTTCGCCTGCTCGGGTAAAGCCGCTCATCCCGATGGTCATCCCATTTTTGATAAACCGAGCTGCTTCTTCCGAGCTGACGACCTTGTCCAAAAGCGACTTCAGGCGAATTCGGTCACTATGCATTTCATTGTCTCCTGATAATTCACTGACTTATGCACCAGAGCTTTTTCTATCCCGGCAATAGTAATCAAGCTTCAGCCACGCAGTTTTCCACCAGTAGCGCTTGCGCGAGTTTTGGAAATTCTTCCAACGAAGAGAACGTACTAATTTCCTCCAAGCCCTTGAGGGCCGCGTTTTCCCGATCTCGTCCCCTGCCCGCTGCCGCTCTTCGAGTGGACAGAAAACCGAGTCGATGCCAATCAATCGAAGTCCTCAGCGATCGAAAGTGATCAGGCAGACTCATAGGAAAATCGTTCGATTGGAATAGCTCTAGTGCACCGTCTCGCAAATAATGGTGACGTCGTTGCGTTCAAAATGGGCCGTCGGCAAGGCGCGAGAAGGACGCATATCTGAATCGATACGTAACCGACGAGCAACGCGGCCGCCGGCCCATTTTCAACGCTACCCTCCGGGCCGGGGCCAGTTGGCTGTTTTTCCGTGTTGCTCGCTCGACCCATATGACTCAGATATGGGCGCTTCGCTCGCGCCTTGAAAAACAGGCAACTGACCGCCGGCGACGTCACCATTATTTGCGAGACGGTGCACTAGTGTTTTACGACGAGCCTGGTGCTACGCACCGATGGATACTGTGGCTGCCAGATCATCAGGCGCCACACCATCTCCACCAAAGTCCAGCGCACCATCCTATACCACAGCGGTTGCCTCGAATCAATCAACTTGCCTTTCTTGTACCGCTCTTGACCTCCCACGACTGGCTGCCGACGAAGTGGATTTCCTCGAGCGTTGCTTTATCTTCTTATTGGCTCAAGTAATTACTTCACGGCCGGGCCGAAACGATCCACAAGTTCCTTCCAATCCGCGATGATTTTAGCGTTCGTGTCCAGGGCGCTGTGAACGTTGACCCGCAGGGCGGCCAGCGAGTTTTCGATCAGATCATGGATGCGGCGCTCCGCATCGGGCACCGAGGTGGCCTGGTAAACGCCCAGCGTTTTCTCGAACAGATCAATCGTCTGATTGCTCGTGCGATTAAACGTCTCGACAAACTCCTCCATCCGCTGGCGAGCCTTCGGCAAAGCGTCTGCCGTCATCGACTCGAGCTTTGCCTGGAACTCCTCGGGGGAACCGAGCCTGCCGAGCAGGTTTTTCCAGAGGTTCATTGATTCCTCCTGCACTTGAATGCTCGACTTCAGGGCATTCTCATAACTGCGCATGGCCTCCTGAAAGACCTTGTCAATGGTTTCCGACGTTGCCTTTTGGGCATCTGTAGCACTCATGTTTTTCCTTTTTTTCTCTTCTTTGTTTTCGTTGTGAGGGCTCCGGGTGACTCCTGAGCTTCTGGATAGACCATTGCACGGATTTCCGGAACGTACCAACAATTTTTTGCATTTGCACAAACTTTTCCGGGACAGTCCCCGCGAAATGTACCGCCAGCGTTCGCGTGGGCAACCCGGAACGATCACTCTCGAGTAGCCGCTTCAGGACCTCTGGCGATAGCGTCGCCGGTGACGCAGTAAAGAGAGCGTGCGATGAGCGCGTGGCACAACGGTGTGGAGAGCCGGCCCGCCTGGCTCCAGTCCAGAAGCACGAGCGTGAGCGGGACATGTTTCTGCGTTTGCACCATGAGGTCATCAACGATATCGGGCCGTTCATCCCGCTTATTATGGCGCTCAAGCGTATCGGCGTTTATGTAACTGACCGTTGTCTACCACGGGCAGCGCGCCGACATTTTGTCAGCCATAAGCTGGATGGCATCAAAAACCATTGAATTTGGAGCAATCGACCAGACTGCAGATCCCTTGAGCGCCAAGATCGCGCCGACTGAAGGAGCGATTTCCATAACAATCTGTTATTGGGGGTGTAGATTGGTAGTGTGGTGCCTGATGTTAACTCCCCCGAACGAGGAAACTGATCCACGACAGAATAGTCAAAACTCCTGTCCAACAGTTACCTCGCCGGGCGCCACCCGGCATCGGCCCAGAGTTCGCCGCTCACGGCGGCGTTCGTTACCATAAAGCAAATGGCATCCGCGATTTCCTCCCGCTTGATCAGCCGTTACA
>Ga0210387_10005057_pt1 | contig 10124 bp, 4 predicted proteins | sample IncBWC7OmetaG_FD_160108 | JGI IMG/M metagenome (GOLD analysis project Ga0210387, IMG submission 160108) | Forest soil microbial communities from Barre Woods Harvard Forest LTER site, Petersham, Massachusetts, United States - Inc-BW-C-7-O ...
CGTGCCGAGGTCGGGTTGCCCGAGCAAGCAACGGTGTTTTGCTGCTTCAATGGCGCCCATAAGATCCACCGCTTCACGTTCGAGCGCTGGCTCGCGATTTTGAGCCGGGTGCCGGGCAGCGTGCTGTGGCTCTTGAGCAGCAATGACGCGACGCAGGAGCGGTTGCGTGACTTCGCCGAGCAGCGCGGGGTCGCGCGGGAGCGCCTAGTGTTCGCGCGCAAGCTCGCCAATCCCTTTCATCTGGCGCGCTACGCGCTGGCCGACTTGTTCCTCGACACGACGCCGTACGGCGCGCACACCACGGCTTCGGACGCGCTCTGGACCGGTGTGCCCGTCCTGACGGTCAGTGGGCGCTCGTTTGCGTCGCGTGTCTGCGGCAGCTTGGCGCGTGCGGCCGGCGTGCCGGAGTTGATCTGTGACTCCGTCGATCAATTCGTGGAGACCGCGGTGCGCTTGGGCAAGGACCGCACGGAGCTAGCGCGGCTGCGCGAACAGCTACGCCGAACGCGCGACACTTGCGTGTTGTTCGACATGCCCGCGCTCGTGAGCAACTTGGAGGGCCTGTATCAGAAGATGTGGCAGGCGTACGAGAGCGGCAATTTGCCGCGACCGGATCTCAAAAACTTGGACGTCTACCTGGAAGTGGCGCGCGAGCTCGACCCTGACGCCTTCGAAGCTCAAACGCTCTCCGACTATCACGGGTTTTGGCTGGAACGGCTCGCCCGTCGTCACCGTCACCGACCGATCGAGGCGGATCGTCGGCTGGTTTCGGCGGCGACGCTCGCCGCTTGGACGTGACTCGTGGTGCAGGCCTCGCGGGCTCCACGTTGCAACCCGTGTGAGCGTGTGCCCAAGCCATGACCCAGGCTGAAGATCCCGACTTCAGGCGCGCGGTTTCGTTGGAAGCCGAAGGGCGCGTCGACGACGCCAAGCAAGCCTACCTTGCCGTGTTGGCGCGAGACTCAACGCACCTCGGTGCTCTGCGGCGTCTGGCGGCACTGCTCCAGGCCACGGGTTATCGCGCCGCGGCACTGACGGTGTACCGCGAGATTCTGAAGTATGCACCGGAGGATGCGGACAACCACGCCAAGCTCGGCGTCGCGCTCTTCGTGCGTGGCGATTTCGTGGGCGCGCGGCAGCACTTCGAGACGGCGCTCCACCTCGCGCCGGAGCACAGCCTGGCGCATCAGGGCTACGGCTCACTGCTGATGGAGCTGCGCGAGCAAGAAAAGGCCTGGTTTCACCTAGAAAAGGGTTGTCGTGACAACGCGGTCGTCAGCTTGCCCTACCGCGGGCAGGGTGCGCCGGTGCCAGTGCTGCTCCTGAACTCGCTGACCGGTGGCAACGTTCCGATACTCCACCTGCTCGACAATCAGATCTACCAAGCGCTCCTCGTGGCGATCGAATTTCGAGATCCAGCGCTGCCGTTGCCCCCCCATCGCTTGGTCTTCAACGCGATTGGTGATGCGGACATCTGCGGCGCGGCGCTGGCGTCGGCGGAGTCCGTGCTGGCCCACACGAGCGCGCCGGTCATCAACGCACCTCGAGCGGTGGCGGCTACGGGTCGCGCTGACAACGCGTCGCGGCTCGGCCTGATCCCTGGCGTCATCACGGCGAAGACCACGCCAGTGACGCGTCAGACCCTGACCGGGCCGGACGCTGAACGGACGCTGAACGATCTTGGGCTCGCCTTTCCACTCTTGTTTCGAGCGCAGGGCTTTCACGCCGGCAAACATTTCATCAAAGTCGATAGCGCGAGCGAGCTCCCGGCTGCACTGCGCGCGTTGCCCGGGGACGAGCTGCTCGCCATCGAATTTCTGGCGACGCGGAGCCCGGATGGAAAAACGCGCAAATACCGGGTCATGTTCGTGGGCGGGCAGATCTATCCACTCCACGCTGCGGTTTCCGAGCATTGGAAGATCCACTACTTCAGCGCGGACATGGCCGACAACACCGAGCACCGAGCGGAAGATCAAGCCTTCCTGGAGAACATGCCGAAGGTGCTCGGCGAGCGAGCGACCAGGGCTCTCGAGCGCATCAACCAGACCTTGGGTTTGGACTATGCGGGCGTCGACTTCAGCCTCGACGCTGCGGGCAATGTGCTGCTCTTCGAAGCCAATGCGACCATGACCGTGCTGCCGCCGAGTGCGGAAGCGCACTGGGACTATCGCCGCGCGCCTGTCGCGCGCATCACGAACGCGGTCGCCGCGCTGTTAGCCGAGCGCATACTCGGTCATGAAATCCGCTAGCGCATCGACGGATTCGAGCTCGACCGCATTGTACAAGGACGCTCGCACGCCGCCCCGCGCGCGGTGCCCGGCCAGCCCGTGCAAGCCGCGCGCTTCCGCTGCCGCCACGAAATGACGGGCGCGCTCCGGTGAAGAGAGCTGGAACGTCACGTTCATCAGCGAGCGATCGCGGGGCAGAATCGAGCTCCGATAAAACTCGCGACTTTCAGCGATCGCTCGATACAAGCGGAGCGCCTTGGCTGCGTTGCGCTGCTCCATCGCTTCGAGCCCGCCAATCTCGTCGCGCAACCAACGCGTCACGAGCAACGTCACGTACACGGCAAATACGGGCGGCGTATTGTAGATTGATTTCGTTTCGACGTAGCGGCGGTAGTCGAGCATCGTCGGCAGACCTTCGGGGATTTTCTCGAGCACGGACTCGTGCACAATCACGACCGTGACACCCGCTGGACCGAGGTTTTTTTGCGCGTGCGCATAGAGGAGTGCAAAATCACTCACCGTCGTGGGGCGCGCTAGAAAATCCGAGGACAAATCACAGACTCGCGGTACCCCGGAAAGCCCACGAAGATCGTGAAATTGCAGGCCCTCGACCGTCTCGTTCGAGACATAGTGGAAGTACTTGGCGCTCTCGCTGAGCGTCAGCTCGCTTGCCTTCGGGAGCCGATCGTAGCCCTGAGCCGCGCCGCTCCAGGGCACTCGAATGTCGCCAAAGCGCCGCGCTTCGGCGATCGACTTGGCGCTCCAATAGCCCGTGTCGAGGTATTCCGCGAAACCGCCGCGGGCCAAAAACAGCATCGGTAAGATGGCAAACTGCAGCGTCGCTCCGCCCTGCATGAAGAGGACGCGGTAGCTCGCAGGTACGTGGAGTAGCTCGCGCAAGTTGCGCTCGGTTTCGTCGAGCACCCGCTCGAACCAAGCCGAGCGGTGGCTCATGCCAAGCACGGAGAGCCCGGTTTCGGGGAGCTCGATGACCGCTTGCTGAGTCTGTTCGAGCACGCTCCGCGGAAGTGCGCCCGGCCCGGCCGAAAAATTGTGCGCTCTTAGCATCGCGAGCGCTCAGGGGTCGTCGTGCGGATCGGCGAAGTGCGGCTCATTTTACCTACGAAGGAATATTAAGCGAATTGAAGCGAGCGTGCGGGCTCGGCGTTGACGCCGAGCGCCGGGCGCGCGATTGATCCGATTGCCTGAGCCGAAAAGCCGGTTTTGCCGCTCTCTATCTAGCGCGGAGTTGTCGCGCTCCGGAAAGGATCGAGGCATGGGCATGGGCCGAATTCGTCGTGACCAGCGTTTGGCCGCTCTCGCGGTCGGTGTTGCGGTGTGCTGCGCCGCCGCTACGGCCTCTGCGGCTGACGGCGCAGCGGACCGTCACCCGTCGTACTTGCTCAGCCCGAGCCACAAGCCTGCCGGAGTGCCGGCGGACTACGTCCTCACGCACAACGGCTTCTTCCACCCGTCGTGCGTGGTCACGGTGGGCTCCGACGAGGTGGTCGGTGCCGATTTGGTCATTCGCGGTCGCGACGGTAGCGAGCACGCGCGCGTCGCCCCTTGCGCCTATCCTCGCTACGATCGCCACGGCGTGCCCGTCACGAGCACCAGCAGCGCCGAGCCGCCGCCCGTGCACGCCGCGCCGGTTTTGTACGACGGTTACATCCTGTACTACGCGTACAACGGCGCCGTCCCCGTTGGGCCGACTCTCACGACCGACTGGACCGTGCCACTCGCACCGAAGACGGTGACCGATCAGGACATCGCATTCTTCAATGACATCGTTACGACCGCGGGCGGCGGTGACATCTTGCAGCCGGTGCTCGACTTCAACGGTGAGGTGCGAAACCACTGGGCGGTCGAGAGCGAGCACTGCTGCATTGCCAACAACGACATGCAGACCACGCCCGTCGACGTCAACGCGGGCGACCAGATCCGCGGCACGGTCGTGGGCAGTAACTGCAGCGCAGACGGCGTGTGCCAAAACTGGGCCGTCACGACCACCGACGTGACGACCGGCGGCACGACCACGCTGAACACGACGGCACCGACGGGCGTACCGAACGGCGTCAGCCCGTGCGCGTTGGAGACGTACGGCGTCACTTCGTGCGACATGTTTCCCGCGAGCGGGGAAGCGGTGTTCGTGAACAACCAACTGACCAGCGCCGCGGGCACTACTGAGCTGAAGTACCGGCTATTGGTGTTGGATGGCGTCAACGCAGAGGTCCCCCGGACTTGCGGCTACACGGGCATGACGTCTGGTGACGACTACACGTTGATCTTCGGCGCGCTGAGCACAGGCGGTACGGGCGGCGCGAGCGGCGGCCAAGCCGGAATGGGCGCTGTTGCGGCAGGCGCGGGCGGGCGAAGCTCAGGCGGTGCATCGGGGATGAACGCGGGTGGCCGCGGCGGTTCCGGCGGAGCGAGCAACGCTGCCGGCGCGAACAACGCGGGCGGTGCGAACAACGCGGGCGGTGCGGCTGGCTCGAGCAACGCTGGCGGACAGACCGGCACCGGCTCGGGCGGCGCTGCAGCGGGCGGTACGTTCAACGGCGGCGGCGGCGGCGGCGCGGCGGGCGCCGAGATCGGCATCGGCGCAGGAGCGGCGGGCTTCGCCTCCACGAGCGCCGGCCAAGCCAACACGGGCTCCGCGACCGACAGCACGGGCTGTTCCTGCAAATTCGACGCTTCCGGCACGGCTCCGAGCGCGCCCTTGGCGTCGCTGCTCGCAGCGCTAGTCACTGGCCTTGCGCTGGCTCGACGACGGCGCGAACGACCGTGAAGCGCGCTCCGCGACGCCGTTTCGCTACAATGAGCGCAGGTACTCGACGATAGCGTCGAGATCAGCGGACGACGACGGCGCGTTGGGCATGCGCTGTACCGCGTCGCGCAGCGTGCGCGCGCTGCCGTCATGCAAATAGGGCGGGGTGGACGCAACGCCGTTGAGCGACGGCGTGTCGAACGCGCAGGGCTTGCGCGCGTGCCCTGCCAGATCCTCATGGGCCACGTCGGGGAAGTCACTCGAGTCAGCACAAGACCCGATGTCGTGTAGAACGACTGGGCCGGCCAAATCGAGTGTTGGGTTGCCCTTGCCCGAATCGGTGAACCGCTCACCCGCGTGGCAAGTGGCGCAACCGGCGCTCTGAAAGACTTGCGCGCCGCGGGTCACGAGCTCGCGGTTGGTCGTCGGTGGGATGGGCAGCGGCAGCGCGTGATTCACGTATGCGCTCAAGGCATCGAGCAGCGCGCGCTGCGCCACCGGATCGAAGCGGCCGCCCTGCTCGATGTTGATCGTGTGCCAATAGTCGGAGATGCGAGTGCGATCGGCGGTCCGGAACAAGAAGCCCGTGCCCAGCACGCCTCCGGCGTTCGTCGGCGTATCACGTGGCCCCTGCGTAAACTTCCAGGTCACGGCGTCACTCCGCCCCTCCAGGTGGCACGTGGCGCATGCGACCCAGTGATCGGTCGTGATCGGATAGGTGGAGCTATTGGCAGAGTTGAACAGCTCTTGTCCGAGCCTCAATTCGGCTGGCATGGGGTCTACGCTCAAGCGCGAAATGGCTGCGCCATCGACCGCCGCGTGGAGTCCCGAGCTCGAACGAGTGAGGCGCAGCACCGCGACGTCGCCCGAAATCCGCTCGTCCACATAAGCGAATTTGCCGTCGTTCGAGACGACGATGCCGTCCGGCATTTTCCCGGGGAGGGGACGGACCAAGCCGCTTTCGACGCGTCGCTTGGCGTCGAAGACGAGTACGTCCTCGCTGTTGGCGTCCGCGACCAGCGCGTAGTCCCCATCGGGCGTGAACGAAAGCGCGTGCGGGCCTGAAACCACGTCGCCCATCGCGCCATCGATGCCGACGACGCTCGGCGCGTCGACGGAGAGCGTGCGCGCGCCCGACGCACCCGCGCCAATGATGGACAGCGCAGGAAACGCGGTCGATTTGAAATCGAGCGTGGGCTGCGGCGTGTCGGTGCCCAATAGCGTGTGCGAAAACCACACCTCTGTCGTGCCCGGACGCGTGCTCAGGTCGTATAGGCCGCGCACCTCACCGTGCGCGAGCTCCGGGTTGTCGTGCGTTCCGCGCGCGCCAGGTCGTGTGGCGCCGCGTCCTCGCGCGCTGCGGCTGTGCGCGTGAGTGGAGCGATCCGCGCGCGCTGCTACGTCGGGGATCTCGTAATTTGCGGTCTGAGTCATGCGATTCGGGTCGAGTTGCGCCGCGCCCGGGCCCAAGAAGCGGGTCACCGCGAGCCGCTCCCCCGACGCGACCGCTGCAAGCGCCCAAGGCTCGCCGTCGACCCGCGCCGTCGCGCTGATGGACCAATCCGCAGTCGCTAGGCGCACGACCGTCGCATCCGCCGAGCACGCAACGAAGACGGCGCTGCCGTCGGCCGAGACGAGGATACCGATGGGCTCGCTGCCCACGTGCACGCTCCGCTGCAGTCGACCCGACGCGATGTCTACGACGTGCAGCGCGCCAGAGCGCTCGCCGGTGACGTACAGGGTTCGTTCGTCAGGCGAAAGAGCGAGCGCGCGCGGCAGCACCGACGGCGTGAAATTACCGGAGGCATCGGGCGCTGGCGGCGCTGCGGCCAGTGAGATCTCGCGCTCGAGCTTGCGCTGACGGAGATCCAGAACGGAGACGGAATCTGCCTCCGGGTTCACGACGAACAGCGCCTGCCCATCCGCGCTGATCGCCAGCGACGACGAATGGGCTTGAGCTAAAAAGAAGCTGTTTTTGGCGTGTGGCGCGGCGTGGCTCGTGGCTCTTCGACAAGCGCTAGCGATGAGCAGCAGCACGAGCCCGCTCGTCACTGCCCGCAGCCCTTGAATCATGCTGGAGCAAACTGACATGCCTCGGTATCAGTGGGCGAGGCGCCTCCTGCTCCTTCGGCGCAGTCGCCGCGCGACATTCACCAAGGCTGCTGCGAGCGTCAGGCTCCACAGCGAGTGGCTCGTGGACGACTGCCCTGCCACCGAGCAACTGCAGCCGGACTTCTGGTCGCTCGCGCCGGTCGTTTCGTCGCCGCCGCTTCCCGGCTGACCGACGCCGTCGGTTCCGCCGCCGCTGGTCGTGCCACCGCTGACCGTGCCACCGCTCATCGTACCAGCTCCGCCGCCACTCACCGTCCCAGCGCCGCCGCTGGCAGCGCCGCCGTTGCTCGGGCCAGCGCCGCCGGCCGTGCCGGAGGCTCCGCTGGCCCCGCCGGCCCCGGTCGTGCTGCTGTCGCAGCCCGTGCCGATGCGAACCGCGTAGGTTGCGTTCGTGCCAATCGAGAGTGTGACGACCGTGGGCTGACCCGCTGTGGCCGTGACGGAGCTCGCGCTGGTGCCATCGAGCGACACCGCGTACGTGCCTGCCGCCAAGCCCGTCAGCGTAACCGTCGTGGTGTGTGCGGCGGACGGCAGCTGATTGTTGAGCGTGAACCCGATGTAGTCGTTGGTCGTGCTCACCGTGGCGCCCGTGTACTGGTCCCGATTGAGATCCATGTGCAGCTTCTGCGTGATCAGGTTGAGGCGCTTGAACACGCCGTCATGCGGGGTGATTTGATAGCAAGTGCCCGCCTCCGTCACGTCCGCGCCGTAGCCGTACAAGCCGAAGGTCGGATCGACGGCCACGTCCGCGCTCAAGATGCGAATCGCGCCAAACAGCCCGAGATCCGCCTCGCCGGCCATCTGGCGCCAGCCATTATGTAGCTTGCCGCTCTCCGCGTTGCCTCGGTACTCGTTGCCTTTCATGGCTTGGTAAGTCCAAGCCACGGTGCCGAGGTTTGCTGGAGTCGAGTCGATCTGACCTGAGTTGATCGCGCTGATGTTCGCAATCTTCGCCGCGTAGGACAGGCGCTCGTCCAGCTCGGGCGTGGTCGATTGATTGCGGACGAAGTCGTCCATCGTGTAACCGGCGAGCGCCGCGGTGTATTGGAACTGCCACCAGGCTTCGCCATTGAGCGTGACCGGATCGGCGTACCAGTACCAAACCGGCTCTTGGCCGCGGCAAGCGCGCGTCTTGGCGTTCACCGCTTTGAGGATCGTCGTGTCGCCAGCGGCGCGCGCCGCCGTATAAACGGCCTCTTCGCCGGTGTTGTCGTAAGTGTACTCCGAGCCGTACGGGTATGGATTGCCCTGAAAAGCCGCGTGCAGCTGGGTCAAGACCTTGTTCACGGCGGTCGCTTGCGTGGTGTGACCCGCAGCCGTCAAGGCTTGCGCAATGTCGGGCAGGGTTTGCTCGCCCATGTAGCCCGTGCCGGGGTCGCCGTGTCCGTTGTAGAGCGTGTTCAGGATGTCGTAAGCCCGCAGCAAATAGGTGTCGGCGCTTTGGTGAAACGTCACGATGCCGGGGTACAGATTGGCCACCTTGTACATCGAGAAGAATGTATTGAAGGCGTGCGGATAGGCGTACGCGCGGTCGTAGTAGCAGCCCATGATGTTGGTCGCGCTCGTGCCGGCGGGACACCACCAATCTTGCACGATGTACGACGTGTTGTTGATCGCGCGCGCCCAGACCGCGTCGAGGTAGTTGTCGAGCGCGGTGATTTCGGAAGCGATCGGCGTTTGCGCGTTTTTCTCGGCTAAGAACTCGGCGTGGGTCCAGCCCCAATCATCTCCCCAACCGAATCCGCCAGTTGCGCCGCGCTTGGCTTTCGTGTCCATCATCCAATCATCGAGCACGCCTTTGAGATCGCCGGTCGCCCACTGACTGCTGTTGACCATGAATGTGGCGTGGCGCTGCAACGCGGCGTCGATGGGCTCGAGCGCGTAGAACTGTAGCGTCGTGGTCTTGCCTCCGCCGTAATTGACGGTGATGTTGTTGGGGCCGAGTTGGCCGAAGGTTACCTGATACAGGTGGTGGTCATTCGTCGGCGTGCCGATGGGCGTGAGCGTGGTCTGTGCCGGGAATTGCGCGGTCACCGAGTCGATCGACGCGGAAGTATGCAGGTCGAACTTGCCGGTCATGTTCGTCGCGAACATCATGCCGGGAATGGCCGTCACGTCCACGAGCCCTTGATTGTACAGCGTGTCCTTGACGGTGCTGTCGTCGGCCACCGAGAAGAACTTGAATGCGTAGGTCTGCGTGGCATTCGCTGCGAGCGTCAGGCTCGTGTTCGGCAGGTAGCCCTGATTGGTCGATTTGACCACGTTCGAGTGCAGGTAATACACCTCGAGCCCGGTGGGCCAGGGGTTGCCGCCGCCTTCGGCCCAGACGCTGCCAGGGTGCTCTTCGCTCGTCCAATTGTCTTTGTATTCGAAGCCCGCGCCGGTGGTCGAGTCGGGCACGAGCAGCAAAAATGGGCCGATCCCGCTGGGGCGCTTGACCGTCACGTACGACGAGTCATTGCCGATGAACGAGTGATACACGGTCCGTTGCTCGTAGATCACGTCGCCGCCGCCCCAATACTCGTTGAACGGTAGCGGCAAACCAAAGTCACCGAATTCGATCGGTTGCGCGCTCGTGTTCGTGACCGCGATCTGCCAATACAAATAGTTGCTGACGAGCGAGTAAGTCTCGACCACCTTGAAGTGCGAGATGCCCGTGGCTTTGGCCGAGTTTTGGTAGGTGACCGTGACTGCCGTGGGACTCGATGTCACGGTGCGACCGTCGGCGGATTGGCTGCTCAGCGCGGTGCTCCACGCGCCGGTCCCCATGCGGTACTTGAACATCAGCTCGCCTACCCAGGCGTGATCGGCGCTGGCTGCGAAGCCCGCCGGCCCGTTCGTGCCGTTGAGCACGTAGTTGGTCGCGAACTTGTCGCCGGCGATTTGCAGCGAGTTGATCTCGCCGTTGGTCCCGATCTTCACGTTGAAGCTCGTGTTGGAAAGCGTTTGGGCCGACGCACCTGCCGCCGAGAGAAACAACGCGGAGGCAACCGCCGCGCTAAACAGTGCTGATTGCA
>Ga0210387_10005060_pt1 | contig 10120 bp, 7 predicted proteins | sample IncBWC7OmetaG_FD_160108 | JGI IMG/M metagenome (GOLD analysis project Ga0210387, IMG submission 160108) | Forest soil microbial communities from Barre Woods Harvard Forest LTER site, Petersham, Massachusetts, United States - Inc-BW-C-7-O ...
TGGCGGTCGCTACACGTCGCCGAAGGCTGCGCCGCGGCGCGCCTCAGCGCATGTCGCAGGCCGCGGTGTCGCATGCGCCTGAGGCGCCGCCTTCGCCGAGATTGCTCGCGCCCGCGCTGCTCGCGTCGCCCGTGCCCGCGCTGTTTCCGTCGGGGCCCGCATCGGCGGTCGCCTGCTGCCCACCTTGCAGGTTGTTGAAGTCGAGCAAGAACGAGCAGGCCGCAAAGATCGGCACGCTGCCCACCGCGAGCAAGAGTGGCTTGTGGCGCGACACGTCAGAACCTCCACGTCGCGTCGGCGCGAGCCGCGCCGGGGGCGCCCGCTAAATGCAGGCGAGGAGCCAGGCTGGTTTGCGCAGGATCGGGGCCGCTGGTCAGCAGCAACGTGACGCCGACCCCCACGCCGACGATCGCGACGCCCGTGAGGATCGTGCTCGTGAGAGCCATGGCGCGACCCGAGGAGAGTTGGCTATCGCTGCAGGTCGGGCTGCACGAGCTCTTGGCGCTGTTGTAGTCCGTCTCGGCGATGATGCCGGTGATCACGGCGGCGCCCGCTGCGACTCCGCCCACGCCGAAGGCGATGAACGCCGGGAGTCGTGAAGGGTGCGCCGGCGGTGCAGCCTGGGCTGGCGGAGCCGGCGAAACAGCGGCGGGCGGCGGCGCCACGGGCGTTGCACTCGTGGCTCCAGGAGCGGTCGTCGTCGCTGGTGGTGTGGGTGCGTTCGCCTTTTCGTCTGCCAGCCGTTTCTGCAGGTTTTGGATGCGCAGCTTCACTGCGTCGATGTGCTCGTCGCCGGGCGGCGCGACGGCGAGGAATTGCGTGAGCGCGTCGATCGCGGGCTGCAATTCCGCCTTCCGCTCGTGCACGGTGGCGATATTGAGTAAGATTTCCGGGCGCTTCGACAAGTCGTACGCCTTCTGGAAGGCTTGCAGGGCGTTGTCGTAGTCGCTCTCTTCCAAGTACGCGGCGCCGGACTCGAAGTGGCGACGCGCCAAGTCGTCGGAGGTGCTTTGCGCAAAGGCCGCCCCGTGCGCGCAGAGCAGCGCGAGGCACGAGAGTGCGCTGGCGCAGCGTCTGCCGAAGCCTCGAGTTTCCATGACACGAACACATACCACGCCCAGTTTCCGCCTCCGATTCGTCACTTTGCGGCTCGCTTTCAGTGCCCCGAGGTGAGCTGGGGCCCCCGCGCTTCGCTCGGGGGCCTTGGCTAAAAAACCGACAATGTTCGCATTTTCCGGCGGGAAATTCCGGCTTCCGGTTTTTAGCGCGAGGCCCGGACGGGCGTGTGGTAAGGGCGCTGCTCGATGCCGCGTCGGAACGATATCCGCAAGATTCTGCTCCTTGGTTCTGGCCCGATCGTCATCGGGCAAGCCTGCGAATTCGACTACTCGGGCACGCAAGGCGCCAAGGCTCTGACGAGCCTCGGCTACGACGTGGTGCTGGTGAATTCGAACCCGGCCACGATCATGACCGACCCGGAGTTGGTCCGTCGCACGTACGTCGAGCCACTCACCGTCGAGACGGTGTCGGCGATCATCGAGCGCGAGCGCCCGGACGCGCTCCTGCCGACCCTGGGTGGACAGACGGCGCTCAACCTTGCGCTCGAGCTGCACGATCAAGGCATTCTGTCGAAGCACGGCGTGCGCTTGATTGGCGCGCAGGTCGACGCGATTCGCAAAGCCGAAGATCGCATCCTGTTCAAGGATGCCATGACGGCGATTGGCCTCGAATCGCCCGTTTCCGCGCATTGCACGAACATCACGCAGGCGCTCGAGGTCGTGAGTAAGACCGGCTACCCCGTGATCTTGCGGCCGAGCTTCACCATGGGTGGTTCGGGCGGCGCGGTGGTCGAGAACGCCGAAGAGCTCGGCCCGAAGCTCGATTGGGCGCTGCAACAATCGCCCACGCATCAGGTTTTGGTCGAAGAAAGCCTGATCGGTTGGAAGGAGTTCGAGCTCGAGGTGATCCGAGACTCGGCCGACAATTTCATCGTCATCTGTTCGATCGAGAACATCGATCCGATGGGCGTGCACACGGGCGACTCGATCACCGTCGCGCCCGCGATGACGCTCACCGACCGCGAATACCAACGTTTACGCGACGCTGCGCGCGGCGTGATGACTGAAATCGGCGTCGAGACGGGCGGCTCGAACGTCCAGTTCGCGATCGATCCGAAGACCGGCCGCGTGCTCGTGATCGAGATGAACCCGCGCGTGTCGCGCTCTAGCGCGCTCGCGTCCAAGGCGACCGGCTATCCGATCGCGAAGATCGCCGCCAAGCTCGCGGTGGGCTTTACTCTCGACGAGCTCGAGAACGACATCACCGGCACGAGCGCTGCGTTCGAACCGACGATCGACTACGTGATCGTCAAGTGGCCGCGCTTCGCGTTCGAGAAATTCCCGGGCGCAGACGCCCGGCTCGGCACGCAGATGAAGAGCGTCGGCGAAGCGATGTCGATCGGTCGCACCTTCCCCGAGGCGCTGCAGAAGGCCGCTCGCTCGCTGGAGACGGGCAAGGCCGGCTTCGTGAGCTTGATGGATCGCATCGACTACCGCACGCTCACGTTTTCGCCCGACGCGGCGCGCGACCTCGCGCACGACGCGCCGCCGATCGCGAAACCAAAGCCCACGCTCTCGCCGCCCAGCATCGACGAGCTGCGAAGCGTGCTCGAAAAAGTCGTGCGCGTGCCGACCGCCGAGCGCTTGTTTTACGTGGGAGATGCGTTGCGCCAGGGCATTTCGCCCGAGCGCTTGAACCAGATCACGGGCATCGACCCTTGGTTTTTGGCGCAGCTCGCGCGCATCGTGCGGCAAGAGGACGTAATTCGCAAAGCGCCTTCGCTCGACGCGGATTTGCTGCGCCAGAGCAAGCGGCTCGGCTTCAGCGACGTGCAGATTGCCAACCTGCGCGGTCAGACGAAGGAAGAGATTCGGCAGCTGCGCGACAAGCTCGGCGTGCGCGCCGTCTTCGCGCGCGTCGATACGTGCGCCGCGGAATTCCCCGCCAAGACGCCGTACCTGTATTCGACCTACGAGACCGAATCCGAGGCCGAGGTCTCGGACAAGAAAAAAGTCATCATCTTGGGCGGCGGCCCGAACCGCATCGGCCAGGGTATCGAGTTCGACTACTGCTGCTGTCACGCGGTGTTCGCTCTGCGCGAGCTCGGGCTCGAGACCATCATGGTCAATTGCAATCCGGAGACGGTGTCGACCGACTACGACACGTCGGATCGCCTATATTTCGAGCCGCTCACGTTGGAAGACGTGCTCAACATTTGTCGCGAAGAAGCGACCAAGGGCGAGCTTTTGGGGGTGATCGTGCAGTTCGGCGGGCAGACGCCGCTCAAGCTCAGCGTGCCGCTCGAGCAAGCGGGCATCAAGCTGCTCGGTACCTCGGCCGATGCCATCGACCGCGCTGAAGATCGCGAGCGCTTCGACGCGCTGCTCAGCAAGCTGAGCCTGAAGCGCCCGCGCGCGGGGATCGCCCGATCGATCGAAGAGGCGCGCAAGATCGTGACGGAGATCGGCTTCCCCGTGCTCGTGCGACCAAGCTACGTGCTGGGTGGCCGCGCCATGATGACGTGCTGGTCGGACACGGAGCTCGACGCTTACGTGCAGCTGGCGATCGACGCGGCGCGCGAAGAGGGCGGCTCGCAGATCCTGCTCATCGACCAATTCCTCAAGAACGCAACCGAGGTCGACGTCGATGTCGTGTGCGACGGCAAGCGCGCGGTGATCGGCGGCGTCATGCAGCACATCGAAGAGGCTGGCGTGCACTCGGGCGATTCGACGAGCGTGCTGCCTCCGCACACGCTCGATAGCGAGGTCGTCGCGCGCATCGAAGACGAAGCGCGCAAGCTTGCGCTCGAAATCGGCGTCGTCGGGCTGATGAACGTGCAATTCGCCGTGAAAGATCGCGAAGTGTACGTGCTCGAGGTCAACCCGCGGGCATCCCGCACGGTGCCCTTCGTGGCCAAGGCGACCGGGAGACCGCTCGCGAAGATTGCCGCCAAGGTGATGGTTGGCCGAACCTTGGACGAGCTCAACGTCTTCGACCGCGCGTTACCCATGCATGTGGCGGTCAAAGAGTCCGTGTTCCCATTCCAGAAATTCCCGGGCGTCGACACTATCCTCGGTCCAGAGATGCGCTCGACCGGCGAGGTGATGGGCATCGCCGGAACGTTCCCCTTGGCGTTCGCCAAATCGCTCTCGGCCTCGAGCGTCCGTCTGCCCGATCACGGCATCGCGTTCATCAGCGTGAAGGACGACGACAAGGAGATTGCGTGTCAGGTCGCACGTCGGCTCCGCAATCTCGGCTTCTCGATCATGGCCACGGGTGGCACCGCCACCGCGATTGGGCGTGCGCGTATTCCGGTCGAGCGCGTGAACAAGGTGCTCGAGGGGTCGCCGCACGTGGTCGACGCAATTCGCGACGCGCGCGTACAGCTCGTGATCAACACGACGCAAGGCGCCAAAGCGATCGCCGACAGCTATTCGATTCGCAGAAACGCGCTGCTCGCGAACGTGCCGTACTTTACGACCATGGCCGCCGGGGCCGCGGCGGTGGACGCGCTCGAGGTCAGTGCGCTCCTCGCCAAACGCGGCGAGCTCGTGAAAAGCCTGCAGGAATGGCACTCGCGTTCCGCAGACGGCGAGTAAATCTAAACGATATCATTGGTTTGCCGAACAAACCTGTGCCGCGCGCGGCTTTGCTACACTGCGCGGGTGCGGCACCGTTATCCGTTCGAGGCACTCCAGTGGTTGCGCCAGCAGCGCGTCGACCAGCGAGCCACCGAGGTGGGTGAGCGGGTGGCTCGGACGACCCGCGCTCGCGCGGCCGAAGCGCTCGCGCAAGTCGCGCGGCACGAAACCGAGCAGCGCGTCGCAGAGGTTTCGCACGCCGAGCAAGCTCGGCTCGAAGGGGGCGGGCTGTGCGCGGGCGAGCTCGCGCAAGTGGGCGACTGGCGAAAGGGCGCCGAGCTGGAGTTGCGCGTGCAGCTCGAGCGTGAGCTCCGCGCCACTGAAGCGTTGCACACCGAGGTCGTTGCCGAGACCGTGGCGCGCCGCGCTCTCGGTGTCGCGAGCAGTGAAGCGAGGCTGATCGACGCCCACCGAGTCGATTGGCGCGCCGAGCGTGAAGCTGCTCAAGAGCGCACGGAAGAGGAAGCGGCGTTAGAACAATGGACCGCGAAACGCTACCCGCCTCGCGGCTGAGGGCGCGCTTCCGGCTTGCGTGGCAGGTTTTGCCGCTCGCAGCCGCGCTCGTGTATTGCGAGGCGCGACAGGCACCGGAGGGGCCGTCGCCCAAGGCTCCGCCGTTTCGCATCGAGCCGTCTGCGGCACCGGTACAGAGCAAACCGAGCGCAGTATTCTCGTTGAGCGACTTTCATCCGCTCTTGACCATGCCCGAGCTGTCGAGCGTTGCGGGGTTGCTCGAAACCAGCACGCCGGCTGCTGCTGCGCGCGAGCTCGAGGCCTGGTTGGTCAAAACCCCACCCCCCGCAGAGCAGCGTTTTCGTTATGATTTCCTGTTGGCGCGGCTGCACGAGCAAGGCTCCGAGCCGGCCGCGGCGCTGTCCGCTTACGCGCGCGTGAGCGCGAGCAGCTCATCACTGAGCAACTATGCTCGCGTCGGGGAAGCGCGAGCATTGCTCGCCCTCGGTCGCGCGAAGGAAGTCGCAAGTCGGCTCGCGGCGCTGCCCGAGAGCGAACCGGTAGCGCGTCTCGAATGGCCGGTGTTGGCCGAGGCAGCGCGCTTGACCGGTGATCGCGCGACGGCACTCGCGGCTTACGGGCGAGCACTAGTCGGCATGCCGGCGGGTAGTGACCGGGCCGACAGTGAGCTTGCGTTGGCCACGTTGTTGCTCAGTGGCGCCGCGCCCGGCGAGCGCGAGCCCGAGGTTCTGCAGGCGCTCGACCTCGCTCGGCGCGTTCAAGACGAGCTCAGCGCAAAGCATGCAACCTTGACTGCGGCACAAGCACTCGAGGCGCGCGCGCTCGAAGCGTTGCCCGAGCCCGCGCGCGACGAGCACCGCGCACGTGACGCTGCTGGTCGACTGGATCACGTGCACGCGCTGCTCGACGCTCGCCGCTTCGATGATGCCGAGCAGGCGGCGAGCGACTCGCTGGCCGCGCTTTCGGCGACCGAGCAGAACAGTGCGCTCGCTTGCGAGACGCAGTTTTCCCTGGGTAAAGCCCTTTCGGCGCGACATAAATACGGCCGCGCCGGCGAAGTGCTCGAGGCACTGTTGAACCAGTGCAAGGACCCTGACTTGCGGGCACGTGCCGAGTTTGCGGCTGGCAAGGCCGCTGCAAGCGATGGCGACCACACTCTGGCCGTGAAGCGCTTTGCCGCTCTGGAGCAGGACACGCCCACGAGCTCGCTCGCCGACGACGCGCGCTACTATGGGGCGCTGTCGTACCTCGAGCTGGGCGTCGAGGCGCGCTTTACGGAGCTGCTCAGCAGCCTGCCCGATGATTACCCGGATGGCGACATGGTGGTCGAGGGCTCGTTTCGCTTGGCCTTGCGCCGCCTCGACAAGCAGGATTTTCAAGGTGCCGCGCGCGTGCTCGAGCGCGTGCTCGACAACAAGTTCAGCACCACGGCGCGCGCGGCGGATTTTGCGGGCCGCGAACGTTACTTCCACGCGCGCGCCCTGGCCGCTACGGGTGAGACCGAGCGAGCGCTCGCTGAGTACGAAGCGCTCGTCAGGGACCTGCCATTTTCTTACTACATGCTCTGCGCGTACAGCGCGCTCGCTCAGGTGAGCACGCCACGGGCGCAGGCGGCGCTCGCGGCAGCCGTTGCGGCGGTTTCGACCGCTCCGGTCGTGGTCACGAATCGCCCGGAATTCTCGGGGCCTGGCTTCGCGCGTGCGCTCGAGCTGTTTGGTGTTGGCGATCTCGACGATGGCGCACGCGAGCTCGATGCGCTCGGCCTCGCTGATAGCTCGCGACCGGAGCTGCTCTGGGGTTTGTCGAAGCTCTATGCCGAGGCGGGCTCCGTCAAGCTGTCGCATGCGGCGGCGCGGCGCGCTTTGTCGGCTTCACCTTCCACGTGGCCTGCTGACGCTTGGGTCGACGCATGGAAGCTGGCCTACCCGGCGCCGTATCACGACATCGTGGCCCGCGAGGCGAAGCGCACGACGCTCAATCCAGCCTTGATCTACGCGATCATGCGCGAAGAATCGGCCTTCGATCCCGACGCCGAGAGCGTCGCCGACGCTTATGGCCTGATGCAACTGATCGTGCCGACCGCCAAGACGATGGCTCGCCCCCTCGGCTTGCCCTTCGATCGCAACGCGCTCAAGCGTCCGAGCGTGAACGTGGCGCTTGGTTCGAGCGTGCTCGCCAAATATGCCAGCGCATTCCCTGAAAATCCGCTGCTCGCGATCCCTGCCTACAACGCTGGGCCGCAGAACCCGAGGCGCTGGCTGCGCGAGCGCCCGAACGCCGACTTCGACATTTGGGTGGAGCTGATTCCCTATGTCGAAACGCGGCGCTACGTGAAGCGTGTGCTCTCGAGCCGAGCCGCCTACGCTTTCCTGTACGCGAAGGAGGATTTCGAAACCTTCGCGACGCTGCCACCGAAGGTCCAGTAAGCGACGCCTGGCACGCGCTCGGAACCCCTGGCAAACTCTCGCGCATGTCGCGCACCCCCTCACGCATGTTACCGCTCGGGACTCGGTTGCCCACCTTTGCTCTGCCGGACACGGTAACTGGCGAAACTGTCGCGTCCGGGGCGTTGCTGGGCAGGCCGGCGGTCGTGTTCTTCATCTGCAATCACTGCCCGTTCGTGAAGCACATTCGCGCCGGCATCAGTGAGCTCGGGCATTTTTGCCGCGAGCGCGGCGTCGGCATGGTGGCCGTGAGCTCGAACGACGCACAGAGCTACCCCGCGGATTCTCCGCAAGCCATGGCGGTCGAGGCCAAAGAGGCCGGTTACGTATTTCCGTATCTGTACGACGAATCGCAAGACGTGGCGCGGGCGTTCGACGCAGCGTGCACGCCGGATTTGTACATCTTCGACGCACACGGGAGGCTCGCGTACCGCGGTCAATTCGACGGGGCGCGTCCCGCCAACGACGTGCCGGTTACGGGTCGCGACGCACGCGCCGCGCTCGAGGCGTTGCTCGCCGGTAACGCGCCGAGCTCGGATCAGATTCCGAGTATCGGCTGCAACATCAAGTGGAAGAGCGCTTAGCAGGTGTCAGGCGCGCGCTGCCAGCTTCGCAGGCGCGCTGCCGCCCATGGCCATTTCGCGCGCGATTCTGCGCCAATCATCGAGTTGATGGGCCACGCCGAGGGCGCGCAAATAGCGTAGGTCGATAGCCGTCGTTCGCGCCGGCACGTCTTCCAACGCGGGCACGTCGGGATTGCCCGCTAGGAGGTTGGCCACGTACAGCGCGGCAGCGGCGTCGAAGCTGCGTGAATTTTCATTCGGCTCGAGGTGATGTGCCACCGTTTGCACCAGCTTCGAAGGTAGGCCCCACAGCCCCAACAAGTAGCTACCGATCTCGGCGTGCGTCGCACCGAACAGCTCGAGCTCGGTCTCGTACAGCGGGATCTTGCCCTTCGAGCTCGCCTGGAGCGCGATCGAAAAGCGTTGCGGTGAGCGAGCCGCCAGCACGAGCTGCCCCACGTCTTGCAGCATGCCCGCGATCAACACGGAATCTCCGCTCGATTCATGCCCGAGCAGCCGCTTGGCGAGCTGGGCAGCGGCGAGCGAGCGCTTCTGCACCGCGTCGATCGAGAAATCCGGCATCACATGCGAGAGCGGGAACATCTTGGAGACTTCGACCGACAGCACGATGGCCTTCACCATCTCGATGCCCAAGAAGGCAACGGCACCGCCGATCGACGTCACCGGACGCGGCAGGCCATATAGGCCCGAGCTCACCAACTGCAGCACGCGCGCAGACAGTGCGATGTCTCGTTCGACGATTTCCGCGACGGTCCGCGCGCTGGCGTTCGGATTGGTCAGCGCGTTCGTGATCTCGATATAGGTGCGTGGAGCCGAGGGCAGCTCATTGCTACTGCCCACCAGCTGCCGCAGCTCCGGTCGGCTCAAAATGCTGCGAATACCGCAGGCGTTGTCCAACGTGGTCCGGAGCACGTGGCCGTCGCACGGTTTGGCGATGAACTGGTGCACATAGGGGAGTGCGGTACGCAGCACATCGAGCCCCGTGTGTCCGGACAGCAGGATGCGCACGATGCCGGGGTTCGTTTCCTGAACGCGCCGCAGCAACGCGGTGCCGCTCATGCCCGGCATCTGCGCGTCTGCGAGGACGACATCGAACGCGGCGTCATCGAGGCGATGCAGCGCGCTTTCGCCGTTGTTCACGAAGCCGAGCTCCCATGACGACTCGAGCGCGTGACGTTTCAGAACGCGCTCGATACTGCGCAGGATCAGCTCGTCGTCATCCACGAACAGGATGCGGCGAACGTCTGCGCTGCGGTGACTGCTGCGCCGCTGCGAAGTCGGCGGGATCTGACTTATGGTAGGCATCGCCCCTACCAGCCAGGAACGGATACGGCGTAGGGAACTTGAGACGATCAGCGGGTCGTTCGGAAATTAGCGGTGATTTTCTAGTAACCGGCCGGTTCCGAGTTGTTTTAACCTGAACGGACGTTGACTAAATCACCGCTCATTGCGCGGCTGGCGCTGTGCGCTCTCGTGGCTGCCGTCGCGTCGAGCGCGCGCGGAGCTTCGGCCAAGGCTCCGTTTCCGGTGGTCGATCTGCACGTGGACTTGTCCTATGAGCACAACTTCAAGGGCAAGCCATTCGAGCTGGGTAGCGGGCAGTTCTCCGTCAGGGCGTTGCAGCAGGGTGGCGTGAGCGGCGTCGTACTGCCGCTATTCGTGCCGCGTGATGCGTCTCCCGACGGCCCGCGGCTCGCCGACCTCGAACGGTCCTACGCGCGAGTCAGCGAGGCGCTGGCACACACTCCGCCGTTTTCTGCGCCGGGTTGCAGCGCGCCCAGCGGCAGCGTGCGTACGTTCTTTGCGTTCGAAGGTGCGGGGCCTCTAGCGACGGACCCGGACGCACTCTCGCTCTGGGCTAGCCGCGGTCTGCGCATCGTGGGGCTCGTGCACACGTATGCGAACGAGCTGTCGAGCT